>ENA-ORXB01002885-ORXB01002885.1-sediment-metagenome-genome-assembly--contig:-NODE-2885-length-13384-cov-2.667168_pt1 | contig 13384 bp, 15 predicted proteins | sample MGYA00237863_ERZ511475 | MGnify/ENA primary metagenome ERZ511475 (study PRJEB26305, sample SAMN06343858) | sediment metagenome | isolation source: hot spring sediment | place: Canada: British Columbia... | reverse complement strand
TGCATGGTCAGGGCCAAATACTTTTTTGTCATGGATAAGTTCTCATGCCCCATGATTTCTTGTAATGTGAACACGTCCCCTTTGTTTCGCAGGAACCCTAAGGCGAAGTTGTGTCGCAAGCTGTACGGCGTTATGGGTTTTGTGAGACCTAACTTTTTGGAGTACATCTCCAACCTGTCCCCCCACATGTGGTGTGTTAACTCTCCTCCTGAACAGGTTGGAAAGAGTGGCACCTTCTCTCCCCACTCCTTCGGCCTTACCATAATGAGCCGTCTCAGAGCTTGGACCGTAGGAGGCGAAAGAGGCAAGAACCTCCGCTTCCTCGTCTTCGACACCTCAGGCCGGATAACTACAAGCGAATCCTCAAGGTTTACGTCCGAAGGGAGGAGCTTGAACGCCTCTCCCGGCCTTATCCCGGTATCCAAGGTCAAACACAGCAAGGCGTAGTCTCTTATTCCGGAGAAGGTGTTTCTATCAGGGGCCAAGAGCAGTCTTTTTAAGAGTCCGGGGTCTAGGGGATACACCCGAGGCTCCGTCTTCCGTTTGCGAAAACCCGAAAGGGGGTTTTGGGGGAGCAGGCCTTGATCCACGCACCAAGAAAAGAAGGCACGGAGGTAAACTAGCCGAATGTTGTAGGTGGCCGGCATTATATCCTCACCCATGTAGTCGTAAATGGCCGGCGTGAGCTTTTCGGGGTCGAAGGCGTCGGGGTGTCTTGTAAAGAAACGAGTTATGTGGCTGCGATAATCTTCCAAGGTAGTCTTTGAGGCACCGGTGGCCTGTTTGAAGAGGAGAAAGTTTGTGAGGGCGTCCTGCCAAGTGGCAGGAAGATTTTTGGTTAAGCGAAGGATTCTAGCCAAAACAAAAGACCTCCTTGCCATGTAATGGCTAGAGGCCTTGGGAGCACAGGACCCATTTTAGGGAGGCTAAAATAGGAGCACGGGACTCTTTGCCAAAAATTTAGGGACCTGAAAATTCCCGAGCTCCTGTCGCTCTAAGCCTGGCTGGGGCGGGAGGATTCGAACCTCCGCATGCAGGATCCAAAGTCCCGTGCCTTACCGGGAACCCCAAAACCCTTGTCGCTCAAGGCCTCCAGCTCTACCTAAATTTTTCCACGCACGGGACCTATTTATACACTGCAGCACAGGACTCGATGTCGTTTTTCCAATTCGACATCAGGGGAGGAAATCCTTCCGAAGAAGGAGAGAATTTTAGCTCCCTTCCTGTAACCCTTGGCAGTTAGCTCACGAGGCAACCTCCACCTGCACTTCGGCAAACTCCACATCCCCTTCCGGCAAAGGTTGCCCTGTGGCCTCAAATCCTTCTAGAGTAACGGCAATGGCCTCCTGTATCCTCCTTAAGGCCTCCTCCCTCGTAGAACCATAACTAGAGCACCCCGGCAATCCGGGGACTGTAACCACGTAGACTTTTTCCTCATTATCCCACTCCAGGATAACCTTGAATCTTCGCTGCATAACTTCACCCTCAGCTAAAGTATGCCCTTCTCGAAGGATTGTTTCGCTACCTAAAGCGAAAATCCTTTGGGGATGCAAAAATCATCCCCACCTTTGCCACCTTTGTGGGATACGTGTGGGATACGCCAACCGTGGCTCCTGCATATCCTCTCGAACTCCCCACGGCTCAGCGTGCCTCTCCGGCAGCGCTTATATGCGTTCCAGAACCCAGGGTTATCCCACGGCGTCCCCTCATCCTTCGTCAACCTCTTCCGTGGTGGGTTGCATTCCTCACAGTGTACTTTCCTGCGTCCCGAAGGAATTTTAATCATTCTCGCCTCCGCCTGGGGGTTCTCTGTGGCCTATCCTTCCCCAACCTAGAATTAATCCCGAGGGCTCTAACCTGCTTTGCGAATTCCTCCCGAGTCATCTCTCCTTGCTTAAGTTTGCGATATAGCCTCTGATACTGCGACCTGTTTTTTTCCCATACTTCTCGCTGTCCCGAAGGCCTTCGTTTTCTTTGACATCGAGGACAGTAAATCTTCCTGTCATCCGTAACTAAGACATATTTCCTGCCCCTTCTGTAATAGTTAGTTATAGAAAACGGAGAATGGCAATTCACGCAATATCGAGCATAGCGATTTTTCATTGCCATATTCAGGACCTCAGCCCAACAGAGATTAATGGGGTCATCACTAGAGAAACACCAACCAAGAGGGTTTTCTTTTACAGTGTTGGGGTTTATCTCCTCCAGCCTCTTAATCCTCTCCTCAAAGTTGGAAGGAGATGTACATATAAGAAATGGATTGCTAAACTCTCTCCCCGAAAGAAGGCGAGCCTTAAGTTCGTCCCTCCTCGCCTCGAAAATCTCCTCATCTTGGCTAAAACCTAGCGGGAAGGCATTATACCTCTGAGCAGGAGTCAGACGCCAGAATTTCTTCACCCTTTCACCATGCTCTGCGTTGGGGTCAAGCCGAGGCCTTGCTAGCCACTTAGCGATTGCAAGGTTAATTGCATGTTTCTCTTTTTCGAGCGAGGCTGCTTGACAGTTAACCTTAAAGACCAACGGGTTCTCGCATTCGGGAAGTTCCTCCGGAAGCTTCAGGTCTTCGGAGGGACCAATATAAAAACGTCCCAACTCAAGTTTACCACCTTCCCTTTCTCTCCATGGGAAGACCATGATGAGGACTGTCCCGGAAATCTGTCCGGGCCGTGAATACAGGTACGCCCACCCCTTCGCTTTCGGAGCCTGTTCGGGTCTCTTCCAGATAGAGAAAAGGGTCTCATGCTCCGTTTTAAAAAACTGACCTACAGACGAGATGTCTATTATATCAGGCAAAGGAGGGAGCAGCCCTCCGCCAATGACACTGAAAACGAATTCCTCCACAGTTTTAGCCTGCAAAAATCTGGATGTCCACTCAAGGGGAGAAGATAACTTGCTATAAACACTATAGAAATGGCAGCTCACTACACTGTAGTCCATCAGCTCTGCAAAATGACGCTCGAAGGTGAATTCATATTCCATCTCCATCCCTCCTGAAACGGAGAACCTGTAAAAAATCGAGATACCAAATTTGGTGTGAATTTACAAACTACGAATGTGCTGCTAAATATATATTTCCATGTGTAAAAACTGAGAAGCCACGTTGAAGTTATTTTCATTATACCCTAAAATCCACAGTGAGCACAAGTACATTGAAAATTGAAGAACGAAAGAATCGCAGGCTTTCCCCTGCTGGAGAGGAGGAGGAGATTTATGAGACTCCGGGAGGACATTGAGGTTTTCTGTTCCACGCGCGCTAGAGCTGTACTCAGCCATATTTTAGAAAAGCACGGCCGATGGGCATTTAACCTAGCCTGTCGGCAGGCCGGGCTACGGCGAGGAGATGGAAAACGCTTATTCAGAATCTTCGACCCAACGGGTGAAATCTCCCGACTTGCATGGCGAAGCTGTGGGTGGTCGAAGGGGTTCCTTGAAAGGAGGTGAGTGAGATGCCGGAATCCTTGGGATTACAGATTAAAATCGCCAGGGTCAGGAAGGGTTTGAGTCAGTGGCAGTTGGCCCAGGCCTTAAATGTCAGCGAGGTAACTCTAAGTCGTTGGGAGACGGATAGGTATTCGCCTTCTCCTGAGCTCCTGAGGAAGTTGGAAAGGATCCTCGAGACAAGATTCATTTTCCCCGGAAAGGAGGTGTGATTTCAATGAATTTAGAAGAAAGACTTGAGAAAGCTACATCGTCAGGAACCACGTGGAAACCAACCCAAGAGGGCGAAAGGCTTATCGGGACAATTCTGGAATTAGGGGAGATCAACAATCAGTTCGGTGGCACCAGCCGGTACATTAAGGTCCAGGACGAATCCGGGGATGTTTGGCACGTTTGGGCCACCGCGACAATCTCGAGTGCACTTGACCGGCAAAAAGCGGAGGTCGGCGACCGGATCGGCCTGAAGCTACTGCCCAAGGTTCCCGGAAAAAGATACCGGAATATCGTGTGCATTCTGGAAAAACGAGCCAAGACTCAGGAACCTTACTGAACCCAACCCAAGGCCCCGGGGTCCGACCCGGGGCCTACCCTTTATGAAAGGAGGCAGAAATTTTGTGTCTACTCACATTGTAACAGAAACACCAAAAACTTACAACATGCTTCAGTTTGCGAAGCTATACCATGGACTAGGCTACTGCGTGATCCCCTGCCTCCCAGGCCAGAAGCATCCATGTGTCTCTTGGCAAGAATTCCAGAGCCGGAAGCCGATGCTTCAGGAAATCGAGGACTGGTGGGCGAGGTGGCCCGAGGCCAATATCGGCATCGTAACAGGCGCAATTTCCGGCATTGTGGTCTTAGACATAGACGGCGAAGAAGGTAGAAAATCCCTTAAAGGGAAACACTTACCGGAAACCCCTGTAGTTCGAACCGGAGGAGGAGGTTGGCACTACTGGTTTCGACATTCCGGTTTTCCGGTAAAGAGTAGAGCAGGGGTCTTGCCTCATGTTGACATTCGAGGCGAAGGAGCAATCATAGTCGTTCCACCAAGCCGGCACCCGAGCGGCTCAAGGTATCAGTGGTGCGAAGGTTTAGAACTAGGGAACGTGCCGTTGGCAGATGTTCCCGATTGGCTCTTGGAGCTCCTGAAGAATCCTCAGCCCACATCAAAACCAACGGGTGAGGCCTCCGATTGGGGGCGTCTCCTGCAAGGCGTGGCCGAAGGCGAACGGCACGAGGTGGCGAAACGGCTCATCGGCCACTATCTCGCCATAGGCCTTTCGGAGGACGAAGTTGCAACAATCATGTTGGATTGGGCCAAGAGATGCACGCCTCCGCATGACGAGAAGGACATCCTCCGTCTTGTTCGGGATATTGCAGCATATGAGCGAAAGAAATTAATGCAAGAGCTTATAACTCCACCAAAACCACGAATACTTAAGAAACAGCATATAGCCTTCCCAGAATCTGCTTACTCCGGAGTGGCCAATGACTTCGCAGAATTATTTTCGCAGAAGACAGAGGTCCCGAAACCCTTCCTCTTCATGACGTTTCTTGCCTATCTCGGAGCTATGGTCTCGCACTTGATAGAACTTAACTCAGCCATCAGGCCGCAACCACGATTATATGTCGCTTGCCTTGCTCCTACAGGGGAGAAAAAATCGACAGCCCTCCGATTGACTGACAACTTTTTCCGTGAAACCTTCCCGGGATGGGACCTCACGATTTACGGCTCAGGCTCCTTTGAGGCCTTAGCCGAAGACCTGGCGAAGGACCCGGAATCAAAGAAAATCCGTCCGCGAATCCTCTTCTTTGACGAGCTCGCCCTCTTCGTCAACAAAGCAAAACAAGAAGGCTCCCTCTTGCTTCCTGCTCTCTGCACCCTTTTCGAGCATAACCATTTCGACAACATTACTAAGAAGAGGGAGCTGAGGTGCAGGGATGCGTATCTGAGCCTTGTGGGAGCTTGCACGCTTGAGACGTATGAGAAGATGTGGACGCCTCAGTTTTTGGATATGGGGTTCGTAAACAGGCTCTTCATCCTTGTGGAACAGGCGAATAAGAGAGTGGCATTACCTGAGCCTGTTGACCCCCAGGAACCAGAGCCGCTTAAGGTCAAGCTGAAGAATATTGTCAGCACCATAGAGGCCATGTCCAAGGATACGGGCAAGGTGATATTTTCCCTTGACCCTGAGGCTCAAGAGTTATGGCGAGGCTATTACGCAAGCATTCCGAAAGATGTTCACGCTGTAAGACTCGACACATATGGACTTCGGCTGATGCTTCTCTTAGCGCTGTCTAAACGTGAATACACAATTACCAAAGAAACGGTATGGCAAGTAACGGAAATTCTCGATTATGAATACCAAGTGAGAAAACTTTACGACCCGATAGATGCTGAAAACTTAAATGCTCGAACCGAACAGAAAATCCTCCGCGAGCTTGAAAAACGCGGCCCGCTTCGCCAACGCGACCTTATACGGTTCACAAACGCAAGAGGAGTTGGACTCTGGATTTTTCGCCAGTGTCTCGAAAATCTGAAAGCTACCGGAGATGTCGCATACGACCCGGAGTCGAAGACGTACTATCTCCCTGAAATAGAAGGCGAGGTGGGGTGAGTGAAAAGTGTCGTAGATTTTGTCGTAAAACTTTTACGACACCCTGAAAGCCTTGAGCCTCAAGGCTTACGAGGTAATTTTTGTCGTACTTTTTGGGGAGGGGGGTACACTGTTAAAATTTAGGGAAAAGGCTTCTAGCTGCTACTTCGTAAAATTGTCAGACAAATTTACTACCCCCCCTTAGATTAAAAAGTTACGACATCCTAGAGCCACAAGGGTTTGAGGGCTCAAAAAGGGGTTACGACAAAATTTACGACACTTTCGCCAACCCGGAGGTCAATCTGAGGTGGAAATGCGTGTAAGAAAGTGAAGGGAGTGATATCGGGTGAAGAAAAAGGTCGAGCTTGACCTTATCCCTGTATACTGTCGATGCGGCCATCTTCTCGTGTGGACTCTATCGAAGTCGAAAGTCTTCTGTCCCAAGTGCAAAGTGTGGACTTCAGCTGAAAACTTGAAGGGAGGGAATTCGCATGGACTGGAGCCTGCTTCTCGCGAAGGCGTGGGAAGTTGACCCTGTCCTGTATCAAGTTTTAGTATGGGTGAAGGAATCGGGAGGGGAGGTTCGTGAGGGAGAGATATACTTGCCTTTACGCATGATACTCCCCCTTGAGTTGACGTGGAGGCTGCTTCGCCATCTTGACGCATATCGGGGAGAGATTCGGAGACTGCTGAGGGGAGATGCAGGGGAGGGGGAGGCCGGTGCTGGAGATAAGGCTGCCGAAGTGCACGTTGTTCTTGACTGAGGAGGAGCTCCTCTCCCTCCTCAAACTCAATCCTGAGCTGTGGGAGGAGGCACTTCGTAGAGGCAAGGCGATAATGAGGTGGAGGGACCGTGAGGGGAGGTGCGAGCGTGGCCTACGAGAGCGAGATAGACTGGAGGACGGGGATGCTCCTTCGCCATCAGGACCCCCGTCCCGACCTCGAGGAGGACCATCATCTTTGGGTGAAGGTTCTAACTGAGGCATACAGGAGGAACGTGGAGCTTTTCGGCGTCCTCCACGGCCTCAGGTGCATGGAAACACGGATAGAAAAGACATCTACAGGCTATAGGCTCAAGGTTCCGTACGCGGAGCTTGCCTTCGACAAACCGGGGTGGAGGAGCGAGGTTGGGGTAAAAGCGAGGTGGCTCGATCCACATAGGGATGAGATAGTGGGGATTTTGTCCCTTCTCTGAATTGGCCTTCTAGCAGGGATTTAGCTGTGGCATTTTTAGGTAAACTTCAAAAAAAATGGCCTACAAGGGGGTGATAAGAAGGTGGGTAAGGTTTTATACCTGGACCATCCTCAATCGTGGTTCCTAGAGCCTTCTAGAGAAAATTTTTGTGGTGTGATAAACTTGGGGGTGGAGGCAGGCGATGTTAGATGAAAGGCAAAGGCCATGGAGAGAAATTCAGCCGGAAGAAGGAAGCTGCCATCCTTTCCCTCTTGACCCACAACACCATCTCTGAGGCTGCTCATGCGTGTGGGGTTGGCGAGGTTACGTTGTGGCGATGGTTACAGAACCCGGAATTTCAGGAGGCATACCGGCAGGCGAAGAGGGAGGCCTTCAGTCAAGCTATTTCCCGTCTTCAGGCGGAGTCGGGGAAGGCTGTCGCCACCCTTGTGGAAATCGCCACCACGGGTCAGAAGGAGAGTGCTAGGGTGATGGCTGCAAGGACGATTTTGGAGCTTGCAGTGAGGGCCGTTGAGGTAGAGGAGTTGGAGGAGAGGGTCTCCAAACTTGAGGCGATGCTGGAGGGTGATAGGGGATGGAGCGCAAACTGAAGGAGCGTCTGTGCAAGTTGGAGAGGAGATTGGCACCAAGGCAAAAGAAGGAAGACCCGGAGTCCTATAAGATTGCTGAGTTCTTCAACCGGCTCCTCTCCACCATGAGGCAGGACCACAGGGAGCTCCTGATTAACACCTTAAGAGAGCTCCATGAGCACGATGAGGAGAACAGAGCGAGGATAAGGAGAGGGGAGCCTAGCATTGGTCCTTGGAGCAATTGGCGCTCTCCGGGTGGGAGGCTCCTATGGGTGGCCAATACACTGTTTCTCGACTACTTCTACGGGGAAGGCAGGGTTCCCGTGGCCTTACCCCCTGAGGTCGCTGAGGTGTATCTTCAGGACCCGGAGGCAGGCCCGTATCATGAGTGCGCTTTCTGTGGCTATCCTGTGCCTGTTGCTCCGGGGAAGGCGTATTTCCCGACGTGCCCTTTATGTGGTGGGGAGACGGGATATTATGCCTATTATGAGAAACATAAAGGGGAAAACACTTAAGGAAATATTTCCTGAAGCGTTGGGTATAATGCCTGCTGTAAGAATGACGGATTTTCCGGTTCTGGAAAAATCGTCAAAGCATGCTGCCTACTATAAGAAACACAAAGAGGGGTGAAAGGCAATGGGCCATCCCTTGCATGTGAGCAAAACCTGCGACGAAGTCTACATTTGGCCGGAGGACACATCCGAAGAGGCACTTGAGGCTACGGAAGACCTCTGCATGGAGTATGAGGGAGTGCTCTTCGCTCCGAATGGGGAGTTCGTGTCCTGCTACAGTCTCTTTTACAGCAAGGACTACCCCAACATCGTCGCATGTTTTAAGGCGAGAGGCCACACGGAGAGATACGACGTGCCGGCCTTGGGACTTGTGGACGTGGACATCTTCACCGTCCTGGAGGAGCTCTTGAAGAGGAAGGAGGTCTATCCACGGGAGTAACGGGGTGGCGAATGTCTATAAATTGACACCCCGGAACCGGATGGACGGCACCGTGTATGCGATCGCGAAATTCGATAGGGGGGAGGATCCTTTACAACATTAACAATTCGCCGAAATCCTTAACAATCGTAACAGGCTGCCTGAATGCCGGTGGCGTGTCAGCGCCGTGTCAGTGAATTTGTTCGTTTTTATCGTCAGGGTGAAAATGGGGTCAACCCCCACCTCTAGGATGGCCTTCTGACGCATTCTAAGGGGGTATTTAGCCACGATTCCGGGGAGGCTAAGGGATTCCCCTATGACGAAAGAAAAGGCCCCTAGAATCGAATTCTAGAGGCCATTGTCGTCTTCGATTCTAGCTGCAAGCTGCTGCGACCTGAAAAAGCCTCTCCGGCAAGGTTCGGGCGTATTTTCGCGTTGTAGTGATAGACGCGTGGCCCAATGCTTCTTGGATTACGTCTATGCCGTGGCCACATGCTAGGAGCCTCGTGGCGTATGTGTGCCTGAGCCGGTGTGGTGTGAGGTGGACTCCTGTCGCGAGCCTGCACTGCCGGGACCACCACTCGAGGTTGGCGTAGCTTGCGAAGAGGTAATTCTCTTTAGGCGTGTTCTTTGCGAGTGCCACGATTTCCTTTGCCACCTGTGGGTTGACGATGGGGGCCAATCTCTCTTTATTGCCTTTACCTTTGACCCTCAGGAAGACCCGGCCTTTCTCCACGATTACATCTTCAGGTCCCATCCCGTCGACCTCCGCGATTCGAAGGCCTGCGAAGAGCATCGCATCAAAGGCGAGTCTAAGGTATTCCGGCTTATCCTTGAAGAACTCTCTGACCTTTCCTATCTCCTCGTCGGTGAGGAATTTCGGCAGGTCCTGCTCCTCTTTGACCCTGAGTTTCTTTGTTTGGACGGGGTTTCCTTTGAGAAGGCCTTCATCGACAAGGTAGCTGTAGAAGGACGATAGCGCTGAGATTACAAGGTTAATGCTCTTGGATTTCATTCCTTTTTCTGCTAAGTGGTTTCGGAAGGCCTTGGTTTCCCTGCCGTTTACGGTGAGATAATCGGTGCCGACGGCCTTGAGCCATTCGCCGTAGGCCTCCAGCGCGAACTGGTACGTGGAAACCGTCTTCCTGCTCTTGCCGGAGAGCTCGCAATCCTTGAGGAAGCCCCTGACGACATCTTCGTATATCATGCCAATCTCCTCCCTCAATCTTCTACAACTAAGATACGTTAGTTATAGAAGACTGTCAAGGGGGAATTTAACCTATTTTCCGCACCCTTGGCTAAAAGCTTTTGGGCTATTTTTGCCACCCCTTTTTAAAGATCTCAAGGAGACCCGATGTAAATTGATGGGTTAAAATTCAGTGCCTCAAAGGCCTTATGGGGAAACGATCTGGACTCTGAAAGCTCCCGCCTCCCATCGTCAAATACAATAACGTAGATCCGATCCAGACACTCCAGGACCTTCTCCCCTGTCGGCTCAAAAGAATACTTCTTCCCCGACACTGGGACGGGTCCCATTGGACTATCGAATCGATGACCTCCACAAGCCCTATGGCATCGCAGATGGCGGCGATTACGGAGCTTGCCCCAGCGTTAATAACCTTGGCCATAACCATCCTCCTGAGCATACAATAGCACAGGAGGGGGAAGCGTACAAGTAAACATTTTCCATTAAGGTGGCTTTATCTCGAGATGAATTCACCCCCTTCTGGGTCAAGTAGATAAATTAACTGCCTGGAAAAATTTGAGGTGCGGAAGATGGGATTTGACACACCCCCGGAGGTGTTTTCGGTAATCTAAAAGTGACCCACTTAGGGGCAAACGGTCACGAAAAAGGGGACCACCCCCAACAGGTCGAATCCTGCTGCTAAGTATCGTCAACTTGGCAGCGGGAGGTATTCGAGGTGTTGGAGATGGTCCAAGTAGAGTATATACGGGTGGTGCGGGAACTGAAAAAGGCTGAAGAGGGGCCTGAGGTATACATACCTTTGGAGTTTGCCTTGGGGGAAGCTGCGCAGTGTGACTGGGGCGAAGCCCGGGTTTATTTCGGAGATGAGCTTACCACCGTATATCTATTTTGCATGCGGCTTTGTGCAAGCAGGGTCTCGTTCGTCAGGGCTTATCTTCACCAGAAACAGGAGGCCTTCTTCGAAGGTCACCGTCTGGCATTTGAGTTCTTTGGCGGTGTGCCAAGAAAAGTGATTTACGACAATCTCAAACAAGCAGTGAAGAAAGTCCTTTCAGGCACAAAACGAGATGAGCAAGAGGCCTTCTTAGCTCTTAAGGCCCACTATGTCTTCCAGGCGGAGTTCTGTAACCCTGGCGAGGGACATGAGAAAGGACAAGTGGAAAACCTATTGGGGTATGTGATACGCAACTTCATGGTCCCATTACCTCAATGTGCCTCCATAGAAGAGCTGAATCAGTTTCTTTTGGATAAGTGCCTTGAATATGCCAGGGAGCATCAGGTGCCGGGCACCCAGAGGAAGATAGCTGAGGTCTGGGAGGATGAAAGGAAAGCGCTCTTACCTTTACCCCCAAAGCCATTTGGCTGTTACCGTCAGGCTTTTGCCAGAGTAGACCGGTATTGTCGGGTGAGGTTTGAGAACAACTACTACTCTGTGCCTGCTCGCTATGCCGGGGAAGTATTGACCATTAAGGCCTATGTGGACCAAGTTGAAATCTGGGCTAACAAAGACCTTGTAGCCTGCCATAAGAGGCTTTATGGCAGTGGGAAACAGAGCCTGGATCCCCGCCATTACCTGGAGGAACTTGTCCGAAAACCTCGTGCTCTTGACAACGCCAGGCCTCTTAAAGGGGAGGCTTGTCCAGGGACTTGCAGGGCGTTGCTTTCAGAACTTGCTCCCCGGGGCCGGGATGGACTTATCGAGTTTAAGAAAATCCTCCAATTAGAGCCCCTCTTCGGCCAGGAGGTCCTGACAAGAGCCATAGAAATAGCTATAGCCCAGAGCCTTCCTATGACTCTGGTGGAGATTAGAGAAATAGCCTCGGCTCTGACAAAAAGGCCCTCCTCTGGGCGTAGAGGCCTGCAGGAGCGAAACTGGGAGGCTTAGAGCTTAAACGTCAAAGTGATCCTCAAGCAAGCAGGGGGTTTTTGAGAGTTTCCAGAATTTATAAAGCGAGGGTCCTGGTATCCGGGCACTGTCCGCTACATCCTCGATGACTCACTCGATGACTCAATAAGGTTGGATGAACCCTTTGTTGAGCCCCTGCACCGTCGTGTAAAACAAGGGCAGGACCGGGAGTATCACCTCATACCCGCTGCGTCTCCAGGAAGGATGGGCGCGTCACGACCGGTTCTGAACGCGGCGGGATGCTCGAAGAAACCCCGGAAGTGTCAAGCTCCGGCTCCCGCGTACCGAATATCCTCTCGTACAAATCCTCACCATAGCTGGTCTGCAGTGGCTCCCCTTCCCGCAACTTAAAACTGCGTCCACCGTCACTTTGCCTCTCAGCCCGCAAGAACACCGCATTCCCCATTCCCTTTTCATAAACACTGTGGGCAAACTCGTACAAATGCGTGACGAAGAATACCCGGATACCCTTTTCCACTAACGCGCTGACCACCTGCCTTGCAATCTCGGAGCCCTCTCTCTCGTTTGTCGCAGCAAATGACTCGTTAAACAGGACCATCGCATTCGGCGTAATATGATCGATGATATCGCTCATCCTTGCGAGTTCCTCGTCAAGCTTCCCGCTCCTCATGCCTGCATCTTCTTCTCGCCTGTAATGCGTGAAAAGCCCGTCGCAGATGCTGGCAGAGAAAGACTCCGCCGGTGCAAACATCCCGCACTGCATCATCAACTGGGCCAGACCTATGCTTCGCAAGAACACCGATTTGCCTCCCTGGTTGGCACCTGTGATTATCACCAGGTCCTTGTTGTGCGCATCCAAGTCGTTCCCCACCACCCTTTGTTCCAGGTTCAAAGCGAGAGTGACATCATACAGTCCCTTAAACGACAGCGCGCGTTCGCCGACGGCCGCAGCACGTGGAAAACACGTTGGCTCCCCCTTTTGGACCAGTCGCTCATGTAAATTTAAGCACCCCACGTAAAAAGCCAGTTCCGTCCGCAACATCTTAAAGAAATCGAGAACGTGATCTGCGGACTGCGCGGCCACCTTGGCCACGTGCACGATCCCCCTGTCTCGCAACTCCGACAGCGCCCTGGCGCCGCTTTCATCCCGCTCGGCGAGTCGAAAAGTATAAGCAGTCGGCTTCTTGGAGAGGATCCGCGCCAGCCAACCCTGCTTTTTCTCATTTGGCTTGCGAAGCACGTAATTGGTGCCCCTGTTGCCCTCGCCCAGTTCAGCGCTAATTAAGACCCCATCTCGAAACTCCAGCTCCCTCAGATGCTCGGCGATTTCGGCGAGATATTCATCGTCAAGCTCCTTCCTGAGCATCCTGAACAGCGCGCTGAACCCCTGCGATTCAAACTTATCGGCATGCTCATCGGCGACATTTCTCAGTTTTTTGAGCATATCTGCAAACATCCGCAGCACCTTCACAGACCTGTCTAGGTGCGTAGCGGGATAGTTAGCGAAGAGGCCAAAACCGAAGACCTTCTTCTCCCGTTCTATCGCCTCCGTCGCGATACGGTACATATCCATCACGATGGAAG
>ENA-ORXB01002884-ORXB01002884.1-sediment-metagenome-genome-assembly--contig:-NODE-2884-length-13393-cov-2.973040_pt1 | contig 13393 bp, 8 predicted proteins | sample MGYA00237863_ERZ511475 | MGnify/ENA primary metagenome ERZ511475 (study PRJEB26305, sample SAMN06343858) | sediment metagenome | isolation source: hot spring sediment | place: Canada: British Columbia... | reverse complement strand
CGAGCCAGGGTTGTGGGTGAAAGTTTACCGAGGTTGTCAAACAGGAGTGTAAGATCATGCCTCACAAGACGACGCGCCGCAGGTTTTTGGGGACCACGGCAGTGGTAGGCGTCGGCTACTGGGTGGCCGGCGGGGTGCAGATAGCCGAGAGCAAGTCGCCCAACGAGAAAATCGCTATGGCGGCTATCGGCGTTGACGGCAAAGGCTCCAGCGATTCGGCCGACGCCGCCAACGCGGGCGTGATGGTGGCAATTTGCGATGTCGATGAGCAGAAGCTCGGTCGTCGCGCCACCGATAAGCGCTTCGAGAAGGCCGAGCGTTTCGTCGATTTTCGCAAGATGTTCGACAAACTGGGCAAGAGCATCGACGCGGTGACCATCAGCACCCCAGACCACATGCACGCGGCGCCGGCACTGATGGCCATGCGCATGGGCAAGCATTGCTTCGTGCAGAAGCCCTTGACCCGCTGCGTGTACGAGGCACGTCTGCTGGCCGAAGTCGCCCGAAAAATGAAGGTCGCCACGCAGATGGGCAACCAGGGGACTGCCGGGTCGGAGCTGCGCAAGGCGGCGGCCATGATGCGTGCCGGCCGTTTCGGCAACATCACTGAAGTGCATGTGTGGACCAACCGTCCCATCTGGCCCCAAGGCGGCGAACGCCCAGCGCCGAAAGATCCCCCAAAGCATCTCCAGTGGGACCTGTGGCTGGGCGTGGCGCCTGTGCGGCCTTACGCCGAGGGTGCGTATCACCCGTTCGCCTGGCGCGGCTGGTGGGATTTCGGCAGCGGCGCACTGGGCGACATGGCTTGCCATACGGTCAATATGCCGTTCATGGGCCTTGACCTGCGCGATCCGGTCACCCTGGAGGCGGAAACCTCCAAGCACAACAAAGACAGTTTTCCGCGCTGGTCGATCATTCGCTTCGAGTTTCCGGCCAACCAGTGGCGCGGCCCGGTCAAGATGGTCTGGTACGACGGCGGCCAGCGTCCCAGCCCGGAAATCTTCGACGGCACCACCAAGCTGGCCGCCAGCGGCTGCATCGTCGTCGGCAGCAAGGGAAAGCTGTATCACGGCGGCGATTACGGCGGAATCACCAAGATCGTCGGCGACGTGGATCAGTCGGAGATCGAGTTCGAGCGGTCGCCGGGCCACTTCGAAGAGTGGATTCGCGCCATCCGCGGCGGCCCGCCCGCCAAGTCCAACTTCCCCGACTACGCAGGCCCGCTGACAGAGACGATCTTGCTGGGCAACCTGGCCGTCTGGGCAGCGGCCGGCGGACGCAGTGAAAAGATCGAATGGGACGCCAAGAACATGCGGGCCAGGAACGTTTCCGGTCTGGAAACGATCATCAAGCCGGTTTACCGCAAAGGCTACGTCCTGGACGCCTAAGGGGCGGTCAGGGTTTTGGCGCCTTTGTGACTAGGCGCTACAGCGGGTGAACTTTGGTTGCAGTCGCAGCGCCCGACCGCTGCCCGGGCTTCGACAAGTCAAAGGCCAACGGGGAAGGACCAACGGCTTTTTCGGCCTGTTGTACCCGACCGCGGTTGGGTGCTGCGCGCAGCCGGTGCAGAACCACCGCGCTGCTGAAGCTCAAGCCCTTGCCGATGTGTTGCGATAGGCTATCCCAAAAACCGCTGAAATTGGGTTTTCCCCTAATCTGGGAGAGGAAAAGGCGAAGGTATTATTGATCTTCGCGAAAGGTAGTGACCGCCTGATACGAGGTTTTTCGTAAATCAATAAAGGCTCCTGCTCCTATGATCGTTATCTCCTCAGGGGGTTGCGAGATGGTGCTTGGTCTTGGCATGGCCGCAGGCAGAGCAGCCTGCCGTCGATCAGGGAGATCAGCAACTGGCCTTCGGCGGCAGACATGCCATCGAAGACCGGGCAGACCGGCAGATCGTACTCGGCCAGCAACCGACCGTCGGCGCCGTTGTGGACCATGAGTTTGCCCGGGCCAATGTAGTAGGTCGACTTGTCCCACTGGCTCCGCGTCGCCCCCTCGACAATTCCCGCGGTGAAGACCAACTCGCCGCCTTTGCCATCGGGAGCGACAAGCATCGCGCGGACGATGATCGGCACGGTCGTGTCCCACAGCGGCAGTGCGGTACGCACCAAAGCCCCGGCGTTGGGCGAGACGCCCAGGGCCTTGCGCTGCTCGGCTGTTGACCGATCGCCCGCAGTGTTGCTGTGGTCGTAGCCGTCGGCGACGATACGGTTTCCGCTTCCCGGCTTGTGGGTCGGGTACCAGCCGCCCTCGAAGTGCTTGGCCGCATAGGCGCGGGCGGCGCCGAGAACCACGAGGTTCCCTGCCCTCGCCGCAAAGCCTGTGCCTGTACTGTAGCCGGGCCAGACATCGTCGTGGACCCAAAACGAGCGGTGGAACATGGTATCGTCGAGCAGGCCGAAACTGGCCATCAAATATTTCCCGCCCATTGGCGTCAAACCGGTCCAGTGGCTGCGCCGCACGGGTACCGGCTCCAGTGCCGGCGTGAACTTGTGTTTCATCATGTACAGATCGGTCCCGTCGCTTACCAGCAGATCGGCCCGCGCACCGTCCATGTCGTAGCCGGTGGCGTACTGCATCGCGATGCGCTCGATCAGTGCCTGGCGCTGGGCGGCGTCGGTCGCCTTTTCCAGCGCCTGTTCGCTCACGACGCCTTGGCGGAGTACGTCGCGGTCGGGCCAGGGACGTTGAATGTGGTGGTAATGTTTGACCTGTCCGGTTGCCGGATCCAGTGCGTACAGGTGCAGTCCGCCGTCGAGGTAGCTGTTCCGTCCGGCCACCGCATAGATAAGCCCCTGGTGGTACAGCACGCTAGAAGAGACAGGCCAGACGTTCTCCAGCCGATCGCCGCTTAGGGTAAGGCGCTGCTGAGGCGCCGCGCAGAACCGCCACACCAGTTGGCCATCGGCGGCCTGCAAACGATAAACGTGCCCGTCACGGCATCCGATGAAAACCTGCTCGCTGGCGATTGTCGGCGGGCCGTCTAGCGCGCCGGGAAACGGCCGCCGCCACAGCAGCGTGCCGCCGCTGGCTTCGAGGCACAGCAGCTCATACGTGTCCTTCTTGACCAGAAACGCCCTGCCTCCGGAAATCGTCGCCTGAGTGAGCTGACCGCCCGGTTTGCGTATCCACGCCGGCTTCAATTCGGCAGAGAGCTTGCCCGAGGCCCGGCCGCTGCGCTCGGCGTCGTGTCGGTACATCGGCCAGGCGTCTTTCGAGTCGGTTTCCTTGATCTGCCGAGCGGTGGAGTACGCCGGACCCTTGAGGAGGCGTTCGGGCGAGGTTGGCGCGGGCGACTGGTCGAGCTGTGAAGGCATCTCGGCCGCCAGTGCCATGAAACCGTTGATTCGCGTGCCGACGTAACAGGAGCAAGGATCCGGGGTGACGTACACCAGCCCGTTGGCCGGCATCAGCCCGTAGGAACATGCGCCGCGAATCCAGTCGTTAACCATGTGCTGCTGGTCCACCAGATCGACGAACTCGGCGCCGCGGTGTGGCAGGATCAAGAACCGCTCGGTTGCTTTGCCGGCAAAACAGCGGATGTGGTGCCCGCGGCGGAGCATGTCGCCAATGTTGGGTACCGCGGCGTTGCTGCCATCGGCCAGGTAAAACGCGCTCCAGGCCCCAAGCGCGTCGCCGTACACGATTCCGCCTATGGCGCGCCGCCCGGTGGGAAAGGCAAACCCCCCGGTCTCGCCGATGCGAGGGTTCTTCCAAAGCTCGGCGCCGTCGGCAAGCTTGAGGCAGACGGCGCCTCCAGTGGCCCCGCTGGTCCAAAGCACCTTGCCATCGGCGATCAACAGATTGCCAAGTAGATTGCGAACGCCGAAACGGCGCCCAGCGACAACCGGGGCGTCGTGTCGCCACGCAGGCTGGCCGGTGCGGGCGTCGAGGGCCACAAGCGCCTGGTAGTTGTGGAAGACGACCTTGCCGTCGGCCATGGCCAAGCTCTGCGTAGCCACCAGCGGTGCGTCGTACCGCCAGAGAACCTTTCCGGCGGCCGCATCGACGGCTACGACCCGCTCCAGCCCCTGCCGCATCAAGCTTTCCAGCAGCCGTGCGTTCAACTCGGCCCGGGCCTCGTGGTGCGACAGCCCCTGTTGGCGCAACTGCTGCTCAATCTTGGCACGCTGTTCCAGCGTCAGCCGTGGGTCCGGCATCGGGATTTCCGTTCGCACGCGGCAGACGGCCAGATCGCCCGCAGCGACGATCTCATCGACGGTGCCCCCAAGGTCCAGTTCGTGCAGCGTCTGTCCGGTGGCCCCGTCCAGCACGCTCAGCGGCCCGCGACGATAGCTCAATGCCACGTACACCTTATCGCCCTGTGCCACCAACCGCCGGTTGAGGCTCAGCGGGCTGCGCCAGACGTAATCGGGCACGGCCTGGCCGCTGACGTCCTCGAAATACGGCTGGCCATAGCCTTCCAGAGGACGTTTCCACAGCAGGGCGCCGTTGAAGGCGTCGCGCGCCACCAGCGCCCAGCGTTCCGTCGTTCCGCCCCGATCGAACAGGTATGTGCCCTCATCCACGAAGTGATATACTCTGCCTCCTGCCGAGACCAGGCCCGTGAAACTGGCAGAGTAATTGTGGCTTCGCAAATGATGCGGCTCGGCCCACCAGCGCAGCGATCGCGGCGGGGCGACCTCGCGGTCCTTCGACACGGCGTTGCCGCTGGCGTCGTACAGATAATGCGTCCACTCATCGATGGTTTGCGGCACGGGCATAGCCGTGACAGCTTTCGGTGTGATGAGCAATCCGCGCGGGGCCAGCACACGCCGTGCTTCCTGGTCGGCTACCAACCCCTGGCTGGCCACTACCAAGGCGTTGAGTATCCGTTCGGCAAATGGCAGACGCCCGCCGGTCCACACTTCAGCGGTGAACCGGCCCGTCAGTCCAGCTTCGTCGATGGCCGCCTGCGCCCGGGCGACTGCCTCCACATCGCCCAGCAGCAACCGCACATGAAACCGCTGGCCAAGTTCTTGCAGGGAAAGGTCCTCGGAACCGATCTGCGCGATCAGCCCGCCGGTGATCCGGGCATCGCGGATGACTTTCACAGGCTCGGCGGCAACGGCGGCTGCTGCCCACGCCAGCAACATCAACGTAAGCGACATCCACACACCGCCGATTGTCCGCATTTGCCATTTGTCCTGGTTCATAGCAACCGAACTTCTTACGGCTTGATGCCGGTGTACCGGTTTTCGCGGACCACCTCCCAAACGGTGTCGGTGACTATTTTCGCTCGCTCGGGCGTGATTTCGATGAGCTGGCCCAGGTCGGGCCAGTGGACGTAACCGGGCTGCGGCAGTTTTTCGTTGCGGTAGTTTTCCTTATCGTTGTAGATGGCGTAGTCCAACCGGCCAGGATGTTCCCCGAACATCACCGCGTAGCATGTAGCCGCCAGCGTGAACCGCGGCAAACCGCAGCGGACGTGGCCGCCGTCGGTGTAGAATCGCCCGATGTTGTCGATCCCCGGCAACTGACCTGCCCGGGCCTTGCGATCCAGGGCCAGAAACACCTCACCGTTGGGGATCAGCCGCAGACGGCCGGTCTTGGCCAGATCGGGATACTTCTCCCGCAGTTCCTCCATCAGCCGGATCACGTAATCGCGGCTGTGGGCATTCTTGCTGTCCCACGGCACTTGTGGATTCCACTGGTAGCGCCCCAGCCAGTGATCTGCATAATTGAAGGCACGCACAAGCGGCTCCATTTCCTCTGGCGTTGGCTTACGTTCCTTCATTTCCTTGAGGATTTCCTCGCGTGATCGGCCAGACTGGCTAAGCGACTTCTCCGCCTCTTCTCGGATGCGCTTCAGGAGTTCCGCCACGCCCGGCATTCCCGGCCACGAGTTGTAGATGAACACGTACACTTCCTCGGGTTTCTTGGCCGAGTTGAGCAGCAGGTCGATGATCTCCGATGCGCTGGCCAGGTCGCTCACGTCGCGCGGCTCGTCGAACTGCTGGTTCAGGAAGACACTCTTTCGCACGTTGTCCTTCAATCCCGGATGCGTGCCGAAGTGCTGTATGACCGCGGCGTTCCACTGTCCGCTGGTCAGAGCCTTGCGTGCATGCCCCTCGGGATTGCGTCGCATGGCATCCACGTGCATCCAGATTTGCCAGCCCGGCCCGAGGAAAGCCTGTACTTTCAGTTCTTTGCCGGCACTTTTGGCAAGCGTTGGATGGAACCACGGCACCGAGTTTTCCAAGAAGCTGTTGCCGAAGTACAACGCGCGAACTTGCTCGACCTGATCGGCGCGCGGCTCCGCGGCCCGCAGCATCACAACATCCACAGCGGCGAAAAGCAGCAAAACGACAGTGGCGTAAAGAAGCAAAGCGGATAGAGTTTTCATATTGGCGGCCTTCTTTTGGAAAAAAGTTTCCGTGGGCGTAGCGATCGAAGGGTACTACTGGGCTATGGACTCGTACACACCCAATTCAAAGATGGTGTAAGCCTGCCAGGTGACGGCGCGCTTGGTGCAGTGCAGGCGCACGTAGCGGGCTTTTACAGGCTTGAAGCGCAGCAGGTCCATATCGCCCAGCCAACTGCTGCGGCCTGCGATACGGGCCACCTCGCGCCAGCTTTGCGCGTCGCTGGAAAGCTCGACCGTGTAATCTTTTGCATAGGCCTTCCACCACGCGACCGCAACCGCGCCGACGGTGCGCTCCGCTCCGAGATCGACCATCAGCCACTGTGGATTGGGCTGATCGTTGTCGCTCCACCACATCGAGTTCGGATCGCCGTCGATGGCCGCCTCGGGCCGCTCGCCGTACTTGCTGGTCGATGAAGCCGTGGCCTTGCCACCACGCGCGAGATTCTCGATGCCGACGGTCAGGCGAACCACGTTCGAGCAGGCTACTGCGCCGTCGCCGTCCTGCGCCAGGGCGACGATGTTGTGAAAACCCGGCGGCGCGTTGTCCCAGGTGAAACTCCAGCGGCCGTCGGGCGCAAGCTGCGCCTGGCCCAGCCGAGTCGCTTCGGAAAACGCTTTGAGCACGTCCTCGTCGTCGCGCAGGAACCAGTTCCGCCACGGCGCACTGAGAACGTGCAATGTCACGCTGCGCAGGTTGGCGTTTCGGTCGGAGGCGAAGCCGGAAATCGACAGCTTCGGCCCGTGCAGCGCGGCGCCATCGGCTGGTTCGGCGATGCGCACGTTGGGCATCACGTTTCCTTCGACCAGCAGCGGCAACTCGTCCAGCGTCAGGTAGCTTTCGTGGTTGAAAGTGTGGCGCATCCAATCGACCGGATTGCTCTTCCCGCCCGTCCACCAGGCCGAGCAGTACAGCCATGCCGGCCCCTCGCGTTTGACCACATCGGGATTGAGCAGTGCCGCGTCCTCGGCGACCGCCAGCATCTTGCCCGGCGCTATTTGTTGCATCAGTTCATAGGCCCTGCGGCGGGCGTCCTGCTGTGCCTGGCCCCAGCCGAGCTTGGGATTGGCATAGGTGTCGATGCTGGCGATGTCCACGTACTTGTCGCCGGGGTAATATCGCTTGCGGTGGGCCACCTCTTCCTCGAAGGTCGCCGCCGGCGGTTTGCGCGTGTGGCTGACGTGGGCCGCATTGTAAACCCAAATCAGGTTGTGCAGCTTCCGCTCGTTGACGAAGTAGTCGAACATCAGCCGCCATAGGGCCGCGGTGTTTTCGGGCTTCTCGGCATCGGTCCACCAGAACCAGCCGCCGTCGATCTCGTGCAGCGGGCGCCACAGCACCGGGACGCGCGCCTTGCAGAGCTGCTCCAGGTAGTCGGCCGTGACCTTCAGGTCCGCCATGACTGCCCGGTGTTCCTCGGTGCCGGGCGTGACGGCCTTGGCCAGATCCAGCCGCCCGGTGCCGCGCGGCGGATCGATCCAGGCCGAACCTTCCGGGTTGCCTGGCTTCATCCAATGGTATTGCAAGGCGACGATGCCGCCCTTGTCTCGCCACCAGTGGATCGATCGATCGACGGTGTGCTGCATTACTTGGTGGTACAGTTTGTCCCATTTGCGATGAAAACCTGCCGTGTCGCCGCCAGCGATAGCCGGTTCGCGCCCGGTCATGTGTAACACGGCATGCGGTTGCGCGTCTTGCGAGCCTGATATGCCGCTAAGCATCTTTTTGCCCTGTACCGATTCGAGGTACTGGAGTACCCGGCGGGCCTCGGGAATCAGGTTCGGATTGACCGGTTCGATGGCCAAGGCAGTGTTGCTGGCCGACAGAACAGAGCAAACCACAAGCAAGATAATCGACGCGAATGTCAATCGACGCTTCATCTGACAGCTCCAATGCTAAGTCCATTGTATAAAGAGTTCTTACGGCGTAACTTCTGACCGTTTGGCGCGCATGTTTTCAAGTGACCTGGAGGGCCACGCTCTGTCGTGGCCGTGTGCGCAGGTGCTAACGGACGCGACGGAGCACGTCCCTCCAGTACCGCCATTTGGTTGCGGCCACAGGCCGCTTTGGGAAAACTGCGGTAACAACGGCAAGATTTGGCGATAACGGCGGACTTGACGGTCACGATGGCCAGCTTCGCGGCGACAACTTCGGGCGATGGAGGGTTTGCTAGACGGCTATCAGTGGGTATCCACTTACGTAATGTCGCGCTGCGGCTTTTTTTGGACAGCGCAGGGCCATCCATCGTTGTAACTAATTGGCAACACAGCAGTTATACCTCGGATCGCAGTTGGAGTGTCGGTGCTTGCGGTCAAAAATCGTTCCCACAAGAGGTGGGGCCGATGATAGCAGTTGTCCGAAAACCGCCTCCGCCAGACATTAGAATCTAGGCAGACAGCGCTAGCGCCCGACCTGTCGAGCAATGCCTGCGTCGGTCGGCAACACCGTGGGCGTACCATGACTAGCCATCCGCCACAGCAAGGTGCAGACTTCAGTCCCGGCCCGGTCACGGACCGGCACGCTCGTTTCCTGCGTATGTACACTAGGCACCAGCACAGCATTTTGGCGTACATCTTTACGCTTGTGGCTAACCGTGCCGACGCCGAAGACCTGTTGCAGGAAACGTCGGTGGTGTTGTGGGAGAAATTCGAGCAATTCGAGCCGGATACGGATTTTGTGGCCTGGGCCTGCCGGGTGGCGTTTCTGAAGGTACTCAACCACCGCAGGCAGTCTGCGCGAGCGGACCTGCTGCTGGAAGAAGATTTGCTGGAAACCCTTGCTGCTCGAACGCTCCAGCTAGCGCCGCAATTGGAACAACGCCGGCAGGCACTGGCCGAATGCATGAAGCGGCTTGCCGAGCGGGACCGGCAGATGATCCTGGCCCGATACGAAACAGGCGGAGGCGTGGAGCGTGCCGCAGAAGTATCTGGACGTTCGTTGGGAGCCACTTATAAAGCTTTGTATCGGATTCGCAAAGTATTGTTCGATTGCGTCACGCTGCGTGTGGCGCACAGCGGTGCCCGATGAGCCTCACCACACAACAACTTGCGGAACTGGAACTACTGCTGTCAGAACTGGCCGACGATCGGCTGTCGCAATCGGGCCGTGCGGCGCTGTCGGCGCTGTTGCGCGCAGAGCCGGAGGCCCGCGACTACTATATTCGCTTCATGTCGCTGTGCTGCGATCTGCATGAGCAGGCTGCCATTGCACTAAGCATTGCCGAAGAGCAGAGCGACGTCTGTTCGCCACCGACTGTCGCATTCGGCGGCGCACGGGTCGTATGGCGGCCCGGGCGAGCTTTCGGGGCAGCGGCTGCGGCCACTGGTGTAACAGTGGCGATACTGGCCATTGCCGTGGCGATTGTTTGGTGGGCACCGCGTGGCCAGACCGGCCGAACAGGACCGGTTATAGGCTGGCTGGAGAACGTCGGCGGCCAGGTGGAAATTGCCGAAGCGCGATTGCAAGCTGCACATGCAGAAAACGGTCAAGCGGTTCGCAGCGGCCAGAGTGTTTCTACCGTCGGCCCAGAAGCCCACGTTACCATGCGACTTACCGACGGCACAGAGATCATACTGGCCGGCGACAGCCGTGTAGTATTTGCGCGGGAAGAGCAAGAACATGTTCACGTAGAGTACGGCAACGTAGCCGCGGCTATTCAACGGCGTGCTGCTGGCGCAGCGCTGGTTTTCTCCACCCCGGAGGCACGCGTTGAGGTCTTCGGCACGCGGCTGTCACTTTCGCGCGGCGGCCAGCAAACCTGTGTGACTGTGCTGGAGGGAACGGTTCGCGTGCAGCGGCTTTCCGACCTTCGCGCGGTCAGATTGAGCGACGGCCAGATGGCCGAGGTGTCGCCGCAATCCGACCTTCGGCCCCTGCCGCTTGCAGGATCAGCGGATCATTGGACGCTTGACTTTGGCGATGGGCTGCCCCGCGGATGGCAGACCGGCCAGTTGGTCTTCGAGGAGCTTCCTCCAGGCTCGAAAGCGGCCGTGCGCGCCGTTGGCGTTGTGGACTACGCACAGAAGGCGCAGAGACGGCGTCAGATCCGCAGCCATAACGCCTGGAACGAAGGACTTTTTGCGATCTACCATGATTCCTGGATTCACGTTCGTTACAGGATGGAACGGCCCGGCACTTTTTTGCTTTACGTGGTGTGCCGGCAGCACGACTTCGGACAACCGGTGGCCACGGTGCTTAGCAGCGGCAATCTGCGGGAGACCCACGCCGGCCAGTGGCATACGCTCACTTTGCCGTTCAGCGCGCTGCGGCGTGCACGTTCGCAGGCGCCACCGCCCCTTGATGGGCAATTGGTTGCCTTTGCTCTGGTGTTCGATTCGCCGGAGCAGGATCCCGGGCTGACGGTCGAACGAATCTGGGTCACCCGCGGCTTGCCCGCCGAACCACGTCAACCCATCGAAGCAAGCGAAGCGTCGCCACTCGATCACAGACAATGGCGAGAATCATCAGCAGCGGACAGATTCGCCCATTGAAGGTGCAGAAAACCGACTGGCAGCGCGGTTATTGATCTTCGCGAACGCTAGTGACCGGCTGATGCAACGTTTTTCTGGAAGTTCGTGTCACAGAGTACCGCGAATATCTAGGCCGTGGGCCGCGTAAGTGCTGTTATATGGCAACTATCGCCGCAGCCAGTCTGCTGCTGCCGCTGCGAGCAAGCACGCTTGGGTTTACCTGGCTGCGCTGCTCAGCGGTCTGACTTGCGCGCTTGTTTGATCACGCTTTCGATGCTCACCGGCGCGCCGCCTTGGCGTTTGCTTTCGTCGGCTGCTTCCATGAAGGCGAAAATCTCGAGGGTTTCTTCCATTTCCACCGGTGGTTTGCGGGTCTTGAAGAACTTGGCGATCTCGGTCACCAGCGGCCGGTAGCCATCGTAAGGCCCTGCCGGGGCAATGGCTTTGGTGCCGAAGACCAGCGCGCCCATCTCCGCCCGGCCGTCGCGGATGCCGCGGAAGACGCCCACTCGGCCATCGTCCCACACGCCCACGACCACATCGGTGCCCGGCGTGTTGACCCGGGTGACCGAACGGCACCCCTTGCCCATAATGGTAAACAGTATTTCCACGCCGTGGACGCCGTACCAGAACAGGTCGGGATGATGCGGTTCGAGCGAGCAGGGGCTCCAGGCGTGGCAGCCGCGGACCTGACCGGCGGGAGACTGGCCGCGCCGGGCGGCCTGCACTCCGGCCGAGAACCGCGTGGAGGAGCTAGAGAACACCGGCACGTTGTGTTGCTGGGCCAGCCGGGCGATCTCCAGGCAGTCGGCCAGCGAGCCGGCAAAGGGCTTGTCGATGAACACCGGTTTGCCGGCTTTCATTACCGCCCGAAATTGCTCCAAATGCGGTCGTCCATCGACGCTTTCGATCATGATGGCATCGACTTTGCCGAGCAGTTCGTCGATGCTCTGGCAGATTTCGATTCCCTTCTTGCGCAGCTCCTCGGTGTATTTTTCCACACGGTCGCGGCTGGCTGGCAGGTCGGGGCTGCCGCCGGGAAAGCCGGCAACTACCCGCACGCCCGCCAGATCACCCTCGTTCTTCGGGTCGTTAAGAATGGCGGTGAAGGCGATCACGTGCGAGGTATCCAGGCCGATCATCCCCACGCGGATGACTTTCTCCGGCTCGCCAGCCAGTCCAACACATCCACTGAGGAACACGCCGACAACAATGGCAAGCACGGCGTGAACTGTGCGCATGATCGGGTCCTTTCGGTTGGGGGCGGCGCTCAGCGCCGCCGGCAATACAGCTTTGGTTAGTCTCTTACGGTGTAACATGTGCGCGTTTTGCGCGCATGTTTTCAAGTGATCTTGAGGGCCACGCTCCGTCGTGGCCGCGATCGCCGCACGAGCGGACGCGACAGAGCGCGTCGCTGCCATTTGGTTGCGGCATAAGTCCGCTTTGGGTTTTGGTTAGGTGTCGTCTGGATGGCTAATATACGACAGCCGGCCTGGGAAGTTACTTTCCAGCGATGATCAACTCCAGGCGGCGGTTCTGTTCTTCCAGCGGCAGGCGGCCGCCTTCGATGGTCAACCAGCCGTTGTAGCCGATGCGTTCGATGTGCTCTCGCACGGCAGGCCAGTTGACGCTGCCGTCGCGGATTTCCACGAAGCTGCCGCCTTTGCCATCCGGGTTGAGCTTGAAATCCTTCACGTGCAGCTTGACGATCAGCTTGCCTAGCGCCTGGAACCACTCCTCCGGCGGCGCATAACGCACATGGTTGCCGATGTCGAAGTAGGCCTTTACCCAGGGGCTGTCGAACGAGGCCACGAAGTGGGCGAATATCTTGGGCTTGACCCACAGGTTGTTCCACACGTTCTCCAGGGCGATTACCACGCCGGTCTTTTCGGCCGTGGGGATCAGCCGTTTGACGGCCTGGCGCGAGACATCCACGGCATGATTGTGGGCCTCGATGTACTGGCGATACGGCTCGTTGTCGCCTGCGGCAACTCGTTTGACGTGGCCGGTCTTCTCGTCGAACTCGATATCGAATTCCCAGGGTTGCGGCATGGGCATCCCGCCGATCCGGCAGGGGACCAACAGCAGGGCGTCGGCGCCGTAGGCCTGTGTTGCACGCAGGGCGTTTTCTACTGCCGCCAAGTCTTTCTCAAGCGTTTCGGCCTTGTTGAAGTTGGCCCAGCCGTAAAGCACGGCGTGAATCTTCATGCCCATTTTGTCGGCCGTAGCGCGCGCCGCTTCGGCCTCCTTCTGGGTGACGGCGTGAGCAGTCGATTCGATGCCCTCGAAGCCGGCGTCTTTGAACTTCTTCAAAGTGGCTTCGTTGGGCACGCCGATCAGCGCTTTGTGGAGTTTGGTTTTCCACTCGGCTGCTGCCGTCCCTGCGGCAGACAGCGCGGCAACGCCGGCGGCACTGGCCGCCACAAAACTTCGTCGGTTTAACGTTGGGTTCATGATCTGCCTCCATCGTTTCCTGGGTCGCCAAAGGCTGGTAACTGTTGACGGCTTAAGTATGCTCCGGGAAACAGCCGCGGTCAATGTTCTGCCAGCACTGGC
>ENA-ORXB01002882-ORXB01002882.1-sediment-metagenome-genome-assembly--contig:-NODE-2882-length-13398-cov-3.144959_pt1 | contig 13398 bp, 12 predicted proteins | sample MGYA00237863_ERZ511475 | MGnify/ENA primary metagenome ERZ511475 (study PRJEB26305, sample SAMN06343858) | sediment metagenome | isolation source: hot spring sediment | place: Canada: British Columbia... | reverse complement strand
GTGGTATTCCTCGAGGCGGGCGAGCAGCTCGAGCGCCTGCTGGCGCCGGCCCGCCACCGCCTGGGAGCCGATCTCCAGCAACCGGTCGGTCGTCTTGCCCATCGCCGAGACGACCACGACCGGGCGCTGATGGCGGCGCGCGGCGACGATCGATGTGACGCGCCGGATGGCTTCGGCGTTGGCCACCGAAGAGCCGCCGAACTTCATGACGATCATGTCAGTCCAACCATCCTTCCGAACGGAGAAGCTCGGCGTTGAGCACGGCGGCGCCGGCGGCGCCCCGCACCGTGTTGTGGCCGAGAGCCAGATATTTCCAGTGCAAGACCGGACACTCGCGCAGGCGTCCGAGGAAGACGGCCATGCCGTTGAAGCGGTTCACGTCCCGGCGCGGCTGCGGCCGGTCCTCCTCCTCCATGTAGATGACCGGGCAGGGCGGCGCGCTCGGCAGGCCGCGCATCTGCGGCAGGCCGCGGAAGCTCGCAAAGGCGCTCAGAATCGCCTCGCGCGAGGGCTTTTCTTCGAACTCCACGGCGATCGTCTCGGTGTGGCCGTCGAGCACCGGAACCCGGTTGCAGGAGGCGCTGACCTTCATCGGATGCGGCACGAAGGCGCCGTCGACGAGCTCGCCCAAAATCTTCAGGGACTCGCTTTCCATCTTCGGCTCCTCGTTGCGGATGAAGGGAATGACATTGGCGGCCGTATCGTAGGAGGGATGGCCCGGAAGGCCGGCGCCGGAGAGCGCCTGAAGCGTGGTCACCACGACTTTGCGGATGCCGAAAGGCTTCACGGGCGCCAGCGCCATCGTCAGCACCACGGTGGAGCAGTTCGGGTTGGTGATGATGCGCCCTTTCCAGCCCCGCGCGGCCTGCCGGTCGAGAACCCTCAAATGGTCAGCGTTGATCTCCGGCACCAGCAAGGGCACGTCCGGCTCCATGCGGTGGTTGCGGGAATTCGAGACCACGAAGTGGCCGGCCTCGGCGAAGGCGCGCTCGATCTCGGTGGCGACGGAGGCGTCCATGGCCGAGAAGACCAGCCGAGGTGCGTTGCCGGGCTTGCACTCGTTGACCACCAGGTCAGCCACATTGGCCGGCATGACGCCGTCCAGACGCCAGGCGGCGGCTTCGCGATACTTCTTTCCGGCCGACCGGTCGCTCGCTCCGAGCCAGGTGATCTCGAACCACGGGTGGTCCTGAAGGAAGCTGATGAATTGCTGGCCCACCATGCCGGTGGCGCCCAAGATGCCGACTTCGATTTTCTCCGATGACATAAATGTTCCTACGATTGAGATAGTAAGCGTTTCACCATCGTCTTATAAATGCCGACGGCTTCCACCAGCTCGCGCTTGGGAACGCGCTCCTCGGCGGTATGCGCCAAGTGAATGGAGCCGGGGCCGATCAAAAAGGGTTGGCCCCAAGCGCCCCCGAAGGCCGGGATATCGGTGGTGTAAGCGACGACGGTGGTTTCAAACCCGTCGAGGGCGCCCAGCCGCACCGCCGGAACGGCCAGCACCTCTTCGGCGCGCACCCGGCCGGAGGCGGCGCGCCGCACCAGCTCACGGACGGGCTCGGCATCGCCGACCAGGCGAATCATGACCTCGGCCTTGGCGAAATCCGGGACGATGTTGGGCGCCCGGCCTCCGGCGATGGTCCCGATGTTGAGCGTCCCTGGGCCGAGCAGCTCGTCGCGCGGCAGCTCGAGGCGGCGTAAGGCCTCGAGCACGTCGAGGAGCTTTTCGATGGCCGACTCGCCGAGCTCGGGATAGGCGGAGTGGGCCATGCGTCCCTCCGCGTAGAGCTCGTAACGCAGCGCGCCTTTGGATCCCAGCGCGAGTCTGTTCTCCGTCGGCTCGCCGTTGATCAGGTAGCGCGAGCCGCGGCCGCAACGGGCGGCGTGAAAAGCGCCGGCGCTGTTGCGCTCTTCGCCCACGACGAACAGCAAGGCGAAATCGCGCACCCCCTCTTCGAGTAACTCCTCGGCGGCCACCAGCATAGCGGCGAGCAAGCCTTTGACATCGCACGCGCCCCGTCCCCAGATGAACTCCTCGTCCTCGCGCGAGGGAATGAAGGGCGGCACAGTGTCCTGGTGAGTCGACAGTGTGACAACAGGCTGCCCCCAAGTGGCGAAGACGTTGAAGCGGTCCGGTTCGACCGCCCACAGTTCGATTGCGCCGGCGTAGCGGCCCGCCAGGGGGGCCAGATGCTCCCGCAAGTATTCGCCCAGGCGCCGTTCGTTGCCGCTGATCGACTCGATGTCGATGAGGCGCCGCGCCAGATCAAACAGTCTTCTCATGGTTGCCCGCGCCGGCCGGGAGCGGAGGGAGGAAGATGCACGGAAGGCAATGCTTCGCTCCTCGATAGCGCTCCATCCGGAGACCGGATGACAGTGGGCAGGTATTAGCCTGACCCCCCAACCACAACAGGCGGCGGCTACCCGCTGCGATTTCGGCGGGAGTTGTCTCCCTTTCGGCCGGCCTCGGAAGCGCCCCGAACGGCGGCCGGCTTACTCTTGAGTCCCGCGCCTCTACCGGGATCTTTTACGATACCGGAACCGGGGCCCGGCCGTCAAATTTCGAACAGCTCAGGCAGCAAGGCCCGGCAGGCCGCCGAGCGACGGCGCTTTTTCGGCGGCGCGCACGATGGCGCGGGCGACGACTTCGGCGGCAGCCACGCCCAGGGTGTTCAGCTCCGCCTCGGCCTGGCCGACCGAAAGGGCGATGACCAGATCTCCGTCCAGCGTCGTCCAGGCGGGGCTGAGTGCGCGCGCAACGCCGATCGAGGCCAGTTGCGCCAGCTTGGCCGCCTCGACCTTGGTGAGCCGGGCGTTGGTGGCGACGACGGCGAGCGTGGTGTTCTGTGGCAGGCCGGGCGGCGGCGCCTCGCCCTCGAACATCAGCCGGGCGGTGTCGGCCAGCTCGAGGCTGTCGGGTGCGCGCCGGGCTCCGGCTACCAGACGACCGGAGTCCGGATCGCGAATGTCGCCGAACGGATTGGCGGCCACCAGCGCGGCGACGCGAACGCCGGCGTGACGGCCCCCGAGTTCGAGCGAGAACGAGCCGATGCCGGTCTTCATGGCCTGGCTCATGCCGAACAGTTTTCCCGCCGTGGCCCCGGTTCCCGCGCCCACAGCGCCCTCGGCCACCGGATCGTCCGTGGCAGCCGCGGCGGCGGCCTCGCCCATCTCCCGCGTGGGCCGCACGCTCGCCTTGCCGATCCCCAGGTCATAGAGGATCGCCGCCGGAACCAGAGGCACGCGGCCGGCGCGCGTCGGCAGGCCGATGCCCCGTTGTTCCAGGAACCGGCGCACGCCGCTGGCGGCCTCCAGCCCGAAAGCGCTGCCGCCGGCGAAGACGACGCCGTGAATGCGCTCGGCCAGATGCAGCGGTCCGAGGGCGTCAAACTCCTCGGTCCCGGTGGCCGAGCCGCGGATGTCGCAGCCGGCCACGGCTCCGCCCTCGCACAGCACGACGGTGCAGCCGGTCAGGGCCTCGTAATCGGAGACGTGGCCGACGCGGAGGCCCGCGATGTCGGTCAAGCCCTTCATCGCCGCTATGGTAGCATCGAGGTGACGAGGGATCACGGTCTTGCTCGATCTGTTGAAGCCGCCCATCCTCGCCTTTCAAGAGTTTTTTCTCCTCACCGGGCGGACCTTCCGGAACCTGTTCCGCAAGCCCCATTATCTGGACGACATTACGATCCAGATGGACGTTATCGGCGTGGGCAGCCTGCCGATCGTGATGCTGACGGGCTTCTTCGCCGGGGCGGTGATGGCGCTTCAGATGTCGCGCGCGCTCAACCAGTACGGGGCCACCGATCAGGTCGGCCAGATCGTTTCGATCACTCTGGCGCGCGAGATGGGACCGGTGTTGACGGCGCTGCTCGTGGCCGGGCGCAACGCCAGCGGCATGGCCAGCGAGCTCGGCTCGATGAAGGTCACCGAACAGATCGACGCCATGCGCGCGCTCGGCACCGACCCGGTGCAGAAGCTGGTCAAGCCGCGCCTGGTGGCGACGGCGATTGTGCTGCCGCTGCTGACCATCATCGCCGACTTCGTGGGCATGTTCGGCGGCTGGGTGGTGGCTTGCCCGATGCTCAACTTGACCACCTCCTCGCAGTACTGGAGCATGGCCTGGCGCTCGCTCGAGTACAACGACATCGCCCAGGGGCTGCTGAAACCCTTCGTCTTCGCCATCGTCATCGCGCTGGTGGGCTGCTTTTACGGCCTGCGCACCACCGGCGGCACGCAAGGGGTGGGCCTGGCCACCACGAAGGCCGTGGTGGTGGCCTCCGTCTGGGTGTTCGTGTTGACCTTCTTCATCGGGAAGTTCTTCGTGAGTCTGTGATCGCAACATGACTGGCGATCGCGGCGAACCGATCCTCCGATTTGAAGACGTCAGCCTGTATTTTGACGAGCAGCCGGCGCTCGACCACGTCTCCTTGGCGCTCTGGCCGGGCAGCTCCTGCGTGATTCTGGGCGCGGCCGGCAGCGGCAAGACGGTGCTGCTCAAGACGGCCATCGGCCTCATCAAGCCCGACCGGGGCCGCGTCTGGCTGTTTGGACGCGACCTCACGGCCGTTACCGAAACCGAACTGGTGGATCTGCGCAGCCGGGTGGGCATCCTCTTTCAGGAGGGGGGCCTTTTCGACTCGCTCACCATCGAGGAGAACGTCGCCTACCCGCTGCTCAATCAGCGCGCGCTGCGGTGCCCGCGCGAGCAGGTGCGGGCCCGCGTGGAGGCCGCGCTGGCCCGGGTCGAGCTCGAGCATACACTGGACAAGTATCCGAGCGAGCTCTCCGGGGGCATGCGCCGCCGCGTCGGCATCGCGAGGGCCAACGTCACCGAGCCGCCCCTGGTGCTCTACGACTCGCCGACGGCGGGCCTGGATCCGATCACCGCCCACACCATCATGACCCTGATCCTCAAGGAGCGCGACACCAAGAAAACCACGACGGTGATCGTGACGCATCGCTACCAGGACGGCTATCTGCTGGCCAATTTCCGCTACAACCCGGCGAGCAACCGGATCGAGCCCCTCGCCGCCGACGGGCGGCAGCCGACCTCCGACACCAAGTTCCTGGTGATGCGGGACGGCCGCCTGGTGTTCGAAGGCTCGCAGGCCGGGCTTGAAGCAAGCACCGATCCGTACGTGAAAAAGTTCGTCAAACCTCTGAGAAACTGGTAGGAAGCAAGTCATGCCATCAGCGAAGAAAGTTCGATGGGCCCAGCTCAAGGTGGGCATCATGGCGGCCGTCGCCCTGCTGCTGCTGGCGATTCTGGTCTTTCTGCTCACCGGCGAACGGCGCTTCTTTGCGGAGCGGGTCAAGATCTACACCTTCCTGGACGACTCCTACGCCATCACGCCCGGCTCCCCGGTACGGCTGAACGGGATCCTCATCGGCGAGATCCGCACCGTGATGCTCTCCGGGGAGACCGACCCCAATCGGGTGATCCGCGTCGAGATGGAAGTGGACCGGGAGACGCTCCGCGGCATTCCCACCGACTCGATTGCGACGGTGGCGGCGCTCAACGTCCTCGGCGCCAAATACATCAACATCAAGCGCGGGCGCGCGCAGACGACGGTGGAGCCGGGAGGCGAGATCGCCAGCCTGGATACGAGGGGCTTTGAAGAGGTTGTGGCCTCCGGCTATGAAGTGATGACCGCGGTGCGGGGGTTGGTCAAGCGAGCCTCGGACATCCTGGACGAGGTCGAGGGCGGCCGGGGAAGCATCGGCAGGCTGCTGAAAGACGAAGCGCTCTACAACAACCTGAACGGCACCGTCGCCGAGGCGCGCAAACTCACCGAAGCGTTGAACCGCGGCGAAGGCACGATCGGCAAGCTCCTCTACGACGAGGGCGTCTACAACGACGTGCGGGCCACCGTGGCGCGGGTGGACCGGCTGATTGAGGAGATCGAGAGCGGGCAGGGGACGGCGGGCAGGTTCCTGAAGGACCCGGCCCTCTACGAGGAGCTGCGTTCGACCGTCGGCGAAGCCCGGAAATTGATGGCCGACCTCAACGACGGCAAGGGGACGGCCGGCAAGCTGCTCAAGGACGAAGAGCTGCACCGGCAGATCGCGCGCGTCGTCGAGCGCCTGGATCAGACGCTCGAAAAGGTGAACACCGGCGAGGGCACGCTCGGCCAACTGCTGGTGAATCCGCAACTGTACGAATCGCTCAACGGCACCACCCGGCAGATGCAAGAGCTCATGAAAGACTTCCGGGCCAATCCGAAAAAATTCCTGCGGATCAAGCTCGCGCTCTTCTAGCGCGGGCCGGGGCCGGCGGTTACTATGGTTCCATGGAACGGCGGAGCTTTCTCGTCACCGCCGCCTCGGCGCGGCGCGTGTGGGGCGCAAGCGAGCGCGTCGTGGTCGGCCTGATCGGCTGCGGAGGGCGCGGCATGTACGTGGCGCGCCACATGCGCGACTCCGGCGGAGCGGTCTTCGGCGCCGTCTCGGACGTCTGGGAACCGAACCGAATGAAGGCGCGCGAATGGGCGGGCCCCTCGGCGCAGGCTTACGTCGACTTTCGGCGGTTGCTCGAGCAGAAGGACCTGGACGCGGTCCTCGTCGCCACGCCCGACCACTGGCACGCCATTCCCACGATTCTGGCCTGCGAAGCCGGCAAGCATGTCTATGTCGAAAAGCCGCTGGCGCACAACATCCGCGAAGGGCGCGCCATGGTGGAAGCGGCGCGGCGCACGGGCAGGATCGTCCAGACGGGCACGCAGCAGCGCTCGGCGCCGCACTTTGCCGAGCTGGCCGAGATCGTCCAGAGCGGCGCGCTCGGCCACGTTCATTTCGTCCGCGTCTGGAACTACTTCAACACCTACCCGGAAGGGATCGGCCGCGAGCCGGACTCGGAGCCGCCGCCCGGCTTGGACTGGGATCTCTATCTCGGGCCGGCGCCCTGGGTCCCTTTCAACCGGAAGCGCTTCCTCGGCACATACCGCTTTTTCTGGGATTACGCGGGCGGCTACATCACCGACTTCGGCACGCACCGCTTCGACACCGTCCACCAGATCATGGGCCGGGACGCCCCGGTGACGATCGCGGCCGCCGGGGGCCGCTTCGCGCTGGCCGACGCCGGCGAGATGCCTGACGTGTTGCAAGTCACCTACGAGTACCCCGGCTTCATCCTCTCCTATGAAACGTGCAGCCTCAACGCCCACGGGCTCGGCGGCAGAACGCCGGGGATGGAATACTATAGGGCTCGCGGGGCGCACGATCATCCCCACGGCATGGCCTTCTATGGGACCAACGGCACGATCTTTGCCGAGCGCATCGGCTATGAGATCTTTCCTGAGGGCGACCGGATCGCCGCCCGGCGCAAGAACGTCCCGGACGCCACGCCGCAGCACGCCAAGAACTTCATCGACGCCATCCGGGGCCTGGCCAAGCCCGCCGCGCCCATCGAGCTCGGACACCGCGCCTCAGCCGTCGCTCACTTGGGCAATATCGCCTACCTTACGGGGCGCAAGCTCGTCTGGAACGCGCAAAAGGAGGAATGCGAGGGGGATGCCGAGGCAAACCGGCTGCTCGGCCGCAAGGCACGAAAACCTTGGGATCTCGTAGGATGAAAGCGATGATCGAATGTCTGCGGCCCGGCGTCTCGGCCGAGCGCGCGCGCGTGGTCCTGTTCGATTTCGACGGCACCCTTTCGCTGATCCGCTCCGGCTGGGTCGAGGTGATGGTGCCGATGATGGTGGAGATCCTGGCCGAGCTCAAGACCGGCGAAAGCGAAGCCGAACTGCGCGCGGTGGTCGAAGAGTTCGTGGGGCGCCTCACCGGCAAGCAGACCATCTACCAGATGATCGCCCTGGCCGAGGAGGTGCGCAAGCGCGGCGGCACACCCAAGGACCCCTTGGAGTACAAACATCAGTACTTGGCGCTGCTCTGGGAGAAGATCAAGGACCGCGTGGCCGAGCTCGAACGGGGCGACGCGCCGCCGGAGAAGTACCTGGTTCCGGGTTCCGTCGAGCTGCTCGAAAGCCTCAAGGAGCGCGGCCTGAAGATGTATCTGGCAAGCGGCACCGATCAGATCTACATGCGGCGCGAGGCGGAGCTCCTGGGACTGACGCGCTACTTCGACGGAGGCGTCTACGGGGCGCTCGACGACTACAAGAGCTTCTCCAAGGCCATCCTCATCCAGCGCATCATCTCGAGCGCCGAGGCGCGCGGCGACGAGCTGCTCGGCTTCGGCGACGGCTATGTCGAGATAGAGAATGTCAAGCAGGTGGGCGGCGTGGCCGTGGGCGTGGCCACCGACGAGCCGGACTGCCGGCAGGTCAACGAGTGGAAGCGCCGCCGCCTGGCCGGCGTCGGGGCGGATCTGATCATCCCGAACTACATCGAGCGCGACCAACTGCTGCGGCTGCTGTTTCCTCAGTGAGTTCGAAGTATCCGATCTTCGACCGATCGCGGCTGAAGCTAAAACCGCTCGCCGAACGCCAGAACGATCTGACCCTCCGGCAGTGGCTCCGGCTCGAGGAGCCGGCGCCGGAATTCTCCCATCCGGAGCTCGAGGCGGTGGCGGCGCGCCTCGATCAAGCCCGCCGGTCCGGGGCGGCCCGGGTTCTGATGATGGGCGCACACCTGGTGCGAGCCGGCGTCAGCCGCCATCTGATCGATCTCATCGAGCGCGGCTGGATCGACCATGTGGCGATGAACGGCGCCGGCGCCATCCACGACTACGAGCTGGCCCGCATCGGCGCCACCACGGAAAGCGTTGCCCGCTACATCGCGACGGGCGAATTCGGCCTGTGGCGGGAGACCGGCGAGTTGAACGACATCGTGCGCCAGGCGGCGGCCTGCTCGGTGGGTCTCGGTGAAAACGTCGGGCGGCACATCGCCGAAAGCGACTTCCCGCATCGCGACCTGAGCATCCTGGCGGCGGCCTGGCGGCTGTCGATCCCCGCAACAGTGCATGTCGGCATCGGTTACGACATCGTGCACGAGCACCCCAATTGCGATGGGGCCGCCTACGGCGAGGCGAGCTACCGCGACTTCCTCATCTTCGCCCGCACGGTGGAACGCCTCGAGGGGGGCGTGCTGCTCAGCTTCGGCTCGGCCGTCATGGCGCCGGAGGTCTACCTGAAGGCGCTGGCGATGGCGCGCAACGTCGCCCACCAGGAGGGCCGCGCGATCCGGCATTTCACCACCGCCGTCTTCGATCTGGTGCCGATCCGGGGCGATATCCGTCGGGAGCTCGACAAGACCGATCCCGGCTATTACTTCCGCCCGCACAAAACCATCCTGGTGCGCACGGTGGCCGACGGGGGCGAAAGTTACTATTTGTGCGGCCCGCACCGCGCCACCTTGCCGGCGCTATGGCGCCTGTTGCGGAGTCTCGAATGAACGCAGGCGAGATCCTCGAGCGGCTGCGGAAGCTGGCGGCGCTGGTCGTCGGCGACATCTGCCTGGACCGCTGGTGCGAGTACCATCCGGCGGCTGCGGAGCCGTCGCGGGAGACCGGGCTGGCGCGCATCGCGGTGGTCCGCACTGAAGTGACGCCCGGCGCCGGAGGCACCGTCGCCAACAACCTGGCCGCGCTCGGCGTCCGGAGGACGGCGGTGCTCGGCGCCATCGGGCAGGACGGCTTCGCCTTCGAGCTCGCCGGCGCCCTCCGCGCCCGGGGCATCGAAGCGGACCTGCTGGTCTCAAGCGCAAGGATCCAGACTTTCACCTATACGAAGTTGCTCAACGCCGAGACCGGTGTCGAGGACCTGCCGCGCGTCGACTTCATCAACAACCGGCCGTTGCCCGACGAGGTGGAACGCGAGGTCCTCGAGCGCCTCCGGGGGCACGCGCGAGACTTCGACGTCATTCTGGTGTCCGACCAGGCGGAGACGGCCCAGGGAGGCGTGGTGACCCAAGCCGTGCGGCAGCTCGTCAAAGAGCTCGCGGTAGCGGCGCCGGAAAAAGTTTTCTGGGTCGATTCGCGTATGCGGGCGGAGCTGTTTCGCGGCGTGATCGTCAAGCCCAATCGCGAGGAGGCCGAGGCCGCCTGCCGCCGGGCCTTGGGCGTGGTCGACTTCGGCCGGCTGCGGCGGCACATCGAGGCCCCTTGGCTCGTCATCACCCAGGGGGCGCGAGGGGCGCTCGTGGTGGGGCCGGAAGGCGAGACTTGGGTGCCGACCCGTGCGGTCGCGGATCCGGTGGACATTTGCGGCGCGGGCGACAGCTTCTCGGCAGGCGCCGCGCTGGCGCTCAAGGTCACCGGCTCGCCTGTCGAGGCCGCGCGCTTCGGCAACCTCGTGGCCTCGATCACGATCATGAAGAAAGGCACCGGCACCGCCTCGCCCGAGGAGGTGCTGGCTGCGGCGGCATGCTGACGCTGGCGATAGACATCGGCGGGACGAAGTTCTCGATGGCGCTGTTTGAGGGCGAGCGCATGAGGCTGCGCGAATCCCGCGCCACGGATCGCGAAGGCGGGCGGGCTTGGATGATGGAGCAAATTCTTCGCCTCGCCCGGAGCTGGCAGCAAGCGGCGCGCATCGACCGCTGCGGGATCGGTTTCGGCGGGCCGGTCATCTTCGGCGAGCAGCGCGTGGCGCTCTCGACCCACGTCGGCGGCTGGAGCGACGTCCGGCTGGCTGCCGAGATCGAAGCCGAGCTGGGAATCCCCTGCCTCATGGACAACGACGCCAACACCGGTGCGCTCGGCGAAGCCGTCTACGGGGCGGGCGTCGGTTATGACCCGCTGTTCTACATGACCCTTTCCACCGGCATCGGCGGCGGCATCGTCTCGGCGGGCCGCCTGTGGCGGGGCGCCGATTCCTACGCGGGCGAGGTGGGCCACCTGACCATCCGCCCGGACGGCCCGCTGTGTCTGTGCGGCGCGCGCGGCTGTTACGAGCGAATGTGCAGCGGCCTGTGGCTGGAGCGTGACCACGGCCGCCCGGCCAAGGAGCTCCTCCAGGATCCCGCTTTCGTCTCCCGCTACGTCGTCGATCTGGCGCTCGGGCTCAAAGCCGTCATCATGCTGCTCAACCCGGCGCGGATCGTCATCGGCGGCGGCATCAGCAAGGCGGGCGAAGCGCTGTTTTCCCCCTTGCGCGCGGAGCTCCGCCGGCAGATCACCTCCTGGTCGCAGGCGCGGCTGGATGTGGTCCCGGCGGCGCTGGGAGACGACAGCGTCCTCTATGGGGCTCTCGCGCTGGCCGCTTCGCGATAGGATCAGGAAGGGAAGGCCATGAACTTTCCGGCGGAATACCAGCGCGAACTCTTGGGGACGCTGGAAACGATCGATCTCGACAAGGTGGGGCAGGCCATCGAGTGGTTCCGGCAGGCGCGCGAGCAGGGCCGGACGATCTTCGTGTGCGGCAACGGCGGCAGCGCCGCCACCGCCTCGCACTTCGTCTGCGACATGGTCAAAGGCGCAAGCTTCGCCCGCCCGGTTCGGTTCCGGATCCAGGCCCTCACCGATTCGGTTCCCACCATCACCGCCTATGCCAACGACTTGAGCTACGAGGCGGTCTTCGTCGAGCAGCTCAAGAACTTCGCGCAGCCGGGCGACCTGGTGATGGCCATCAGCGCCTCGGGCAACTCCCCGAACGTCGTCCGCGCCGTCGAGTACGCCAACTCGATCGGCTGCCGCACCCTGGCGCTTACCGGACGCGACGGCGGGCGTCTGGGCGGGCTGGCCGCCCTGCACCTGCACGTGCCGGTTGCGCACATGGGCCGCATCGAGGACGCCCATATGGTGATCTGCCACATGATCGCCTACCACTTCATGGACCTTGAGAAGACGTAGCCGGCTTCTCCATCCATCCCGGCAGGCGAGAGGCGCCTGAGGCCCGCGGGCCGGGCGCCGGGCGCCGCATCCAGCGGCAACCAGCCGCCGGTGATAGAATACCGGCGCGGCGGTTCGCCGCATCGGAGTCAAAGTCATGAATCCGCCATTCGAGGTATCCCGCCGGTCGTTCCTTGCGGGCGCCGGCGGCGCAGCCGCCGCGCCTGCGGCGGCCCACGTTTCCGTAGCGCAACCAGCGCTCGCACAGGTGAGGGTGGAGCAGGACGCGACGGTGCATGCGGAGTCCGGGACGCTCCGCGCCACCTTGGAGAAGGGTTTCCTGACGTCGCTCGAAAGCAAGATCACGGGCGAGAAGTTCATCGAGCCGTTCGACCGCTCGCGTTTCGACGCGCTGCGGCTCGTCTACCGCGGCCGGGAAACGGTCGACCTCGGCGAGCAGCTTTTCGGCAACATCTCGGCGCGTTCGATTACTCCCTCGTGCGCCGAGGTGCGCTTCGACAACTGGAACGGCGACGGTCTGATCCGGATCTCGGTGGATCCGGTTTCGGGCGATCTGGTGCTGGAGCCGTCGGGCTACTCCTCCCGCCCCGGGGTGCGCGCCTGCCGCTACACGATCGCCGGCATCCGGCGCGACCTGCGGCTGGTGGCGCCCTTTTATCAGGGCGTCGCGCTCGAGCTTCCCGATCCGCTGATCCGCAACTCGCGCTGGCTGTGGCCGCAAGGCTGGGAGGCCGGCCTGGCGATCCTCCAGGGAGCCGGGAGCGGTTTCTGGGTGCACACCCAGGACAACCGCTATCGCTACAAGACATTGCAGGTCGGCCTCGACGACGACCCTTACACGCTCGGCTTCGATTCCGAGGCCTACGGCCCGATCGATGACAACCTTGCCGCCGGCGGTCTGGCCTGGCGCATCAACGTCTATCGAGGCGGCTGGCAGACGCCCGCCGCGCGCTACCGCGACTGGTTGTGGGCGGCTTTTGACCTGGCCAAGCAAGAGCAGCGGCGTGCGCCGTGGATCCACCAGCTCGCCATGGCGATCTCCTGGTGCCCGACCGAGATCGCCGTGCTGGAAAGCCTTGCCCGCAAGGTGAACCCGGCGAAAGTGCTCATCCACCTGCCGAACTGGCGGACCGACCCCTACGACGAGAACTACCCGACGTACACGCCGAGCGAGGCCGCGCGGCAGTTTCTGGCGCAGGCAAAGCAGCTCGGATTCCACGTGCTGCCGCACTTCAACAGCGTCGAGACGGATCCGAACCATCCGGTCTACACGCGACTGCGCGATTTTCAGTACCGCGACGTCGAAACCAAGAGGCTGTACGGCTGGAGCTGGGTGAACCAGCGCTCGATCGGCGTTCCCGAGTCAAACGCCGCGCGGCTGCGGTTCCGCGACAAGAAGGTGATGGTGAAGATCCATCCGGGGCTGGCGATGTGGCGGTCGCTGCTCTGCGAGCGGATCCAGGAGAACGCCCGCGCGCACGGCCTGGAGGCCGTCTTCATCGACGTGACGCTGGTGACGGCGAACCTGCACAACGCGCTGGTGGAGGGCATGACCAGCTCGGAAGGCATGAACCGGCTGATTCACGAAGTGGGGGCGCTCGGCTCCGGCCTGAGCGTCGGCGGCGAGGGCTTGAACGAGGCGATCG
>ENA-ORXB01002880-ORXB01002880.1-sediment-metagenome-genome-assembly--contig:-NODE-2880-length-13401-cov-3.788127_pt1 | contig 13401 bp, 9 predicted proteins | sample MGYA00237863_ERZ511475 | MGnify/ENA primary metagenome ERZ511475 (study PRJEB26305, sample SAMN06343858) | sediment metagenome | isolation source: hot spring sediment | place: Canada: British Columbia... | reverse complement strand
ATAGTGTTTTTCCCTCTGTTTTTCCCTCTCCCAGGCGGACGCCGCGGCGTCCGCCTGGGAGAGGGGGAGAGGGGGAAGAGGGTCCTTCTGTCCGCGCCAGATGTGTCCGGCGAGGCTGGCGGCGGGTGCGAGAGCACTCTGCTCTCGCAGCTTTGACCGGTCAGGCCACTCGTGCTATACTTACATATGAACATATGCTCATATGTTTCCGAAACGGAGCTCTCCCATGCCCCGCAGCGACCGGTGCGAGATCACTCACATCGATGAGGAGCACGTGCGAGCCATAGCGCCCAGGATTGTAGACGGGCTGACCGCCACCCGACTGGCCGAGACCTTCAAGGCCCTCAGTGACCCAACCCGCGTGCGCATCCTCTCAGCACTGAGCCAGGGCGAGCTGTGCGTCTGTGGCCTGGCAGCGGTGCTCGGCATGAGCCAGTCGGCGGTGTCGCACCACCTGCGGCTCCTGCGAACGCTGCGGCTCGTCAAGGCCGACAAGCGCGGGCGCATGGTCTACTACACCCTGGACGATGCCCACATCGAGGGGCTCTTCCAACAGGGGATGGAGCACGTCGGCCATGAGTAGACCTACCGGCGTCCCGCAACGCCATCCGCCCAGTCCCGTAAGCCACCTGCCGGGAAGCGTCCGGCACCCCCGTGCCTGCCCCTCAGAGCTGGCCCATCGCCCGCCGATCACTCTCTGGAGAGGTGTGCCTTGCCCACGGATACCCGCATCTACGACCTGAACCTTGCCCTCCCGAAAGCACCGACATGCGAGTCCTGCATCCGCCACCTCGGTGAGGCGCTGCAGGAGCGCCCCGGTGTGCGCTCGGTGCAGCGCTCGCCCGAGGGCGACAGGCTGCTCGTGGAGTATGACCCCGACACCATCTCGCCGGAGGACCTCGACGCAGCCGTCGAAATCGCCGGCGGGGCTGTCACCCGCCGTTACCGCCATGAGCGACTGACCCTGACCGAGATGGACTGCCCCGAATGCGCCCGGACCATCGAAGCCGCTCTGGCCAACCTCCCGGGGGTGATCAGCGCCCATGTCGAGTTTGCCATCGAGCAGCTCGATCTTTCCTACGATACGGAGCTCATCCACCGGTCCCGGATCATCGCCCGCATCCGCGAGTTGGGCTATGACGTGGCCGAGGCCCAGCCCACGGTCCTCCGCTTCCGCCTGGAGGGGCTGGACTGCCTCGAGTGCGTCCCCGGCGTCGAAGGGATCGTGGAGAGCATCCCCGGAGTCACTGACGCCGAGATCAACTTTGCCGCGGGGACCATGACCGTCTCGGTCGAGGGCACGACCGACCTGGTGACCGAGATCAGCCGCGCGGTAGCTGCCGCCGGGTACACGGCGCGTCTGGAGACCGGAGCCGTCGAGAAAGGCCCATCCCGCCGCGGCATCTGGGACTTTATGCTCCGCCAGAGGCGCGGGCGGCGGACTCTGGCCTCCGCCGTCGCCTTTGCGTTGGGTGCCGCCACCGGTTTCCTTCCCGTGCCAGATGCGGTCAGCATCCTCTTTTACGCCGTCGCGATCGTGGCCGGCGGGTTCGATGTCGCCCGCAGCGCCATCTCGGCGCTGCGCACCACGCGGAACATCGACATGAACCTGCTGATGACCGTTGCCGTGATCGGGGCCGCGCTGATCGGCGAGTGGTCCGAGGCAGCGGCTGTTATCTTCCTCTTCTCCCTGGGCAACACCCTCGAGGCCTACACCCTGGACCGCACGCGCGACTCCGTGAGGGCGCTCATCGAGCTGGCGCCGCAGGAGGCCAGGCTGCTACGCGACGGTCGCGAAGAGACGGTACGGGTCGAGGCCCTGCAGGTCGGTGACCTGGTACGGGTGCGGCCGGGCGAGCGCATCCCCGCCGACGGGGAGGTTGTCGAGGGCTCTTCGGCGGTCGATCAGGCCCCCATCACCGGCGAGGCCGCACCGGTCGACAAGGCCCCTGGCGACCCGGTCTACGCCGGGACGCTCAACGGCTACGGGGTGCTGACGGTGCGCGTCACCGAACCGCCCAGCGACTCGACTCTCGCCCGCCTTGTCCGCCTGATCGAGCAGGCGCAGGCCCAGCGAGCCCCGTCACAGCGCTTTGTGGACCGCTTTGCCCACTTCTACACCCCGGCCGTGATCGCCGTCGCCGCCGGCATCGCCATCCTGCCGCCGCTACTGACCTCGGCACCGGCAATTCCCTGGGTCTACCGGGCGCTGGTGCTCCTCGTCATTGCCTGCCCCTGCGCGCTGGTCATCTCGACGCCGGTGGCCATCGTGGCGGCCATGGGTCGCGCCGCCCGGGAGGGGGTCCTGATCAAGGGAGGCGTCTATCTCGAGGCCGCTGGCTCCCTGCGCGCCGTGGCCTTTGACAAGACGCGCACGCTCACCGTCGGCCGCCCGATGGTCACGGACGTGCTGCCGTTCAACGGCCGCCGCGAGCAGGAGGTGCTCACCGTCGCCGCCGCACTCGAGCGCAACTCGGAACACCCGCTCGCGCAGGCGGTGGTGCGTGAGGCGCGTCACCACGGGCTGAGTCCCCAGCCGGCAACCGACTTTGAGGCGCTCCCCGGCCGCGGCGCCCGCGGCCGCGTGGACGGCCGGACGGCCATGATCGGCAATAGGGCCCTGCTTGAGGAGTGCCTGACCATCCCCCCAGACGTGGAAGAGCACCTCGAGCGGCTCGAGCGGGAGGGTAAGACGGTCTTTATCGTGGGGTTCTGTCCATCCAATGGGGAGAGGCCTCCGAGCGAACTGCTGGGCGCCATCGCGGTGGCCGATCAGGTGCGCCCCGAGAGCCGGCCGGCCATCGAGGCGCTGCGCGCCGCCGGGCTGCGGCACATCGCCATGGTGACCGGCGACAATGCCACGACGGCAGCGGCCATCGCCCGCCAGGTCGGGATCGATGAGGTGCTGGCAAACCTCCTCCCGGCCCAGAAGGTCCAGGCGGTCGAGCGGCTGCTGGCCGAGCACGGACGCGTCGCCATGGTCGGCGATGGGGTCAACGACGCACCGGCCCTGGCGCGGGCCACCGTAGGCATCGCCATGGGAGCCGCGGGCACCGACGTCGCCCTCGAGACCGCCGATATCGCCCTGATGGGCGACGACCTCACCAAGGTCCCGGCTACGCTGCGCCTCAGCCGCCGCACGCTGGCGGTCATCCGCCAGAACATCGCCCTCTCCCTGGCCATCAAGGGCGCCTTTGTCCTGCTCGCCTCCCTGGGCCTGGCCACCCTGTGGATGGCCGTCTTTGCCGACATGGGCACCTCGCTGATCGTCACCCTCAACGGGATGAGGCTGGCACGAGGCTGACACCAACTCCATAAGCCAGTATGCGGGAGGACTGCGGCGGCAGGGATGCCGCAGACCTCCCGCATACCCCGGATACGCACCGGGCGCCGCCGAGCGCTAACTCTCGACCGGCGCCGCCCCCTCTTGAGCATCCTCGACCGCTTCGTCGAGCACCTCGACCTCGTCGCCGACCTTGACCTCGCCCGGCTCGAGGATCTTGACAAAGATGCCCTCGCGCGGCATGACGCAATCGCCCGCCTGATAGTAGATGGCGCAGCGGTCGTGGCAGATCTTGCCGATCTGCGTGACCTCGGCCAGGGCCGTGCCGAGGCGCAGCCGCGTGCCGACGGGCAGTGTGTGGAGCTCGATGCCGCGCGTGGTAATGTTCTCGGCAAAGCTCCCCGCGCGGACGTTCAGCCCCTTGGCGCGCATCTTCTCAATCGATTCCCAGGCGAGCAGGCTCACCTGCCGGTGCCACGGTCCGGCGTGCGCGTCGCCGACCAGGCCCCAGTCGATGCGAAGCTGGCCATGCCCGACATCTCGCTTCGGCGTGCCCTTGCGCTCGCTGGTACACACCGCAACAACCGTTCCCTTACGCCCCATAGTCGCTCCTTCCCGCCGCCAAGTGCCGCCGTCTGCCGGCAAAGCCTCCGTGCCCGCGTAGTGCCACGCCTCAGCCGCCGATCCGGGACATGGGTGTAGCGCCCGGCCCCCTCGCCACTGTGCCGAGATGGTGCCCGGCCGGCTTGGCGCCGATAGCCTGGACGACGAGGGCGCGCAGCTCATCGTCGCTCGCCCCGGAGCGCAAGGCGCTGCGCACGTCGATGCCCTGCTCCGACATCAGGCAGGGCAGGAGCTGCCCATTGGCGGTCAGGCGAAGCCGGTTGCAGCGGAAGCAAAAGTGCTCGGAGATGGGGCTGATAAACCCAACGCTGCCGGGGGCACCCTCAATCCGGTAGTAGCGCGCCGGCCCTGCCCCCTGCCCATCGACCGCCTGCAGCGGGCCAAAGTGCGCCTCTATCCGCCGACGGATCTCTTCCGATGGCACATAACCGTCGCTGGCCCAGCGCGGGTCCGGCGCGAGCGGCATCACTTCGATGAACCGGACGTTCCAGCCATCGGTGACGGTCCTCTCGGCAAAGTCCAGCGTCTCGTCATCGTTGAGGCCGCGGATCACCACCACATTGATCTTCACCGGCCTCAGGCCCGCCCGGTCGGCCGCGGCGATGCCGGCCAGGACGTCCTCCAGCTGGCCCCGGCGCGTCATGGCATGAAAGCGCTCCGGCCTGAGCGAGTCCAGGCTGATGTTCACCCGGCGGAGGCCGGCCTCCGCCAGCCGGTCGGCCATCCCGGCAAGGAGGATCCCGTTGGTCGTCATGGACAGGTCCTCGACGCCCGGGATGGCCGCGAGGAGCTCGATCAGCTGGTCTATCCCTTTGCGTACGAGGGGCTCGCCTCCGGTCACACGGAGCTTGCTCAGCCCAAGCCCCACGATCACGCGCGCAAGGCGTGCGATCTCCTCGTAGGTGAGGACCTCCGCGTGGCTCAGCGGCGGCACGCCCTCCTCCGGCATGCAGTAGACGCAGCGCAGGTTGCACCGATCGGTCACCGAGATCCGCAGATACTCGATCGGGCGGTTGAAGGCGTCGCAGTACGGCATGAGCCCCGATCCCTTCCAGGTCATCCTGCCGCGCTGCCGCGCAGCGCGGTCGTGAGTGATTATAGGCCTGCGAGGCCCTCGTGACAACCAAGCCGCCGCGGCCGGGCGTAGTTCACCTGGGGGCAAGCGCATCTGCGCTGCTGCCAGGACTCCAAGTCGACCTGCGGACCGAGTTGGGGTGGGGGTTCAGCAAAGGCCGTTGCTTCCAGGTTTCCCAGGCGCAGAGGGCCTATCCGCCCCTCAAGCCGGGCATGCCGGGAGCGGGTTGGGAAGGTGTTTGAGTGGCAAACGCCGCAGCGGAGGGTCCGGGGCCGGGCGGCCTCGCCCGGCCCCGCCCCCGGACCGCGCGCGGCTACAGAGGATTCATCCGCGAGGTCGCCACCCAAAAGATCGCCAGCAGCACGCGGTACACCTGCCGAAAGCTCTCGCCGACATAGCGGACGGTGCGGTCGCCGTCGTACCCCACCTCCGGCATCCAGGCCACCGAGCGGGCGATCTCGCGCTCGGCCAGCTCTACCTCGAGGGTGATCGGCGGCGCAAAGCCGACCGGTCGGGCGCTCTTGAGCCGCTCGACGGCCCGCCGCGCCGCCTGTCGGATGCGCTCGCGCGCCTCAATGAGCGGCAGGCACCGCGCCGCATAGCGCGACAGCGAGTACTTGACTACTGCAGCCTCGATCTGCCCGCCGCTCCAGCGCTGCACATCCAGGCAGACCCGGTCATCCCCGGTGATGAGGACGGTCGGGATGCCGTAGGAGGCGGCCAGCGAGATGGTGAGCTCGGCCTCGCCGACCGGCTGCCCGTTCACGCGCACATCGCGCAAGAGCGGCCAGGAGAGCACATGGCTGAGGATGGCACTCTCTCCGGCACGCGCATGCATCCCAATCAGAAAGGCGCCATCGTAGCCGCGGCCGAGATCGGCCTCCTCATAGAAGATGATCGGCCGGCCGCGCACGACCTCGACCGCCGGATGGAGCTCGTCCAGCAGAGCGTTGCGAAGGTCCAGACCGTGGCTTTCGTGGAGCACAAAAGAGGCGGCGCCCGCCTCCATCGCTCCTTCGACGGCGGCATTGACGTCGCCCGTCAGCCAGCGCTGAGCCATCTGATAGTCGGCCGGCCCGCCCGCGCCCTCGGTGCCGGTCTCCTTCAGGCTGGCCACCCCTGAGATTCCCTCGATGTCGGCGGAGATGACGATCCTCATGGCGACCCCCTTCCGAGATTCGGTCGCTCCAGGACGCGCTATCCCTGCTCGCCGGCCGCGCGTCTACGCCCGTACCCTGTTCAGGCCGGGCTACGAAGCATCTTGGAAAGCATCGTCACCTCGGCCATGAGGCGCCGGAAACCGTCCAAGTCCAGCGACTGCTTCCCATCGGACAGGGCCCGGCTCGGGTCCGGGTGCACCTCCACCATCAGCCCGTCCGCGCCACAGGCCACGGCTGCTTTGGCAAGCGCCGTCACGTAGTGACGGTCCCCTGCTGCATGCGACGGGTCCACAATGATGGGCAGATGGCTCAGCCGCTTGACCACCGGCACGGCGCTCAGGTCGAGGGTGTTACGGGTGTACGTCTCGAAGGTACGGATTCCCCGCTCGCAGAGGATGACCGCCGGGTTGCCCGCGTCGAGGATGTACTCGGCCGACATGAGCCACTCTTCGATGGAGGCCATCATCCCACGCTTCAGGAGCACGGGCCGGGAAAAGCGGCCGACCGTCTCCAGGAGGGGATAGTTCTGCATGTTCCGCGCCCCGACCTGGATGATGTCCACGTACTGGGCCGCCATGGGCACATCCACGACCGAAGTCACCTCGGAGACTATCGCGAGCCCGGTCCGCTCGCGGACCCGGGCCAGAATCTCCAGCCCCCGCTCCTTGAGCCCTTGAAACGAGTATGGCGAGGTGCGGGGCTTGAAGATGGCCCCGCGCAAAAAGCGTGCTCCCGCCTCCCGCACTACCTCGGCGACCTCGAGCAGCATCTCCTCGCTCTCGACGGCGCAGGGCCCAGCGATGACGGCAAGCTCGCCGGCGCCGATCCTCTGCCCCCCGACGGTGACTACCGTATCCTCCGGGTGCAGCTCGCGGGACGCGAGCTTGAAGGGATGGAGCACCGTCAGAATCTGCTCGACGCCCGGCAGCGGCTCGATGAGCCTGGCCAGGCTATCGCGGTCGCTCACCCCGAGCACGCACACGATGGTCTTGACGTCGCCCGCGACCACGCGCGTGCGCAGCCCCTGGCCCTCGATGACTTGTTTGACCCTCTCGACGTCCGCCTCGGGCGCCCCGGCTCTCAGGACAACGATCATGGGCTCCTCTTGATATCAGGTCTGGTCGCCAGCGTAAAGAAACGCCGTCAAGTTTAGACGTGCTGGCCGCAGCGTCAAGTGGAGTAAGGGGTGCATCTCAGTTGCGGCCGAATGGCAGGCGTTGCCTGCCGGCCCGCAGGCCGGGGCGTGCGGGAGGTGCCCTCCTCAACGCCCGTGACGTCCCTCACACGCAGCACCGCTGCGGCCTCCACAACTGCGCATTGGACCTTCATAGATTTGAAGCGTGAATACAATCCCCACAAGCTGACCTTGACTTAATTTGCATTCCATGCTATATTCTTACAAGCATGGTGAGAATCCTTCAGATCAGCTGACACCCGGCGGCCTGCCGCCGCATCCAAGGGAGGACCGAATGGCACAGGCAACGCATGCAGAGCGCCGGTGGGCGCCCCGCTTCTTCACCATCTGGGCCGGGCAGGCCGCTTCCCTCTTCGGCTCCAGCCTCGCCGGCTTTGCGCTGATCTGGTGGCTCACTCAGAGCACCGGCTCTGCAACCGTCCTGGCGACCGCCAGCATAGCCGGGATGCTGCCGGGCATCCTCCTCGGACCCTTCGCCGGGGCGCTGGTCGACCGGTGGAACCGTCGCGTGATCATGATCGTGGCCGATGCCTTTGTCGCCGCCGTCTCGGCCTGGCTGGCTATCATGTTCCTGACCGGCGCCGCTCGCCCCTGGCACGTCTACGTGATCATGCTCGCGCGCTCCCTCGGCGGCGCCTTTCACTGGCCGGCGATGGCCGCCTCGACCTCCCTGATGGTGCCGAGGGAGCAACTCTCCCGCGTGGCCGGGCTCAACCAGTCCCTCAACGGTGCCATGAACATCGTCGCGCCACCGATCGGGGCCTTCCTTCTTGCCGTGCTGCCGATACACGGCATCATGGGCATCGACGTGGCCACGGCCCTCATTGCCATCGTGTCCCTTCTGTTCGTGGCCATCCCTCAGCCGAGAGCAGCGCGGGCTGAGAGGCAGCGGAGGACGGTGTTCCGCGATGTCGCCGATGGCTTCCGCTATGTCTCGGCCTGGCGCGGGCTCTGCCTGGTGCTGGTCATGGCGACTACCGTCAACCTGCTGATGGCGCCCGCTGCCAGCCTGATCCCCCTCCTGGTGAGCAGGCATTTCGGCGGCGGTGCCGTCGAGCTCGGTGTGATGAACTCGAGCTGGGGCATCGGCATCGTGGCCGGAGGCCTGCTCCTCACTGCCTGGGGCGGGTTCCGCCGACGCATCGTGACAACCCTCACCGGCCTCGCCTCCATGGGCCTGGCCTTCGGCGCCATCGCGGCGGTGCCGGCACGCGCCTTCCCGGCGGCAGTCGTCCTCTCGGCCCTGGGCGGCCTCGCCAGTCCGATCACCAACGGACCCATGGATGCCATGCTCCAGGCGAACGTCGCGCCGGAGATCCAGGGACGTGTCTTTACACTTGTCGGCACCTTCTGCCAGATCGCTCAGCCCCTCGGCCTCGCCATCGCCGGGCCCCTCACCGACCTGCTCGGTCTACGCACCTGGTTTGCGATCGGTGGCCTCAGCTGCGTCGTCATGAGCCTCGTCGGCTTTGCCACGCCGGCCGTCCTCAATATCGAGGCCGGGCACGAGAGGCACCGTCCGGCTTCGGAGCCGACCGGAGAGGCTGCCTCCTGAGCCGGGCGCACAGGAGCCCGCGCCACCGCTAGCTTCCTGCCAGCTCGATCTGGTGGAGGACAAGCCCCTCCAGCAGCCACCACAGGAGCAGGATGGGCAGCCCGCAGAGGGTGAGGGTCAGCCAGGCGCCCGCCGCGGTCAGGGGGGCACCGGCAAGCTGTGACCGCCGGGCCACCAGCTGCAGCGAGAGCGGCAAGAGCTCGCTGCGCTCCAGCACCACGAGCGGCCATACCAGCGACTGCCCGGCCACCAGAAGCGCGACCACCCCTGCCAGGGCAAAAGCCGGGCCGGATCCGCTGACCGCCAGCCGCAGGAGATCCGCTCCCTCCCAGCCGGCCGAGCGCGCAGCCTCCCACAGCTCCTCCTTCCCCACAAAGTAGAGTCGGAAGACGAAGAGGCTGGCCGCGCCGGCCGCGAGCGGCAGGCTCGCACCCGGGAATGTGCTCAAGAGCCCTGCCTCGCGCGCCACGTCGAACAGTCCGATTGCGATGGCCACCGGGGGCACAAAGCCGCTCCCCAGCAGGCACACATAGGCGATCCGGCTGCCCGTCCGCCCAAAGGGCCGGACAAGCGTCAGCGAGAGCGCGGCCAGATAGCTTGCGGGGAGCTGCAGCAGGAGAATGGGGAGCACCGAGATCACCACACCGTTCAGAAGGGCCGGGCCTGCGGTAAGCACCGAGGCCGCGCGGCCGACGGCGCCCTCGGCGTACAGAGAGGCCTCGCCGGCGCCCCACAGATACAGGCCTACAAGGGGGAGGACGAGGAGCGCCGCCGCGAGCACCACGCCGCCGCTGGCGGCCCGCGAGCCGCTCACGTCCCGCCCGGCCGGCACGAGGCGCAGCTGCAGCCGCTCGCTCACGAGCCCAAAGACGACGCCCAGGGCCACCGTCGGCAGGAGCAACAGGCTTGCCCCGGCAGCCCCCTCGCCAAGGCGAAAGTCGCGAAACGCGAGCTCGAGAGCGCGCAGCGCCAGCGTCGTGGCCTCGCCCGCCAGGCGGGTGCCGCTCACAGCCACATAGCTGAGCGAGAGGGCACTCAGCCCCGAAGCGACCGCCACGATGCCGGCGAGGGCGAGCAGCCCCCAAGCCACCCTACGCGAGGGATGCCGCACCAGAAGCAGGGCCGTCGCCGTGAGGCACCCGCCGACACCCAGAAACGCGACCGACTCGAGCGCCAGATGGGAGAGAAGCGCCCGCCCGGAGGCCTCGGCCCCCAACCGGCCCAGCAGCGGAGCGCGGGGCACCGCCACGCGCCAGAGGAGCCCCAACCCGGCAGGCGCGGAGAGCGCCAACCCCACCCCCAAGAGCAGCCGGGCCATCGCCCTGCCGCGGACACCGCTCCGGCTGCCCAGCCATCCGACCAGCGCCGGCGGCGCCAGTACCGCCGCCAGCCGCACCATCGCCACCAGCAGCGAGCAGACCAGCGCCGCCCCAAAGCCCGGCATGCGCAGGAGCCGCACATAGTTGGCGAGCCCCACGAACTGCCCGGCCCGCCCGAAGCCGCCGCTCTGCAGGCTCAGCGCCACCGTGCGCAGGGCCGGCAGCCACAGCACCAGCCCCCACAAAACGACAGTGGGGAGCAGAAGCAGGCTCCCCACCACCAGCCGCGCCACCCGTCCGGCCTGTGCCGGCGGGACGATCCACGCTCTCTTTTCCACGGCGGCAAGTATACGCCGGAGGCGAAATCCTGTCCAGACGGGGCGTTTTCCAGCCTACGGGGGTTCAGTTCATTATCGGGGCAGTTCGCGCTCAGCGACGCCGTCACCGACCCCTCGCCGGGCGGCCGCCCGGCGAGGGAAGATACCCGTAGGGAAAGGGCCCTCGAGTTTGGCCTTCTGGCCGTTATCGTAAACGTCCGCCCCGTTGTGCGCTCAGGAAGGCCCGGAATTCATTCGGCGGATTGCTCGCCAACAGAAGGTGGAACCTAATCGCACCATGCCTGCGATTGACACTCTGCCAAACTGCAGTATAGTCAGAATAGTTCGACAGCGCCATTGCCCATTCTGCCCTGCATCGACCGGAGGTGTACCTGCCACTACCGGCAGGAGGGAAGTCGCCACCAATGAGGCAAGCCTTGTCGCTTGACAGCAGTTGGCAGATGGCCAGGGCGCCATTGCTCGATGACCCGTTGCCGCAGAGCGGCTGGCAGCCGTCCAGGGTGCCCGAGGTCCTGTACGGCTACAACTATGAACGTGCCTGGTTTCAGCACACCTTCGACGCGCCAGCGGCCTGGCAGGGCCGGCAGCCTATGGTCCACTTTGGCGGGGCCAAGTACAACAGCCGCGTCATGGTGAACGGCCAGCAGGGCGGGGGCTGGCTCAACGGCCACGATGCCTTCGAGGTCGAGATCACCGATGCGGTGCGACGGAGCGAGCGCTACACGCCCCAGGTCGGCGTGCACGATTGGACGGGCGTTTGCTCGGCCGGCGCCGAGTTCGCGGCCGACATCGTACGCGCCCAGGGTAGCGAAGTCTCGATGGCGACGAACGGGACAGGCACCTGACGGGTTACCCTATAGTGCGGAAAGGATGGCGTCCATGCATCGCTGCGCGCACTCGGTTGCGACCGCTCTCATCCTCGTCTCGCTCCTCGCCGCCTGCGCTCACCAGCCGGCAGCCTCCTCGCCGGTGTTGCCTGCGGGCCAGGCCAGCCAACAGGCCGCGAGGCGCGCGAGCCAGGCGGCGGCACCCCCTTCGTCACAGCCGGCTCCGTCCGAAACGCCCCCGAGCCTCGCGCTGCCACTGGTCCCAACGCCGGTGCCCAAGGGCGCCGCGCTCTATACGGCCGTGCCGATACCTGAGGAAGACGCCGCCCTCCTGGCGCAGGCGGCGAGCGATATCCCCCGCTACCGCCAGGGAGACCTGGTACTCTCCGTCGTCGATGCGGATGGGAAACCACTGGCGGGCTACCAGGTCCGCTATCGGCAGGTGAGCCACGATTTCTGGTTCGGCGCCTTTGCCGCGCCCTACGATGTCGGCGTGCTGCGCGATGCCGGCCTCAACATGATGGTGGTGAACCCCGTCTGGTACTGGGTAGAGCCCGAGCTCGGCGATTTCACGCTCGGTTTCGCCAACCACTGGCTGGGCATCGACGAGCTCGCCTCGGGGGGCCTGAAGCTCAAGACGAACGACATGTTCTGCATGAGTGACACGGACATGCCGCCCTACTGGCGCGACATCCCCTTTGAGGAGTTCCTCGAGCGGCTGCACAATCACGTCTCCACCCTCGTCCAGCGCTTCGCCCCGGCCGTGGACCAGTGGGAGGCGATCCTCGAGCCGAACATGGGCAACCACAACCCGCTCAATCTGACCGAGGACCAGTACTACGAGGCCATCGCGACCTCGGTCGGCGCCATCCGCGCCGCCGACCCGACGGCCGTCGTGGAGATCAACCTGAGCTACCCCTGCGGCGGCATCGACTGGCTCGACAACGAGCAGATTGTGCGGGAGCTCCTGCGCCGCGACGTCGACTTTGACGTGATCGGGCTCCAGTTCTACTACAACGCCTGCATCCAGGGCGCGCCACCCTACGAGATGCCGGCGCTGAGCCTGAGCCAGCTCAGCGCCTGCTACGACCGCTACGAGGCGCTACTCGCGCCCTCGGGCAAGGCGATTTCAGTCTCCGAGATCTCTGTGCCCTCGCAGGGCCTCAGCGGCGCAGGCTACTGGGGCGCCCCCTGGTCGGAGGACGTGCAGGCGCAGTACTTGCAGGCGGTCTACACGCTCCTCTTCAGCAAGCCGTCAAACCGCGCGCTCGTCTGGTGGAACACCGTGGAGCCTTCGTCGTTCGTGATGGAGGGTGGTCTCGTCGACGAGCAGGGCAGGCCCAAGAAGGCATACAACACCCTCCGCCAGCTCATCGACTCCTGGACGACCGCCGGCGAGGGGGTGACCGGGGCGGACGGATTGCTCACCATCCGCGGCTATGCAGGAGACTATGAGCTCACCGTGGTGAACCCGGAGAGCGGCGCCGCCACGAAGGGTCGGGCACACATCCGCGAGCAGCAGGCGCAGACGACGACGCTTGTCTTCGCGGGCGACGCGGAGTTGGCCGCGCTGCGCACCAAGCTGGAGCGCCACGGCAAGGCGGAGGCGGTGGTGAGCGCCGAGGCCCTGGTGGAGGCGGGCCGGACCCTGGAGCAGCTGCGTCAGGTGCTGGACCGGGTGCGCCTGCCCCTCGACGACCGGGACCTCATCGCATTGGCCCGCACCGACCACCTGCTGTGGAAGTGGCGCCTGTACAACCTCCTGGCCGGGCGCATGGAGGTGGATCCCCAGGCGGTGGCCGACCACCGGACGTGCCGGCTGGGACGCTGGTACTTCGGGGTTCAGCAACGTCTGGGACACCTGGACAGCTTCCGGGCCATGGACGCCCCCCACCAGGAGGTGCACCGGCGGGCCCGGGAGGCGGCCCAGCGGTGGCGGGAGGGGCGCCGGGAGGAGGCCCGCCAGGCGGTGCGGGCCATGGAGGAGGCATCGGCCAGCCTGCTCGCCCTTCTCGACCGGCTGGA
>ENA-ORXB01002875-ORXB01002875.1-sediment-metagenome-genome-assembly--contig:-NODE-2875-length-13448-cov-4.716775_pt1 | contig 13448 bp, 11 predicted proteins | sample MGYA00237863_ERZ511475 | MGnify/ENA primary metagenome ERZ511475 (study PRJEB26305, sample SAMN06343858) | sediment metagenome | isolation source: hot spring sediment | place: Canada: British Columbia... | reverse complement strand
CCGAGAAGGGCCTCGAGGTCTACAACCTGGCCGGAGGAATTTCGGCCTGGCAGGCCGCGGGGTTGCCGGTGAAGAAGGGGGATTTGCAGCGCTAAAGGCCTCGAGCCGTGTCATCAGTTCAGAAAAACTCTACTCTGCGCGAGCGAGCTTTAGAGTGAGGCATATGGAAATATTGCTTTTGGCGTTTATCGCTTTTTTGATTTTATTAGGCTGGGCGTTCTTGAGGAAAAACTGGGATGGCTCCGCCCGATCCGCCCCGATTACTTACACCAAGAAGCGTGCCCTGCTCAGCCCTGCCGAGCGCTCGTTTTATGGTGTACTTCAGCAAGCCGTAGGTAATACTTACCATATTCACGCCAAGGTTCGTCTAGCCGACCTTATCCAACCGGCCTCGAGCCTGCCCCGCTCAGACTGGCGTACGGCGCTCAATCGCATTGACCGCAAGCATCTGGACTTCGTTTTAGTAGATCCCAGCACCACCGAAGTGATGTATGCCATAGAGCTCGACGACAGCAGTCATAATTCCGACAAACGTCTCCAACGCGACACTTTTGTGAATGCCGCTTTAGAATCAGCAGGTTTGCGCTTAATTCGTGTCCCGGCCAAGAGTGCCTACAGTCTGTCAGAGGTACGAAGTATGCTGGACTTCGCAGCAAACCCACAATCCTCCGGTACGGCAGCACCTGCAACCCCAACCTGCCCCAAGTGTGCTGCCCCAATGGTCAAACGCCAGGCCAGCCGGGGTGAGCACGCAGGTAAGCTCTTCTGGGCTTGTAGTCGCTATCCAGAGTGCAGATCGATTGTATCCATCGATAATTAGATGGCAGTACTGGGGACGGCTTACCCACTTGAAGCTACTGCTCCGGCAAGCCCAGTCTTTTTGCCAGCGCCTTTACAGCCTGTTGAGTGGTGGGCGGCCCGTGCCCCACGTAGATCTTCTGGGCCTCGAGGCGGGCGATCTTCCCCACCGTGCGCCGGGCCTGTTGGGTATCGTGGTTGACCATGGCCGGGGGAACCCAGGGGCCTTTCGCACCCACTCGCAGCGCATCGGCAGCCAGCAAAACCCCTTCGCGCAGCAGGCCAATCTGACCGGGGGTATGGCCGGGCAGGTGCACCACCTGCCAGCCCAGCACTTCCGCGCCTTCTTCAACGGGTGTCAGGGCCTCTTTGGGTACCGGCCTGGGGCTGTTGGCTATCCAGTCGCCCAGCCAGGGAATGGGCGGAAAAGGTGGGCGGCGCGCTTCCCCGCTAATAAAGGGGATGTCCAGCGGATGGGCATAGATGGGCAGCCCGTAGCGCTCCCAGAGCATCCGGGCCCCGCCCACGTGGTCGAGGTGGTGATGGGTGAGCAGCAGGGCCGCAGGCTTCACACTGCCCAAGTAGCCCTCGAGCCTGTGCCGCTGGCCCGGCATCCCCGCGTCCACCAGCAGCGGGCCCTGCGGCGTGTCCAGCAGGTAGGCGTTGGCCGCCAGCGCAAAGACTTTCATCCAGTCCAGCCTACCACCCGAGGCATAAGGCCATGGGCTAGTCCAGCCAGTCCAATAGCTTCTTGCGCCAGCTCTTTTTCCTCTTGTACTTGTAGGGCTTGAAAAACCCGCCCCGGTAGTGGGGGTCGTAATGGGCCGGGTAGTAGGGCCGGCCATAACCAAAGCGCCTGGCTAACAGTCTCCCAACCAGCAGAGCCAGCAGTTTGAAAAGAATTTTCTTCATCGCGTCTTATCTGCTCCTTTCACCAAGCAAAAACCACCACGGGTTTTTGCCGTGGTGGTCTCGCTGAAGTTTTTCGACTTGTCTTGACCGAGGGTTTTAGCCCTGTACTGACGGCCCCGACACCCGCGTTTGCGGTCAGCTACTCCCCAACCAAGTCCAGGATAGCAAAGCCAGGGCAAGCCTGGATGAGGGGGTTCACACCCGGCGGGTGGCCGTCTTGACCTCGAGGCCCATCCCGGCCAGGGCCGCCCGGATGGCCTCAGCGTCAATGCCCGCTTCGCGGTGCATGCGGGGAATCGAGCCGTGGTCAAAGAAGACATCCGGCAGGCCCAGCACGCGGATATCGGGTTTCAGACCCAGTTCGTTGAGGGCTTCCAGCACCGCGCTGCCAACCCCCCCCATCTTCTGGTGGTCTTCGGTGGTCACCAGCTTGTAGCCTTCCAGGGCCAGCGCTTCCAGCATTCCCTTGTCCAGCGGCTTGAGGAAGCGGGCGTTGATGACGCCAATCTCGGGGTGATCCTGGGCGGCCTCGAGGGCATACTTGAGGGTCTTGCCAAAGGCCAGGATGTAGGCCCTGGAGCCCTCCTTCAGCACCTCCCAGCGGCCCCACTCGATCTCGGGCCAGGCCCCTTCGGGGGCTTTCTCCACGTTGTCGCGGGCGTAGCGGATGGCGATGGGCCCGCCCAGCTCCAGGGCCTTCTTGAGCATGGCCCGAAGCTCCAAAGCATCCTTGGGGGCGGCAATCTGCACGTTGGGTACGGTGCGCAGGTAGGCGATATCAAAAACCCCGTTGTGGGTGGCCCCGTCGCCCCCCACAATCCCGGCCCGATCCACCGCCAACACCACCGGCAGGTTCTCGATGGCGATGTCGTGGATGATCTGGTCGTAGGCCCGCTGCATGAAGGTCGAGTAAATAGCCAGCACCGGCTTGAGGCCCCGCAGGGCCATGCCCGCCGCCACCGTGGCCGCCACATCCTCGCAGATGCCGGTGTCCAGGTAGCGCTCGGGGTGAGTCTGGGAGTACTTCACCAGCCCCGAACCCTCGCGCATGGCCGGGGTGATGACGAAAAGCCGGGGTTCCTTATGGGCCAGCTCGGTCACCGCGTCACCAAAGGCCGCCGACCAGGAGTAGCCCTTGCTCACCTTCTCGGGTTTCTGGGGGTTGAAGCCGGGCGGCCCGTGCCAGTAGATGGGGTCTTCCTCGGCCACCCCGTAGCCCTTGCCCTTTCGGGTCACGATGTGCAGCAGGGTGGGGCCGTCGAGTTCTTTAATCTGCTCCAGAATGTGAATCAGGCCCGGCAGGTCGTGCCCGTCCACCGGCCCTACGTAGCGGATGCCCCAGGCGTAGAAGGGGTTCTCCTGGTGCAGCATCAACTTGGCGGCCTCCTTGGCCCGGTCTACCAGGTTGAAGAGCCGGGGCGAGATACCCTCCAGCACATGCTTGCCCCACTTCTGGGTGTCCTGCACCCATTTTTTGGTCTGGTACTCCCTGAAATAGCGGTTCAGAGCCCCCACGTTCTCGGAGATGGACATCTCGTTGTCGTTCAAAATCATCAGCAGCTTGGGCTTGCGCTCGCCGATCACGTTGAGCGCGGCCAGGGCCATCCCGCCGGTCAAGGCCCCGTCGCCGATGATGCCCACCACGTGGTAGTTTTCGCCCAGGGTATCGCGGGCAATGGCCATGCCCAGGGCATTGGCCAGCGAGGTGGAGGCGTGGCCCACCGTAATCGCGTCGTGCTCGCTTTCCGAGACCTTGGTAAAGCCCGAGATGCCCCCTTCCTGGCGGATGGTGTGGATGACTTCCTTGCGCCCGGTCAGAATCTTGTGGGCGTAGGCCTGGTGGCCCACATCGAACAAGAGGCGATCCCTGGGCGAGTCGAAGACCCGGTGCAGGGCCACAATCAGCTCCACCGCCCCCAGCGAGGAGGCCAGGTGGCCGCCGTTCTGGGCGCACACCCGGATAATCTCGCTGCGTATCTCTTCGGCCAGTTGCACCAGCTCTTCTTGCGATAAGGTTTTGAGGTCTTGCGGTTGGTTGACCTTTTGCAGAATCACGTATGCCTCCCAAAACGACCCGGTGATAACCCGACTGTCGCGCGTATCCTGTTCACAACTCTAGGGGTTTGTGGGCCGCTTGCAGTACCCCAGGGAACAAAGGGCCGTGCCCGTTGGTTGGCGATTGGTCTATTTGAAGTTGCGGTCGATCAGCGAAAGCCCGCCCTGGTCGCTGAAGTTCACCGAGCTGAAGATTTCGCCCACCCCTGGGTAAAACCAGATCTCGAAGCCCTCGCGTAGGTTGGGGTTTCGGGGGTCGCGCACCTCCCAGGCGATGCGGAACACCTCGAAGCTGCCCGCCGGTACGGTCACGTTGGACTTGCCCAGCACCGTGTAGGTGTAGTCCAGCACCCGGTCGCTCACCCGGGTCACGTTGTTGCCGGTGCGCAGCTCGATGACCTCGCGGGTCTGGCCGCCCCAGCGCGCCCCTGCCACCAGGCTGGCCTGGGGCGGGTATTCCTGGATGGGAGGGGTGTAGCGGGTCACCTGCAGCCGGTCGAAGTCTTCCATGCCCAAAAGCCGCACCCCGGCGGCATCCACCTGGCGGTAGTAGGAGCGCTCGAGGCCCCGCCCGCTCAGGCGGTAGCGGATGGCCGGCTGGCCCTCAAAGGTGGTGGGGCCCAGCACCGAGATGCGCACCGGCGGGTCGCTGATGGAAGCCCGGGGCGGCAGGTAGACCCAGTCCAGCCCCGGCTGGGAGGGGTAGAAACCCACCGGGCCCTGAATAAGGGTGGTGTTGGTCTGGGGTTCGGTGGCGCGGGGCGCGCAGGCCCCCAGGAGCAGCAGTAGCAGCAGTGCAATTCGTCGCATCGCCCCAATTTACCCTCGGGTGAGGGGGGATGGGTGTAAAACCTCGCGCAATTCGATTAAGAATTGCGGCAGTTCGGCCAGGGCGGGGGGTTCTTGGGAGCCCGCGACCAGCACCAGCTCGGCCCCCAGGCGCTCGAGGTAGGCCACACCCCGCGTAAAGCCCTGCATAAGCTCGTGGTGGCGCACCAGCAGGCGGTCGCGGGTGGGGCCTTCGGTGCTGGGCTTGGCTAAAAAGCGCTCGAGCTCGGCCAGTTGCGGCAGCAGCTTACGCAGGTCTCGCCCATACTGCTGGGCCGGTTTGAGCGCATCGTGCAGGTGGGGCAGCCGCCCCCCAGCCGCCCAATCTCGGCCAGGGCCGCCTCCAGCCGGTGGGCCTGCTCTTCTTGCGCGGGTGGCAGGTTCCGGCTGGCCCCAAACACCCAGGCCAAAAGCCCCACCGCCAGCAACAAGAGCATCAGCTCCAACAGGGCAATACCGGCCATGTTGCCTTAAGGATACGCTATAGGTATGCCCTGGCAGTACGTACCCCTGCTGCACCACCTGGAGGAGCTCTATCGGAAGCCTCGAGACCCCACGCGCTTCCGGGCCTATCTAGCCAAGGTATTGAACGCCCAGGGCGACGACGTGGAGCTGGTGCCCCTGATTGCCGCCAACCCCATGGCCAAAGAACACGCACTGGCCTATGTGCAGGAACTGCTGGCCTTGCAGGCCGAGGCCCTGGCCCAGTCTGCGATGGAGGAGGCCGCCCAGCAGCTACCCGCAGTTCAGGCCCAGCTCAAGGTTTCGCTCACGGTGCTGGACGATGCCAGGGGCGGCTGGACCCACCGCTACACCACCCAAAAAGGGTTATGGGGGCTGAGCGAGCGGGAGCTGGCCCTCGCCCACCGCTACGGCTGGGTCTCAATTCCTTGCTGGACTTCCGAGAAGCCCTCCCCCGAGTACATCCGCCAGCAGACCCGGCTGCACCTCTATCAAGCAGCTTGGTCGTACCACCAGGCGATACCGAAAACGCTACGAGAAATCCTGGTCTACGAGGGCCAGGCCCTGCGGTTTGCCGGTGCGGTGCAGTGGCTCGACGACGAGGAGCTGGCCTACACGCGGGCGGTGCTCGAGCCCCACCTCGACAGCACCCACTACCCCACCCTGCTGGTAGCCCTCGAGGGCGACCCCGCCGCTCAGGCCCTGGGCTACCCGCCGCTGGGACTCTCACCCAAAGCCGGTCTGGCTTTAGCTTTAGCCGAAGCCACCACCCACAACTCTAGCTAGTCCAAAAGCAATAACCCCCGATTTGCTCGGGGGTTCTGCCTGCTTTCAACTATCCGCAATCAATGCTGTAACGTGCCCTACGCCATCCCCAGCTCGCGCTTGAGGCGGGCCAGGTCGTCTTCGACAGCCTTGTTGCTGCCCAGGCTTTCCAGCTCCTTCTCCACGTCGCTTTTGTCCAGCTCCGAAAGGGCCGCGTGCTTGTCCTCCATGGCCTCGATGCGGCGCTCCATGTCCTCGAAGGCCTCCACCGCGCTGTGGGCGTCTACCTTGGACTCGAACCTGCGCACCGTCTCGGCGGCCTCCACGCCCTTCTTGCGGGCAATGAGCAGGGCTTTCTTGGCCTCGGACTCCTGAATTTTGCCTTCCAGGGCCTTGAGCTGGGTGGTGAGCTGATTGACCAGGGTCTGTTGCTGGGCCACCTGCTGGGCAAAGCCATCGGCCAGGGCCTGGGCCTGCTGTTTGCGCTTGAGGGCCTCGCGGGCCAGGTCTTCGCGCTCGCCCTTGAGGGCCTCGGCGGCTTTTTGCTCCCAGGCCCGCGCCTGCTCGGCGTAGCTTTGCTGCTCGCGCTCGAGCTTCTTCAGCTCGGCCATGGCCTCGGCCACCTCCATCCGGGCCTCGCGCAGCGTGGAGCGCATATCCTCCAGGGCCTGCTCGATGATTTTTTCCGGGTCTTCGGCCCGTTTAATCAGATCGTTGATATTGGCCCGAATCAGGCGGGAAAGGCGGTCGAGAATGCCCATGTTGGTTCCTCCTGCAACCCAGTGTAGCGCACCCCCACCCCCCTCACAACCTCCGCCGCGCACAAAGCCGGGTTTTGCTGGACAAACGCCCCAAACAGCACTTCACCACTCGGGGTCGTCCTTTTTTGTTGGCCGTATTTCAAACTCGCCCTCGAGCGGGTTGTACACCAGCTCCCAGTCCCTCTTGCCGGGAGAAAAGGTCTCCTGGTGCGGGTTGTATTTCGGCGGCGCAGGAATAGCCGAAAACTCACCGTTGGTTGGCAGATACGAGAACCCGCTGCCCGCTGGGGCAAACTCGTGGCGGTTTTGGAAGGGGTTGTACCGCAAAACCCAGTCTTCTGGAACCATCTCGAATTTATTCGTGTAGGGGTTGTACTTCTGAACCAATTTTCCCATTTTTAAAAGCGTACTTCATTTTTTAGAAGCTTTTTGGTAATAAAACCAAACCCCCAAACAGCCACCGAGCTTTCCAGGGCAGCCATTTAGGGGGTGACTCTAATCCCCTTGCGGGGCTTTTTGTTTGCAACCAACGCTCCTCAAAAGAACCGGGGCAATCAGGCCGTCCCAGGTCCGCTGGCTATTAAGAAGGAGCCCTACCACGCTCCTTGCGGTAAGCTGCTATCGCATCTTCCAAGTGCTCAATAAACCTTTGCATCTTCTCTATCTGATTTTTCTGAGCTGCAGTGGGTGTGCAGCCAGCCTTCGTACGCATTATCTCGAGGATGTGAGTCATAAGCACCCAACGATCAACCATAGATATGTAATCCAGATCATTTCTGATTGTCATTCTGATCACCGATACATTCGCTCGCTCGTGCTTTTGCTGGGCATGGCGGGGACGTGCGGTCGGCCAAGCACCTCCCGTCTCTTATTGTAGTCATCAATCAAGGTAGCATATGCCGACATTAAAGGTTTCAATCCCCTTACGGGGCTTTTTGTTTGCAACACAATGTCCGCCGCTACTGCCTAACGAGCTGCTTGAGCTGACAAGTTTCAATCCCCTTACGGGGCTTTTTGTTTGCAACTGCTGCCACCTCCTCACGAGTCAATGTCGCGGTTGGAGGAGTTTCAATCCCCTTACGGGGCTTTTTGTTTGCAACATTGTATCTAAAGATTATGATAAAACTGCTTATAATATACTGTTTCAATCCCCTTACGGGGCTTTTTGTTTGCAACCCACGAGAGTGCGGTGAGGCTGGCCCACCTGCCTTGGGTCGAGTTTCAATCCCCTTACGGGGCTTTTTGTTTGCAACATAACTGTTGCAATAATTTCGAGAGAACTAAAATTAGATGGGTTTCAATCCCCTTACGGGGCTTTTTGTTTGCAACAGAGGGAAGAGGGAAAAGCAAGGAATAGTTAGCAAGTAGGTGTTTCAATCCCCTTACGGGGCTTTTTGTTTGCAACAAGGTACTGGGACTGAAGTAGCCCAACGTTAGTCCGCCGAGTTTCAATCCCCTTACGGGGCTTTTTGTTTGCAACCTGATTATGACGGCGACATTGGGTACATCTTCCCATCTGTCGAGTTTCAATCCCCTTACGGGGCTTTTTGTTTGCAACACCCTTAGCTTGTTTGATGCTGAAGGCCGAATTGCTAAGGTTTCAATCCCCTTACGGGGCTTTTTGTTTGCAACCTGGACAAAACTTTTCTATGTATACCCCATTACTTTCTAGTTTCAATCCCCTTACGGGGCTTTTTGTTTGCAACTGGGCACGCCCTGGGCTTGCTCGAGCTCATTCTTGAAGGTTTCAATCCCCTTACGGGGCTTTTTGTTTGCAACAATGCCCCTGTACTTCCGCACCGCACCGCTTCCCGCATTGTTTTCAGCGGCATGTTGTCCAGCATAATGACGTCTGCTCCGGCTGCCAGCGCCTCCTCAACCTGCGCCAGGCTCTCGGCTTCCACTTCAACCTTCAGTGTATGCGGCATACTTTCCCGCACCCGGCGCACCGCTTCTTTCACGCCGCCCGCAATCCCTTCCTGGGCCTTGATGATAAGCCGGAGGATTTCGCCGAAAGAAAGGGTAACGATGGCCAAGTAGTCTTCGCGTAAACGCAGGGCCGGGAGGGAAATAATGAGGCCGATAGTGGCGGCGACCAGAGTGCTACCCGTGAGGGAAAGGTAGAAGGGGAAACCGAGCCTACCCAGGAGCGCGTACGTGTAAGCGCCTACCATGAAGAAAGCAACCTTCCCGAAGTTGCCAAGCCTGGTAAAGCCGTACTCAATGTTCAGGCTTAGCGTGAGGAGAATAAAAATGCCGGCAAAGACGAGGGTATCTTCGAGGTAATAAACGGGGTCCATTTTTTCACCTCCCTATACCGCGCGGGCGTAAGATAAGGACGAGGATGAGCACTACGAAAGCAACGGCCATCCGGTATTCTGTCGAAAGCCCTGCTGCCTGCAGGAGAACGACCCCAAAGTTCTCGGCTAAGCCGAGAATCACGGCGGATAGCAGGAGTCCGTAAAAACTTCCGATACCGCCGAGAACCACACAGGCGAAGACCGGGAGCAGAATGTCCCACCCGAGCATAGGGTAAAGTTGGGTGTCAGCGGCGCGGAAGACGCCGGCAGCTCCCGCCAAGGTGGCCCCGACAAACCAGGTGAACGCGGTAACCCGTTCAGTATTTATTCCGGAGGTCTCTGCTAGCTCAGGGTTGGTCGCGGTGGCGCGGATGGCTTTGCCGATTTTAGTGCGGACAAGAAGAAAATGCAGCCCAACGCTTGTAGCGACGGCTGTAAGGATTAAATAAAGCCAGAGGAGGGTAACGTGCGCGCCGGCCGCTGCGAAGGCCGGCCAGAGCCGCTGGTAAGAAAGAGCCGCCCAGGACCAGCACTCGCCGATGGCATAACGGATCACGTAACCAAGCCCGATGGAGGCCACCATCAGGGGAATGAGGCCGGCACGCCGGTTCATTAACGGGCGAAAAACTACGCGGTACGCAACGAGGCTGAGAAAGCCCGTAGCGAGCGCAGCGCTCCCTACGGCTATTGGTAAGCTTCCCGTGGGTTGTTGCATGGTAAAATACCCGATGTAGGCGCCAAAAGTAATGAACTCGGCGTAGGCGAAATTTGGGAAGCGCGAAAGCCCATAGGTCAGCGTAAGTCCGGTGCCGGCCAGAAGGTAAAGACTGCCGGTGATGAGGGAATTTAAAAGAACTTGCGCGGCATTACTCATCGTTTACCTCTAAAAGTCTAGGGTAATTCCAAAGCGTCTTCCCGCAAGCAGGGCTATTGTAAATCGTTACCGTTGCGGGAAACGAATTACTTGCAGATAATTCTCGCAAATAATTATATTTCAAGGTGGTAGTGCAAGGAAACACCAAATGTAGCTAAGGGGTAAGTGGTAGCAGGTCAAGTCCGAACAATAATAGTGCAGGAACAATAGTAGTGCAAATTCTTATACTTTATTGATTGACAGAGGGTCGATACTTCTTTTGCTATTGCGGCGGGGCAGGGGAATGTGATAAGATATAGACAGCGAAAGGTGCCCTGCGGTGACCGTGAGCATCTTGAAGTTCTGAGCCAACACCAATACATAGGGAGCCCGGACTCCGGTCGTGGCTCGCAGGCCTCAGTTTAAGAGGAAGCGAAAAGCGGCTGGGAGGGCACCCACCTGTTGAGAGACGGGTTCATGGAAACTTTGGGAGTTCACGGCACGCGCGGGGTTTTCTTTTACTCCTGAGGGCGCGGAGGAGAGGAATATTGGCGGTGCAACGTCTTTACCTTGACCATGCCGCGACGACGCCGGTGGCCTCTGAAGTGGTGGCGGCGATGCTTCCTTACCTGACAGATACCTTTGGTAATCCCGCCAGCGCTCATTCGTTCGGGAGGGAAGCGCGGGAGGCTGTGGAGCGCGCGCGGTGCCAGGTGGCGGCGAGCCTCGGAGCGACACCGGCAGAGATCGTCTTCACGAGCGGTGGGACCGAGGCGGACGTTCTGGCATTGCGGGGGGTTGCGTATGCCTACCGGCGGCGAGGGAACCATATTATCACCACGGCCGTTGAGCACCACGCGGTGCTCGACACGTGTCTAGCTCTTGACGCCGAAGGTTTCGAGGTTACGGTGCTACCGGTCGATCATAAGGGGAGAGTGCGGCCGGAAGATGTCGAAGCCGCGCTGAAACCACAAACAATTCTCATCTCGGTGATGCACGCTAATAACGAGGTAGGAACGGTTCAGCCTATCCGTGCCATTTGCGAAGTGGCCCACCGGCACGGCGTGCTGGTTCACACAGATGCGGTCCAGAGCTTCGGGAAGATTCCCGTGAATGTGGAAGATCTCGGGGTGGACCTCTTGTCTATTTCTGGGCATAAGGTTTACGGACCAAAAGGGGTGGGAGCGCTTTACGTGCGCGCGGGAACTCTTTTACTGCCGCTTTTTCAGGGGGGCGGGCAGGAGCGGGGCCTCCGCCCCGGGACGGAGAACGTGGCGGGGATTGTCGGGCTGGGCCATGCGGCCGAACTGTCTAGCAGGCTGTTAACGGAGGAGATGCGCCGTTTGAGGGCGTTGCGGGAGGATTTAAAGACGGCACTGCTGGCGCGTATTCCGGGACTACGTTTCAACGGCGACCAGGAGGATTGCCTGCCCGGATTACTTAACTTCAGTATCCCCGGTATAGACGGCCCTGTGCTGCTCGAGGCTCTGGACCGGGAAGGGATTGCGGTTTCGGCCGGGGCGGCCTGCACGGCCGGGGAGGCAAAGCCTTCCTACGTTCTTCTGGCAATGGGAGTGCCGGCAGCTTATACGCGGTGCCCGGTCCGAGTGACGCTGGGGCGGAGCACGACAAAGGCAGAGGTCCAGCGGTTTGTTACCATCCTGGAAGAGTTAGTAGTGCGGCTGCGGGAAAAAAAGGAGGAGGGATAAAGCTGCTTGGCGCGGGTGGCGGTAGCTTTAAGCGGCGGCGTGGATAGCACTGCGGCAGCTATTCTTCTCCGGGAGATGGGCCATGCCGTCTTTGGGGTGACGATGCGGGTGACGGCAGACCCGAAAGAAGAAGCGGCCGCTGTGGCGGCGGCGCTCGGAATTGAGCACCACATAATCGATCTGAGGTCGGAATTCCAAGAAGCGGTGATCAAGCCTTTCGTGGCAGCTTATCTCTCAGGGCGGACCCCCAATCCGTGCGTTATCTGTAATCCGCGGGTAAAGTTCGGCCTTTTGCTCCAGCGGGCGCTGGCGCTAGGAGCGGAATTCTTTGCTACGGGACACTACGCCCGCGTCTGGCAGGACCCATCGACGGGTCGGTATCTTCTTGCCCGGGGGCTTGATCCCAAAAAGGACCAGAGTTATTTTCTTTACGCCCTCACGCAGGAGCAGCTCCGGCGCCTTCTCTTCCCGCTCGGCACGAAAACCAAAGAGCAGACGCGGGCGCTAGTGCGGGCCTACGGTTTGCGCGTCGCCCCGCAGGAAAGCCAGGAGATATGCTTTATTCCGGGGAACGACTACCGGGCTTTTTTGCTCCAGACCGCCGGCCCGCCCCGGCCTGGACCCATTCTCGACTTAAAGGGGAAGGTCATCGGAGAGCACCGGGGTCTCCCTTACTATACAGTGGGGCAGCGCCGGGGCCTGGGCATAGCGGCGGGCTACCCACTCTACGTGATAGCAGTTGACCCTGTGCGTAACGCGCTTGTGGTAGGCCCCGAGAAGTTTCTATACCGGGACGAGTGTTCGGCAACAGATGTGAACTTCATCCCGTTTGCCGGTCTAACGGAAAGCTTGCGAGTTACGGTGAAGGTGCGCCACGGTGCCCAGGAAAAGCCGGGAGTGATTGTGCCGACCGGTGATGAACTCGTCCAGGTGCGGTTTGAGGTGCCGGAACGGGCGGTAACCCCGGGGCAGGCAGCTGTGTTTTACCAGGGGGAGCTGGTGGTAGGTGGTGGAACGATTACGGCGTAACGGTAGAAGGAGTCAGCAGGGTTAGAAATCAGTTCTGTAGAAGTTATACTTTTTTGAGAGAACTCCAAAGAGCTTACAAAAAGTTAGTTTTGGGGAGAGCGGGTATGCTCCAAGAAGTTCGGGTGGGCCTTTTGCCAGCGTTGCGCGATGCCCGTGGGGAGGAGGTCCTTTACGAAATTCACCACGCCCTAGGCATTCGGTCGGTAAACCGCGTCCGCACGGTAAAAGTTTACCGGTTTGAGGGGATCGGGGAGGAGGCGGCCCGCCTCCTTGCGGAGCGACTGCTGTGCGAGGCCGTCTTTCAAGAGTACCGGCTTAACGCTCCCTTGATTACCGACGCTGACCGGCTGGTGGAAATAGCCTACCGGCCGGGGGTAATGAACCCGGAAGCCGGCTCACTGATGAAAGCGGCGGCGGACTTGGGAATCACGGGGCTTTGCGCTGCCGACTCCAGCGTAGAATACGCTTTTTACGGCAAGCTCAGCGAGGAGGAGCTGGCAGTAATCCTACGGCGCCTGTTAGTTAACGAAACGATCCAGCATGTGGTGACTGAGAGACCAAAAACGTTACTTTTGGGCGGGGTGCCGCGGCTAACGCAAATAATTCCCGTAAGAGAAATGACGGATGAAGAGTTGATGGCGCTCTCGCGGGACCGGCTTTTTCTTACCCTTGAGGAGATGCGGCTCATCCAGCAACATTTTCGTTCCTTAGGGCGGGACCCTACGGACGCCGAGGTAGAAATCCTGGCGCAAACGTGGTCGGAACACTGCGTTCACAAAACTTTCAAAGCCCGCATCATCGTAGACGGAGAGGAGAAAAAACCGTTTTTCACCCGTCTCAAGGAAGCCACAGCAAAGGTGGCACGGCAGGGTCTGATTCTTTCTGCGTTTGTGGATAATTCGGGCGTTATGGCTTTTTATGAGGGCTGGGCGATTTGTGGCAAAGTAGAGACGCACAATGCGCCCTCGGCAATTGA
>ENA-ORXB01002874-ORXB01002874.1-sediment-metagenome-genome-assembly--contig:-NODE-2874-length-13448-cov-6.662927_pt1 | contig 13448 bp, 16 predicted proteins | sample MGYA00237863_ERZ511475 | MGnify/ENA primary metagenome ERZ511475 (study PRJEB26305, sample SAMN06343858) | sediment metagenome | isolation source: hot spring sediment | place: Canada: British Columbia... | reverse complement strand
AGGTGGTGGTCTCTAAACCGCGGTATTCCGGGTTGACCCGCACATAACCGGTGCGCCCGGCCACCTGGCCGCTGGCCCTGTCGACGATGACCCAGTTCACCCGATCTTTAGCGCTCAACAACGAGCGGATGTAATTTTGCATGGCTTCCAGGGAGGGCTCCCTGGGGGCGTTGCTCAGGTACTGCACCATCTCGGCATCGTAGTGCTCGAGCAAAGCCGGGGCGTGCTCCAGGCGCAGGGGTTCTAGTCGAATGTACAGACCCTCCAGGATTGGGCAATCGTGCCACATATAACCCAAAACTACCATCTTTATGCTCTAAATTTGTACTGAATGATTCGAGTCGGCATCCTTACCATTTCCGACCGCGAAGCCCGCGGGGAGAGCGAAGACCACGCTTATGCGGCGTTGCGCGAGAGCCTGGCCTTAGGCCCCTACGAGATTGCCAATTACGAGATTATCCCCGATGAGCCGGCCCAGATTAAGCGGGTGTTGCGCTTGTGGGCCGACCGCGATGGGCTGGACGTGATCTTGACACTGGGCAGCATCCGCCTCAGCAACCGCGATCACGTCCCTGAGGCCACCCGCGAGATGCTGGAGAAAGAGGCGCCCGGGATTGCGGAGCTTATCCGCATGGAAACTTACAAGAAAAACCCTTTAGCAGCACTATCCCGTGGGGTGGCGGGCGTGCGGGGCAAAACCCTGATTATCAACCTACCGGGAGGGCCGCAGGGCAGCAAGGACTCCCTCGAGGTCATCCTGCCCCTCATTCCCGAGGCGGTGCAGCGCATCACAGGCCGCCCGGTGGCCCATCTAGCCAGTGGCTTTTCCTTCGACTGATCTTACCCCTGGGTTGACTGGGCATGTGCAAAGCCCGGATGAGCCACAAGAAGGCTGGGCCGCCCGGGCGCGGTCTTCCAGGGGATGGCTTGGTTGCGGTTGTGCGATGGATGCAGTTCCAGTCTTTGTTTTCCTGGTCCAACGGGATAAAGTACAGGCATGACGCCTCATATCTCTGCTGCACCTGGTGCTATTGCTGAAGCCATCCTGCTCCCCGGCGACCCTCTGCGGGCCAAGTACATCGCCGAGAAATTCCTGGAAAATCCGGTGCTGTACAACCAGGTTCGCAACATGTTTGGCTACACCGGCACCTACAAGGGCAAGCGGGTGAGCGTGCAGGGCACCGGGATGGGGATCCCCTCGGCCAGCATCTACATTCACGAGCTGGTGCAGTTTTACGGCTGCAAGACCCTGATTCGGGTGGGCACCGCCGGGGCCATCACCGAGCGCCTCAAGCTGCGCGATCTGGTCATTGCCCAGGCCGCCTGCACCGATTCTTCCATCAACAACCTGCGCTTTGCCGGCCAGAACTATGCGCCCATCGCCACCTTCGAGCTGCTGCGCCGGGCCTACGAGCAGGCCCAGTCCAGGGGCATGCCGGTACACGTGGGCAACGTGCTTTCCACCGACACCTTCTACCACGACCAGCCCAACCCCTACCAGCTATGGGCCCAGTTTGGGGTGCTGGCGGTTGAGATGGAGGCTGCGGGACTCTACACGCTGGCGGCCAAGTTTGGGGTGCAGGCTTTGTGCATTCTTACCATCAGCGACCACCTGATTACCGGCGAGAAAACCACACCCCAGGAGCGGCAGGAGACCTTCGACCAGATGATCGAGGTGGCACTCGAGACCATCTGAGTGGCGTCTGGCCTGTAGCTTTGTATAATCAAACCCTATGACCGGGTTTTTATACATACTTTGGCGGAGGTGCTTGTGGCTGAGGTGATCAAGCCGCTTGCCAGTCTTAAGGGTCGCGACTTCCTTTCCAACCTCGACCTGTCGCCTGCCGAGTACCGCGCGGTGCTGGATACCGCCCACGCCATGAAACAGGGGGCTTACAGGGGGCTGCGGCCCCTCGAGGGCCAGACCCTGGCCATGATCTTTGAAAAGCCCTCTTTGCGCACCCGCACCACCTTCGAAGTAGCCATGAACCAGCTTGGCGGGCACGCGGTGAACCTTACCAACGCCGAGATTGGCCTGGGCACCCGTGAGCCGGTGCGGGACATCGCCCTGAACCTCGAGCGCTGGGTGGAGGCTATTATGGCCCGGGTCTACCTGCACTCGACCCTCGAGGAGCTGGCCCGCTACTCTTCCAAGCCGGTCATCAACGGCCTTTCCGACCTGCTGCACCCGGTGCAACTGCTGGCCGACTACCAGACCATCGAGGAGACCTTCCCCGATACCAGGGGTATCAAGGTGGCCTATATTGGCGACGGCAACAACATGGCCAACGCCCATATCCAGTGCGCGGTGCTCTCCGGGGTCAAGCTCACCATCGCCACCCCGCGCGGCTACGAGCCCAATGCCATCATCTACATGGAAGCCCTCAAGCTGGGGGCCGATATCACCCTGACCCACGACCCCCTCGAGGCCGCTAAAGGGGCCCAGGTGCTCTATACCGACGTCTGGGTCTCGATGGGCCAGGAGGCCGAGGCCAGCCAGCGGCGCAAAATCAAAGACTTCACCGGTTTTCAGGTAACCCCGGCCATGCTGGACTTGATTGACCCCGACGGCATTTTTTTACACTGCCTGCCGGCCCACTACGGCGAGGAGGTGGTCGAGGAGGCCACCCTGCACAAAAAGTCCAGGGTCTTCGACCAGGCCGAGAACCGGCTACACGCGCAAAAAGCCCTGCTCTACCATTTGCTAAGCTAGGGGTATGGGGCAGAGCGAGCACATACGCAAGCAGGTGGGCCGGCCACAGGTAAAGTCGCCTCTGGCCCAGGTGTTTCTTCTTCGACAGATGCTCCTAGAGCTGGGCCTGGAACCGAAGCATGCGCACACACACGTTCGAAAGTCTGTTGGCCGCCCTGGGACAAGGCGGAGTTGAGTTCATCCTGGTGGGCGGGCTTGCGGTGGCGGTTAGCGGGTATCCGCGAGCCACCTTCGATCTGGATATCCTGGTAGAAGATTCCACGGAGAACCTCGAGCGGCTGTTGACGGTGCTAAGCGGTTTTGGTAGTGGTTCGGCTCGGGAGCTTAGCACAGCCGACTTTACCCGTGAGGAGGGCTGTATTCGAGTCAACGAGGATTTTCCACTGGACATCTTTACTCTTATGAACGGCAAGACTTATGCCGATTTATTACCCTACAGCCAGCCGCATACTGTGGCAAATGTGACCATTCGCAGCCTGGGCCCTAAGGGGCTGATTATGCTCAAACAAGGTTCGTTGCGCCCGCAGGATCGCCTGGATGTGGAGGTTTTGAAAAGGAACCTCGAGGAAGACCGATGAGCAAACCCAAAATTTTCATTGACGGCGAGGCGGGCACCACCGGCCTGCAAATCCGGGCCCGCTTGCAGCACAGAAACGATATCGAGATCATTTCAATTGACCCGGCTAAGCGCAAGGACGAGCTCGAGCGCAAGCGCCTACTGAACATGGCGGACGTAGCCATCCTCTGCCTGCACGACGACCTGGCCAAAGGGGCGGTGGCGATGCTGGAGAACCCCGAGACCCGCATCCTGGACGCCAGCTCGGCCCACCGGGTGGCCGAGGGCTGGGTGTACGGCTTCCCGGAGCTCACCCCGGCCCAGCCCGAAGCGATTCGCCGGGCGCGCCTGGTTTCCAACCCCGGCTGTTACCCCACCGGGGTGATCGCCCTCCTGCGGCCCCTGGTGGAGGCCGGGCTTTTGCCGGCGGACTTTGCGGCCTCGGTGAACGCCATCTCGGGCTACTCGGGCGGGGGGCGGCAGCTCATAGACGCCATGGAAGGCCGGGGGGAGCACCGCCTGGCCGGGGACTACCGGGCCTATGGCCTCGAGCTTACCCACAAGCACATCCCCGAGATGACCGTCTACTCGGGCCTGCGGCACCCCCCCATCTTCACCCCGGCGGTGGGGCGCTTCCGCCAGGGGATGCTGGACTTCATCCCGGTGCACCTGTGGGCCCTGCCGCAAAAGGTCACCGCTGCCGAGCTGCACGAAGCCCTCGCGGAGCGCTACCAGGGGCAGCGCTTCGTGCGGGTGATGCCCCTGGAGACCTACGGCCAGCACCACCCGGTGCTCGACCCCCAGGCCCTGAACGGCACCAACCTGCTCGAGCTCTTCGTCTACGAAAACCCCGCGCGCGAGCAGGCCCTGCTGGTGGCGCGTTTCGACAACCTGGGCAAGGGGGCTTCGGGCGCGGCGGTGCAGAACCTCGACATCATGCTGGGCCTGGAAGGGCCCCACACCTACGAGTACTTTGGCGACTGATGCGGGGTTACACCGATGCAGTTGGTGAAGATCTACCTCGACTACCTATGCCCCTTTGCCTGGCGGGGCCTCGAGCTGGCCTATGTGGCGGCCCCCCAACTGGGCCTGGACTTGACACTCCGGCACTACAGCCTGGAGCAGGGCAACCATCCCGAAAACGCAGACCGGCCGCGCCATACCCCGGCCTGGAAGCTGGCCGAGCAGCCGCTGGAAAGCTCCCCCTCGCTCCGGGCTTTTCTGGCCTCCCACGCCGCAAGGCAGCAGGGGAAGGCGGCCCACCTGCGCTTTGCCCTCGAGCTTTTTCGCTTGCACCATCAGGACAAGCGCCCGCTGGACGAGGATCAGACCCTGGTAGAGGCGGTGGGGCGGGCCGGCCTGGACTTGGAGCGCTTCATGGCCGACCTGGAAGATGAGGAAAGCCGGCGGCTCGAGCTGGCCACCGACCTCGAGGTCGCTGGTGAACTGGGGGTTTTTGGCACGCCCACCTTCGTGCTGCCCTCGGGCGATGCGGCCTATCTCCGTTTCACCCAGCTCACCACCGAGCCGGAGCTGGCCGTGAACCTGTGGGAGCTATTCACCGCCGTGCTGGAAAACGGGGCCCATATCGAGACCATCCGGAGGCCCCACCGATAAACAAAACCCTAGGGAAGAGAGGGGGTGGCGGGCCCTTCAAATGAGGCGTTGAGTACGGCCTGCAGTTCTTCCAGGTCGGCCACGATGTGGTCGGGCTGGGGTGGGGTCTGGGGGTGGGCCGAACTCACCAGGCCGTGTTCTTCCAGCTCTCTTTGCAGCCTGGCGGCGATGATTTTGCTGAGGTCGGGCCGCCGGGTGCGCTCGAGCACCGGGGTTTTGCGCCAGTCCTGGGGCATGCTGCGCCAGATCCAGACCGCTTTCAGGCCGGCGGCGTTGGCTCCCCAGATATCCTGGCTGAGCAGATCGCCGACGTGCACGATCTGTTCTGCCGGCTCCCTAAGGAGCGGCTTCCAGAAAGCGGGATCGGGCTTGAGGGCCTGCGAGATATCCGGGGCCAGCAGTCGGTCGTAGGCGATGTTAAGCCTATCTATCAGCACCTGCTGGTACCTAGCCAGGCCATTGGTGGCAACGGCAATTTGATAGCCCTGCTGGCGCAAGGCAGCCAGGCTGGCCGGTACCTCGGGATAAAGCACCTCCGGCTCGAGCGCCGCCTCGGCGAGCACCTGGGCAATGTTGGGGAAGACCGGCGGAAGCCCCAGTTGCTCCTGCACAGCCCGGTGAATATCGCCCCAGTCGTACACCCTGGTGGGGTCGCCCTGGGCCAGGCGGCGCAGGTACTCCCTCCGCAGGGCCTGGCGGATGGTGGGCTCTGCCAGCAAAGCCTCCATGTGGGGCCGCAGCAGGCGGCGGAAAGGCCAGTCCGCCAGGGTGCCGTCAAAATCGAAGGTAAGCCAGCGCATCGGCCTTAGCCTATCGTTTTGTGGGGCCGGCGTACAGAACCACTTGCATTCTGGCCGCCCATAGCGCAGACTGGAGGCCAGATGGTATCGATCGCGCTCGTCAAGGGTTGGTGGTGGCCCGGATAGCCCTGGGACGGTAGCGCTCGTTACCCCTGGGGCTTTCCTCAGGGGAATTTTTTTATTGCTAAAGGAGAGCAGATGCCCATTGCACACCTAACCAAGCCCACCATCCCGGTCAAGAAAACCCTGCTGGCCGACCTCGAGACCCCCGTCACGGCCTACCTGAAGCTCTCGGAGAAGGCCAGTCCCAGCTTTTTGCTGGAGTCGGTGGAGGGGGGCAAGGCCTGGGCCCGCTGGAGCTTTGTGGGGGTGGGGGCCCGGCAGACCTGGCGGCTCAAGGATGGGGTGCTGACCCTGAACGGCCAGGTGGTGCCCACCCAGGATCCCTTGCGCACCCTCTACCAGGCCATCCACCGGCCCATCCAGCCCGACCCCGACCTGCCCCTGTTCTGGGGTGGCGCGGTGGGCTACGCGGCCTACGACCTCATCCGCTACTACGAGCGGCTGCCCAGCCAGAAACCCGACCTGCTGGGCATTCCCGACCTGCTGTTTATCGAGCCGGAAGTGCTGATTGTATTTGACCAGTTCAAGCAGCAGCTCCACATCGTGGCCCCGGCCCTGGAGGACGAGCGGGCCCAGGCCCTGGAGCGCATCGCCTGGGCCGAGAAGAAGCTCAGCGGGCCGCTGCCGGGGGTGCCGGGCGAACGGGCCGGGCGGCGGGTGGAGTTCAGCCAGAACCTGAGCCAGGCCGAGTATGAGCAGATGGTGGAGCGGGCGCTCGAGTACATCCGGGCCGGCGACATCTTCCAGGTGGTGCCCTCGCTGCGCATCTCGGCCCCCCTGCAGGTGCACCCCTTTGCCGTCTACCGCGCGCTGCGCTCGGTGAACCCCAGCCCCTACATGGGCTACCTGGAGCTGGGCGAGGTGACGCTGGTCTCGAGCAGCCCCGAGAGCCTGCTGCGCTCCGATGGGCAGCGGGTGGTGACCCGCCCCATCGCCGGAACCCGCCGACGGGGCCGGGATGCTGCTGAAGACCAGGCCCTGGCCGAGGAGCTGCTGTCTGATGAAAAGGAGCGGGCTGAGCACGTGATGCTGGTAGACCTCTCGCGCAACGACCTGGGCCGGGTCTGCCGCTATGGCAGCGTGCGGCCCCGCGAACTTATGAAGGTAGAGAACTACTCGCATGTGATGCACATCGTCTCGACCGTGGAGGGCGAACTCTGCGAGGATAAGACCCCGCTCGACGCCCTGGCCGCGGTGCTGCCGATGGGCACCGTCTCGGGGGCGCCCAAAATCCGGGCCATGGAGATTATCGAGGAGCTCGAGCCCGCCCGTCGGGGCGCGTACGGGGGGGCTTTTGGCTATGTGGCCTACGACGGGCACATGGACATGGCCCTGACCCTGCGAACCATCGTGGTGGCTGGTGGGCAGATGCACATCCAGGCGGGGGCGGGGGTGGTCTACGACTCCAATCCGACGGCCGAGTACCAGGAGTGCTTGAACAAGGCCCAGGCCATGGTCAAGGCCGTGCGCCTGGCGGAGGAGGGTTTGTGAGCCTCGAGGACCTTCGCCTGCAGATCAACGCCATTGACGCCCGGATTGTGGTGCTGCTGGCCCAGCGGGCGCGGCTGGCTAAAGAAGCGGCCCGGCTCGCACAAAGCCAGGTGCCCACTGAGTCAAAAGACCGGCAGGAGCAGATCATCCACCACGTGCGCTACATGGCCGAGCACCAGGGCTTATCGCCCAATGTGGCCGAGCGGATCTACCGCACCATCCTCAGTGAGTTTGTGGCCATGGAAAAGCGGGAGGCTGGGTTATGAAGCGAATCCTGATGATTGACAACTACGACTCCTTCACCTACAACCTGGTGCAGTACCTGGGCGAGCTGGGGGCTCAGGTGATGGTCTGGCGTAACGATCAGTTTGGTCTCGAGGACGTCGCCCTGTTCGACCCCGACGGCATCGTGGTGAGCCCGGGCCCCTGCACGCCCCGGGAGGCCGGGCTTTCGGTAGCGCTCATCCAGCGCTACGCGCCCCGATACCCCATCCTGGGGGTCTGCCTGGGCCACCAGAGCATCGGCGAGGCCTTTGGGGCTGCGGTGCGGCGGCACCGGGTGATTGTGCACGGCAAAACCAGCTCCATCCTGCACGACGGTAGCGGGGTGTTTGCCGGCCTGCCCACCCCCCTGACGGCCACCCGCTACCACTCGTTGGTGGTGGAAGACCTGCCCGACGAACTGGAGGTCAACGCCTGGTGCGACGAGGCCGGGGGCCGCACGGTGATGGGGCTGCGCCACCGCCGCTACCCTACCCACGGGGTGCAGTTTCACCCGGAATCGGTTTTGACCGAGGGGGGCAAGCAGATGCTGGCGAATTTCCTGGCGATGGCTTGATTTATATGGTAAATATATATACACTATTTACATGCCGCAGGTGCAGACCTATCTAAAAGAAGCGACCTACCGCATCCTCGAGCAGAGGGCCAAGGCCCGGGGCATGAAGCTCTCCGAGCTGTTGCGCGAGATGATCGAGTCGCAGGTTGTACCGCGACGCTCGGCGGCTTTCCTGGCCCTGGCGGGAAGCTGGGAGGGCGACCTCGAGCGCCCCCCGCAGGGGCCGTTCGAGGAACGGGAAGGGCTGTGATGTATCTGCTGGACACCAACGTCTGGATCGGTTACCTGAAGGGGGTGCCGCCTTTGGTCGCGCGCATACAGGCCGAGCCCCAAATTTTCATCAGCAGCATCAGCCTGGGGGAGCTGTACTACGGGGCCCGCAAAAGCCAGCGGGTGGAGGCCAACCTCAGGCGGGTGGAGATCATCCGCAACGAAATACCCTGCTTCGGAGTGGATGCGCTGGTGGCAGGGGTATACGGGATGATTCGGGCCGACCTCGAGCGCCAGGGTGCGCTGATTGGCCCCAACGACCTGTGGATTGCGGCCATTGCCAAAGCCCACGACCTGGTGCTGGTCACGCGCAACCAGCGTGAGTTTGCCCGTATAGCGGGATTACGGCTGGACGACTGGGAGCAGGCATGATCTCGGTAATTGTACCCACCCACAACCGCCGCGAAGTGCTGGCGAAGAAGCTGCGCGCTCTGGAAAACCAACCGGGCGCGTTTGAGGTGATCGTGGTGGCTGATGGCTGCACCGACGATACCCTGGAATTCCTACAGCAGTACAAACCGCCCTTTGCGTTCCACTTTCTTGAGATCACGCCGGGCCTCGGCGCGGCCAACGCCCGCAACCGGGGAGCTGGGATAGCTAAAGGCGATATTCTGCTCTTTTCCGATGACGACGTGATACCCCAGCCGGGCTGGATCGAGGCTCATCAGAAAGCGCACACCCAGCCCCGCACGGTGGCGGTGGGGCGGCTCGAGCTGCCCCCCGCGCTGCGGGGTACGGGGGCGGCGGAGCTGAAGGGCCCCCGGGCCTTCTGGTGGAACATCACCGGCAACAACACCTCGCTGCCCAGGGCCCTGTTTAAGGAGGTGGGCGGCTACGACCCCGCCTTCAGCGGCTACGGCGGCGAAGACCCCGACCTGGGCTACCGCCTGATGCGGGCTGGGGCGCGGCTGGTGTTCGTGCGGGAGGCGCTGGCCGTGCATGAGGCTTTCGACTACCAGGGCCAGGCCATCGAGAAAGCCCGGCAGGCGGGGGCGGCCCACGTGCGGGTCTGGCAGAAACACCACGACCCCCGCATCGCCTGGGCCCTGGGGGTGCACCCGGTGCTGGTGAGCCTGAAGCTGGCCCTGCTCCCCTCCTTCAAGGGCCTGCTGGGGGCGCGGGGCGACTACGAGCTGGCGTATGCCTGGGGGGCTTCGGAGGCATGGAACCAACCTTCAGTGTCGTGATCCCCACCTACAACCGGGCCGAACTGCTGGCCCGCACAGTGCAGGCTTTTTTAGCCCAGGAAGGGGTTGCGCTCGAGCTGATCGTGGTGGACGACGGCTCGAGCGATGCGACGCCGGAGGTGCTGGCCGGGTTCCGTGACCCCCGCCTGCGGGTTTTGCGCCAACCCAACGCGGGGATGGCCTATGCACGCAATGCAGGGCTGCTTCAGGCTCGAGGCCAGTATGTGCTGTTCAACGATGACGATGTGGTGCCCGAGGCGGGTTTTTTACAGGCTCATCTTAATTTGCACCAGCGCTATCCTCGAGCGGCGGGGGTGAGTTATACCTATATACCGGAATCGCTGGGACAGGATTCTTTTATACGCTTCTGGCGTGCAAGGGCCGAGTCGGGGGTGCGGGGCCGGGCCGATGGGGCGTTGCTGGGCTGGGGCGGCTTCTGGTTCGCCAGTCTTTCTTTGCCGCTCGAGCAGGCCGAGGCTTTTGCACCCATGCGGGGCTATGGCTGGGAAGATCACGAGCTGGGCTGGCGGCTCTGGCGCAAGGGGGTGCGGCCCCGCCTGGCCCTGGGGGCCCGCGCGGCCCACGAGGATCGGGTCAGCCTGGACGTTATGGTCGCCAAGTCGCGGAGCCTGGGGCGGATGGCCTGGCAGTTTTACCGGCTGCACCCGCACCCCCTGGTGGCCCTCTGGACGGGCGTACACCCCCTGGCGCGGGCTTACAAGCGCTGGGCCTACCCCTGGGCCAGGGCCGAGCGGCTCTTGCGGGTGCGCGACTGGGAGGGGGGGGCGGGGGCCTTTGCGTGCTACCGCTTTGTGCTCGAGGCCGCCTACACCCAGGGGCTGCTGGAAGGGGCCACGGCATGAGCGCGCCCCTGGTGTACATCCTGATCGTCAACTACAACGCCTGGCCCGACACCCTGGCCTGTTTGCGGGCGCTGGAGGGGCTCCGTTACCCCAACTACCGGGTGCTGGTGCTGGACAACGCCTCCCAGAACGACGGGGTGGCCCGGCTGCGCGCGGCCTTTCCGCACCTCGAGTTGGTGGAGCTGGGGCGCAACCTGGGTTTTGCCGGGGGTAACAACGCCGGCATCCGCCGGGCCCTGGCCGCGGGGGCCGACTACGTCTGGCTGCTCAACCCCGACACCCTGCCCGAGGCTGGCGCGCTCGCCGCCATGGTGGAGCGGGCCGAGCAGGACGTCCGGGTTGGGGCGGTGGGCGCGGTGCTCTATGAGATGGACAACCCCCAGCAGGTGCAGGCCTGGGGCGGGGGCCAGGTGGTGCTGCCCTGGGGCCTGATCCGCCTGCTGACCCATCCGCGCCAGGCCGGGCGTTTGAACTACATCAGCGGGGCCAGCCTGCTCATCCGCCGGGCGGCTTTGGAGCAGGTGGGCCTGCTGGACGAGGGGTTTTTCATGTACGGCGAGGACTGCGACTACGGCCTGCGCCTGATCCGCGCGGGGTTCCGGCTGGCGGTGGCCGAGGGGGCGCGGGTGCTGCACAAAGGGGGCAGTTCCTGGTCGGGCAGCCTGCGCTCCGACGAATACTTTGCTGCCTACAACGTCCGGCTCTTTCGCAAGCACGCCCCCTGGCCCCTGCTGGCGGTGGCCGGGTATGGCCTGTTCTGGCTGCTGGAGTACAGCCTGCGGGGCCGCTTCGACAAGGTGGGGGCCCTCGGGCGGGGCCTCTGGCGGGGTTGGCGCCTGCCGAGTGTGTAAACTTTTGGGGAGGAACCGTGGACGAACTCAAGAAAGCCCTTCTGGCCGAGCCTTTATCCAGGGCTGAGGCTCATGCCCTGATGCGCCGGATTATGGCCGGCGATCTGACCCCGGTGCAGACCGCCGGGGTGCTGATGGCCCTGCGCACCCGGGGCGAGACCCCCGAGGAGATCGCCGGTTTTGCAGCCGGTATGCGCGAGGCCGCGGTGCGGGTGGAGACCCGCCGCCAGCCCCTGCTGGATATTGTGGGCACCGGGGGGGTGGCCCCGGAGGCCTTCAACATCTCCACCACCACCTGCTTTGTGGTGGCCGCGGGCGGGGTGGCGGTGGCCAAGCACGGCAACCGGGCGGCCTCTTCCAAGTCGGGCTCCTTCGACCTGATCGAGGCGCTGGGTATCCGGATCGACATCCCCGCTGAAAAGGTGGCTGAGGCCATCGAGACGGTGGGCCTGGGCTTTTTGTTCGCCCGCAACCACCACCCGGCCATGCGCTATGTGGCCCCGGTGCGGGCCGAGCTGGGGGTGCGCACCGTCTTCAACCTGCTGGGCCCCCTCACCAACCCTGCCTTTGCCAGCCTGAACCTGGTGGGGGTGAGCAGCCCGGCCCTGGTGGAGCCATTTGCCCAGGTGTTGCGCGACCTGGGCAGCAGCCGGGCGCTGGTGGTGCACGGCCAGATGGCGCGCGGGGAGGGCCTCGAGGCCATCGACGAGCTGGCCCTGGGCGACAACCTGGTGGCCGAGCTTAGGGACGGCCAGATCCGCACCTACCGCTTCCAGCCTGAAGAGGTGGGCCTGGAGCCTGCCCCCTACGCGGCGATTGGCGGGGGAACCGCTGCCGAGAATGCTGCGGTGGCGCGGGCCATTCTGAGCGGCCAGCAGCGGGGGCCCAAGCGCGATGCGGTGGCGCTGAACGCGGGAGCGGCCTTTTACCTGGCGGGCCGGGTGGAGGGGGTGGCCGAGGGGGTGCGGCTGGCCCAGCAACTCCTGGACGAAGGGGCCGGGCTGGCGGTGCTCGAGCGCCTGGTTCACTTTACCCAGGCATGAAACAGATACTGCTGATATCCAACGGGCACGGCGAGGACATCATCGGAGCTACCCTGGGCGGGGCCTTGCAGGCGCTGGGCTACGCGCTGCAGGCGGTGCCGCTGGTGGGCCAGGGCCAGGCCTACCGGCGGGCCGGTATCCCCACGCTGGGGCCCTGCCGGGAGCTGCCCTCGGGGGGGTTTGCCCTGCAAGGTGCGGCGGCGCTCTGGGCCGATCTCCGGGCTGGCTGGTTTTCCATGAGCCGGGCCCAGTACCAGGCGGTGCAGGCGGCGGCCCGGGGGGCCCAGGCTACGCTGGCGGTGGGGGATGTGTACGCCCTGGGGGTGGGGGTGGTGTTTGGGGGCCGCCCGCTGTTTTTGATGCAGTGCCGCTCCTCGCTGCGGGTGGGGGGGCGCCCCTACAGCGTGACCGAGCGCCTGCTGATGCGCCAGGCGGTCAGGGTGTATCCCCGCGAGCCGGAAGGGGCGGCCTGGCTGCGGGCTCGAGGTGTTCCCCAGGCCTGCTACCTGGGCAACCCCATGCTGGATGCCCTGGACGAGGGGCCGCTCGAGGTGAGCCCCCCCTACCTGCTGCTGCTGCCCGGCTCCCGCCAGGACGCCTACTGGAGCCTGCCGGTCATGCTCGAGGCCTGCCGCCGGCTGCGCGATACCGCCCTAACGCCCGTGGTGGCCTGGGCGGCCCTGCCCCTGGAGGGGCTGGAACTGAAAGACTACAGCCTCGAGGCCACCGGTCGGCGCGAGGGCGTCACCCACCGGCTCAGCCACCCCGATGGAACCGTGGTGTACCTGGTGCAGCGGGCCTTCGGTGCGGCCTTGCGGGGTTCGAGGCTGGCCCTCTCCACCAGCGGAACGGCGGCTGAGCAGGCTGCGGGCTACGGGGTGCCGCTGGTGGGCTTCCCAACGCCGGGGCCGCAGTACACCCCTGGGTTCGCCCAGACGCAAAAACGCTTGCTGGGGGACGCCTTAATGCTCACCGAGCCCAGCCCCGAGGCCGTAGTGCGGGGTGTGCGGGCCTTCCTTTCCTCCGAAACCCTGTTGCAGCGGGCCCGAGCGGCCGGGAAAGCCGCCATGGGCGAGCCCGGCGCCGCCGCGCGGAT
>ENA-ORXB01002873-ORXB01002873.1-sediment-metagenome-genome-assembly--contig:-NODE-2873-length-13451-cov-3.410947_pt1 | contig 13451 bp, 17 predicted proteins | sample MGYA00237863_ERZ511475 | MGnify/ENA primary metagenome ERZ511475 (study PRJEB26305, sample SAMN06343858) | sediment metagenome | isolation source: hot spring sediment | place: Canada: British Columbia... | reverse complement strand
TCCGCTGGCGCGCCGCGGCGCGCCAGCGGAGCCCGAGACACCCATAAAGAATGGCCCCTCCCCCGAGCGGGCACGCCGTGCCCGCTCGGGGGAGGGGAGCGGGGGCTACCCCCGCTTTGCCCTCCGGGCAAAGCGGGGAATGCCCCGGGGTGGGGGCAGAAACCGGACGAGGGGCGCCATATCACCTTTGAGTGGCGTTAGAGCGGGTAATAAGGAACGAGGACCTGAAAAGGCCAAACTCCAGTGTCAACAGAGGTCCCCCTGGCGGGGGCGGTCAGCGGCGCCTGTTTCGGGGCTACGCGAGGGGCGGGACGGCAGACGAGATGGCGGGAAGACAAACGTGAATCCCTCGCATACGGATTCTTTATGGACTCTTCACATCACACCGAAAAAAGCATGCTATAATGCCGGGTAGGTAACAGAATGGAAACCTTCACAGACCCAATAGCAGCCGGAGCCATCAACGGCCGGGAAGAGAGCGGGTACGGAGACGGCGGGCATACCGCTCTGGTCCAGACGGCAAGGGGGTGCGCGGTGCTCCTCGATGCGGCGCGTGCGAGGAGCGTGCCGCGAGACTCCCGGGAGTGTACGCGTCTGTAGGTTGTGCTGCCGGGCAGGCAGCGACTGATGGTGGTGGGCGATGCCTCTCCCGAAGCCGGGAGATTGAGGTATCGACAGCGTAGCGGGCGCCACGTTCAGTGGAAAGCAGGCCGGGCGTAGGGGTGGGCCTGCCAACAGAATGAAAGGGAGGAGTACGAGATGCTGCACTACTACATGACCTGGCTGCGGACGCTGCGGCGCGAGGAAGGGCAGGACCTTGCCGAGTATGCCCTGATCCTCGGCCTGATCGCGGTCGTCCTGATCGGGGTGATCGGCGCCCTGACCGGCAGCATGGAGACCATCTTCAACGCCATCAAGGGTGCCCTCGACACGGCCGCATCGGGTGGCACCGGCGGCTGATAGCGGGGCTACTGGCGATCCCAAAGACGCTGGTGGGCGAGGCGGCGCCCCCTCGGCCCACCAGCGTCGGGCCTTGCGGGGGGTCTCGCAGCCCGGGGGAGACGACCGGGGCAATGAGCCCCGATGCAGGTCGTGGACGGGAGGAGACGGGCGATGGCACGGTTCTTGGGTTGGGTGCGGGTGCTACGGCAGAAGCAGGGACAGGACCTCGCCGAGTATGCGCTGCTTCTGCCCGTAGTTTTCGTCATACTGTTGGTATTCGATACGCTCGCACGCGCGATCGGACTGAACTTTGATGCGGTCCGGAACGCGCTCGAAGCGGCCCTGAGGTCTGGGCAACCGTAGGAGGCCCTGCAGGGAGAGAGGCCGGTGGGAGGGAGGCGGGTCACGGGCCCGCCAGGTTTTTTGCTTTTTGAGGGGTTGGAGCACCGGGTATGAGAGCACGGGAAGGGCAGTCGATTGCCGAGCTGGCGCTGCTGCTGCCGCTCCTGATGATGATCCTGGTGGGGTGCCTGGATGTGGGGCGGGCCTTTTCCGTGTGGGTGGTGCTCAACAACGCCACGCGCGAGGGGGCCCGGTACGCATCTCTGATCCCTTACGATACGGCGGGTATCGAGGAGCGTACGCGGCTCGATGTTGGAGCGGAGGGCCTCGCGGAGCCGGTCACCGTAACGGTGGACATGCCCTTTGGCTGTGTCTCCGGTAACTCTGTAGGAGTAACGGCCGAGTATTCGTTGCCCCTATTGACCTCCTTCCTCTTTGGCGGCACTCCGCTCAGGATACGGGCGACGACCTGGATGGTGATTGTGGGGGGCTGTGAGTGACATGGCAGGCAACACAGGCGCTGGGGTGCCCGTAGCTCCCCGCCGAAGGCCCGTATCCCCCGGGCAGACCACGGCCGAGTTTGCGCTGGCGGCCGGTATCCTTCTTCTCTTCATCGTCGGGATCATGGACCTCTCGAGAGCGGTGTATGCGCGCAACGTCCTGGCGAACGCGGCCCGCGAGGGCGCGCGCTATGCGATTGTGCATCCGCTCGATACTGCCGGCGATATTGAGCGGGTCAAAGAAGCGGCGAAGGCGCTCACGATAGGTCTTGAGCAGGATGCCGTCACGGTCGACGTAAGCCGGACCCCTGCCGGTTTCGTACAGGTGACGGTGTGCTACACGTTCCATCCGGTGAGCGGGTGGATGACGCGCATCGTCGATGGTGGCTCGGGCGTCGGGCTTCCCTTGCGCGGCCGCTGCATCATGTCCTCGTCGATCGAAGAGTGAGGCTCGCGCGGATGGGAGGTGAGGGATGGAGCTGAGAGAACATGAGGACGGGGCGGGGCGGCGCGGAAGGCACGAACGCGGCCAGACGCTGGTCGTAGCGACGCTGGTGCTCGTGGTGCTGGTGGGCTTTATGGCGCTGGTGATCGATGTCGGCAACATCTACACCCAGCGCCGCCGGATGCAGAACGCAGCCGACGCGGGCGCCCTGGCAGCGTGCCGGTCCCTCGCGCTCGACCGCAGCCATGCCGAGGTGCAAGAGGTCGCAGGGAGCTACGCTCAGGCCAACGGCGCACAACAGTGGTCGGTAGGGATTGGCGCCAAGACCGTCTCTGTAGCGGTTACCGAGACGTTCCCGACCTACTTTGCCTCGGTCGTCGGGGTGCCGACCTTTACGGTGAGCGCCTACGCGCGGGCCCACTACGAGCCACCCGGGCCGTGGACGGGCGGCATGATGCCCCTCGCGGTGTACGAGGGGGCCTTGAGGGGCGTAGGCTATAACCAGAAGGTGCAGATCTGGGACTCGGAAACGGTTGTGCCCGGAGACAACGTCATCTCCGACGGGCAGCGGGGGTGGCTGAACTTTGACGGCCGCAATGTGTCCAATACTGAGCTGCAAACCTGGATCCGGTATGGCTGGGGTGGTGAGATCCGCTTCCCGATGTGGATCAACGGCACGCCGGGAACGAAGGATGCGGCGCTGCAGGCGATGGATGCCTACCGGAAGGGGCAGATCATCTATGTGCCGATCTACGATGCGATGCGACCCGGGCAGGAGGGCAACGGACAGCTGGACTACCGCGTCGTGGCTGTAGGGTCCTTCCTGGTCTCAGACGTCAAGTACCGCGGCAACCCCAAGTACATCGAGGGCGTCTTCACCTACACCGTCGTCCCGCGGAAAGGCGGGGGGACCGTAGACGCCGGGACGCGGGTCGTCAACCTGGAGTAGGCAGAGGGGCGCCCGGAGTCGCGCGCAGTTGCGCGGGCCAGTAAGAGAGCCGTCCGACAGGCCATGTCGGACGGCTCTTTTTGTGAAGGGCTGATGCGGGGCATGGGAGGCTGATACAACTGTCTTTGGTGCGCGGTGAGTAGCCCCGTTGCCCAGGCGGGCGCTGTCCGCCTGGGGAAGGCGACGGGGGGCTGGCAGGAGCACAGATGGGCCTCTCCCCCGTTGGTACACTACACTCCCTCCACGCGGGTGCATCCAAGATGCGTCACTGCCTGGGGCTGCAGCCGGGTGTTCTGCTGCGCCACAGTCCGGCGCTTGCCCAGGAGGGGGTTGGGTGGGTTGGCGCGTCTGGCCGCCCCCGGGGCGGCCAGACGCGCCAACCCACCCAACCCCAAACAAAAGGTCGTGCACCGGGCTCGTGCGAAGCGTGAGGCCCGGTTGCCGGCAGAGCGCGCCCGGCAGGCTGCCTGACTGCGAACCTGCCGACCGATGTTGGATGCAACCCATCCACATAAGGGTATTGCAGGAATCCCGCAAAGGTGGTACAATTGCCTTGAGGGCGTTTACGCATCATTCACACATAGTCCCCCGCAACGTTTCACCTCGCAGCCTGTAGCGCCCGCGGATGGGGGCCAGTGCCGAGAACAATCGGCGAGACTGTGACCCATCCTGTACCCGCTACTAACGTGTCTGCAACATTCCCCTGCTATACTGGTGACGAGTGGCCGGCGTCGATATGGCGGGCGCGGCCAAGGGGGCGCTCCCAGAGCGCCGCACTGAGCAAGGAGGAGTGCTACCATGTTCCGCTATCTCGTCACCTGGTACCGGACGACCCCCGTCTATCGTGCGCTGCGGCGTGAGGACGCGCAGGACCTGGCCGAGTATGCTCTGATCCTCGGCCTGATCGCGGTCGCTCTGATTGTGATCCTCCAGGGGCTGACCGGCGGCATCACCGCGATCTTCAACAAGATCACCCAGACCCTCACGGACGCTGTCGACTGATACCAGGGCCTCTGGCCATCGCACAGGTGCCCGGGGGGGCGAAGCGGCTCTGTGCCGCTTCGCCCCCCGGGGCCCGTTGGCGGCGGGATGGATAGGGCGGTGAACTCTATCCGCCAGGTCTGTCGCGGGGAGTTGCGATTACCAGTCGAGGTCGCTCCCGTTCCGGTGTGATCGGGAGCGCTTGCGCAAGGAGGAGGGGCCGTGCTGGGAGGACGCAGGGCGAAGGGGCAGTCGCTGGCCGAGCTGGCGCTGCTTCTGCCGCTGCTCTTGCTCATCCTGATGGGGTGCCTGGACCTCGGCCGGGCCTTTGCCACCTGGCTGACCCTGGCCAACCGGGCGCGCGAAGGCGTCCGCTACGGTTGCGCGCTGAGCGTTCCTCTGACGGCCGAAGAGATGAACCGGGTCAAGGCCCGCACCCTGGAGGGGATCGCGAGCGAAGGGCTGCCCCTCGAGGCGGTGAGCGTGCAGGTCTCGAGCGGGCCGGTACCCGGAAGCAGCACCGATGCCGAGGTCGTGGTCACCGCCTCGACCTCCTTGGAGCTGACCACCGTGATCCTCTTTGGCGGAAAGCCGGTGACGATCACCGCGCAGGCGCGGATGGTGATGCTGCGCGGCGGGGGAGGAGCGTGAGTTGGGGTGAGGCAGGGGCCGATGAGCCGCGGTCGTGAAGCCGGGCAGTCGCTGGCCGAGTTTGCGCTGTCGCTGCTGATCCTGGCCATGGTGGTGCTGGGGCTGATGGACTTTTCGCGGGCGATGCTGGCGCACAACACGGTGGCCAACGCCGCCCGCGAGGGGGCCCGCTACGGCGTCATCCACCCGGACGACGCGGCGAAGATCAAGCAGGCGGCCCTGGCGCTGACGGTCGGGCTGGACAACGCCACGGTGGATGTGCAGCGGCCCGCCTCCAATGTGGTCGAGGTGGTGGTCACGCACACCTTCCATCCCGTCTCGCTCTTTGTGGCCGGCTTTCTGGATGGCGGCTCGGGCGTGGGGTTCACCATGCGCGCTCGCTCGCGCATGTACGTGGAGGGCAAATGATGGCCGAGCTTGAGGGCAGGGGGGTGGCACCCGGTCAGCGGGGGCAGGCGCTGGTGATCGTCGCCCTGATGCTGATCGTGCTGATCGGGTTCCTGGCGCTGGCCATTGACGTGGGCAACGCCTACGCCGAGCGCCGCTTCATGCAGAATGCGGCCGATGCAGGAGCGCTGGCCGGGGCGCGGGCGCTCGCCCTCGGGCGCGGCGCAGCGGCTGCCCGGGCCGAGGCGGAGCGGTTCGCCCTGGCCAACGGCGCCGTGACCTGCACCGTGACCATCACCGACCGGGTCGTGACCGTGGTGGCGAAGGAAAAGGTGAACACCTTCTTCGCCGCGGCCATCGGCGTGGCGCAGGTCGACGTGGGGGCGGTCGCGGCGGCGGGGTACACCTTTCCCTGCGCAGGCGAGGGTGTGCTGCCCATAGCCCTCCACGAGAGCCTGTGGAAGACGGGCGTGATCTACACGGTCTTCTGCAAGGAGACCACCGCGACCCTTGGGGACGGCTCCACAGTCGTGCAGACCTCGCAGCGGGGATGGCTGAACCTCAACGGGGGGGATGTCGACGCCAACGAGCTCAAGTGCGGGGTATGCCCTGAGAGTTGCTCAAGTGTCCCCGAGATACACCTTGGCTGGGTCAATGGCTCGCCGGGAATGGACACGAGTGTGCTGCAAACGCTCGAATGCCAGCTGGGCAACGAGGTCGTTGTGCCCATCTTCAGAGAGGCGTGTAGCCGGCTGGACGACCCCAACTGCTCGGACGATCTCGGCAACGGGCAGTCCAACTACAACATTGTAGGTTTTGCTGTGTTCAGGATTACGGCAATCCAGCACAAGACGAACTACAAGTACGTCCAGGGCCAGTTTGTCCGCGGCCCCTTTGTCGATCCCGACATGGAGGGGGGCTGCGACAGGGACTTTGGCATACGCGTGGTGAACCTGATGCAATAGGAGCGCCGGGAGGCGGCGGGGCCGTACCCTGCCGGCCTCTGACCCCCTCGTCGCGGCAGGGAGTGGACCTGCTAGGGTCCCGAGCCTGGCTCCCGGGGGTGGCGTGGCGCCGGGCGGTGGCTCGAGCGCGCCAGGGGAGTCAGCATCACCGCCCTGCGCGGCTCGTCCCCTGCGCCGCATCCCCTCTGTTGCGGGCACACGGCTCATTCTGGAAGGGAAGGACCAGCGTTGAACCGTCGAAGAGGATGCCTGTGGTTTGCGGCCGGATTGCTGCTGGCCCTGACGGCCGGCGTTGTGGCTTTCGTCACCATGCAGCGGGTGGCAACCGTGCCGGAGCAGGCGCCGGAGGTCCCCAAGGTGCCGGTTGTGGTCGCGGCGCACGATGTGCCCTTGCACACGGTCATCGCCGAAGCTGACCTCGAGGTGCGACAGATGGAGCCGGACCTGATCCCGGTCGGTGCCCTGTCCGACACGGCCGAAGCGGTCGGCAAGCTCACGACGGCCGATCTGGCCGAGGGTGAGATCGTGCTGTCGCGGCGGCTGATTGCGCCGGATTATGTGGGTCCCAATGCCGCGCTGGTGATGGACCCCAAGAAGGTCCTGATCGCCTTCGGGGCCAGCGACCTCCTGAGCAACGTGGGGATTCTGCGGCCGGGCGACCATGTGGACCTGATGCTCACGTTCGACTTTAGCCGCGGGGTGACCCACACGGAGACGTCCGAGCTCGGCGTCAACACGCTGACGGTGCTGCAGGACCTCGAGGTGGCCTCGCTGATCTACATGGCAGAGGAGGAGCAGCAGACCGGCAACGAGCCGCAGCAGGCGACGGGGGCGGCGCCCCGGGCGATCCTGTTCGCGGTCGATCCTCAGGATGCCCTGCTCATCAAGTACTTCCGCGACATGGGAGGCGTGGCCGACTTTGCCCTGCGCAGCCCGGTGGCCGAGGGCACCTTTGATGTGGTGCCGGTGGACGGCTACTACCTGCTGCAGCGCTTCAGGGTTCGGGGGAGTGGTCAGTAATGGACCTCAGGGCGTGGTCAGGCCAGAGGAAGGATCAGCCTGCCGCCGAGGGTGCGGCGGCCCCCGGGCAGCGGGCGCACGTCATGATCGTCTCCGACGAGCCGGAGATGGTGCAGTCGGTGCGCACCATCCTTCGCAGCGCGGGATGGGAGACGGTTAGCGCCGCAACGGGGGCCGAGGCGCTGAAGCAGGTGCGCCTCGAGGAGCCCGATGCCATTGTGGCGGCGTTCAGGCTGCGGGATATGTCCGGTGCAGAGCTCTGCCGGGCGCTGCGCGAGCGCGGGGCGCAGGGCATTCCCGTGATCCTGCTCGGCGAGAGCACGGGCGTGGCCGAGCGGGTGGCCAGCCTGCGGGCCGGAGCGGCGGACTATCTGGTGAACCCCCCTGATGCGCAGGAGCTGATAGGGCGGCTGCAGACGGCACTGGCGCTGCGGGAGGAGCAGGCAGGGCACGTCATCGTGACGGTCGGAGCCAAGGGCGGCGTGGGGGCCTCGGTGGTCGCCGTGAACCTTGCCGTGGCGCTGCGGCTGGTCTCCCGCCGGAGCGTCTGTGTCCTCGACGCCGCTGTGGCGGACGGCACGGTAGACGTTCTCCTCAACCTGCAGCGTAGCGGCAGCATCGGGCAGCTCCTGACGAGGCTGGACGAGCTGGAGCCCGCCGACTTTGAGGCCATCCTGACGCGGCATTCGAGCGGCATCGAGGCGCTCTGGCCTGACGATGAGGGATTGCAGCCCGAGGAGGTGCGGCGGCTGATCCTGGCCATGCGGCGCCTGCGGGATGTGGTGGTCGTGGACCTCTCGCCGGCCTTTGGCGAGAACACGGCCTCGGCGCTCGAGGTCGCCGATCGGGTGCTCGTGGTCCTGACGCCGGAGATTGGTGCAGTGCGGGCGGCGCGGCGCTTTCTACAGCGCGCGCGGGCCCTTGGCGTGGCGCCCGAGCGACTGATGCTGGTGCTGAACCGGGCCAAGGTGCGAGGCGGTCTGCAGCTGCGCGACATCGAAGGCACGCTGGGTGTGCGGGTGGATGCGAGCATACCCGATGACGTGAAGCTGGTCACCGCGAGTGCGAACCAGGGTATTCCGTTTGTGCAGAGCCGCTGGCGCAGCCGCGCCGCCGGGGAGATTCTGTCGCTGGCTCGCCGCCTGGCGGATGGCATGGCAGAGAAGGGCAGCGAGCGGCCCGCAGAGGGGCGGAGGGGCTAGAGTGGTAGATGCGGTATTGGCCTCGATGGTGGTCGCCGGGCTGACGGTGCTGGGGGTGCTGGCCGTCTTTGCCGGGGTGTACGTGCTGGTCGAGGCGCCGGACGACATGCGGCGCCGGTTGCAGGCCTTTGCCGGCGCGGTCGAGGGCGAGCGGCGGGCGCGCCACCGGGGCCCGGCCCTCAAAGCTCTGGCGGCGTGGGTGGACCGCGTCTTTTCAGGGCAGGCGTTCGCGCAGCGGCTGGCGCTTCAGCTGGCGCAGGCAAACGTCCGGATGACGGTGCCCGAGTTCCTGGTGCTGCCGGTCGTCGCCGCGGGGCTCGGCGGGCTGCTGGGCTACCTGTTGCAGGGCTATGCCATCTCGGCCATAGCCGGGGCGGCCTTTGGCCTTGTCGTGCCGTGGATTGTGCTCGGGTGGAGGCGGCGGAAGCGCCTGAACGCCTTCCAGGCGCAGCTGCTGGACGTGCTCTCGCTCATCACCGGCTCACTCAGGGCGGGGCATGGGCTGCTCAACGCGCTGCACGTGGTCACCAGCGAGCTGGGACCGCCGGCTTCGGAGGAGTTTGGGCGTGTGGTGCGTGAGATCGGGTTTGGGCTCTCGCAGGCCGAGGCGCTGACCAACCTGATCCGGCGGATGGAGAGCGCCGATCTCGACCTCATCGTCACCGCGGTGAACGTGAGCCACGAGGTGGGCGGCAACCTGGCACTGGTGCTGGAAAAGATTGCCGAGACGATCCGCGAGCGGATCAGGCTGCAGGGCGAAATCCGTGTGCTCACGACCCAGCAGCGGCTGACGACCTATCTGCTCGTCGCCCTGCCGGTGGTGTTGGGAGGGGTGCTGTCGTTGATCAACCCGGGCTGGATGATGCGCCTGTTCCAGCCCGGGCCTGTGCGGCTCATCCCGGTGGTGGCGGGGGTTCTGGAGGTCTTTGGCTTCCTGATCGCGCGCCGCGTTGCCCGAGTTGAGGTGTGAGGGGTCAGGTGGGAGAATCCGTGCTGGCAGAGGCCGTTGTTGTCGCAGAGCTTGTGGCGCTGGCGGTCGGCGCGGTGTGGGTCGGCCTGGAGGTGAGACGTCGGGGCCGCCTGTCGGCGCAGCGCCTGGAGCAGACGGTCTCCAAAGAGCTCCTGGCGCCGACGCTGGAGCTGCAGGAGCCGTTCCGTCAGCGTGTGCTGGAGCCAGTGCTACGCCGCCTCCTGCGGAGCATCGGCCGCATCTCGCCGGCAGCGAACCTGGACAAGCTGAGCCGTCAGCTACTGATCGCCGGATCGCCTCTGGGCCTCGGGGCGCTCGACTTCCTGGGGCTGCGCATCGTGCTGGCGCTGGTGTTCGGAGCGGTGTTCGCGGTGCTGGGGCTGTCGATGACCGGCTCCTTCCTGCGAGGGGTGATGCTGGGCCTGGTCGGGGCGCTCTTGTTCGGGACGCTGCCGCAGTTCTGGCTCAGCCGGCGGATGAAGAGCAGGCGAAAGGCGATCCTGCTGGCCCTGCCCGATGCGCTGGACATGCTGACGGTCTGTGTCGATGGGGGCCTGGGTCTCGAGAACTCGTTCCTGAAGGTCGGCGAGAACTGGGACCATGCGCTGGCGCAAGAGTTCAGGCGAGCCGTGGCAGAGATCGGGTACGGGATCAGCTGGCGGGACGCCCTGCGCAATATGGTCTACCGCACGGACGTTCCGGAGCTGTCGGGGCTGGTGGCGGTGCTGCTGCAGGCCGACCAGCTCGGCTTCAGCATCTCGGATACGCTGCACACGCAGGCTGATCAGCTGCGTATTCGGCGCCGTCAGCGGGCGCAGGAGCTGGCGCGGGCAGCGCCGCTGAAGATGCTTTTCCCGATGGTGTTTTTCATCCTGCCGGCGACCTTTGCCGTGATCCTCGGGCCGGCGGTGCCGGCCATCCTGGAAGCGTTTGCGTCGCGCTAGCAGGCAGGGTGGCGGCCATGGGTGGCCTGACGGCCTCCGTGGCGCGGGGCGTGAGGCTGCTCGCGTGTGCGGTGGGTTGGCAGTGAAGGAGGGAGCGCCATGCTCTTCAGGGTGAGTCGGCCGGACGGTTCACAGGCGGATCAGCAGGCCCGTGGGGCGTTGACCTCTCCATTTCGGCGCGAGGAGATGTACCGACAGCTCGTGGGGCAGGTGCGCGACCGCGTGGTGGCGGACCTCAGATCCGAGGGCGACTCCGGAGACATCCAGGCTATCCGCCGGAAGATCGCCGATGTCTATGCCGACGTCGTGCGCGACGCCAGCATGGTGCTCGGCCGTGCGGAGCGGGAGCAGCTCTTCGAGCGAGTCGTCTCTGAGATACTGGGCTACGGGCCGCTGGACGCGCTCCTGCGGGACGAGACTGTCACCGAGATCATGGTCAACGGTCCGGACAACGTCTACGTGGAGCGGGAAGGCAAGATCGAGCGCACGCCCCTGAGGTTTGACGACACGGCGCACCTCATGCGGATCATCGAGCGGATTGTCGCGCCCCTTGGGCGGCGGATCGACGAGTCCTCGCCGATGGTCGACGCGCGGCTGCCCGATGGCTCGCGCGTTAATGCGATCATACCGCCCCTGTCGCTCGTGGGCCCGGTGCTCACCATCCGCAAGTTCTATCGGGTGCCGTTGGGGGTCGAGGACCTGGTCCGCTTAGGCACCTGCACGGCCGAGTTCCTCGAGTTCATGGCGATGTGCGTGCGCGCGCGGCTGAACATTGTCATATCGGGCGGGACCGGCACCGGCAAGACGACGCTCCTGAACATCTTTTCATCCTTCATCCCGGGTGACGAGCGCATCATCACCATCGAGGATGCGGCGGAGCTGCAGCTCCGTCAGGAGCATGTGGTGACGCTGGAGGCGCGCCCGCCCAACCTCGAGGGGAAGGGGCAGATCACCATCCGGCAGCTGGTGATCAACGCCCTGCGCATGCGGCCGGACCGCATCGTCGTCGGCGAGGCGCGCGGCGGTGAGGCGCTGGACATGATGCAGGCCATGAACACCGGCCACGATGGCTCGATGACGACCATCCACTCCAACAGCGCCCGGGATACGCTGCGCCGTATCGAGACGATGGTGCTGATGGCCGGGATGGACCTGCCGCTGCGCGCCATCCGGGAGCAGATCGCCTCGGCGATCAACCTCGTCGTGCACCTGCAGCGCATGCGGGATGGCTCGCGCAAGGTTGTGGAGGTGTGCGAGGTCTCGGGGATGGAGGGCGACACCATCCTCATGCAGCAGATCTTTGTCTTCAAAGAGACCGGGATGCGCGACGGCAAGATCGTCGGCCGGCTCGAGCCGACCGGCATCACGCCCAAGTTCACGGAAAAGATCCGGCTTGCCGGCATGGAGGTCAGCCCGGCGCTCTTTGGCTACTCGCTCCGGCGCTAGACCCGGAGAAACACGGCGAGGAGAGCCCCGAGGACCAGATACGGCGCATAGGCGATGTAGGTGCCTCTGCGGGCTCTCCCCGTCAGGAGCAATGCGGCGGCAGCCAGGCCACCCGCGACGGCCGTGACGAGCAGGCAGGCCACGATCCGCGGATAGCCGGCGATCAGGCCGACATAGGCGGCCAGCTTGATATCCCCCCACCCCATTTTCAGGACCCTCAGCGCCAAAAAGATCGCAAACCCGATCACGGCGGCCAGAAGCCTGTTCGGCACCTGGGATGGCGACAGGGCGAGCGTAGCCAGGACGGTGAAGAGTGCCGCCGGGAGGAGCACGGCATCGGGCACGATGCGTGCTTCGAGGTCGGTGACGGCGATGAGGGCAAGCGCCGCGGCGTGAAAGCTGGCGACGGCCAGCTCGAGGGAAGCCCCATACCTCCAGGCGAAGAGCGCGTAGAGGAGCCCGAGGCCGAGCTCGAAGAGCCACCGGCGCGCCGGCAGCCGCGCGCCGCGCGCCCGGGTCATCAGCTCGAAGACGGTCGTCCTGCCCGATCCGGGCAGTCCGATCAGGCCGGCGCGCAGCATCTCGGGGCGGTCGTCGTCGGCAGAACTGCCCATGCTAGCACGGCGTGGCGCGCGGGCCGGCCGGGGACAGGCAACGGAGAGGCGGGGAGGCCGGCGAACAGAAAGCGTAACTCCATGAGCATCTACATTTTGCGGTTGACAAAGCCGAAACGCCTCCTTAGCATGGCGTGGACCGTTGTGGTCCAAAGTGGAGTCCAGGGGTGCTCCGGGGCAACTACTCGGCGCGGATCGATGACAAGGGGCGACTCAAGATCCCCAACGCCTTCCGCACCTTGGTCCAGGAGCAGCACGGACCCCACCTCCCGCTCGGGGCCGATTCCTTTAATGCCGTAGGCATTGCCGAGCGAGTCTCCGCCCGGACAGGAGTAGTCATCGCTCCACCGCTTTACTACGGTAGTCACCCCTACTTCCACTATGGTTATGTGGGGACCCTGCCGATAAGGCAGACGGTGCAGATCGAATTGGTGCGAGACATCGTGAAGAGCCTGGTGAACAGCGGCTGTAACAAGATCATAATCGTGAACGCTCACGGGCAGTGGTGGAGCCTGAACACAGCCATCCAGGAGATAGCCCTCGAAGTCAACGCCTTCATGGCGGTGGCCACGTGGCAGGAGATCGCCAACCCCACTATAAAGAAGGTATTGGAGACTCCTCCCCGCCATGCCGACGAGTCCGAGACCGCCTTGGCCCTTGCCCTCTACCCGGAGAAGGTGGACATGTCCAAGGCGCAGAAGGAAGGGCTCGTCGCCAACATATCGCCCGAGTTCAACAAGGTGGGGACGCACGGAGACCTCACGGCGCCGTTCTGCCTCGAAGGAATAACCGCGTTTCCCCAGGAAAGCAAGGCGATGGAATACGGCATTGCAGGCGATGCCACCCTGGCGACGCGCGAAAAAGGGGAGGCCGTGGTCGAGGCGGCCGTGGATGTCCTCGTCCGGCTGATCGAGGACCTTCGCTCTCGCTACAAAGTGGGAGAGGTGCCCCCGATAAAGCCGGAGCTCAAGGTGGACATGTACTGAGCATGGAAGGAACGCGGCAGCTCATCAAGGCGTGCCAGCTTTATTACGAAGAGGGTCTCACGGAGCGGGAGGTCGCCGAACGGCTCGGGGTTTCGAGGGTTACGGTG
>ENA-ORXB01002865-ORXB01002865.1-sediment-metagenome-genome-assembly--contig:-NODE-2865-length-13482-cov-2.773368_pt1 | contig 13482 bp, 5 predicted proteins | sample MGYA00237863_ERZ511475 | MGnify/ENA primary metagenome ERZ511475 (study PRJEB26305, sample SAMN06343858) | sediment metagenome | isolation source: hot spring sediment | place: Canada: British Columbia... | reverse complement strand
TCGGCGTGCCACGGCAATTGGCGGGAGGCAAGCGCTTCCTGCCATTGGTGCTGGACCTCGGGCAGTCGGTCGTGCCAATCGGGGACTTCGACGCTGCGCTGGGCGACAAAATGCTCGACCAGCAAGCGCGCCCACAATCGGGCGAAAGCGCTTTCGCTTGCTCCGTCGGCCACGGCAAACCGCCCCGAGGCCACCTCGACGGCGAAGGCGTCTTCGTACTCTTCCGCCGAGTGGCCTTCCTTGGGGAGCCAGAAGGCACGCCATCTGATCGGCTTTTCGGATATTGTCGGCTTCTCGTCGGCGGCCATGTGTAGCAATTGGCAGAGGCGAACAAGGCCCCGAAGCACCCTTCGGCTGAAAATCAACAAACGCCCGCAGCGTCACCGGTTGGCACTCACTCGGGTGCCGATGTCCAAGAACGTGGCCAGTGCCGCCATGTCGGCGTTGAACCCGAAGCCCCTGGCGCCATCGAAAATCGAAGGATAGCTCGACCGCGCAAGGCGCAGCATGGTTGACGGCAGCGGGCTGGACATGCGAAACAGCCTTTTTGCGTACTGGTCGGGCAAGTCGGCATCGCTGGCTGGAAACAGTATTCCCCCTGCGGTGTGACTGGAAATGTGCAAGTTCATCATCAACACGTTGCCGTCTTCGGAAGCCAAAGCCCGCAACTGCTCGGACGGCGGTTCAGGATCTCCGTCGGTCGCTTCGCCGTCGGTGATGTTGATTACAATAGGTGGAAAGCAACGCCGATGCTCAGCGATGAAGTCCGAAATAACCGCTTGCGCCGCACGAATCGCTTCGCACATCGGCGTGCCACCGTTGGCCAGCGGATCGAACCATACGGGAAAGCGTACGGTCTGTTCCAGAACACCGCCCGCACCGTCATCGACAAGCTTCTTGCGGTTTTCTATGCGCAACGGCCTGTTGCCCACGGCGCTGACCGGGCAAAGCACTTCTCCGGCCAGATCGCCGGTAAACCCCAGCGACAGTTCATCGCCATATCCGATTACGCCAATATAATATCTGTCGAGGATGTGCTCGCCTTTGGCGCAACGATAAACCAACTCTTGGATGATGCGATTGACGGCTGTAGCCACGCCTTCGGCTTTGTTCCGCCCCGAGTTGTCGCCCAGCGCATCGGCCATCGAGCCGGACTGGTCGATCAAGAACAAGAAGCAAGTGGGATTGGAACGGCTGATTTCGGCTGTGTACGGCATTGCAGAACCCCTGCCCACCGGTGTGTTGCAAGAGCAGTTGTGAGAAGCTGCCGCCAGCTTCGCGGTTGCCTACTGCCATTGGTCCATTTTAGCCGGCAACCCGATGGCGGTTAAGCGTCTTCAACTCACGGGGGGTTGCGGCCGACAGCGGCTTGCTCCTCAGAGGTGTTTCGAGACATAATCCGGCGGCTGCATTCGGAGCATCGACTTATGCGAATCCGGCGCGTATGGAACTTGCGCGGCGCGAATATGTGGGCGCGCGACCCGGTGCTCGAAATATGGGTGGAATTGGGCGAGTGGGCTGGGTGGCGATCTGATGCTGCCGGCTTTGCCGAGCGGCTGCTGGCGCTGCTGCCCGGCCTGAGCCGACATCCCGCCGCCGGTACCGCTGCCGAATCGTTCGTAGAGCAGTTGTCTCGGGGAGTGACGCTGGCGCACGTGTTGGAGCGGGTGGTTGTGGAATTGCAGCAATGCGCCGGCAGCAAAGTTTCTTTTGGGCACACCGCCGGCGTGCTTGCCGAGCCGGATGTGTATCGGGTAATCGTCGGCTACGAAGAACCGGTGGTGGCCGAAGCCTGCCTGGAAGCTGGCCTGCGGCTGTGTCTGGCCGCGGCGCAGGGCGAACCGTTCGATCTGGCTTGCCAGTTGCCCCGATTGCGCGAATTGGTCGAGTCGAACCGTTACGGCCGAACCACATCGGCCCTGGTAGAAGCAGCCCGGCGGCGCAACATTCCGGTCGAACATCTCAACCCAGAGGATGGTCGGTTGCTGGCACTGGGCTGGGGCTGCAAGCAGCGCTGGCTGCTGGCGGCGCAGACCGATCGCACACCGGACCTCGGTCAGATGATCTCCCAAGACAAGCGACTGACCAAGTCGCTACTGCGCACCGTCGGCATTCCCGTGCCGGATGGCCGCGTCGTGTGCGACGCCGACGACGCCTGGGCGGCGGCGCAGCAGTTGGGGTTGCCCGTGGTGGTCAAACCCCGGGACCGCGATTTGTCTGTGGGCGTTTGGGTCAACCTTACCAGCCGCCAGCAGGTCGAAGCTGCCTATCGTGCCGCCCGGGAAAAAAGCCAGCAGGTGATCGTAGAACAATACGCGCGCGGATTTGACCATCGAGCACTGGTGGTGGGCGGAAAGATAGTGGCCGTCAGTTGCACTGTGCCGCCGATGGTCTGCGGCGACGGACGATCGACGATTGCAGAACTGGTCGATCGGGAAAACGCCCTCCCGGAACGAGGCGACGGCTACTCTACGCCGATGGCCAAAATCGTGATCAACGAGAACGTCGTTCGGGCGCTACGGCAGCAGGGCTGCACGCTGGAGTCGGTTCCAGCGGCCGGTCAACAGGTGCGCTTGAACTACCAGCCACCGGCGTTTGAAAATGGGGGGCAGATCGTCGACGTTACCGATCGCATCCACCCCGAAGTGGCCGCCCGAGTGCTCGAAGCCACGCGGCTATTGGGGCTGGACGTGGCCGGCATCGACCTGGTTGCCGAAGACATAGGCCGGCCGTTGGAACAGCAAGGCGGGATGATCTTGGAAGTCAATGTCGGACCGGCGCTATGGCTGCACATGGCGCCCTGGTGCGACCGACCGCGCCCGGTGGCCGAAGCCATCGTCGCCTCGGTGATTCCCGAGCCGGACGACGGCCGGATTCCCATCGCCGCCATCACGGGAGTAAATGGCAAGACCACCACCACATGGCTGATCGCGCACTTGTTGCGTACCGCTGGGCGGAAAGTGGGGATGGCCTGCACCGACGGGATGTACATCGAAGGGCGGCAGATTTCCTCGCACGATTGCAGCGGCCCGCGCAGTGCGCGCGCAATACTGCGCAACCCGGCCGTGGATGCGGCAGTGCTGGAAACCGCCCGCGGCGGCATTTTGCGCGAAGGCCTGGGCTTCGACTGGTGCGATGTGGCCGTGGTGACCAACATCGGCGAGGGCGATCACCTGGGCTTGCGCGGCGTCCATACGGTCGAGGAACTCGCCCAGGTCAAGGCTACGGTGGTCAAGGCAGTTTCGCCGAAGGGCCATGCCGTGCTGAATGCCGCCGACCCGCTGGTGGCCGCGATGGCGCTGCACTGCCCGGGACAAGTGGTTTATTTTTGCATCGACGAGCACCATCCGGTGGTCCGCGCGCACCTTGCCGGCGGCGGACGCGCAGTGGTAGCCAGCCAAGGATGGATCGTCCTGTGCCATGCAGAGCGGTGCGACCGATTGGCTTGCCTGGACGAGATTCCCATGACACTTGGAGGCAAGGTGGCTTTTCAGGTTGAGAACGCTTTGGCGGCCACGGCGGCCTCGTGGGTGCTGGGAGTCGACCAGCAGCACATCCGGCAAGGCCTGGCAGCATTCGTGGGCAGCCCGCCGCAAGCGCCAGGCAGGTTCAACGTCTTCAAGTTGCACGGGGCGACGGTGATCGTCGATTTCGCGCACAACGCCTCGGCATTGGCGGCGCTGGCTCGGGCTCTGGATAGCTTTCCCCACCGGCGCCGCACGATCATCTTCGGCGGATGCGATCGACGCGACGAAGACGTAATCCGCCAGGGCGTAGTGCTGGGCGAGGGTTTCGATCGCGTGGTACTCTGTCGGGACCGCGGTTACCGGGACCGGCGGGAAGGGGAACTCAGCGAACTTGTGCAACGTGGGCTTCATGCGGCACACAGAGTGAGCCAGATTGTCACCTGCCCCGACGAACGCGAAGCCATCGAGGCTGGCCTGCGCAACCTTCAGCCAGATGAGCTGCTGGTGCTTGCACCGGAATCGATCCAGACAGCCTTGGACATTTTGAGGAAAGCCGGCGCATGCGGCTGAGAGAAGCGTTTTGCCAACACCAGCCGCTAGCCGCCGCGCTGCGTATCGGCCTTCGCGAAAGGTGGAAACTCGCTGAGCCGCTAGTTCCGAGCTGCTTTTGTCGCTCCGCACAGGTTTTGTCGCTTTGCACAGGGAGTGTCGATAAGGAGCCAGCGTCGTGTCGTCCGTCTCAGGCGCCACCCCGGATTCGGCGCATTTTGCCGGGTTTGCACTGCTCTGCTGGCAGAGCTGGCCGCTGCGGCAGCGACCGCTGCGCGCCGTGCTGGCCCTGGGCGTGTTGCTGGCCGTGGGAATTGGGGTGCAATGGTTGACCGGCCGGTGGCATCTGGCCGCGGCAAGCGTAGCGGTGCTGATTGTAACATCCTGGCGGTTTTTTCTGCCGGTGACTTTTCAGCTCAGTCAGTCAGGCATCGATTACTGGGTGTTGGGAAGGCGCCGTCACATACCCTGGGAATCTATCCGATCGTGCAGGATACAAGCCGATGGTGTGCTGCTCCTGCCACACCAGGACGACTCTTTGATTGCCCGGCTCAACGGGGTCTATGTGCCTTGGAATGGCCACAAGCAGCAGGTTCTGGCCTTATTGGAGCAGCATGTTGCAGCAGGCCGGCCCAGTTAGCGACTGGGGGAAGCTCGGGCCGAGGACGATTGGGACTCTGATGTCGGCCAGATGCGTGTCATCGGAGCATTGACCGAACCGTCTGAGGGCCACGCTACGAGCGTGGAGGGAAATGCGGCAGGCTTGGACGGCAATCCGATAGGCTTGGAGGGCCGCCCGACGAACTTGGAGGGCCACGCTCCGTCGTGGCCGCGTTTGGTGAGGCCCGCGGGTGTTAGCATCGGCAAGCCGAACAATTACCGCTCGTTGCCACCCAGGGTTAGAAAAAAGCGGCCAATTTTTGGTGAATTAGCAGGGGCTGGTTATAATTACAGTAAAGCTTGTCAGTTGTCCCTGCGCCGGGTCTGGGCGCAAAAATGGCGGTGCCATCAATTGTGGTGGTACCCGACTTTCGAGCGGCCTGGACCCTGCAAATAAGTCATATCCTTCAAGGACCTGCACCGTGGCAACGCTTACCCAGCAACATGCACGCTCAAGGCTGCCGTTGTGGCTGGCAACGGTGGCCGCGGCAGTGGTGTTCAGCCAGCCGGTGGTGGTGGCGATAGAAATCAACGGTTATAGTGCAGCCAGGAACAACCGGTTTTCGGCCGGCTATCCGACGGCGCCGCTGGCCAATCTGGACCCGATGTTCATCGGCGCCGGCTACGACTGGTCGGCAGTGGGCTGGTCGGCTGCCAATTCCAGTTACAGTGCCACGCTTGTCGGCCCGCGTCATGTACTGATCGCCAATCACTACTTGCGCCCGGCGCAACTTTGCTTTTCCGGCGGCGATGGACAGGTTCATACCTTCGCGGTGCAGGAGTACTCTGGTCCGCTGGGCGATTACGCCGGATACGCCAATCCGCCCGATTTGGCCATGGGCCTGCTGGCCGAACCGGTACCAGCCCAGACAGGCATCCGGCCGGCAACGATACTGTTCATGGGTTATTCGGTCGGCAGCAGCAGTCCGTATTACGATCTGCCGATGCTGGTGTACGGTGCGTATGCGGCGGTCGGTTATGGGAAAATCTATAGCGTGCGCGATGGGCTGTTCAGTTGGGGCGGAAAATACTTCACTTATGCGTTCGACCTGACCACTCCCGATCGCGCCCGGCTCCAATATGGCGACTCTTCCAGCCCATCGTTCTTCGTCACCGGGGCAAACGGCCAGATGTATCTGGCTGGCAGTCATTTTCTGATCTATGGCGACGCCCAGAACTCGGCCTACGGTGTGGATACGGCCGTGCCGCTGATGCTGGCCGATATCAACCGCTACATGGCCAATACCGGCTACCTGGCGCAGGTGGTCACGCCGATTACCGCCCGGTGGACGAACGCCACTGGCACCGGACAGTGGGGCAATGCAGCCAACTGGTAGCCGGCGGTTGTTCCGGCCGATTCCTTCCCGGCCAACGACGATACCCGACCGGTTGCCACCACGGCGGCAGTGCTGCTGGATGCCGCCAGGGCCATCCCGGGGCCCGGACCGTACACGGTAACACTTGGGGGGACGGCCAAAGTCACGGGCGTTAGCTTTGCTCCGGCAGCGGGCAGCAACGGGTTTGTCATCGGTACCGGCGGCGAGCGATTGTTGCTGGGCGAGGCGGGCGTCACCAATCTGGACGACCAGCAGCAACGTTTCGATTGCGACATCACCTTGCGGAGCTGGCAACGATGGAACGTTGGCCCCGGCGGTTTGAAAGTGACCGGTAACATCAACCTCGCCCACAGCGAAGCATATCTGCTTGTAATCGAAGGACAAGGGACTACTGAACTGACCGGCGTGGTCTCGGCCGTAGATGTCGGCGGCAACGCGGTACCGGGCGGTTTGTCGCTGTACGGGCCGGGAAAACTGGTGCTTTCCGGTCCTGGCAACACTTATGCTGGGAAAACCTTCGTGCTGGGCGGCACGTTGTCGATCGGCCGTGATGAACATCTTGGGGCTGGCCCGTCGGCCTTCAGCCCGGATCATCTGACACTCGACGGCGGCACACTACAGGTTCGTGCAGGCACGACGGTGAGCCTGCATCAGAATCGTGGAATAGCTTTGGGCTTCGGCGGCGGGACGATAGCAGTCGACGCCGGGCAGACGCTTACCGTGCAAGGGGCGATCAACGGGCTGGGCGATCTGGCGCTTCGCACCGGCGATGGATCAGGCCAGGGTACGATGGTCCTGGCCGCCCCAGCCGAGCACTACGGACTTACTACGGTGCGCAACGCCACACTTACACTGCGAGGCACAAGCGGCGCGGTCGTCAATTCCCCGTGGATCGAACTGTACGCCGGCCGTTTGCGGCTGGACAATTCGGCAGGAAATCCGACAGCCCCCGGCGGCCGCTTGCCCGACGCCACACCGCTGAAGTTCAACTCGGCGATATTGGAGGTTGCGGCTCACTCCTCGGGAAGCAGCGAGACGCTCGGGGACTTGCTGGTCGAAAGCGGCGAGAACACGTACTGGCTGGCAGCAAGCGCGGGCAGCACCGTGCTGAGCAACGGACAGTACTTGCGGTCGCCCGGCGCTGTGCTGAACTTCACAAGCTCGGCTCCGTTGGGTGGAGCTAACCAGATCCGTCTTGCCGGCCAGAGCACCGGGTTCATCGACCAGGGGACGTTCGTCGATGGAATGTATTACGCCGTGTACAGTTCGGCCGGACACGTGCGGGCGATGACTACCGGCGCCGGCCAGCACGACTACGCCACCAGTGTGACGCCCGATCGACATGTTCGGCTCACCGCCACCCCGGCAGCACAAAGCAGCGTGGAACTGAAGACGCTTACCCTTCACGGCAGCGTGAACTTCCTGCTGGCGCCGGGGGCCGAACTGACGCTAAGCGAAGGCGGCCTGGTCAAGTCCGGCGGCGGCAATAGTCTGCTCAGCGGCGATTGGCTCGTCAGCCCGACCGAATTGGTCATCCGCGCCGCCGGCACCGCGGACATCTTGAACCTGAACACCTCGGTGTTGATTCCCGGCGGCGACGGGATAACCAAGTGCGGCCCGGAAACAGTTGTGCTGGGCGGCTTCAGCAACCTTTATCTTGGTCCGACGACTGTCACCGACGGCACGCTGAAGGCCGGCACTTGGGCAGCGATTCCCGAGTGGTCGCCGCTGGTGCTGACCGGCCCAGGAAAGTTCGATCTGGCAGGCTTCAACCAGACAGTGGCCCGGGTAACGATCGAAGACGGCGCGATACTCAACAGCGGCCTGTCGGCCGCGCTAACGCTGGCCGGGCAGACGGGCGGGATCACCTATTCAGGCGTTGGTTCTGGCGGAAACATCAGCGTGCAAGTGCTGAACCTGGCCAGTGCCGGCTCGCCGCAGGGCGCACACTTGTTTACTGTTGCCGACGGCCAGGGCGCCGACGACCTGACTATCAGCTCGCAAATTGTCGACGGCGCCGCAACTCCCCAGGCGCTGGTCAAGGCCGGCCCCGGCACTCTGAAACTCAGCGGCTCGAACAGCTACAGCGGCGGAACCACTATACTGGAAGGCACGCTGGCGATCGGCTCGGCTGCTGCGCTTCCCGCCGGAAGCCCCGTGTTGATCGGCGGAGGGACTCTGGACCTGCGCGGCCACAGCATAACCGTGGGCAATGTGGTCACGCTCGATGACGGCGCGATTGTCGGCGGCACGCTGACGGCGTTCGACTATCAGCTACGCAGCGGCTCAGTGTCGGCCACGCTGGCAGGTCCGGCGGCGGTCGTCAAAAGCGGTCCAGGCGTGGTGGTGCTCAGCGGCAGCAATACTTACAGCCTGGGCAGTTATCTCAACGAAGGGGTGCTGGAGGTTACACAAGATTCCAACCTGGGAAGCGCCGCCGGCCCGTTGATTTTCGGCGGCGGCACACTGCGGATCGTCGGTTCCGGACTGGCCAGCACCGCCCGGCCGGTGGTTTGGGGCTCGGCCGGCGGGGTTTTCGATATCGTCGAGCAGGGGCACGTCTTCAGCCTGCCCACGCAATCTTTGCAAAGCGCCGGCCGGCTGACGAAGACCGGTTTGGGCACACTGCGGCTGGGCGGCAGCATATCCAGCACCGAAATCATCGTAACCGATGGTTCGCTGCGATTGGCGGGCAATAACCTGCTTGCGGCCAACCCCGCGGTGACCACCCATCCCAGTGCTGTGCTCGATCTGGATGGCTACAACGCCGCGGTGGGCAGCCTGACGATGCTAGGCGGCGCCGTCAAGACCGGGGCAGGAACACTCACGCTGGCAGGCAATGTGAGCTACCAGCGTTCCATCTGGCCGGCGAGCGTCGAGGGGAATCTGAACCTCGGCAGCACGTCGCGCACCTTCGACGTCGCTCGGGGCGCATCGACCGACGCCAGCGGATACCCCAACGATCTGACCATCACCGCCAACATCTCCGGCAGCGGCGGACTCACGAAAACCGGCAGCGGGACGCTGATTCTGGGCGGCACGAACACTTTCAGCGGCCCGACGATCGTCAACGGCGGCGTGCTGCGGTATTCCGCATTCCAGGCGGTCTCCGGCAGCAGCGTCATAACGGTCGCCGCAGGCGGTTACGCCGGGCTGGCAACCAGCTCGACCACCCAGTTGGCCAGCTTCCTGGCGCGGTTCGACAAGACCAGTTCCCGCGGCGTGATCGGCATCGACGGCAACCTTACGGCCGGTACCATCAATCTGGCTGGCTTTCACGACGATGTGCGCCTCGGCTCCAGCAGCGCTGGTCTGATCCCCGTGGGAAGTACCATCACACCCCAGGGAATGCAGTATCGTTTCGGCGGCGGCGGGGGCACATTGACCGTAGCTGCCAGCCTCGATGGAAGCCGGTTCATGGACATCGGCACCAGCGGCAACCTGCCGGCCGGCACCGTGGTACTGGCCGGGGCGAACACTTACACCGGCCTGACGACCGTCACCGCGGGCATCTTGAAACTGGGCAACAGCGTAGCACTGGGCAGCACATCGGCTGCTACGTTCGTCTCCAGCGGCGCCGTGCTGGATCTGAACGGGCAGTCGGGCGTACCCGAGCCGATCATCATCAACGGCCACGGCGTGCTGTTCCCATTGCAACTCAGCAATATCTACAGCGGCGCGCTGACGAACAGCTCGGTCAACCCGGCCTCGCTGACCGGCACAGTAACGCTCGGCAGCAACAGCACCATCGGCACTATGGGCGCAGTGCCGGGCACACTGACGCTCAGCGGCGGTATCGACACCACCGCCGCAGCATACACGCTCACCTTCGCCGGCCCGGCAGGCATCAACGTGCTGGGCAGCGGCATCGGCGGCAACGGTTCGATCATCAAGACCGGCACGGGCATGTTGACCATCTCGGCGGTGTGTTCCTACACGGGGAGCACCACCGTCCAGGAAGGAACGCTGCGCATCAACGGCGGCAACGATCGACTGCCCACCAGCACCAGCCTGATAATAAACGGCGGCACACTCGATCTGTTCGGCCGCGAGCAGCAGGTTGGCTCTCTGTCGGGCAGCGCCTCGGCAGTGATCGTCAACAACAGCAGCACAAGCGGGACCGCCACGCTGACGGTAGCCGGCGGCGGCACCTACGCCGGCACCATCCGCGATGGTAATATCGGCAAGACCGCCCTGACCAAAAACGCCGCAGGACTGCTGGCCCTGACTGGCACTAACACTTACACCGGTCCCACGCGGGTACTGGGCGGCACGCTGCGGGCAAACGATGGCGCGAACCTGCCCACGGGCAGCAACTTGCTGCTGAGCGGCGGCGTGCTGGAAACCAGCGCCGCCTTCTCCCGCGCGTTGGGAACCGGCGCCGGACAGGTACAAATCCCCGGCGGAGCAAGCGGGCTGAGCGCGTATGGGGCGGCAGTCAACGTCAACCTGAGTTCCTCCGCAACGCTGCTCTGGGGAAGCACGCTGTTCAGCCCAACGACTTTAGTGCTCAACGATCTGACGGCCAACAATACCATCACGCTGCATAATCCTATCGACCTGAACGGACTGACGCGCACGATCGATGTACGAGCGGCGACGGCTGTGCTGGCCGGCTCGGTGAGCAATTCCGGCAGTGGAGCGGCCGGATTGACCAAGACCGGCGCCGGCACGCTGGTGCTGGCAGCCCCGCAAAACTACAGCGGCCCGACCACCGTCGCCGCCGGCATGCTTCAGATCAATGCACCCAACACGGCGCTGTCCGATTACACCGTTGCCGCAGGCGCGCAGTTGAACGTCAACACCGCGTTGCACATCGACGTGCTCGACGGCGCCGGCTCGACGATCATCGCCGCAGGCGCACAACTGACCGCCGCGATGGTACAGCAAAGCACGGTAACCATCCTCGGTACGCCGGGCAACCCGGGAAAGTTGGTATTGTCCAGTTCGGCGGGGGCATCGGGCAATACGTTGTTCGTTGACGGAACGTCTTCCGGCTGGGAACTGTTCGAGGGAACATCGGCCAGCCAGGCGGCCGCCGGTCAGTACATCGACGCTGCTATGGGCGCGCCCGTGCCCGAGCCGGCCACATGCTGGCTGGCGATCAGCGGTTTGCTGGCCGCGGCCGGGGCGGCTGTGTTGCGGGTGCGCGGCAAGGGTATTTCACTTATACGTACCAACATCCGATGCTGCAAAACGCCACACGAGCCGGGAGCGTAACAGCGCTACGCCCGAGTCGGCAGCGCTGACGGCAAAACACTGCGAACCGGAAGCGCTTGGCGTCAGAATAGGGCGAGCCGGCAGCGCAAGCGACCGGCATCCCGGCTTTGCGGTAAAGCGTTCAACAGAGCCAGCAGCGCAAGCGACCGGCAACTGACCCGTTACAGTCTGCTGTCCTGCAACAGCTTCTCCAGCCGCTGGTAAACTGCGCGTTCCGGCGGCAACAGGCTGGTGATGCGCAAACCGCGGTCAAGCGCCTTGCGGAACATCAGCGCTGCCTCGCGCGTCTCGCCTAACTGTTCCAGCGCTTGCGCTTGGTGGAACAAGCGGGTGGGGGCCACGGCGCTGTCGATCGCCTCGCGCAAATCGGCCAGGGCTTTATGGGGATCGCCCATCGCCATGTAAATGACCGCACGGGTGTCGAGTATCTGGGCGATCGGCCCGGCTAGTTCAGCAGCCCTGTTTGCCAGTTTCAACGCCTCATCCAGTTTGATGCCTTGAACCCCCAGCAGCATGGCCAGATTGTTCATCACCGCGTAATTGTCCGGACTGTCGCGGAGGACTTCGCGGTACAGGTTTTCGGCGTCGGCGAAACGGCCGTGAATGGTGTAGGCGTCGGCCAGCATGATGACCAGCGGCAGCGCGCGGTCGAAGCGTCGCAAGGCCTCCAGGCACACGGTTTCGCCCCGCTGAAACTGCGTCTTGGAAAGCTCTTCGGAGCGCATCACCGCCCCCAATGAAGCGGCCAGCATCACCGGGTCGGCGCGCTGCCACAAGCGCTCCACCAGCGACAGGGCTTCGTCGAGCTTGTTTTGGCGGGCCAGAAATGCCGCCAGCAGTATTTCCTGGTTGGGGCGCTCGTCGACGAACTGGCGGAAGATGATTTCTGCTTCGCGCGCGTAACGCGAACCGTACACGTCACGCTCTGCACCGCTGGTGCGGCGAGCCAGTACGTCCAGTTTGTCGGCGACCAGTTGGAGCCTGACGGCTCTGTCGGACGGGATGGCGTCGGGACGATCCACGTACTGCTTCAACACGGCCATCGCCTGATCGTGCTTGCCGCGGCGGAAAAGCGCCTCGGCGCGCAGTCCCACGGTCTCGAAGGTGTTCGGGGCCACGCGCTCCAAGCTGTCCAGATAACGTTCCGCCTCGCCCAACTCCTTGTTGTCCATCAGGGCCGCCACGTACACGGCCAGGTAGCGCGGTTCTCCGCTGTGAGTGGTCAGCAAGGCGCGCATCTCGTTGGTAAAACCGGTCCAGTCGCCCTGGGTGAGATATACCCGCGCCAAGTCGAAGCGGTCGTCGGCCGCCGGCCTGGAACGGCCGCGAACCAGGTCTTCCAGCACTTTGCGGGCTTGGGCCAGTTTTCCCTTGGTTCCGAAGGCGTTCAGCACCAGGACCTTCAACCGCAGGTCCTGGTCGCTCTTGCCTTCGCTGGCCAGGTTCTGCTCGACCAGTCTTTCGGCCTGCAACAGATTCCTGTATCCGCCCTGCTGGACAAGAATGACTGCCATCAGCCGCCGCGCCCAGGCCACATCGGCGGGCTGGGTCTGCACTTTGCCATCCAAAAGGCGGTTGAGCTGCTCGATGGCCAGCTTGATACGGCCGGTTCGCCAATAGAAGTCGGCCGCCGCGCGTATCACCGCCGGATGGTCAGGCGCCCGGTTCAGTGCCGTCCGGTAATTCTCGTATGCCGCATCCAGTTGTCCCAGCGCATCGTAACACTGGGCCAGGGCCAAAGCGGCCTCCTCCTGGGGCAGGCGGTTGCGGGCGTCTTCGATGGCCTTTGCGGCCCGCTGCTTCAGGCCCGCTGCGCTGTAAAAGCGGATCAGGGGCACCCAGGTTTCGGCCGTGCCGTCGTTCAGCTCCACCGCCCGAAGGAGCACTTTTTCGGCCTCGTCTTGAAGTTGCTGGGCCAACTGCTGGTTCTGTTCGGCCAGTGCACGGCGCCGGGCCACGTCCAGCAAGTGTCCCAGCCACACGTGCTCGCGGAAATCGGTGGACTCGGCGGCCGACTTTCGGGCGAACTCCAGCGCGGTTTCCAGATCGCCTGTCTCGTAGCTGATCTCCCCTCGCAGCCGCTGCAAGTCGTCCGACAGAGGCACCTGGCGGGCTTCTAGCAGCCTGATAAGCCCCAGCGCCTCCTCGAACCGGCCTTCCTGCGACAGCAATTGCACAGCGCGGCGCATGGCCGTGGGATTAAGCTCTCCCAACTCGATGGCCTTCAAGAAATGTTCCAGGGCTTTGCT
>ENA-ORXB01002861-ORXB01002861.1-sediment-metagenome-genome-assembly--contig:-NODE-2861-length-13497-cov-2.819449_pt1 | contig 13497 bp, 14 predicted proteins | sample MGYA00237863_ERZ511475 | MGnify/ENA primary metagenome ERZ511475 (study PRJEB26305, sample SAMN06343858) | sediment metagenome | isolation source: hot spring sediment | place: Canada: British Columbia... | reverse complement strand
GGCGGCGTTCGACGAGCCCTGCCACGACCGCACAGTTGCGGAAGGTACGCTTGAGGAGCGAGCTCTCGGCCATCCATTCCTCGAGATCGTCGGCCAGGAGATCGACCGTGAAGAGCGTTTCGGGTCGCTCGACCGGTTTCCGTCCCCAGACCGCCAGGCAATAGTCGGAGGCGACGAAGCCGAGGGGTGCGAGCCCCAGGCGCTCCATCCGCCGGGTCAAGAGCATGCCGAGCGTCTGGTGGGCGTTGCGGCCGGCCATGGGATAGGCGACCAAGAACTGCCGGCCCCCACGCGGGAAGGTTTCGACCAGGAGCTCTTCGGGCTCGCCCGTGCTCGAGCGGCGGGCCTGCGCGTCGAGCCATTCGCGCACCGGCGCCGGCAGGGTCGGCCAGCGCCGGCGATCGGCGAGCATCGCCTTGACCCGCGCGGGATCCTCCTCGGCGTTGATCCGGTTCCTGAGCTCGGCCGAGCCGTAAAGCCCGCGCGTGTACCAGCCAAGATGCTTGCGGAATTCGCGCACCGCTTTGTCTTCGTCCGGCTCCCAGGCGAGCGACAGGCGCGCGTGCTCCAGTACGATGGCGAATCGCTCGTCGGGTCCTGGGTCGGGGGGAATCGGGCGACCCTCGAGCGCGGCCCGGGCTTGCGCGAAAATCCACGGGCTGCCGTGGGAACCGCGCGCAATCATGATCCCGGCACAGCCCGTGCGCTCCGCCATACGGTGCGCGTCGTCGCCGGTGAACACATCGCCGTTGCCGATCACCGGAATTTCAAGGGCGTCGGCGACGGCGGCAATTTCGTCCCAATTTGCGCGCCCGGTGTAGAGCTGCGTTCGGGTGCGCGCGTGGAGGGTGAGCGCCTGAGCGCCGGCGTCCTGGCATCGGAGGGCGATCCCCACGGGATCGCGCGTCTCCTCGCTGTAGCCGCTGCGAATCTTCACGGTCACCGGCACGGAGACCGCAGCGACAACCGCGCGGATGATCCGCTGCACCAAGTCAAGGTCGCGGAGGCAACCAGCCCCGCCGTTCTTCTGCACGACTTTTTTTGCTGGGCAACCGAAGTTGATGTCGATGAAGTCCGGTTCGTACACCTCCTCCACCAGACTTGCGGCTTCCGCCATGGCGCGAGGGTCGGTGCCGAAAATCTGGATTCCGATAGGGCGCTCCTCATCATGGAAACGCAGGTGGCGGTGGGTTCGCGGGTCGCCGCGACGGATCCCCTCCGCCGACACGAATTCGGACATTACCACGTCCGCGCCAAAGGCGCGGCACAGCCGCCGGAAGGGCGATTCGCTCACCCCCGCTTGCGGCGCCAGGTAGAGCAGCGGGCGGGACCGGGTACGGAGCAGTTGCCGAATGTCGAGCATCGTCCTCACAATAATAGCGGCTAGACAAGCCGACGTTCAACGCGAGCGCCGTGGCGCTGGCTTTCACGACCGCTCGAAAAGAAAAACCTTCATGGAACGGGATACGAAAACGACGGCGTTGCGGCTGCGAGACTTTTTTCGGGAGGACGTCATCTCGCTCGACTTGCAGGCCGACACGAAGGACGAGGTTTTGCGGGAGATCATCGGGTTGCTGCGAGTGGACGACGCGACGGCCGGCATCTTGTTCAAGATGCTGAAGCGTCGGGAAAATCTTGGGTCCACGGGAATCGGTCGCGGCATCGCGGTGCCGCACTGCCGGTCTGTCGTGGTCGATCAGTTGCGGGTTGCCTATGGTCGGCATCGGGCCGGAATCGATTTCAAGGCCGTCGACGATCGGCCCGTGCACCACTTCTTCCTCATCGTTGCGCCGCCGATCGAAATCTCCAACCAATACTTGCCGGTCCTCGGGAAGGTGGCCCAACTCGCCCGTGAGCCGGACGTTCCCGACCGCTTGATGGCGTTGCAGACACCAGAGGAGTTTTTGGCCCTCCTGGACGAGAAGAACGTGTGACGACGGCGACGATGCACCCGGATCTCGAGTTGTTGTTGGAATTGCAAGACTTGAAGATGCAACGTCGCGAGCTCCTCGAGGAGTCCGAGGAGCGGCGGCTTGAGGAAGAAATCTTCCGAGTGTCCGTCGCCGACGCCGTGGCGGAGTTGGACCGGAAAATCGCCGACATGGAGGCGCGCTTACCGCCGGCGGTCCGCGGTCGTTATGAGCGACTCGGCCGGCGAGGTCGGGTAGTGGCGCCGGTGATCGGGGGTGTGTGCTACGGGTGCTTTGTGCGCGTACCGACGGCGGTGTGGGCAGCCGACGCCGGCCGGAACGAGGCGCTGCATGTGTGCGAGAACTGCGGCCGCTTTTTGTATCTGACGCCCTAGCTCACGGTGCAACGATCGTAGAGCGTGCGGCCTCGAGGAACTGGGGCAACGCGCGCAAGCGGCGGTCGTCGGTGAGATGGCGGGCGAGGAACTGGCGAAACAACTCGCGGTGGGTCGGCCAGTCGGTCAGACGGGGGGGCCGCTGACCGCGGGTCATTGCCCGCAGCTCGTGGCGCACCGGCGCAGAGAGGATGCGACCGTGGGGCCGGCACGCGCGGCAAGCCACGGAACCGGCGCCCAGGTCAAATCCGCTGGGTTCGTCGAGCGCCAGACGCCGTCCGCACCCGCCGCACCGTTCCGTCTCCGGGGCGAAGCCGAGCAGACGCACGAGGTGCCAACCCGCGGCCAGGGTGTGGGCCATCGCCACGTGGGTGGTTGGCGCGGCGACCAGGTCGTCCCATCCGCGCACGAGTGCCTGGTAGAGGGCGGGATGCGGCTCCTCCGTGGCGGTGTGAAGCACGAGTTCCGCCAGAAGGCTGGCGCCGGCGAGTCGCACCCAATCGCTCGCCAGGGCATGGCGGCTGCGCACGAGGTCGAAGCTGCTAAGCGTGTGCAATTCTCGACCTTCCTTCACGTACAGCACCGCAACGCCCTCGGTGAAGGGTTCGAGGAGGCCACCGAACCGGCTCTTCGGCCGCAGGGCGCCCTTGGCGATGGCCGATTTGAGCCCGTGATCAGGCGTAAAAAGACGAACGATCTTGCTGGTGTCGCTGTAGGGGTAGGAACGGAGCACAACGGCCCGGGCTTTCAACAGCGGCATGATGGTCGCTCGCAGGGACGGCGACGCAGCGCCGCCCAGGCACCGAGGAGGAGCGTCGCCGAGGCGACGGCGACCGCCGGCCAACGCGGGTCGAGCGGTGGCGCGCCTCCGGGCAGCGCGAGTGCCGCCGGCGCTGGCACCCAGACCACGCGGAGGAAGCGGTCGCCGTCGACGTTGACGGTGTCGCCGGGCGGCCAATCCTGCGGCGGCCGCACCGGGAGTCGAAGGAACAGCCGAAGCGTGTCCGCACGGGGCTCGATCCGGATGCGGCCGGTTCGTGCAGGCCAACGGTACCGAAGCAGCAGCTGGTGGAAACCGGGCGTGATCGGTGCGAGGACCGCGGCGTACCGGCCGACGCGCCGCACACGGTTGGCGTCAAAGTCCGCTTCGGCGACTTCGAAATGCGCTGCCCGGTCGGGGAGACGGAGTGACCACACCGGCCAGTCTCCCGCCAACCAGGTACGCGGCGCCGGGTTGCGCAGCACCAGGAGCTCGTGAACCTCCCAACCACCAGCGGGATGCGGGTTGAGGATCAGGTCACGGCGCTGCAAGCGCACCGGCGATGTCGAACCAGGAACCACGGCCGTATCGTACACCACGACGCGATAGGCCGCGGGGCGGTCGTCCGGGTGAACGGGCGGGCCAATGTAGCGTACCCCTTGGTACTCTGTCGTCACAAGATAGACGGTGAACGCGCCCGTGTCCCGAGGGGGCAAACGAAAGCGGAATCGGCCTTGCCGATCCGCACGAGTGCGGGCCATGGGGCCCGCGATGTCGGCCCGAACACGATGGAGGACCACTTCCTGGCCGGGAAGCGGCCTGCCTTGAAGCACGACCTCGCCGCGCAGTTCGTCCTGCGCCGACGCCGGCGCGGCGGCGCACGCGGCGGTCACCGCGAGCATCGCCGCGAGTGCGCACCACCGCTTGCGCATCGGCTAGGGTTGGAAGCGGCCGAGGTCTTCGGGGCGAAGGTGCCGCAGCCGAGCTTCCAGCTCCTCCGGGGTCACCGCCGGCTCTTGCTCGGCGAGCTGCGCCAGGTCGACAGCCGGGTCGGGCTCGACGAGGTCCACGGCACCTTCAATGAGCAGTTCCTCGTTGGCGAACAACCGAGACCGTAAGCGCAGAGCGATGGCGATCGAGTCGGAGGGCCGAGCGTCGATGGCAATCACTTCATCGCCCCGCTGAATCAGCATTTCGGCGTAGTAGGTGTTGTTCTCCACGCGGGCGATCGTGACGCGTTGCAAAACGCCGCCCAAACCACGCACGAGGTTGGCCGCCAAGTCGTGCGTTAGCGGGCGCGAGAATTTGACGCCCGTCAACTCCATGGCGATGGCGCTGGCTTCGTTGGGCCCGATCCAAATCGGCAAGATCCGCGAGCCCTCGACCTCTTGCAGAATCACCACCGGCGTTTTCGTGGTCTGATCGAGACCGAGGCTTTGCACGCGGACTTCGACGAACGAGGATTTGGGCATGGCGCCCTCCGGGCCCGGGAACGACGGTTCTCGGGCTGGTACGACCACCGCGCCGCGAGGTTCCCTGTCCTGACCTAGAGCTTGGCGGCGGCCCGCAGGTCGTCTACACGATCGAGTCGCTCCCACGTGAAAAGGGTGACCTTTTGGCCGTCGACCACCCGCTCTTCCGGGGTGCGCCCGAAGTGGCCGTAGGTGGCCGTAGGCCGGTAAATGGGCTTGGCCAGCTCGAGCGCGCGGATGATGGCGCGCGGACGGAAGTCGAACACTTCCTTCACGATGCGGACGAGCTCGCAGTCGGGGAGCGCCCCCGTGCCGAACGTATCCACATGGACGGCCACCGGCTCGGCCACTCCAATCGCGTAGGCGAGCTGCACTTCGCAACGGCGCGCCAGCCCCGAGGCGACAAGGTTCTTGGCCGCCCACCGGGCGGCGTACGCCGCCGACCGGTCGACTTTCGTCGGGTCCTTGCCGCTAAAGGCTCCCCCGCCATGGCGCCCCACGCCTCCGTAGGTATCCACGATGATCTTGCGGCCTGTCAGGCCGGCGTCGGCGTGAGGTCCGCCCACAACGAAGCTGCCGGTCGGGTTGATGTGGATGACGCAGTGCGCGGGGTCGTAGAGCTCGGGCGGAAGCACGACGTCGATCACGCGGCGCCGGAGGGTGTCACGGATCTCCTCGATCGGCACGGTATGCGCGTGCTGGGCGCTCAACACAACGCTCGTCACGCGGCAGGGGCGATCGCCCACGTACTCCACCGTCACCTGGGACTTGCCGTCGGGCCGGAGCCAGTCGATCTCACCCGACTTCCGCAACTCTGCCAACCGCATCGTTAGGCGGTGCGCCAGGTAGATCGGCGTCGGCAAGAAGGCGTCGTTCTCGTCCGTGGCGTAGCCAAACATCATGCCCTGGTCGCCGGCGCCGCCGGTGTCGACGCCCTTGGCGATTTCGGGGGATTGGCGATCGATGGAGGTCAGCACGGCGCAGGTCTCGCCGTCGAGCCCGTAGCTGGAATCGATGTATCCAATCGACTTGATCGTGCCACGCACCAGCGCCGGAATGTCCACGTAGCCATGGGTCGAGATTTCGCCCGCGACGATGGCCATGCCCGTGGTCACCAGGGTTTCGCAGGCGACGCGGGAGGCCGGGTCCTGCGCGAGCAACGCGTCGAGGACCGCGTCGGAGATCTGGTCGGCGATCTTGTCGGGATGCCCTTCGGTAACGCTTTCCGATGTGTAAAGGCGACGAACGATCATGGCATACCTTGCGGTTCGGCCCGGCTGCTGTCCGGCGGGCGGGCTCGGTGCTCAAGAATACCGCCCGAAGAGCGACGGGTCCAGCCCAGCGGCCGCGAACGCGGCGTCGACATCGGCGGCCACCTCGTTGGCGGAGGCTCGTTGCAGCGCCGTCTGGGCCACGCGGCGGGCGTCGTCGTACCGAACGCTGCGGATCAGCTTCTTGATCTCGGCGAGGGCGCCGACGTTGACGCTGAGCGCCTCCACGCCAAGGCCGACCAGCAGGTAGGCGCTCGAGGCGACGGACGCCATCTCGCCGCAGACGTTGACTTCGATGCCGCGCTCTGCGCCGGCACGCACGACATGGTCGATGAGGCGCAAGACCGCCGGATGCAAGGGTTGGTAGTGGTCCACGATCTTGGCGTTGCCCCGGTCGGCCGCGAGCGTGTACTGGACCAAATCGTTGGTGCCAATGGAAAGGAAGTCGACCCGGTCAGCCAGCTCGCGCGCGATCAGCGCGGTGCCCGGTGTCTCCACCATGGCACCAAGGCGTAGGCGTTGGGGCACGGGCACGCCCCGGCGAGCGAGCGCCGCATGCTCGTCCTCGAAGATGGCGCGAGCGCGTTCGACCTCGTCGAGCGAGGTGACCATGGGGAGCATCACTCGCACGTCACCGAGCGCCGACACGCGCAGGATGGCCCGAGCCTGGGGACGGGCTAGGTCGGGCGAATCGAGCCACAACCGAATCCCGCGCCAGCCGAGCATCGGGTTGTCTTCCGGCGGCGGGTTGATGAATCCCGGTAGCTTATCACCGCCGAGATCGAAGGTGCGCAAGATCACGGGTCGGTCGGAAAACAGCTCCACGACCTCCCGGTACGCGGCAAACTGTTCCTCCTCATCGGGGGCGACGCGTCGGCCGATGACGAGGAATTCCGTGCGGAACAAGCCGATGCCGTCGGCGCCGCGCTCGCGCGCGGAACGAGCGTCTTCCGGCTGGTCGATGTTGGCGCGTAGCGCCACGCGTCGGCCATCGAGGGTACGGGGTTCCAAGTGGGCTTGGAGGACCAGTTCTTGTTCCCACTCGCGAATGCGAAAATCGCGATCGCGGAAGGCCTTTTCTTCCTCTGGCGTGGGGTCGAGCACCACGACGCCGCGGCGGCCATCGACGATGAGTCGCTGCCCGGTCCGCACCTCGCTCGAGAGAGAGCCCAAGCTGACGACGGCGGGAATGCCGCGCGCCCGTGCCAGGATGCTCGCGTGCGAGTTGTAGGTGCCCACGTCCAGGGCCAAACCGGTGACACGGTCCGGGTCCAGCGTCACAATGAGGCTCGGGGGAAGGTCGTAGGCGACGAGGACGACCGGATCCTCGGGGGTACCGTCGACCGCGGTGTCGGGAAACGGTTGCCCCAGGAGGGCGCGAAGAACGAGGCCTCGGATGTCCTCCAGGTCGTGGAGTTTGTCCAAGGTCATGGCGTGGCCGCGGCGCTGAAAGTCGTCGCGCACTTGCAGCATTCGCCAGTGAAATGCCTGCGCCGCGGGTACGCGTTGGCTGTGGATGAGGGCGAGCGTCCCCTCAACCAAGGTCGGATCGCTGAGCAGCATCTGCTCGGCCGCGAAGATGCGGGCTTCCGTCTCGCCGAGGTGTTCGCGCGCGTAGCGTTCGCGTTCCTCGAGGTAGGCGCGGACCTTGGCAAGGGCTTCAAAGAAGCGCTCTTCTTCTTCCGCCGGGGACCCGACAGGCGCCCCGTCGGGCACCGGAGGCGGCTCAATCGTAACGAGCACGGCTCGGCCGATACCGATGCCCGGAGAGGCAGCCACCCCGAACCGTTGATGACCCACGGTCTCACTCCTCGTCAAACCCGCGGTCAATCAGCTCTTTGAGAGCCCGCACGGCCTCGTCGGCGTCCGGACCGGTGGCGCGGATCGTGAGCCGGCTGCCTGGTTCGGCGGCGAGCATCATCAGGGCCATGATGCTGCGGGCCGGTACCTCCTGATCGTCCTTGGCGATGCGGATGTCGGCCTGAAAGCGCTGCGCCAAGCGAACGATTTCCGCTGCGGGTCGAGCGTGGAGCCCGAGTTTGTTGCGGATCCGGGCTTCGGCGACGACTTCGTTCATCCACCCTTGCTCCCCGTCAGGAAGCCCGAAGCGGCCAGGGCAATCCACAGCCCGATGGCGAGGCGCCGGCTCCGGTCGGCCCACAACGTGCCGACGGCAGCGGCGGCGACGAAGACCGGGGTCGCGACCGGCGGCGCGGCGCCCGCGAAAACCTGGGACGCAACCGGCGGCGCGGCGCCCCACCAAGTGGGGGTCCACGCCATGGCGGCCACGAGACAGAAGCCTGCAAGACCGGCACCGACCTGGGCGGCCTGCTGGCGAAGTCGGTCCCACGCGGGCGAGCGCAAGGCCCGCGCCACCTCCAGGCCGAAGCGAAGTCCTCGGTGGAAACCCCAAACGCGCAAGTGGAGATGAAGCACGTTGTAGGCGATCAGGAACGCGAGCACGGCGATCCACCAAGGGACGCCGAGCAGGAGCAGCGCCACCGCAGCCAGCGCACAGGTCGGCCGCCAGGTGGCCCAAACGAGCTGGTCGCCCAGGGCCCCAAGGGAGCTGCGGAGCGCATTTTTGAACCGACGGATGAGCATCGGATCGGTGGCCTCGGCTTCGAGCCGGCCGACGGCGCCGACGGCGAGTGGTGCCAGGTACGGATGGGCGTTGAACAGTTCGGCGTGCCTGGCGACAGCCCGGGCGAGGGCGTCGTCGTCGCGATCGTAGATGTAGCGCAGCAACGGAAGAAGAGCGTAGGCGAAGCCCGTGCCGTGGAGGGTCTCGTAATTGAACGAAGCCTGAAGGCTCAAGAGGCGACAAGCGGCGCAGCGGGCCGCGCGGCGCGCCTCGGGTGTCGTCACGCCGACCGCGGGTGCGGCGATGTCTCCGGCCCGGGTCGTTACGGAGAGCGGAGGGCGCTCCATGGGTATCCTAACGCATGGCGTTCCACGCGGTTTGCCCGAGCCACCACGCGCAGCCGGCCAGCATGCCGACGACGAAGGATCGCCACCGCGGGCCGAACACCAGGGTGGTGGCGACCGCGGCGCCCGTGAGCCGCACGTCCCAGCCCCATCGGGGGAGCCCCACGGCGGCTGCAAGGGCGACCAGGGCCAGCCCGGCCAAGGTGAGGGTCGCGGCCCGCATCGCATCGACGCGGAGGCAGGCGCGATGGGCCCGCTCCACGCGTTCCGGCGGGAGACGGTCGGCGGCCGGGAACGAGGCGCGCCGAATGTTCGCCAGGCGAAACCGATGGACCGACCAACCGCCCACGGCTTCCCACGCGAGGCCAACGAGCACAGCCGCCACCAAGGCCGGCAGGCCGGGCGGCCACAACGCGATCGCTGCCCCGGCAACCACGGCGGCCGGTCCCGATTCGGGGTAGCGGGCGGCACCGATCGGTAGCACGCGCAGGTGAAACGCTTCCAACAAGAGTCCAACGAGCGCGCCCGCTTGGGGAGCGCCGCCCCAGGCGCCGGCCAGCGTGGCGGCAACAACGGGTCGCGAGATCATGAATTGGCCGAACGAGGCGCCGTCCAAGCCTGCGGCAACGCCGAGCAGAAGCCAGCCCGCCCAGATCACGACGTCGACCATCTCACACCGGCGCGAGCTCCGTCAAGGGAACGGCCGGTGCCGCCGGCACGTCCCGAGCTTCGATCGCGATCCCCCGCTCGGCGAGCCGCCGCAGTTGTGTGCGCTCATCCTCGCCAAGGAAAAGGTAAGGCAGGACCCGCTGCCGGTCCGGGCGCGCGTGCAAACCACCCAAGTTGACCGTCGTGCCTCGCAGGTCGACCCGGTCCGCGAGCCGGGCCAGGGTGGTCACGTCGCGGAGCAGCACGGCCGTGCGCGCCGGTTCGTCGACCCAAGCCGGCCAGCGCGGGGCGGCCTCGTCGACCGACACGAAAATGACCTCCCACTCCGGCGGGACACCCAAGCGGTAGAGCTCTTGCTCCCAGGGTGCGGCGGCCAGTTCGTCGTCGACAACGACCACGCGCTGAAGGCCCAGAGCCTGACCCCACCCGACGACCACCTGGCCGTGGATGAGGCGCTCGTCAACGCGGAGCAGAACGATCGGCATCGGCGGATTCGGCGGCGACCTCTCCCAGAATGCCGCCCCGACCGCGCTCCAGCAAGCGGGGCACGAGCGTCTCGAGCGGCAGGTCCCGATGGAAAACGAAATCGAGCAGCATGGGAAGATTGACGCCGCACACGACCGCCGTGGCCGGCCGTGCCCGCGCCACGCGCCGCGCTTCCAGGGCGCAGCTGCCGCTTGGTAGATCGACGAACACCACCGCCGGGGCCGCACCCAGCCGGGCTTCGAGCGCGGCCCGGCTGAACAGCCATTTCCGCCCCACGCGCGTCGCCGGGATGCGTCCCGCCCGGGCAAGGGCCTGGATCCGCTTCACGTGAAGCCGGAGCAGCTCTGCGGCCTGCTCTGCTGTAAGGAAGGTATCCATGGTCCCCGCTATATTCCTCTACATTCCTTTGAGTTCCTACAGAGCGTGCATTTGATGTCCTTACGTTCCCCCGACTCGGGACGTGAGAAAGAATTGCCTTTTCTCTCGGAGTGCGGATGGGTGGACGGGTTGACAGATCCGGTGAGTGCTCGGCGTGCCTGGTATGGACGACCGCGACCTCGGGCCATCAGGATCCGGCTCACCACCTCACCTTACGCCGCAGCATTTTCTGTGGCGATCTTTGGCTTCCAGCAGAGGCGTATCCATTGCTGGATATCGTAGGTGAGCGCGGCCCATAAGGCTTCCAGCCGCACGTTGCTGATCCCGCGCACACGAAACTGTCGCAGCCCCAGTTTGGCCTTGATCCACAGATTCGGAAATTCAGCCACTGGAGCGCGCTCCCGATAGATCGCGCGCGCGGCAGCGGTCTGCATCTTTGCGCGGAAGGCCTGGATCTCGGCGACGTACGCGCGCCGCTCGATCGAGCGCCCCTCACGATTGCGCGGGCAGCAGAAGCGCTTGGCCGGGCACGCCTGACAGTCCGCGGCCAGGGCCTTATACCGGAGGCGCCGCGTGCCATCGCGGACCTCCACAGCGTCGTAGTGCAGGCGCTTTCCTTGCGGGCACCGGTACGTGTCGCTCGACGCAGCATAGAGAAACTGGGAGGCCTCGTAGGCTGGGCTCACCCCTCGGCTGTTGTAGGACTTCGTGCGGTTGGCGTGTGCGGCGTGCTCAGTCGGTGCTGGGCCGATGAGGTCCACGCCGCGGGCGGCCAGTGCGACGATGTTGTCGTGGCTGATGTAGCCTCCATCGACGACCATCTGGATCGGCGGCTGTCCCGCGTTCTGCTCGATGCGGTGCAGCCCGGGGAGGAGCTGGTGATAATCGCTGCCCGCCTGCGTCACGTCGACGGCCACGATGAGCTTGTGGGTCGCATCAGTCGAGAGCTGCACATTGTAGCTCGGTGCGGTGCCGCCGTCGGCCTGCTTCATCACCCGCGCGTCGGGATCGGTCGTGCTCACCCGGTCCCCCCGGCTCTTCGCGGCTGCGAGCTGCTCGAACGTCTGCAGGGCAGCCTCCAATCGCTCCACTTTCTCCCGCTGGGCCCGCGCCCGCGCCGTCTGCTGCCGCCGGTGATCCTCGTCCTCCGGCATCGCCTCCAGCGCTGCCACGTGTGCCCGCGCCTCCCGCAGCGCCTCTTCGACCCGCGCCTTCCGATGGAACCGTTTCGAGGCGGCGGACGCGCGGATGCGCGTCCCGTCGTGCGTGACGCGCTCCAGCGTGACCAGCCCCGCTGCGCTCAGCACGCCCAGCACCTGGATGAACACCTCGCGCAAGGCGTCCCCATGCGCCACGCGATAATCCGACAGCGTGTGGGCGCTGATCCCCGCCAGCCCCGTCAGCCATTGATAGGCCGGATCATGCGTGCACAGCCGCTCAATGGCGCGGGCCGAGGTGACCCCCTGACTGTAGCTGTAGATCCAGAGGCTGATCAGCAGCTGGGGATCGTACGCCGGTCGTCCGGCTCCGCCTTCCACCGCGCGAATCTCCGCGGTGAATCGGCTCAGATCCAACCGCCCCACGAACTCCCAGATCGCGCGGGCCGGATGGTCCTCCGGGATGAGCCCCTCCACATCCACCATGCGGAACTGCAACTGGGCCCGATTCACAGGCTGCACTCGGGGAACCCCTGGATCCGGCGACTCCGGCGTGACGCTGGAGGTATCAGTGAGATCGAGTAGTGGTTCAGCGGGATGATGCTCTGAGGTCGGCATGCAAAGAGATTCGCTCTCACCTCAACACACACCCGTCCCTGGTGGAAGCACTTCCGGATTTTTTCTCACGTCCTCGGTCCGATGTTATGAAAGCGCCGCGCCTCCAGTCCCCGAATCTTGCTGTTGAGCAGCCGGCAAGGTCCGGTCGAGAGGAGGCGCAGCGATGCAATACACGGCGTTCGATGTCCATAAGCACTACACCTGGGCGCGCGTAGAGCAGGCTGACGGGAAAGTGGTGCGCGAGAAGAGGATTCTGCACGAGCCGGGAGCGTTCCGACGGTTCCTGACAGGAGTCGAGCCTGGGTCCTCGATCGCCATGGAAACCGTGGGGAACTGGTATTGGATCGCTGACGAGATCGAAGCCGCCGGGTGCCAGCCGCAGCTCGTTCATGCCTATCGGGCGAAGCTGATGGCCGGTCGGGTCAACAAGAGCGATCGGCTGGATGCGCAGGGACTGGTCCAGCTCCAGCGGGCGGGCACGTTGCCAACGGTGTGGATCCCTCCACGGGACATCCGGGATATGCGCGAGCTGCCTCGCACGCGGATGGTGCTGGTGGCGCAGCGAACCCGCTTGAAGAACCGGATCCATGCCACCTTCAGCAAGTATGGGATTCCCCTGCCGGAGGTCTCGGATCTCTTTGGTAAGCGCGGGCGGACGGAGCTGCGCGCGCGACTGGGCAGCCTCCCCCCGCACACGGAGTTCGTGACTGCACGCCTGCTGGCCCAGATTGAGCAGCTCACGCAAGAGATCGTGGCCGTAGAACAGCGCATGGCGGACCTGTTTGAAGTCGACGAGGCGATCCGGCTGCTGATGACGCTTCCTGGAGTAGGGTTCATCCTGGCGAGTGTGCTCCGCACCGAGATCGGGGACATCAGCCGATTTGATCGCGGTGAGCACCTGGCCAGTTATGCCGGGACCGTGCCGCGGATCCATGCATCTGGGAGCCACCGCTACTATGGCCCGCTGCGCGCCGATGTGAACCAGTACCTGAAGTGGGCCTTGGTGGAGGCCGCCAACGGCGCGGCCCGACAGCGGCGCACCCACCCCCGGCGCCATACCAGTCGGCTGTACGAGCGGGTAGCGAAACGCAAGGGCCACAAGACAGCGATCGGTGCCGTGGCACGGCACTTGGCCGAGGCCACATACTGGATGCTTACGAAAGGAGAGCCGTATCGCGACCCGGGATCGTCCAGGGGAGCGTAAGCGCGTACTCGGTCCTGCAGACTCGTGAGCTCGAGGTCCGATTGCGACACGTTCCCCAAACAACCTCATGCACCTACAAAGGGCGAAGAGACGGATCCGACGATCGGGTTGAGGCAAAGGGGACACATCCAGGCACCTAAGGGGGGTTGACAGGCGCGGCGATTTCAGAGACGGACCGAGTCCAGGTAACGTAAGGCACAAGCACGCCCGCACCACGGTCACAGAAGGTCACGCAAGGGAGCGTAAGGA
>ENA-ORXB01002860-ORXB01002860.1-sediment-metagenome-genome-assembly--contig:-NODE-2860-length-13497-cov-3.993964_pt1 | contig 13497 bp, 12 predicted proteins | sample MGYA00237863_ERZ511475 | MGnify/ENA primary metagenome ERZ511475 (study PRJEB26305, sample SAMN06343858) | sediment metagenome | isolation source: hot spring sediment | place: Canada: British Columbia... | reverse complement strand
CTCTTTCTATTGCATGTTGAATTTCCAAGGCATCTATAGGTTTACAAATGTACTCAAAGGCTCCCGCTTTCATTGCTTTTATTGTCATTTCCATATCGTGAAAGGCGGTTATTACTATTACTGGAACATTGTTGTCTTTGTTTAATTCTTTAAGCAAAGTTAATCCATCAATATCAGGTAATCTTATATCTAAAATAATCACATCGGGCTTAAAGGATTTTTTTAATTTTATTCCCGATATGCCATTTAATGCCTTTTTTATTTCATATCCCTTTTCTAAAAGAAACATTTCTAAGGATTCAAGTATATTTGGTTCATCATCAATAATTAATATTTTTCCCTCTGTCAAATTACCTCCTTATTGGTAGAAATAGTTTTATTTCCAGGCCTTTGTTTTTTGAAAAAGCCTGAACTTGACCACCGTGTGCTTCTAAAATTTTTTTTACATTTGTTAATCCTAATCCAGTGCCTTTGCGTTTTTTGGTAAAAAAAGGCTCAAATATATGCGGTAAGTCCTGTTCTTCTAATCCATGTCCATTATCAGAAATCTGAATAATTGCAAAATTTTTGTCTTTTTTTGTTAATATTTTAATTTCACCGTCATTGTAAAGTGCATCAATAGAATTTAGCAATACGTTTAAAATGGCTTGTTCAATTTTATCTGGATCTAATAATATTTTTGGAATATTTTTAGCGAGAATTATTTTTGATTTTATATTTTTTTCCTTAAATTTGATATCTAAAAACTCAACGGATGTTTTAATTAATTCGTTTATATCAACCAGGGTTAAAGAAAGATTTATTGGTTTGGCAAAGTCTAAAATTTCATAAAGAATTTTTTCCAAACGTAAAACTTCATCGGCTATAATCTCCAACCTTCTTTTGTTATAACCTTCCAATTTAAGTGTTTGTAATAGAATTTGAATATTCATTTTCACCGATGATAGAGGGTTTTTTAATTCATGTGCGAGACAAGATGTGAGCTGTCCTATGTATGCCAGTCGTTCAGAATCCCTTATTCTTTTTTCATTTTCAACCCTTTCGGTTATATCTCTACAGATGCCTCCAATGACTTTTTTCCCCTGATAATTAATTAATTTTATCTTTGTTTCCGTAGGAAGAAGTTTCCCATTCTTATGTTTTCTTAGATAGATAAAAGTTTCTTTATCATTTAAAGTATTTTCTAATAAATTATTGAGAATTTCTTCAATTTCAGAACGCGATTCATCAGCCACCAAAGATAAATATCCTTTACCTAATATTTGATTTTTTGTGTATCCATGCATTTTACAAAAAGTTTTGTTTGCAAAAATTATTTCCTTGTCCGTTATGAAGTAACCATCATTTATTTCTTCAACTAATTTTCTATATTTTTCTTCTGATTCTGCTAACTCCTTGGTTCGTTCCTTAATTTTTACTTCCAGTTTTTTAGCATAGTTTCTTATTTTGTTTTCAGATAAACTCTGATAGTAATCACTAAAACTGTGGATTGTGTAGCTTAGATGTTTATTTAATTTATCTATTATTTCATATAAATTACTTTTTTTAATTTCATCAAATAAAATTGGTAATATGATGGATCTATACAATTCGAAAGCTTTCTGGACCTCAGACAAGGAAAATCCAGATTGAAGTCTTAATTTACCAATCTTTTCTATGAATGAGTTTATTGAAGAAAGATCATTATTAACTAATGCATCATGATTTGCTCTGAATGCTTCTTCTGTTGTTCTATGCAATTCTGTAATTGGTCTTTTTGAGTAATTTTCACCCACTTCTGATTTCAGTCTTGTTACCCATTGTGTTAATATATAATCCCTATGCTTTATTAATAGTTGCTTTAAAGTCATTTTTATAATTAAATAAAATAATGTTTTGTAAAAAAATTCAACATTTGAAATTTTTTTTCAATATTGAAAAATTTTTACAAAAAAAGCAAGGAAAAAATCCTATTATGCTATGAAAAACAGTGGCATATCTATTGCTAATTTTTATAATAAAAAATTAAACACTGTTTTAAAGGAGCGGATTATGAGGAAAAATTTTAGTAAAGCATTTTTTTTAATGTTTTTTGTCTCATTTATTTATTTCTCTCCATCTTATGCAGTAGGAAAAGAAATTGTAATAGGTGCCCCCTTGTCAACCGCTTTTTTATATGGATGGGATGCTGAAAGGGGTATTAAATTAGCTGTTGATGAAATTAATGCCAGTGGTGGTGTTAACGTGGGTGGAAAAAAAATGATGCTAAAGGTAGAGGTTATAGACACTCGTGATTTGGAACCGGGTGTACCAGTAAGTGAAGCTCTTTTAGGTGTTGAAAAATTAATTCTTGAAAAAAAGGTGGATTTTTTAGTTGGTGGTCCTGTTCGTTCTGAAGCTGCTCTTGCTGCAATGGATATCATATCAAAGCATAAAAAAGTAAGTATAATCACTACTGGTGTTTTAACTCCAGCATTTCACAAAAAGATTGAAGAAAAATATGATAAATATAAATATTCGTTTAGGATTACCAGTCATGTAGGAGTAATGGCTAATGACTTTATTACTCTGTTAGATGATGTAAAAAAGAAACATAAGTTATATAAGGTCTACATTATGGTACAGGATGTGGAGCATGCAAGAAAAGGTGGCGATTATATGAAAAAAATGCTGTCAGAAAAAGGATGGCAGGTTGTAGGTATGAAGGTTTATCCAACTGGTGCTTCAGATTTTTCAGTAGGTCTTTCTGAAGTTAGCAAAGCTGGAGCAGATATTTTATTTTTATGGATGGATATGCCCGAAAGTGCCATATTATTGAAACAATGGAACGAAATGAAAATAAAGGCATTGCCTATGGGTTTTCTTAATGCAGCAGAACAACCAGGATTCTGGAAAGCGACTAATGGGAAATGTGAGTATTTAATAGTTAATTTAGTAAATGGTGGTAATGCTCCAGCAAATATCAATTCCTGGACAAAAAAATTTGTTGAAGCTTATAAAAAGAAATATGGCTTGGAACCAGAAGGGTATGGTACCTCTTCAAGCTATATGGCGGTTTATGTATTAAAAGATGCTATAGAAAGAGCGGGCAGTCTTGATTCTGATACGGTAATTAAGGCATTGGAAGAAACTAACATGGTTGGAGTTTATGGAAGAATTAAGTTTGATAAAAAAACACATCAGGTTATTCCATCATTAGATCCTAACGAAGGTGCTGTTACGAGCATTATTCAATGGCAGAAAGGTAAAAGAGTTCATATCTTTCCACCAAAGACTGCTGAAGGGCAAATAATATTACCACCATGGATGAAAAAATAAGGACTTGCTATGCAAATTTTGATTTATGGATTGATTAATAGCATAACTTTATCATTATTTGCTTTAGGCTTTACGCTTGTATATAGTATAAGCCGAATACCCAATTTTGCCCATGGAGCCATATATGTCACCACGGGTTATTTAACCTGGTTATTTATGAATTTGCTAAATTTAAATTATTTTTTATCCTGCGTTTTAAGCATTTTATTAAGTTGCATAATAAGTGCTTTGATTTATAGATTGGTACTAATAAGAATAAGGGGAATGGACATATCTGAAGTTATTGCAACATACGCTGTAGGATTGGCCATCATTGAAGGGTTAAGATGGGGAGGGTTAAGAGGATCAACCTATACTTTACCACCCATCATTGCGGGATCTTTAGAGATTTTTGGTGTAATTGTAGATTACCAGAGGTTAATAGCAGTGGCTATAAGTTTAGTTACATTTTTGTTCCTATACTTTTTTGTAAAATTCACTAAAACAGGATTGGCATTAAAAGGAATTGCTCAAGATGAACGTGCTTCAATGATGCTGGGTATTAATTCAGATAAAATGGCAGTTATATCTTTTATTGTAGGTTCAATAATCACTGGTATATCAGCAATTTTGATTTTTCCTTTGGGGAATATTGTTGTAGAAGCAGGATATAACGTACTAATTTTCTCCATAGCTGTAAGTATAATAGGTGGTTTGGGCAGCTGGGGAGGTGCGGTTATAGCTTCATTCATAATTGGTTTTGTTCAGATATTGACAGAAGTTTTTATATCATCACATTTTCAAATTGTTGTAGCTCTGTTAGCCATAATAGTTACCTTATTGTTAAAACCTTCTGGTTTATTTGGAAAGCAGAAAGAGTTAGAAGAGAGGGTCTGAATATGCAAATGAAGCGAAAAGAGAGGGTAGATCGTGGTATAAAGGTAAGAACAGAAGGGATTTATGCAATTTCCTCATGGAGAGAAATTTTGTATTTAGTATTTCCAAGAGCCATACTCATCTTTGGTTTGTTATCATTACCGATAATATTCGAATTAGCACCCTATTGGAAAAGGGTTATAAATATTATGTGTGTCTACGCAATTATTGCTATATCATTTGATTTTCTCGCAAATATTTTAGGCTTAGTTTGTTTGGGTGGTGGACTTTTTGTCGGTGTGGGTGGATATTTTTCTGCTATTTTAAACTCTTATTTTAATTTTCCCATATATCTTTCAATTCCTCTGGCTTCAATATCGGGGAGTGTTTTCTGTACTTTACTCATTTTACCATGCTTAAGATTAAGAGGTGTCTATTTTGCAATTATTACATTGATTTATCCTTTATTTTTCACAAGAGTAATTGAAGCTTTAAATATTTTGGGTGGAACAAATGGTATCACTGGCTTGGATAGTTTTCCAAACCAATTTGTGGAAAATTACCTGATTATTTTTATTTTGTTAGTAGTTCTATTTGGGTTGAGAAGACTTATTAATGAAGATATTGGACTTGTTATGAGAGCGGTTAAGGATAATGATCAATCTGTAAGAGCTTCGGGCATAAATGTCACGTATATAAAAACATTGGCGGTATTTATAGCATCATTTATAGGGTGTTTAAGTGGCGCATATCTTGCTCATTTGTATATGTGGGCTGGACTTTCTTTATTTGCGCTTGATTTCTCAATTATACCTATTGCAGCAGTTACAATAGGTGGTGGTGGATCGTTAGTAGGTGCTGTGATAGGAAGTCTAATCATAGTCCCATTATCGGAGTTCTTACGATTTTTTGGAACATTTAGAATAGTTATTTATAGTGTAATTTTGGTTCTATTTTTAACTCTTAAGAGTGAAGGAATTCTGGTTTATTTAACAAGAAAATATCAGCAATTTGAAAGATGGATTAGCGTATGAGTATATTAATAGTCGAGAGTTTGAGTAAATCTTTTGGTGGTTTAAAAGCACTAAGTTCGGTAAGTTTTGAAGTCAAAAAGGGGGAAATCTTTGGCATAATTGGGCCCAATGGTTCTGGGAAAACAACATTGATAAATTGTATTACTGGTTTTGTAAAGATAAATACTGGCAAGGTTTTTTTTGAAGGACAGGATATTACTGGATTACCTCCCCATAAAATTGCACAAAAGGGGATTACAAGAACCTTTCAAATTATGAGGCCCTACTATTCTTTGCCAGCATATAAGAATTTAATTATCCCTCTATGGTCTAAGAGGGCTAAAGAGTTTGGAGGATGGAGGGGTGGTGGAAAACATGGCGATAGAAATACAGTGGCAATTGATATATTGGAGGAGATAGGATTTGAAAGAGATTCAAAAGTTCCCTATAAGCCTGCATCAGCATTGCCAACAGGATATTTAAAAAGGCTGGAATTAGCAAGATGTATTGCTTTAAGACCGAAAATTATTTTTTGTGATGAGATTTTTTCAGGTCTAAGCGTGAGTGAGATTGCTGGATTAATGCCGTTAATTGAAAAACTTAAGATGGAGGGAATAACTTTGATAATGGTTGAACACAGGTTAAAAGAACTTTTTAAAGTTGCTGATAGAGTTATGGCTTTACAATTTGGAGAAAAAATTGCTGAAGGTAAATATAGTGATGTTATAAATGATCCAAGAGTTAAGGAAGCATATCTTGGTAGTGATGAGGAGTAACTATGTTAGAGGCAAAGGATTTAATGGTTTTTTATGAAAATATGCTTTCTTTGAATAATGTAAGTATTAAAGCTGAAAAAGGAAATATAGTGGGTATTTTTGGTTCCAATAGTGCTGGAAAAAGCACTCTTATGTATACAATTTCAGGGATTATTCTTGATATAAAAAAGAAGGAGGAAATGAAAGGAGGAGAGCGAATATCAATTTTTGGTAGTATTACTTTTGAAAATGAAGATATTACCAATACACCGCCTTATGAAAGGGCAAGAAAGGGAATAGTTTTATGTCCAGAAAGAAGAAGGATTTTTCCTGAAAGCAGTGTATTGGAAAATTTAAAAATTGGGGCATATCTTGATAAAAAGAATGAGAAAAAGAATTTAGAGTATGTCTTAAATTTATTTCCAAGGTTGAAAGACCATTTAAAAAGACAGGGTGGGTTTTTAAGTGGTGGTGAACAACAGATGCTTGCTATTGGTAGAGCACTTATGGCAAGTCCAACAGTATTACTTCTGGATGAACCTTTGTTGGGGTTAAGTCCCTTTTATCAGAAAATTGTTGTAAATGCAATAAAAGAAATAAAATCGACTAAAAACATCACAATAATAGTTGCAGAGCAATATGCAAGACCCATTATTCCAGTAATCGATTATGGATATATTATAGAAAATGGTTCAAATGTTTTGGAAGGAACTGGAGAAGAATTATTAAACAATCCCGATGTTAAGACTGCATATTTTGGAGTTTAGTATGAAATTGTACAAAGGAGAATTTACCTTTTCAAAGTTTGAAGAAGCATGTAGGAAATATCCGGACAATACTGCTATAGTATATCTTGGTGAGAAATTTACCTATAAGAAACTACAGAATCTAATAAATAAATTTGCTACAGGGCTTTTAAATATTGGTGTTCAAACAAAGGAAAAAGTAATGTTATTTTTACCAAATTGTCCCCAATGGATAATAGCAAATTTTGCTATAAACAAAATTGGTGCAACAGTAGTGCCAGTATCTCCTATATACACATCCTATGAGATTGAGTATATTGTAAATGATGCTGAAGTAGAAACAGTAATTTGTTTAAATACTAATTTTGGTTATGTAAATGAAATAATCGGTAAAACCAACTTAAAACGCATAATAGTTACGACATTAGTAGATTTATTACCCTTCTGGAAAAAAATAATTGGGTATATGTTTGATAAAATACCCAAAGGTAAAGTAAAAAAGGGGAAAGAGATATTTCATTTTAAAGATTTGATAAAAACAGAAGCTTCATTACCAAATATATCAATAGATCCATGGAATGACTTAGCCCAAATTATGTATACAGGTGGAACAACCGGATTTCCTAAAGGAGTTCAGGGCACTCATATGGCAGAAGTTTCTTATATAAATGATATTATGGAAGAAGTATTGAAGGGGTATATTATTGAAGGTGAAGATTCTGTGATTGTGATAAATCCCCTGTTTCATATAATGGCAAAAGGATTCAGTATTGCTACAGTTTTAAATCAGGGTAATCAAATGGTTCTTATGCCCTATCCTGATGTGGATGCTTTCTTATCTTTTGTAGAAACTTATAAGGTTAGATGGATGCTTGGTGTTCCGTCTTTATATAGAATGATTTTAGAAAATGATAGATTAAGTCAGTATGATTTAAAGTCCCTAAAGTATTGTTATTGCGGAGGGGATGTTTTACCGGAAGAAATATTTAGAAGGTGGAAAGGGAAATTTGGTATACCTATTTATCAAGTGTATGGTTCAACAGAAGTTGGGCATGTAACATATAGCAGATTAGACAAAGAACCGAATACGAAAGTTGTCGGAAAACCATTAAGTTCAAGAAAATGTATAGTAGTAAATCCAGATACATTAGAATCTCTTCCAGTAGATGAAGCGGGTGAATTACTTGTGACATCTCCCTATATAGTTAAAAGTTATTGGAATAAACCGGAAGAAACTGCGAGATCCTTTGTAAAAATAGGTGATGAAATATATTACAGAATGGGAGATTTTTTAAAGATAAATAAAGATGGTGAGTTAGAATTTGTGGAAAGGACAGCAGATATAATAAAGCATAAAGGTTATAGAGTTTCTGCATCTGAAGTAGAGGCGGTATTACAGGATCATCCTGCAGTAATAGGAGCATGTGTTATTGGCATACCTGATGAAAGTGTGGGAGAAAGAATTAAAGCCATAGTAGTTTTAAAACAAGATGTTAAGGGGGTGAGCGCTTCGGACCTAATAAAATGGTGCAGAGAAAAATTAGCGCCCTATAAAGTTCCGAGTTATATTGAATTTAGAGATATGCTACCCAAATCAAAAGTTGGAAAACTCCTCCGGCGAGAGATAAGAGAAGAAGAAAAAAGAAAACTAACTAAATCAGCGCGGTAACATTAGGTAAGGGTTTAGGTGTGGGGTATGAGGTTTGGGGTATGGGGTATGTGGGGGAAATTTAGGCTATAGGCAATGGGCGATAGGCGATGGGTTAGGCCATAGGCTATAGGCTATAGGTTTAAAAAACTTTTTTACTGTTGACTAATGCCTAGTGCCTATAGCCTGCCGTAAGGCCAATCTCTTACAACAGCGCAATAGAGCGGTGGTGCAGAAGCGCAGAGGTAAAAAAATTATTTTACCTGCTGGTCTACTGATCTGTTGATCTGCTGATCGAAGTTGTTTGTAATTATTAAAAAACTTCTTAAGTGTTATTTTGCATTTAGTCTAATACTCTATGCATAAATTTGAAAAAGTTTTTAATATCTTTTTTAAGAAGTTTATAAGCTTTCTCTGTCTCCTTTGCAAGTAAGATTAATTTTTCTGGAACAATATTAAAGGTATAGATATTTCTTGCTAAATGCCGAAATTTACGATATTCATCAAGAATTTCAAGCGTGTCTGCTGATATAACGTTAACCCTTAATCCTTTAATTTCTTTTGACATATTCTTAAGAAGTATGCTATGCCAACGCTCTCCAGCTGGAATTCCCTCTTCTGTAGCCACACAAATCGCTTTAAATATCTCTTCTACAGCTAAATAAAAATTTTCAAGGTTATGAGCAATACTATCGATATATACATCATAAATATTATTAGATACTGCTGGTAGTTCTTTTAGCCTTGATTTGATTATATTAACTACTCTTTCCAGATTGGATAATTCATCAGAAAGCTCTGCTTCTAATCTTAAAAGCTCAGGTTTATTAATCAATTATAATTCCCTCTTTTTTTATCCTTTCTACAACTGATGGTAACGCTTCCCTTAAATCGACCAAATCAAAAGGAATATCATCAAGTATTTCTTCTACAATTCCCAGAGCTTTAAAATAAGCTTTTGCTGAGAGTCCTTCCACCGCGATATCTACATCAGAATCCTTTCGAAAACGCCCAGTTGCTAAAGAACCAAATAAGATAACCCTTTTTGCACCAAGCTTTTTTAATTCCAATGCACATTTCCTGACTCTCTTAAAAAGAAGCGATTGACGCTTTTTCAGTGCTTCTTCTTCTTGTTTTTTTCTCTTGCACCATGCTTTTTTAAATTCACTATAATGGGTACTTCTCATTTCTCTTGCTCGTTTTAAAAAAATTATCACAAAAATTTAACACAATGTCATCTATTTAAATTTTATAACTATACCTTGCATTGTCAAAATGACTTGTCGGAACAGCAGAGCAGTAGAGCAGCTGAACTGTAGCGCAGTAGTTAAAGATTTTTTTGAAAATTCCATAATAGTTTTCCAATTTCTTCGATAAGATGTTGAATTTCTGCTATAACTTTCTTTATGTAACCAAGTTCTTTAGAAAACTCAATAAGATACTCAGTTTCTGCAAGGCTACCTCTTGCTATGTCTATAAATCTGGATAATTCCGCCTTACTCTTTCGACCATAACCCTCTACTTTATTTGTGGGAACTGATAAAGCAGCACGCGTTAATTGAGTAATTAGACCGAATGTTTCTTCCCTTGGAAAATCACTAGTAAGCTTATATACTCTAATAGCTAGTTCATTTGCCTCCTGCCAAACAATAAGATTTTTATACTTTGACATACAGTGATTATACCAGATATTTAGATTTGAAAAAAATATACTTGTAAATTTTTCCAAAAAACTGCTGATCTACAGATCTGCTGCTCTGGCCAAAGGCCATCGTCGCAATCCCTTCTAAATCAGGTCTTAATTCCTACAGTATTTAAAAACCAAACGGTTAATGGGCGTGGAGTCGCAATCCCTTCTAAATCAGGTCTTAATTCCTACTCCTTGGCGGTAGGCGAGGAAGTGGTAGAGATATCCAGTCGCAATCCCTTCTAAATCAGGTCTTAATTCCTACACCTGCCAACCGCCATAGATTTCGTCGCAACATTGCTAGTCGCAATCCCTTCTAAATCAGGTCTTAATTCCTACAGGACGCTATCTCTGCTGGTTTTATGAATTTAGTCGCAATCCCTTCTAAATCAGGTCTTAATTCCTACAGTGGTTATTCGTGGAACCCACCAATAGTATTAGAAGTCGCAATCCCTTCTAAATCAGGTCTTAATTCCTACACAAAAAGGAAAAAAAGGGGGTGAAAAAGATGCCTGTCGCAATCCCTTCTAAATCAGGTCTTAATTCCTACCTCTATGGGTGAGAGGGAGTGGTTTCTCTATTTAAGTCGCAATCCCTTCTAAATCAGGTCTTAATTCCTACAAAAAATGAGAGTAAAATGCGAAAAAACCAAAAGTCGCAATCCCTTCTAAATCAGGTCTTAATTCCTACATCCTGATAAAAAGGAGAAACCAAGGTATTATACGGTCGCAATCCCTTCTAAATCAGGTCTTAATTCCTACAGAAACAGGCAAAGGAAGCTGGAAAGAGAAAAAAGGTCGCAATCCCTTCTAAATCAGGTCTTAATTCCTACACCGTTCTGTGTTCGAGCTACACAGAATGGGAAAAGGTCGCAATCCCTTCTAAATCAGGTCTTAATTCCTACCGAGAGCGCGTGCACGAATTGTAAGGCCTACCTGGAGTCGCAATCCCTTCTAAATCAGGTCTTAATTCCTACAAGGCAGACTACTCGGATTGTGAAGCCGTATTTCGTCGCAATCCCTTCTAAATCAGGTCTTAATTCCTACTACCCCGGTATGGCTGAATTTGCCGGGGAAATTGAAGTCGCAATCCCTTCTAAATCAGGTCTTAATTCCTACGGATCCAGATGGGAGGTGCTGTATGAAAGAGATTATGTCGCAATCCCTTCTAAATCAGGTCTTAATTCCTACATTTCATCTAAGATAACTAATGGTATAAATATAAAGTCGCAATCCCTTCTAAATCAGGTCTTAATTCCTACCACATTTCCGTGGAGAGGGTACTTTTCAAAGAAATTAGTCGCAATCCCTTCTAAATCAGGTCTTAATTCCTACCTTAGCATAATATTAGATATCAGAAATAGATATTGGTCGCAATCCCTTCTAAATCAGGTCTTAATTCCTACCTGAAACTAATACAGTGTATTGTTTTGGATGTAATGTCGCAATCCCTTCTAAATCAGGTCTTAATTCCTACACAGGAGTTAGAATGGGTACTATAATAAAATCGGCGTCGCAATCCCTTCTAAATCAGGTCTTAATTCCTACTTTACGTTGAAACCCGGAGTGAAAATTTCGTAATCCAGTCGCAATCCCTTCTAAATCAGGTCTTAATTCCTACTCTTCTGGCAATAAACTCGGTTTTAAAAGCAGTCGCAATCCCTTCTAAATCAGGTCTTAATTCCTACTTACTAAACTATAAAAAAAGGAGGAAAAAAATGAGTCGCAATCCCTTCTAAATCAGGTCTTAATTCCTACAGCCCCAATATACAGGGATGTAGACCCAAACAAAGTCGCAATCCCTTCTAAATCAGGTCTTAATTCCTACCTGGAGAAGGAAATTGGATTGGAGAGAGGCTCCCTGTCGCAATCCCTTCTAAATCAGGTCTTAATTCCTACTCCAGGAAGCCTTGGGGTTCCTTAAGGCCTTCCTGTCGCAATCCCTTCTAAATCAGGTCTTAATTCCTACTTAGCCTACTCCCGCAAGAAGGCAGGTCTTTTATAGTCGCAATCCCTTCTAAATCAGGTCTTAATTCCTACTCGGTTGGCTGCGTATCGAGGGGTGCTATAGACTGTCGCAATCCCTTCTAAATCAGGTCTTAATTCCTACCCTTATTATAAAATTATATTACAAGATGGTTCTTAGTCGCAATCCCTTCTAAATCAGGTCTTAATTCCTACAAGAAAGTTGACGGTGAGTGTTGTTGCGCCTGATGAGTCGCAATCCCTTCTAAATCAGGTCTTAATTCCTACAGGGGAGTTAGAAAAAAGAGTTAATGAAATTGCAGTCGCAATCCCTTCTAAATCAGGTCTTAATTCCTACAGGTGGGGTAATGGAAATTGCCGTTTTGTTAGTATGTCGCAATCCCTTCTAAATCAGGTCTTAATTCCTACCAAAGTGTTAAACAGGATTAGAGGGTACCTGAGTCGCAATCCCTTCTAAATCAGGTCTTAATTCCTACACTGGAGAAAGGCGCCCTTAAGCCAGTTGTAGAGTGGTCGCAATCCCTTCTAAATCAGGTCTTAATTCCTACGTAAGGTCTTATCTTCACAGCTTGCCCACCGAAGCTGTCGCAATCCCTTCTAAATCAGGTCTTAATTCCTACTAGATTAGAAGGGAAGGAATTAGAGAAGTATGCTAGTCGCAATCCCTTCTAAATCAGGTCTTAATTCCTACGTTAAAATGGGTAATATAATAGATATTTCAAACATGGTCGCAATCCCTTCTAAATCAGGTCTTAATTCCTACTATAGAGGTTCGCGAAAGTGCGAACCTGATGGGGGTGTCGCAATCCCTTCTAAATCAGGTCTTAATTCCTACAGAGAAGTGCTGGGTGATGTATCGATTAAAAGTTTGTAGTCGCAATCCCTTCTAAATCAGGTCTTAATTCCTACAGGAGATGGGCGAAAGAGTTCGAAGAAAAAAATAAGGTCGCAATCCCTTCTAAATCAGGTCTTAATTCCTACAGTCCCCCTATTTTTTTTATTTTATATTCAGTATGTTATAAACAGGCTTGTAAAAAATTTTCCCTCCTTTAAGAGGAGCCTAATTAATCTTTACTATTTAATTTTCAAAGAACAATAAATATTCTTTACTTAATTACTGCGCTTTCTTTAAATCTATCCTAACTACTTATTCTAATTTTATATTTTTTTTCACCATTTGCAAGTTATTTCTTTTGGTCTACCAAGTATCCACTTAGGATCACTTGCTATTTCATACCATGTGCAACATATTTGCTTAGATCAACTTATTGTACCGTGTCGAGAGATTGTTCATTACTTATGGTAATTAATGAATACCCATTTAGAAAAAATATAAAAGCTATTGATACTAAAGGGTTAAAAGAACGTATTTTTTAGAAACCATGTCCTTAATTTATCAAACAAAAAATCAAATTAAATTGTTTTCAAAAAAGCAAAAATTTATTAATCTTCTGCAAATAAAATTTCCCGGGACTTTTTTATCCCGGGAAATTTTATTTTTTACTTCATTG
>ENA-ORXB01002858-ORXB01002858.1-sediment-metagenome-genome-assembly--contig:-NODE-2858-length-13505-cov-4.309800_pt1 | contig 13505 bp, 11 predicted proteins | sample MGYA00237863_ERZ511475 | MGnify/ENA primary metagenome ERZ511475 (study PRJEB26305, sample SAMN06343858) | sediment metagenome | isolation source: hot spring sediment | place: Canada: British Columbia... | reverse complement strand
TTACCAGCCGCAAGTCGACATTAGCTCAGGAAAAATCATGGGTCTAGAGGCACTCCTTCGCTGGCAGCACCCCGACCTCGGCACAGTACCTCCTATTGACTTCATACCTTTGGCTGAAGAAACAGGGCTTATTATACCAATTGGAGAGTGGGTTTTAAGAACAGCATGTAAGCAAAACAAACAATGGCAAGATCAAGGCTACATGCCAATTCGCGTGGCTATCAATCTCTCAGCAAGGCAGTTCCAACAGCCAAACCTAGTAGAGATGATTGATTCGGTTCTTGAAGAAACCGGCCTTGATCCGCAATATCTCGAGTTGGAGATTACTGAAAGCATAGTTATGCAAGACATCGATAGGACAATTAAGATACTGCAAAAGCTAAGAGGAAGAGGGCTTCATATATCAATCGATGACTTCGGTACAGGCTACTCCTCGCTCAGCTATCTTAAGCGCTTCCCAATAAGTAGATTGAAGATAGATAGGGTCTTTATCCGAACTCTCCATAGCGATTCAAGCGATGCTGCTATTACAAAAGCAATAATTGCTATGGCCCATAGTTTAAGCCTAAAAACGGTTGCTGAGGGTGTTGAGAATGTTGAGCAGCTTGAGTTCCTGCGTGAGCTTGAGTGCGATGAAGTGCAGGGCTACCTATTTAGCGAGCCCCTGCCTGCCAATGAAATAACCCACCTCTTGGCTGAGGATAATCTACTTTGCGCCTAGAAAGCTACGAAGGCGCAAGCCCGCCTTAAAGCTACTTAAAAGCTAGCCATAGAAAACCCAGCTGGCTTCCGCGCCCTCTAAACAGTAAACCAAAACGCAGAGCAGAGTGTGGACGAAATTCAGAAACGTTTAGATGGTGTATATGCGGGTAATCAGTAACTAAAGGAGGCGAGATCCATGCCTGAAGAAGGAAAAATGACAGTAGGCCAAGCTGGACATAAGGGTGGCGAGACCACTGCAAAAAAATATGGACATGAATTTTACGAGGAAATTGGACATAAAGGTGGAGAAAAGGGCGGAAAGAAAGGCGGAGAAACCACTAAACGTAAGTACGGACATGAATTTTACGAGGAAATTGGACATAAAGGTGGCCAGAAAGTGCGTGAATTAATAGAAAAAGGAAAAGAGATGGAAAAGTAGCCTCTCTTGTCTTGTGGGTTTGGCAAAGGGCATCGAAATCTCGATGCCCTTATCTATGATCTAGCCTGGTTATGCCAGCTTCAATAGCAGCTTCTACTGCATTCTTAAATTCTTCTCTGCTAATCCTTCTATTTAAAAGGGGGATATCAAACGCTTTGTGGCATGGATAATACTGATCCATTATATTAACGTAGGTATTTACTGAAATTTCATGAGCCAAGAAGCCCATGGCCTCCTTTGTGCCAGCCAGATTCTCAGGTAGAACCAAGTGCCTTACCAAAAGGCCACTTATAGCAATTCCGCGTTCGTTAAGAACTAGATCGCCGACCTGGCGATGCATTTCTTTTATGGCGCCTTTTACGGTTTGGGGATAATTGCTCACCCCAGAGAGCCGCTTCGCAATGGCTTCATCCATGTACTTGATATCTGGCATATAAACATCAACAATACCGTCAAGAAGCTTGAGTGCCAAGGCACTATCATAACCACCTGAATTGTAAACAAGCGGTATCTTTAGGCCCATTCCAGCTGCTATTACAAGGGCTTCCAGCACCTGTGCAATTATATGGCTTGGTGAGACAAGATTTATGTTATGGCAACCCATATTCTGGAGGCTTAGCATGATTTGTGCAAGCTCTTCAGCACTAGCAATTTTGCCTTCCCTAAGCTGGCTTATCTCATAGTTCTGGCAGAAGACACAGCGCATATTGCACGAGCTAAAGAAAATAGTTCCTGAACCCCCCACTCCAGTTAGAGGGCGCTCTTCACCAAAGTGCGGGCCGTAACTTGCAATTATTGCATGACGCCCAGTCTTGCACTTTCCCATCTGACCCTTGGTCCTATCAACTCGGCAGCGTCTTGGGCAAAGCTCGCAGTTTTTCAAGTGCCCTAGAGCTTCTTGTGCCCTATGCTGTAGCAGTTTGTTTCTGTATAAATTGATGTATCTTGGCATTAACTCCTTAACCATAACTATCCTTTTATTTTTAGCCACGATTACCAGCATATTATATCCTGAGAACTCCCGAGTGCACGAGAGCCGACGATGGTTGAACCATCCCCAGATAATTTTCGCCCAGTCTCTCATAGCTGCCCATAGCGATATTTAAGTGCTAGGTATCCAATAACTAACTTGACAAGATAGCGGAGTGGTTGCTAAAATTTCGGTATTGTCGAGTAAATCTATAGAACCAATATGATATTTCTTGTCCCCTAAAATCCGTAAAAATATTCTAAATAGAAGGGAGGAGAGGAGGTGTGAGTTTGAGAAGGATTGTTTACCTTATAGCCATTGTTGTAGTAGTTGCCATCATTATGACACCAGCGCTTACTTTAGCAAAGTCAAGTTATGTTAACCAAATACCTTCAGGTTACACAAAAAGCTGCTCGCTTTGCCATACCCAGGCACCAGAGTTAAACAGTTTTGGCAAGCAATGGCTAGCTAATGGAAAGAAGTTTAAAACAACCCAGCCGACTACTAAACCAACTACAACTACTACAGCAAAACCAGCTGCAACTACTACCAAGCCAACAGCAAAGCCAGCTAGCACGCCAAAAGTATCAGCTGCTTCAGAAGCAAGGCTTCAAGCTAGTATAGAATTCTTTGGAAGCCTAGAAAATTATATAACCGCTATCAAAGAAAAAGAAAAGCATGGAATACCCTTCACTTACCCTGATGCAGTTGGACTTGCTAAGCAAAAATATGCTAGCCAATTTGGTATAGCATCGCCGGCAAAGACTACAACTACGCCTAAAGCAACTACGCCGGCAAAGACTACAACTACGCCTAAAGCAACTACGCCGGCAAAGACTACAACTAAACCTAAGACAACGCCTAAGCCGTCACCTTCACCAAGCAGTGGAGGCGGTGGAAGTGCGCCAGGCTACTAAAGATAGCTCGAGGCAATAAAGACCATTAATGATTTCTTTAATAATTTTGCCGATAAAGGCATCGTATCAGTGCTAACAGTAAAAAGCCTACATAATTCCCTAACAAGAGGCGCAATAAAGGCAACGGCTCAATTCTTCAGGTAACACCAAAAGATTGAGCCGTTTTCGATTATCGAGTGATTCTCCTTAGCAAGTGATTTTTCCTTGACAGCTGAATAAGCGATTGATAGAATTATGATTCAAGTAAACCTATATGTTCTATAGGAAAAATAGCCACTAGCGCGTATGATCTAGAAGCTCTTTAATAAAACCAAGTCCTACTAGAGTCACACATCAAATAATTTTAAGGCGAGAATCAATCAGGTTTTTACTTCGAGGAAGGAGGTTTGCGTATAGAAAGTTGGCGAACAACAATCATGAGGTGGATAACGATAAAAACCGCGGTGAACAAAACGTAGACTTTTAGATTTTTGGGAAAGAAGGTGACAGCATATGTCAAAACTTAAAGGCCTAAAGAGGGGCAGGCTAGGCATATTGCTAATTTGCTTTGGCTTGATGATTGCGCTGCTTGTAACCGCCCACACTGTAAGCGCAACAGGCCCATCAATAACATATCAAAGACTAACGGCAAGCATAGAATATTTTGGTGGTTTGGAGGGCTACATAGCGGCTGTAAAGGAGAAAGAAGCACGGGGTGAAGCGCTCACCTATCCTGATGCAGCAGCCCTTGCAAAGAAGCTATATCCGAAGCAATTTGCAGGGACTGCTCCAGTGCCGGCTCCAAAGCCGTCTGCAAAAGGAACAGGAACAGTTTATGTAGCTGGGATGGGAGGCCACCTTGCAAAAGTCAAAGTAAAAATAAATTCGGCAAATCTGGATAACCCGATCGACGTAGTCGAGCTTGACAGGACGGTCCTTGGTCCACCGTCAACACATGCTACTCATGATGCTCGTATTGACCATAAGACGGGTATTCTTTACTCGGCGGCCTATGTTAAGGATGCAGATGGCAAAATTCATATAGCTGCGGTGGATATGAAAACCAACGAGGTCGTAAAAAGGAGCACGGTTTCGGTTGATGCAAGGTATAAATCCGGGCCAATGTACTGCGGCTCAGGCCACTCAGCTAAATACTTTATGCCGGTTCTAATGGGCTATGAGGGCTGGATCGATGTGCTTGACAAAGCAACGCTTGAGCTGAAGCAAAGAGTCTTCTTCGATAGCCCGGAGATTTCAAAAAACTACACGTGGGCACACGGTATAAATTCGCCGGACATGAAGGAGTTCTTTGTCATCGTATCAGCTGCGGCTCCTGGGAAAGCCGGCACTGGTATAGCAAGAGGCGCCACAGATCTCGTAGGTTATGTCCTTGATGTGAATGACCTTGAGCAAGGCAAACTAACAGTAAAGAAGAAAGTAACCATTCCAGCAGGTGCGGCATCAGTTGCATTTAGGCCAACCTATACACTTGATGGAAAGAAGATCCTCGTCTCGGCTAGAGACAGAGTATTCGTGCTTGACGCGTCAACACTCGAGGTGCTCAAGGAGACTTTGATTCCAGGCGATAAAGGTGCTATTGTTGAATGCCACGACATCATACCGACAGATGATGGTAGGCATGCACTCCTTGCACTAAGATGGCCAGCTAAAGTAGAAGGTGGTAAAGTAACGTCCTATGATGGTGTCATCCAGCTATACAACATTGAGACTGGCAAGATCGTCGGTTGGGGCGCCTCGGTATGTGCAGCCTGCCACAGAGATGCTGGTATAAATGTGAACAGCGTTCTTTGCGGAATGGACGCAGTCTGGGGCAACTAACTGCCATAGCATAGCTCAAAGCTTTCAATCTACCTAGTGGCTAAAAATCGTCAAAGCATTTAACCTAAAAAAGAACGCATGTTTCAGAAAAGCCCGCTTAGTGAACCTAGGCGGGCTTTAATTTTTGTTCTTAAAACCAGCGTCTTGCAGCTTGGCGCAAGGTTTATTTTAATTACAACACGGTAAAAAGAATAGGCGGCATACTGCTTTGCGTTTACGGATACCACTTAAAAGCTTTTTAGGACAAGGAAGGGTTATTCGACATGAAAATTTCCAGAGTCCGCCTGGCGCTAAGAATACTTGGAATACTCCTGATACTAGCATCGATTGCCATATACGCTAAAAGCGCCCTTACTGATTTCTATACAAACGCAAAACAGAGACAGCTGCACATCGAATGGAAGAAGGAACAAGAGCAAAGCAAGAAGAAGCAAGCCAAAAAAATGGCTTCGGCCCACAAGACCAATACTAGTAAAGAAGTAGCTACTACAACCGAAACCGCGCAGGTCCAACACGAGCCAGTCCCGAAAGGAAAACCTTTTGCAAGATTAGTAATCCCTAAAATAAAACTCGACGTGATCGTCTTACAGGGCACAGATGAAGACATATTAGCACTTGGGCCTGGCCATATGGAGGACACAGAAGAGCCCGGCGAGATTGGAAATGTGGTTATCTCAGGCCACCGCGTAACTTACAGCCACCCGTTTTATTACCTAAACGAACTGCAAAAGGGAGACGTTATTTACCTTTATGCAAAACGGCGAAAGTTTACATATTATGTAACGGAACAAAAGGTTGTTTCCCCAAATGATGTGAGCGCAATACAGGCGACCAAAGATAGAACGCTGACTCTAACCACCTGTAACCCCCGCTATAGTGCAGCTACAAGGCTAATAGTTATTGCTAAATGTAAAGACAAAATAGCCCCTTAGCATGGCATAAATCTTGCGCTTGAAGGCCGTTGCTTCCTAAAAATATTTCTTGGCCAGATCCCAATTGCTATTGTTAAAAACAGCTGCTAGTTCATACGATATAAAAACTTCTTTCCCTTACTTTTGAGAGTTTTCTGTCTCCATACGTTTAAACGACCAATTCTTAGGTAAATCTTTCCTTATCTCTCTTAACAATACATCCCGTTGAACAGGAGGTGATTTCGTGATCAGAAGATTGGCTGCCATACTCATTGCCTCAACCCTAATCCTGGGTGCCCCCTCGATTGTTTGGGCATCAACCGGAGGTCTAGGAGAACTTGGCGAGGAGATCCAAAGTGGGCTCGACGAAATTCAAAGCGAACTAAACAACCTAGATAAACAGCAGTGCGACCAGAAAAAAGAAGTAAAAAAGGTTGTAAAGAAGAAAGTTCGCCACAAACGCAAGCTTCCCCGCACTGGTGGTCTGCCATTTGATCCAATAATGTTTCTTGGTGCTGGCGCAACAGCGCTCAGCCTATCTTTCATTCGCAGATCAAAAGGCGGCAAATAATCCTTGGTAAGGCGCAAACGTTTGCATTTTAGTTATCGTTTGCGCCTCTTCCAACATTTTTCTTTTCACTTAAGAAGTACGCAGAGCCCATCCCTGCTCCAGCCCTCCTCAAGGAGAGGGGACTGGCTGCGCTCTATGGCTAAACAACGTCTCTACTCCCTGCGGTGGTTTTAATGAACATACAGATGGTTTTTTAGATTTCTATCATATTTTCGATGAAAAATCTTGCGCTAAAGATTCAATATTTTTGCAAAAAATATTTCCGTGGGGATGCTCTACCTCTAATCAACAAAAATAGCTGGTTGGCCTACGTGATAGTAAAACTCCATCCTCTTGACTTAAGAAGTCGCCAATTTCCATACGTTTAAACAAATAACTCTTAGGTAAATTCCTCCTTGGTTTTCTCGACAACTTATAGTCTTTCACGCTAGAGCACATTGCGAAGTGGCATGGTAAGCGCGGTTGATTACGGGTTTTTTAGCAATAAAAGCTTGTACATATATGATATCCCATTGAATAGGAGGTGAGCTTGTGATTAAAAAACTATTCGCTATACTCATTGCCTTAACCTTGCTTGTGGGAGCCTCTGCGATAGCATGGGCGGATGATGCAGCTACAGCAGACCAGCAGGTCCAAAGCTCAACAGATAACCTTAACATCGATGGCAATAGCGCCCAGGACCAGGATCAAAATTGGCAGGGTTCTGACCAAGACCAGAACGGGCAAGATTCTGGGCAGAACTGGAACAATGAGGGTGGCTGCGAGCCCTGTGATGAGTGTTTTGGAAAAGAAAAGAAGCACAAAAAGAAGGTTGTTGTCATCAAGAAGGTTGTCGTAAAGAAGGTTGTACAGAAAGTACGACGTGCACAGGGGCTTCCGGTTACTGGTGGTTTACCGATTGACCCGCTAGTAGCGCTTGGAGCTGGTACATCAGCTCTTGGTCTCTCTTTCATAAGAAGACCAAAGATGCACAACTAATTTTTGCTCTTGAAAGTGGCAATCCTGCTAACCAGCCAAAAAACGGCTTGTGAAGGATTTTTTCACGAGCCGTTTTTGCATGCCTTTCTCAGGCGGCAAAACTTAGCCTACCCCTACATATGTTTTCGAGCAGCTAAGGCAAAAGAATAAAAAATTACTCATATATAACCAGTTTATTACTATATCAATAATTCTTTCTCTTATTTCGGGCTTTCAACACTTCTTGAGCGATTGTTTTGCGACAGCCTTATATTAATAAAGGAATCAAACCCAATTAATTCTTCTTGGCCCAACTCTGGGTATAAGTTAATACCCCACAAATTGTCTTGCTTAGAAGCTTGTTGCAAAAGAACTGCTTCTTCATCTGCATGAAGCTCGCCGCCAATAGCCATAATTTCCTTTTCTATATCAACAACTGCTTTTACTAGGTCACCAAACTGGCCCCTAGCAATCTCTGCTAGTTCCTTTAGAGATATAGGCTCTTTTATTATTCTTATATCCAACCAACACCTCAAAGAATAAAGATTTGCTTGGTTTTAACCACTATTTTAATTTTAGCAAAGGAAGACACCTGTTCCAAAGTCCTTAAGGCAAAGTGCTTCCTTTGCAGAAACTTGGCTCACCACTAGTCTGCTGGAAGTATTCCTTTTAAGCTGCTTTACTTAACTTTTTAACAACGCAGAACTGTAACGGAGAAGAATTCGTCGAGTTTTTGTAATAACTCAAGAATCCTAGGGCAAAAGCAAAGAAGGTCCACTGGGGCCCAAAGCCCATAATAGAGCTTGGGCTCATGCTTGCAAACGAAAAGGCTACCAATCCCACTAGAAGCGCCTCACAGATCATCTTTTCCGAATTCTCGAGCCTATGATATGCCTTATATAAGCTTACTAGCAAGTTTAAGTAGAATATCATATACCCCATAAAGACAATAATTCCATAATCTGTAAGCACCTCAACCCACCAATTGTGGACATTTATCGTCCCGCCAGTATCATAAACCCCGAAATTTGCTACATGGTACTCGGCGTTTCCCGCTCCCACGCCAAGTCCGTAATGCTTACCTAGAAGAACCAAGGAATTTTTGATCAAATTTATGCGAAAATTAGTTGACCCATCAATGGGCTGGCCATTAAAGAAGCTGCCCATTTGCCCTTGCAGGCACAAGTAGCTATCGTATGCATACCCTGGAAATGCGAGAACGATCGCCAGCATAACAACAACGCTTACAGCCAGTAGCTTGAGCTTCTCTTTTGCTTTAAGCAGAAATGAGAACCAAAAGACTCCGCCTAAAGCTAAGGCAATATAGTTAGCTCTGGATTGAGTAGCAAGCAACTGGTGCAAAGCCGGGATAAGCAATCCCACGCCTAAAGATAACCTATGCTTAAAGGTGCTATGTCTAATAAAGGCAACAATAAAGGGGGTGCTTAAGGCAAGAAATGTTGCGTAGTCGTTCTGATTATAAAAGGTTGCTCTCGGCACGTGCATAAATTGCTCTATCTGTCGCGAATCACCTTGGTATTTGAAAAGTTGCTGCCCTGCAATCTGATTCCAAAAACCAATAGTTAGCGCTATGATCAATGCTATCAACCACAAGTTATAAAATCGCTTAAAATCTGCCAGTCTTGTGAAACAAAAGACCACAAAAAAGATTATCGACATACTTAAAAATAAAAGAATGATATGCTTAACAGCGCCTATTTTAGAGTCAGCCCATAAAAATGATGCGACCGCATAACTAAACCAAAACGCTAGAAATTGCATGTAGGGCTTAACTTTGATATGAGAAATATCCGGGTAAGCTCGGCTGGCTAATATATCGGCAAAGAATAACAACCAAAGGAGGCATAAAAGGATGCGGTAGGGAGAAAGAACAAAGGGCCCGATTTCAATAGAGAAAAAGGCAGAGCCAGTCACCGCCAGAATGATTATCATGTAAAGAATCGACCTCTGCGCATTAGTGCTGGGCGCTATGCCCTTGACTACCGTTACTGAGTTAAGGGTATATCTTTTATCGATTTGTCGAAATATCCCTTTAGCATGCATGTCTAGACGTAAACTTACCCAAAATGAGGATTGATAAACCCAAGACATGGCCCTAATGGAACCCAAAACGAGCCATTAAGACACCTAAATAAATGGTGCCTAGCACCGGGTAAGTTAACGACCAGCATATTTAGTGCATATAATTCAAGAAAATGTGCGGTTGTGAAAACCTCTGAGAAAAACAAAAAGCTCTGGCATCTTCACCAGAGCTTCAAAATCTCGCCGTGGAGAACAGGGGATTCGAACCCCTGACCTCCTGCGTGCAAGGCAGGCGCTCTCCCAACTGAGCTAGTTCCCCATTCAAATGTCCATTTAAACGCGCAAAAGAAGCCGCAGCATCAGTCCATATGCCCGATCTGCTTGGCGCACTGTTCATATTTTATAGCATTACGCCGCAGACATCAACTTGAGCTAGCTTAAGAATTTTTACGCGATAATTTATCAAACAATGCTTAAGCTCAACACATCTACTTTTTAAGCGATGCTTATTTGCTTTGCGTACGAATTGGGTTTAAGGCCTATAATCTTTGGGTAAATTTAGCTAGTAACGTACCCATGTGCCAAATGGGCCTAGCAGCAAAGGGTATCTAGGCAAAAGGGAAGTGTTGCTAACGATGGATCAAGCTATCGAGCTTCAAGACTACTTAAGAGTGATAAGCAAATATAAGTGGCTAATAATGTTTTGCACGATGTTGTGCGTAGCAACCGCATTGTTTGTTACAGCAAACATGACGCCAATCTATGAATCATCTATTCAGCTTTTGGTAAATCAAAGTCAGAGCTATGCAGCAGGTTATCCATCTGCTGCCGATGCTTACCAATCAATCCTTATGAGCGAGAGATTGGCCAAGACATACAGCCAGATGATACAGAGCCGCTCAACAGCAAATAAAATTATAGAAAAAACCGGGGTTTCTCTTACCCCGGCAGAGCTGATCAATAAGATTAACGCTGAGCCAATTAGGGATACCCAGCTGATAAAAGTAACAGTTGAAGATGAGAACCCAGCCCGCGCTCGCCTCATTGCCAACGCAACAGGAGAGGTTTTTAAAAAAACGGTCGAGGATATAGAGTTGAATGGGCTATCGAAGAAGTCTCGTCCACTTATTAGTATCACTGTTGTTGAACCTGCAATAACACCTAGTGCCCCAATTAAGCCAAAGCCAGTATTAAATTTGGTGCTTGCTCTCTTTATTGGTCTTGCTTCAAGTACCGGCCTTGCTTTTCTCCTAAACTATCTTGATACCACAATCAAAGACACTGATGAGGCGGAAAGAATATCTGGGCTTATCTCGCTCGGGCAAATTCCAGTCATCCCAAAAGGCAAAGAATTAATTGTAAAAGCGGGGCCGAGATCAACCGCTGCAGAGGCTTTTCGTATGCTTAAAACCAACCTGCAGTATATCAACTTTGATTCAACAATTAGAACAGTTGTTGTAACAAGCGCGGGGGCCGGTGAGGGAAAAACCTTATTCAGTGCCAATCTTGCTGCCGTTATTGCGCTCTCAGGCCACAGGGTTTTAGCCGTAAGCTGCGATTTAAGAAAGCCAAGACTTCATCAGGTATTTGGATTAAGCAATGACGTGGGCCTTGCCAATATATTAATAGGCGCTGTGAGTTTAGATGCAGCCATTCAAGAAACCGAGATAGAGAGGCTTGATCTAATAGCAAGCGGTCCAGCCGCTCCTAATCCGGCTGACCTTCTTGAATCAGCAAGAATGCAGCTATTTCTTGAAGAAGCGCAGCGCCGCTACGATTTTATTATTTTAGACACTCCACCTGCTATTTTAGTTACAGATGCCCTTGTTCTTGTTTCACGATCAGATGGTGTGATTTTGCTTGCCCGAAGCGCGGTTACAACAAAACACGCTTTCCTAGCCCTAAGAGGCGCTCTTAAGAAAGTAAACGCCCGCGTACTTGGATTCTCGCTAAATGCAGTAAGCTCAAAGCACCGCTATGGCTATTACAAATATTACAGATACTATGGGCAAGGCCAGAAGTCATACCTCGAATCGGCAAGCGCCAAAGCCAAAGGGGAGAGGATAAGTGCCTAAATATTTTTCTGGTCTTAGAGGCGCCCAGTATGAATCAAGACAAAAATCTAGAACAAGATAACAGCATGGGCAAAAATAGTGGAGCAGGCAAAATAAGCAAAGGGCAAAAATTTCTTAGGATAATAAAAATAGTATCTATTGTGATCGTGGGCTTAGTTATTATGGCCGCTGCCTCATCATACCTGGTGATTAAAAGCCTGGAGAGGCGCATGGGTCTTGACCCTAGAACCGCAAACGAAGTAAGAAAGATCGTATCTGAACCCAAGGAAGGCGACGCCTGGTATATTTTGCTAGTTGGCTCAGATAGGCGCCCAAATTGGGAGGCAAGCCGCGCTGATACCATTATGGTTTTAAGAGTCGACCCAGTTAAAAAGACTGGGCATCTGCTATCAATCTCTCGAGATTCTCGTGTTGAAATTCAAGGGCATGGCTTTGATAAAATCAATCATTCTTATGCCTTTGGTGGAATACCCTTATTAATACGAACCGTCGAGGACTTCACTGACTTACCCATTAATTACTTTGTCCAGGTTGACCTTCAAACTTTTAGCGAGTCAGTCGATGCAGTTGGCGGTATATACTACAATGTCGGCCCAGACTGGAAAGTAAGTGGTGTCCGTCATGGAATGCACCTAAGAGATGGCAAGGAGGCCCTCTTGCTTCTTAGGATGAGAAACTTTCCCGCAGGCGATTTTACGCGCATAAAACATCAGCAGCTTTTCTTAAACTCGGCCGTCAAGCAAATGCTAGCATCTTACGCAAATATACCAAAGCTTGTGGCAATAGTTTCTCGCCATTCGAAGACAAACATGGGCGCAGCGCAGATGCTCTCGCTAGCTAAAGCCTTTGCTGGCTGTAAAAGAGACCTTGAGATGGCAATCATACCTGGTGAAACAGGGATGTTTAATGGCATTAGCTATGTCTTCCCAAACATCAAGGCAAAGAATGAACTTATTGAAGCCATGAAAGACGGGCGTCCTTTTCCTTCAACCTCTTTTTAGTTTAGATATCTTACCACCCTAAATCACAAATAAAGAAGTACCGATATCCGCCTTCTTGGTGTATCTTGCATATCGGCAGCAAACGAAAAGCGTTGGCATATGCCAACTCGAGTATTATAATAAGCCATAGCCATGAAAAAAAAGCCGAAGAAAAACGCTGCTCCAAGCAAAAACAAGGCAGTAGCAAGCCATCAGGATAATAAGGCAAAAGGCATCATAAAATACCGTTATGAGATAGGCCTTGGAATAATAATGGTTATAGCGGCGACTGCCATCTCGTACGGCATCTCTGATCCATGGCGCCAAGGACACGAGGGAACAAACGGTGCCTTTTACTCAATGATTGCAAAGAATCATCTTGATTACGGGCTGCTAAAAACCAAGTTTGCAAACGTGCAAAATCCCCTTCCTGTTTCTCCAGACCAGTTTGGCTTCTATTTAAACCACCCTCCGCTGTTATCACTTCTGGTCGCTCTTTTCTTTGCAATCTTTGGCGAGCATGAATGGTCAGCCAGGTTAGTCCCAATCCTGAGTTCTCTTGCCTCAGTGGCCCTCGTTTTCTTGATTGGTTGCGAACTATGGGGGAAGCGGGCTGGCTTTATAGCATCGGCAGTTTTTGCTGCAAACCCCATGTTTCTCTGGTATGGTCATATGGTAAATTTCGAGCCCGTGACTACGTTTTTTGCGCTGCTAATGCTGCTATCTTATATAAGGTGGATAAGAGGCGACTCGCGTTACTTATGGGTCCTATGCGGCTCAATTTTCTTAGGAGGAATGACCGATTGGCCAACCTACTTTCTTGTCCCCTTGCTTGCCCTACATTATCTAGTTTTTTCTAACCAGAAGAAGGCTCTGGCATTTGTCCCAATTTTAGCCGCTATGGCAACCGTCGGTGTGTTTTGTCTGCAAGTGCTCTGGGCGGGCTCAAAATATTTCCAGGCATTAGCCGATATTTACCGTTTTCGAACTGACTTGGGTGCCATAAGTAAAACTATTACTTTCAGCGACCTATTGAAAAGGCTTTATGAATACGGAAGAAACCTTTTTACGCTACCGCTCTTAATTGCTGGACCAGCAGGATTTCTTGCATCTCTAATTAAA
>ENA-ORXB01002856-ORXB01002856.1-sediment-metagenome-genome-assembly--contig:-NODE-2856-length-13512-cov-4.728470_pt1 | contig 13512 bp, 14 predicted proteins | sample MGYA00237863_ERZ511475 | MGnify/ENA primary metagenome ERZ511475 (study PRJEB26305, sample SAMN06343858) | sediment metagenome | isolation source: hot spring sediment | place: Canada: British Columbia... | reverse complement strand
CGTTGAGCAGGGACCCGGCCTCGTTTGCGCGGCGGCGTGCGCGGAAAGGTTCGTGGAATGGTAACCATATTTCACGGCCACATTTCATGGCGCCCGAGGGCAAGAGAAGCGGCCGGCGGATTAATCGCCGGCCGCGTTTTCCCTTTCGGAGGCTGTTACTAAAAAGCGCTTAGCCTCTTTTCTTCCTGCGCCTTCCGAGCAGCCCTCCCGTTCCGGCCAGGCCTAGCAGTCCCATGGTGATTCCGAAGCCGACCATCGCCGTGCCGGCGCCCTGACCGCACAGGCCGGTCACCGTGAAGGCATCGTCAAGCCTGCCCTCCGAACCGTCCGGGTTCTGCACGATCACGTCATAGACCGCGGGCTCTTGCCCGAAGAAGAAGAAGTCGCAGGTGATCTGGTTGGGGGAAACCACCACCACGTTAAAGGCGTAAATGGTGGTCAATGGCGTTTCCAGCCTCACCGTGGCCCCTTCCTGGAAGCCGGAGCCGTGGAGGTCGCTTATGGAGTTGAGCAAGCCGAACTGCGCCGCCGAATTGGGGGTGATGGAGGTTACCGTGACCGGCGAGGGGCCGGGGCCGGAACCCTCCACGGTAAAGTTGACCGCATTGCTCGCGGCGCCGTCCCAGTCGTATACCTTGACCGGCCCGGTGGTCGCCCCCGTGGGCACCTTGACGGTTATGTCGGCGTCGGTGAAGCTCACCGAGGTGGCCTGCACGCCGTTGAAGGTGACCTTGGCGTTTCTCCGCAGGGTGCCGAAGTTCTTGCCCAGGACGTGTATGGTGTCTCCCACCTTGCCCGAGGTGGCGCTCAGGGAGGTGATGGTGGGGGTGTCCGGGGAGAGGTCGCTCATGGACCAGGCCTCACGCACGTAATACTTGACGAAATCATAGCTTAGATAGAGATACCCGGCGTTGCTGCCGTTCCAGCTCGCCCCCCAGGAGTTGACCATCTTGAAGCCGCCCTTATGGTCGGCGTCGGAGCCCGAGGGATTGACGTTGTCGTCGTATCCCACGATGCACACCGCGTGCCAGCCTTTAAGTGAGGTTAGAAGGCTGCGGTCGTAGTATTTCGAGGGCGCGTTCCCGCCGTAATCGGGAAAATCGCTGTAGATGGGGATGCCCATGACCAGCACCTTGCCGCTGTCCAGCCAGGCCTTGATGGTGGAGATGTTGTTGGCGGTCAGATAAGGCGGGTTGCCGGTGCGTGCCCAGAAGTAACCCCATCCGCTGGGGATGCGGTAGGGCTTGGCCGCCTCCAACTGGGCCGCGGTGGGCTTAGTCTTGTAGTCGGAGGCGCTGTAAGGGAACTCGGCGATGTCCACGTCACCCTTGTTCTGCAGCAGGGTGAAGGCATCGGTGAAGGTGGCTCCGTTGTCCACGCCCCCGTTGATCTGGTTGTACACGAAGGACGGGCTAAACTGGTACCAGGGATTGGTAAGGGCCCACCCCGCGTGCTCCTGCTTCTCCGACCAGGTCTTGTAGTAGTAGCTGGTGGCCCAGCCCACGCAACTGCCCTGGGCGCCCTGATTCCCCACCGGCGGCATCTGGCTGGAGAGGTCCACGGCGGCGCTGAGGTTGGACATCAGCGAGGAAGGCACCTCTATGCGAGGGAAAGACGCCACGTCTTGCGGCGAAGAGGGAATAAGCCCCAGGTAATGCTGGCCGTCCCCTTGAACCGCCAGGCTCGCTTCCCCGGAGGATGCCTTTTCCGGGGGCACGCCTGCCGCCAGCGCGGGCGGGAGCAGCAGCAGGGCCAGCAACGCCCCCAACAGCAGCATCAAGCTCGCGCTGCGCAACCTCCATAATCTGGAATCACTTCGTCTGCGCCTCGATCTTTTCATTTCCTCCTCCTTTAAGTAGCCGTAAAACCGACAATGAAGCCTGGAATGAAGACTAAGCGGACAATCCCCTCGAAAAACGCTTGAGGAAACTTTGCCCTATAGCTTTGAACCCTTTTGTGTGCTATCCAATTCCCCCAATCTCATGTAGTTGTATACATTCTAAAACAAATTATTCGGCAGATCAATAAAGGGAATCGATAAACATAATGGTAAATATAACCAAGACGGGCTCATGCCGGTTTCCTTGCCCATGCATGCCGCGGCGGGAAAGGATTTTCAATGAAGAGACGAGATGCGCGCCCGATGGATATGAGCCCGGGCGGACGCATTGCGGCTATTGCCCGAGGAAGGCTTCTGTAATAATGTCAATAAGGAGGTCGGTTGCAATGCAACCGCCGCTGGAAGAGCCTTCAAGAGGACGTGCGCGGCATGCCGAACGGATATGGGCTTGCAGAATGAAACATTATATAACCTATGATGAGGCGCTGAGCTACTTCAAACAGGAAATACTGAAGGGCGCCTTTCCGGCCGACGTGGAGGCGGGCCAGGTCCTTCTAAATAATCTGAGGGATAACCACCTTTTTACGGTGTTGCATAACGCCGGTCTCCTGTTTCAGAAGGAAGCCCTGCTCTCCCACCATAAAAGCTATAGCGGGACCCCTTCCTCCCGGACACCCCTCCACGGCGGCGACCTCTACCTGGACCATTACATCTCCACCTTGAGTTTGAAGCATTTCGATGACGGCACTCCGGGTATTCCCATCATCGAGGATATAGTCTGCGACTATATTTTCCAGTTCCCCGAGTTCAGGAAGAGCCTCAAGCGGGAGGGGGTCTATCCCCTCCTGAACTGCATGTGCGAGGAGATCTACTGCGGCGGGCTGTTCGTGGAAGTGAAGCATGTCGGCAAGGACGCGGTGGGCTGGGTTCTCGCCTATTACCAGCGCAGGTATCCGCGCACTTATATACGGGGAATGCTCTTCGGGGAAAGGGAGTATTACGAATATCTTTCCATGCCGGAGAAGATGCATTACTGGCAGAAGTCCGAGGAGATCAACCATATGAGGCAAAAGGCCAAAGAAGTGTGGGTACAGCTTCCCCTCTTTTTCGCCCGCGAGCAGCTCGAGCAACTGGTGTAAGGCGCAGGATTTGAGCCTTATAGGCATCTGGCAGGCCAGACCTGGGGAAAGGCGGCCTTGCAAGACGCCTTTTCAAATGGGCGCCAAGTCCACTGAAAGAGCTTATCCCCGCTTTTTCATAAGAAAATCTGCTCCTGGTTGCGTGAACATACATTAGGGTTGCATTGCTTTCCCGCAATTTCCGGCCGGATACGCGGAGTTTTCGAGGCGAGAGTCAATTAGGTGACGGCAAAGGATAGTTAACTCCCTGATCCGTATCCCTCCGCCGTGGGGATTAAGTCTTTCCTCCACACCCTCGATTTGATAGCATCTTTCGCGACAAACGAAAGGGAGATCATGTATTGTACGCAATGTGGAGCTCTAGTGGATGAGAGCAACGGGTTCTGTGGGCATTGTGGAACCAGACTGTATAAGGCGCCCGGACCGCCAAGCCGTGAAGACGCTTTTCCCGCGCCTGGCGCTTCGGCGCTTCCACCGCAAGGACAGGAATACGTGCTTTTGTCCTTCGGACCTTTCGGGGTGAACACCTGCAATGGGCCCTACTCTATTTGGAGACTACATCGCAAGAACTCGACCATTGTGGAACTAACCAATTTGCACATCCTGGGCATCGCCAACACCAGGCTGGGAATCGGCAAACTGGTCCCTATCATCAAAACCTCCCGCATGCCCCCGGCATCCTTCGAAATCCCTTATGCCTCCATTATCTCCGCTCAACTTTACCCCCACCCCCTCAATCTCGGCATGATGAAGGTGCTGGATATACGCTACAGGGTGGGTGAAAGCATTGCCGAAACCTCCATCTGCTACTATAACCACACCCTGGAGCGGGCTTACGATATCGTCAGGGCGCATGCCTCTCCGGGAATAAAAAACTGATGGGCTTCCGGGATGGAGGCTTGGGGATTCCCCCAGGCGGCGATGAACATGATCAATGCAAGGCGCTTAAACACGATTTCGTATTATCCCCCATACCGATGCGTTAGATTTCTTCCTTCGGCCCCAAAGCGCCAAAAAGATCGTGGAAAAACATCTTCAGAAAGAGTTCATGTATCCCTCGACCACCTTGTAATATTGTCTCTTTGAGAGACTGTATCTCGATTCGCTAATCGCTGGCCAATCCCTGGAGGCCAGGTATTCGTATACGGCATCCAATTGCTTGAACCATTTTTTGCTGACGCCATGGGCTTCTTCCAGCTTCTTCCTATGACGGGGCACAAAGCGGATCCTGTCGCCTGATATCTCAAGAAGCCCTGACCTCAAGCCGCGATTGATCGACTTCTCAATTAGAGAGCGATCCGGTATGGCATGGTTAAGGGCGTCAGCGGCGGATATCAATCCCCTGAGATCCGTGCCTTCCTTCACCGGCGGTATAGCCCACAATATCCAGGCGTCGTTCGAATCGAAAGTTTCGCTCTCCATTTGAGCCCGCACCCCGTTGTTGATCGTTAAGGGTCACAAAATTTAATAAATGTATAGCATAATTTTATATCTGGTTCATCTCCCAGAAGTGTGGGTAGAGCTAAGGCCTTTGATGCGGCGCGCTTCAGAAAAAAGCGGGCAGTTAAGGTAATGGTGAATTGTCGAACGCCGTATGTCGGTCGCATCACCCACATTTTATGGCGAAGAGCCTTATATCTTTAAGATAGCCTGGCGCTGTTTCAAGAATTTGTGCATTGACCCCGCCGTCGTTCATGAGCTCGTTGAGCGACGGCAAGGCAGAAGATGAAACCCATTACAGAAGCTGCCTCTTTCATGAGATGCATGGAAGCTGCAAGAGCTTGCGGTTGGCACTGAGAACCAGATCGATCCGGGGCAGTATGAAGCCAGGCCGGTGTCCGGCTTCCGTTGCCGGTGGGCGTTAAGGCCCTTTGAAGATCTTGCCCCGCTTGTCGTGCTCGATGGGGCAGTATGAAAAGGACCGCAGTAGCCTTGGGTTTTTGGTGACCGTTAAGGGATTTGGAAGACCTTACCCCGTTTATTGTTCTCGAGGAAACGGCATGCATGCCGCGGCGTGCTACGGCAGGTTCAGGGCACGGACAAGCAAACGCTTCACGAATTCGGAAACACCCAGGTATAAAAACGCTAATGATACGATGAGGACCAGGTGGGCCGACGTGGGCCTAATGAACTCGAAGAAATCGGCGGTCCAGGGGATAATCGGCAGCGCTAGCGTAAGCGCAAATGCCACTGCTGAGAGCAAGACGATGAGCGGGGCCGGCCAGCCGGCTTTCCCGATCGGCAGCAACGACCGGATCGATGCCAGGAGTAGCAGTTCGGTGATCACGCTGGCGATAAACCAGTTGGTCTGAAGCACCTCCGGAGAGATGCGATAGAAGAGCGCGAAGTAGATGAAATCAAAGACCGTGCTGACGAGCCCCAGGGTGATGAACATGATATAGAGCGAACGGAAATCATAGCGCTGTGGTCGGGCCACTTCCTCATCGGAGACACGGTCATACGCGATCGCCATCATTGGAAAGTCGGAGAGCAGGTTCAGGAGCAGCAACTGCTTCGGCAGCATGGGCAGGAAACTGATCATCAGGGAGCCGATGGCTACGGCATAGAAGTTCCCGAAGTTCGAGATGAGCGTAGCGCGAATGTATTTGAGAGTGTTGGCGAAGGTCTTCCTTCCCTCGCGGATGCCGTCGACGATCACCCTCAAGTCGTTCTTCAGAAGGACGATGTCGGCGACCTCCCGCGCCACGTCCGCGGCCGACTGGACCACCATGGAGACGTTGGCCGCCTTCAGTGCGGGCGCGTCGTTTATCCCCTCTCCCAGGAAACCGACGACATGATGTTCCTTGAGGAGTTCGATCAGCTCCAGTTTCTGCTCCGGGGTCGTACGCGTGAACACCCGGATGCTGCTGGCGCGCTTGTGCTGCTCGGAGAGGGGCAGGGACAGGAAAGAGGCAGCGTCCATGACCTCGTCGGCGTCGGATACCAATCCGGCCTCTCGACCGACTGCTTCGGCCACCATGTGAGCGTCACCGGTGATGATGGTTATCGCCACGTTCAGGCTCCTGGCTGCCGCGATCGCCTCTGCGGTGGTGTCCTTGAGCCTGTCGACGAACGACACGAGTCCGGCGAAGCGAGCGCCGCCGCCGTCATCATAGCTGACGCCCAGTACCCGGCGGCCTTGCCGCTCCTCGCCGACAAGCCAGTCGCCGATTTCGTCCCATGCGGCCAAACCCCGCTCAAGGAAGTACTCGGGGCTGCCGCGGCGGATGTGCAACCGGACGCCGTCCGCCCGGCGCACCACGACCCCATTGCTGCGCAGTCGTGGATCGAAAGCTTCCTCCTCGAGGACTTCAAAGGTGGCCAACTCGGCTCGCTGTTGCGGTGAAAGCGCTTCGTCAGTCGCTCGGTCAAACGGTTCCGGATTGCGTTCCTCAAGGTCATGGCCCGCCAGGCGTGCCAGTAGAAGCGGGTGGAAACTTGACTCCGGGGCCAGCAATTCGCCCGCGTGAACCAGGCGGTTTTCCGTGATCGTGCCGGTCTTGTCGGTACATAGGAGGTTCACGGAACCAAGGTCCTGCACCGACGAAAGCCGCTTGACGACGACGTCTTTCCTGGAAAGATGTAGCGCGCCGCGTGAAAGGGAAAAGGTCAGGACCATGGGGAGCCCCTCGGGGATCACCGAGACCGCGAGCGCGATGGCGAAGATAAGCAGCTGCGCGATATCCGTCTCCCGACCGTCGATCAGGACGTTCGCCAGGACGACGAACACCAGGGTGATGAGCGTCGCCCGCAGGATGAACTTGCTGATACGGTCGATCCCCTTGACGAGCTCGCTCTCTGCCTGTACTCCGGAAGCGGTCGCGGCGATCCCTGCCAGGCGTGTTCCCGTGCCCGTGGCGGTGACTTCCGCCAGCGCATTGCCGCGGATGATAACCACCCCTTGCAGGAGACGGTGTTCGTCGCCGACTTCTTCCGCGGTTGCGTGGGCCGATTTGCTGACCGGGATGCTCTCGCCGGTGAACGTCGTCTCGTCGACCAACAATTCTCGCGACTCGCGCACGACGGCATCTGCCGGGACGATGTCTCCGGATTCCAGCTTCAGGATATCGCCGGGGACGATCCGGTCGATAGGCACTTCCTGGTCCCGGCCGTCGCGCCGGACGGTGATCGTGCGCACCAGGTAGGACTTGAGTTTTTCCACCGCGGCGTTTGACTTGTACTCCTGGTAAACATTGAGGCCGGTCCCCACGAAAACGAAGAACAGGATGAAGGACGCGTCAATCGGTTCACCCAGAATAAAGGTTACGGCTGCCGCGCCCAACAACAGCAGGTTGAAAATGCCCCGAAACTGCCGCAGGATCAGCCGCAGCAGTATGTGTCGCTGCTCAGGGAGAGCATTGGGGCCGAAACGCGCGAGGCGTTCCTCCGCTTCGACTGAATCGAGTCCTGCCCAATCGCTCATCGCTCCCACTTACGTTCGGTTCGGGGAAGGCTGCAAGCCTTCCTACCCGGTCCGGATGTTCTGGCGGCGCCACCTGTTATCTCTTTGCCAGCATTATACCGTCAGGCCGGGTAAAAAATATCTCTCGGTAGCTCTCTATCGGGCTCCCTTCATGATCTTAAACAACGAATAAAAAAACACGTTCTTTCCACTTGTTGGCATGCTTCGGTTATTGCATACGCTCATGCCGTGGAGACTTGTTCCCAGGAAACGTTTAATAGAGAACAAAAGCCGGGCGGATGCCCGGCTTCCATTGCTCTGGTTGGCGTTATGGCCCTTGGAAGACCTTACCCCACTTGTCATCCTTCAGAAAGCGGCGTTTATGCTACCTTGAGACGCATCGCGCCGTTAGGCCGCGAAAGCCTCAGCCTGCGGGGAACATGAGGTCGCATTATGCTAGAATCGTGGCACAATAAGATTGCCTTGATCCACGGAAGGCGGGGGCCCCAGAATCCTTATGGAGAGATCTGCGAAGAAATATCTTCTGATCTTAGCGGGTTCCATCGCGCTCGTCTTGGGTCTCATCGGGATCGTCATCCCGGTGCTGCCGACAACACCATTGCTTTTGCTGGCTTCATATTGTTATGTTCGCAGCTCAAAGCGGCTATACGATTGGATGCTCAATAACAGGTTCTTCGGGCATTACATATATTACTATCTTACTTACCGTGCCATCAAGGCAAGCGTAAAGGTTGCGACCTTGATACTCCTGTGGCTTACCCTTGCCGTCTCAATAGTGTTTGTCTCCAATATCTACCTGAGGGTATTACTTGTCGCAGTGGGTGTTGGGGTCAGCATCCATATACTGAGCTTGAAAACGCTTCGTAGAGATGATTCATGCAGCGCAGCGGACGCTCGCAAGTGTGATGACCGAAGAAAAAATAGAGCCGGGTAGCCGTCCGGCTTCCGTTGCCGGTGGGCATTAGGGATTGGAAGACCTTACCCCACTTGTCATCTTCAGGGAGGCAGGTTGAATGGTGCCCGTGAAAGCCGGGTTCACATGAGGATGTCACAACTAGAGAGTAGAGTAATAAAAGTAGACAAGATTAGAATACATGTAGTACAATAACATACAAAGAATACTTACTGACATCGGAGGTGTAAGGTGACCAAGGCGATCTCCATCAGGCTGGATGAACAGGTATTGAGGGAATTGGAGGCGCTGTCCAAGGCGACGGAGCGATCCAGGACCTTCCTGATCAACGAGGCCATAAAGACCTACATGGCGGAATATGGCGATTACCGCGTGGCTCTCGACCGGCTCCTGGACAAGGACGATGAGCTGATAAGCAGCTCGGAGCTAAGGAGCAGGCTTGGGCTATAGAGTAATATATAAAGCCTCCGTCGAAAAGGATCTCAAAAAGATAGATAAGACCGAGGCGAAGAAGATCTTGAACAGAATAGAAGGGGATCTGGCGAAGGATCCCGATAAAGGTATCGCCCTAAGCGGAACATTCCAAGGGCTATACAGATATAGGATAGGCGATTACCGGGTCATATATACCAAGACAGTGGAGGGGATACTGGTTTTGCGCATCGGCCACAGGAGAGATGTTTATCGAGACTAAGAGAAAGCTAGGCGGATGCCCGGCTTCTATTGCTTTGACGGGCGTTAATGAGCCCATCTCGATCCATTCACCGAGGGAGGTTACCACCCATGTCAGTCAATGCGGTTGAGATGGTCCGCAAGAAAAGGGACCGGCACAATCAGGAAACCAAGGATCTATCCGCGGAAGAACAGAAGGCGCTGATCAAAGGGAAGTCCGAGAGGTTGCAGAAGAGGTATAGGGACGCCAAGGAGAAGACGGCGCCCAAGTAAAGGCACTTACTCTTTCGGAAGCTATCAGTCTGCGCCGCTAAGCAGGGTAAGCCATTATAGGACAAAGCCGGGCTCGCGCCCGGCTTCTATTGCTCTGGTGGGCGTTAAGGGATTTGGAAGACCTTACCCCACTTATCGTCCTCTGGGATATAAGATGAACAAAGGCCCATAGGGGCCCTGGTGATTGGTGGGCGTTAAGGGATCTAAACCCATGACCTCTGCTACGTGAAAGTTTCGTCTTTGCTGGAGGCCGCGCAACAGCGAGATGAGATATATGCTTATCTGAGGGTCATGCCCGCCTGAGGGTCGTGATCCACGCACGGTGCTGGGAAGGAAGCGCTTGTGCATTACCCGCGGATAGGGCGGTAAAGGTTTATGCTTCCGGCGATGGGGGTATTTGTGGGGTGGACCTCGCTGACGCCGGTGCGGTGACAGGTGTGCGTGAAGGGCTCTAATTCGTGAAGGGAGAGGTGCGTGATGGATGAGATTCTGGCGGGGCCTTGCGGTATCTTCTGCGGGGACTGTGAATACCTGGGCGATTCCTGCGCCGGATGCGGCCACGTCGGGGGAAAACCCTTCTGGACCAGCGAGGTTGACATGGCGATCTGCCCCCTTTTCGATTGCTCCGTGAACGTGAAGAGGCTGGAACATTGCGGCCTCTGCGATGATCTACCCTGCGAACTCTTCCGCAGTTTCAGTGACCCCTCGCTTACCCCGCAAGAGGCTGAGCGGTCGATGCTGGAGCGCGTGGACGAGCTCAAGAAGCGCCGCGAAATGGGCACTGGCGCGTGGTTGGAGCGGAAGGGGAGCTGACGGCGACAGGCGGTTAAACCCCGTAAGAGCGGCGACAATATTCATCAAGCATGATGATCGCAGGGGAAATGGTATCCACCTTCAATCATGAACCCCGCAAGTGATGCAGGAATGACCGAAGAGGCATAGGGTGAGGCCATGAGCAAGGAGATAATGACATGAAAGGCATAGTCGTTTACAAGAGCTGGTGGGGCAGTTGCAAAAGGATTGCCGAGGCGATCGGGCAGGGCTTGACGGAGTCCGGGCATGAGGCGCAGGTGGTCGCGGTGGAGGATGCGGGACGGCCGGATCCGTCCCTCGACTTCGTGGTCATCGGGGCGGCGACGCGCTGGCCCGGCGCCTGGCCGAAGATCAAGCGATACGCAAAGAAAGTCACCAAGGCGGGCTTGGCCGGAAAGCCCTTCGCCACCTTCAGCACGGGCGGCACCGTCGGGGACGAGCAACCCCTCACACAGGCTTCCGAGGTTCTCTACAAGGTACTGGAGGCGGGTGGCCTGGTCGCCCTAGCCCCGCCTTTCAAGGCCGCCATCGAGGGCTACAAAGCGCCGGGAAGAGGGGAGGACAGGGGAACGCTACCCGAAAGCGAAGTGGCGCGTGCCCTGGAGTTCGGTCGGGAGCTGGGAGACAAGCTCTCCAGCCGGTAACGCGGCGCCAAGTCCGGACCAGCCTTATCGTGGCACGCAAGCGCTCTGTCGCCGGCAAGAGCTAAGTGCCGGAACTTTGCGGCTGCGGCGCTCTCGGTCCTGATGGTACAGTGTCCACCGGGGCCTCGTTTCTCGGGCCAGGCCGATTACGGCCGTCGTGATGGGGTGTTGATAGAAAGGCTCTCCATATGGTGGATATGAGTGCCGACGTAACGGAGCGCATTCGCTTCTACCGCTGTCCTCGGGGTGGCGGGCAAAATTGCCCCTGGAAGGTAGGCGCCTGACGTTGTGGAACAGGAAGGGAGCAGGAAATAAGAAGTTGTTTAAAAGCCTATAAAGAATATATAAAGTATATACGATGTATTAACATGGAGGTGTAATAGATGGTCAAGAGGATGACCAGGCACGGAAACAGCATGGCCCTGGTGATAGACAAACCCATACTCGACCTGCTCAATATCGATGCCGATACACCCTTGGACATTACCACCGACGGTGAAGCGCTCATCATCACCCCCGTGCGCGACGCGAAGCGTCGCCAGGCCTTCGAGGTTGCCCTGGAGAAAACCAACCGCAGATATGGCAGAATGCTCAAGAACCTGGCGGACTAGATGACCGAACCCGTATTCCTCACCCTCGCCGAGGTGTTGGAGATACATCAGGATCAGATCAAGCGCTATGGCGGTCGCTCCGGTATTCGTGACCTCAATCTCTTGAAATCCGCCTTGGCCATGCCGCAAGCGGGCATGAGAGAGGAGTATTTCCACGCCGACATAGCGGAGATGGCGGCAGCCTACCTCTTTCATATCGTAGGCAACCATCCCTTTGTAGACGGCAACAAAAGGACCGGCGCCGTTGCCGCCCTAGTGTTTTTGGCTCTGAACGGTATGGAAGTCGATGCGGGGGAGGCCGCATTCGAGAAGTTGGTCAGGAGTGCCGCTGAAGGCAAAGCCGCTAAGGGCGAAATCGCCGCATTTCTACGATCAAATGCCAAATCGTTGTTGTAACATGGCGAAAAAGCCGGGCGTAAAACCCGGCTTTTCGGTGGTGGGCGCTAGGGGATTTGAACCCATGACCTCTGCCGTGTGAAGGCAGCGCTCTCCCACTGAGCTAAGCGCCCCTGGCAATAAAAAAATACTAACAAAACGCGCTCCGCAGTTAAAGCCCTTGGGGTATTTGGAAAGAAAAGGCAAATTCGCCTGGCTAGGCCGACATTTAGAGCCTCCTTATCATTTCCTGCTGCGGAGGGAGGAGTAAAGCGCGGGAAACGTTAACCGGGGCGGAAGCTTTCGGGTAGGGCGGGGAAGATCGGAAAAGGGTTGCAAAGGGCGGGAGCTATTCCCGCCCTTTGCGCCTCAAAGCCATCTACCCGCGAATGTTTATCGAGCTAGCCCCGCGGCCGTGCTCAGAAAAACTTATACCCCACTCCGGTTACCGTCTTGATGAACTCGGGGTTGGAGGAATCGCGCTCGATCTTCTTGCGCAGCCTGGCCACGTGGGTGTCGATGGTGCGCGAGATGCCGGGGTCATCGTAACCCCACAGGGCCTTGACGATGTCCCTGCGTGAGAACACCGTCCCGCGGTGGCTGGCCAGCAGCCACAGGAGGTCGAATTCCGTCTGCGTCAGGTCGACCGGCTTTCCGTCCAGGGAGATCTCGCGCCGCTTGCGGTCGATCTCCAGGCCCCCGATGGAGACGTATTCCTCTTTTTCCGTGGAGTCGCGCACCATGTCCGCCCGGCGCAGGGCCGCCTTGACCCTGGCGACAAGCTCCGCCCCCTTGAAGGGCTTGGTGATGTAGTCGTCGCCGCCTATGGCCAGTCCGCTCACCAGGTCGGTGATGTCGTCCTTGGCGGTGAGGAAAATAATGGGAGCGGCCGTCTCGTCACGCAAACGCCGGCACACCTCCATGCCGTCCATGCGGGGCATGATGATGTCCAGGATGACCAGGTCCGGGCGTTCCTCCAGGCAAGCTTCCATGGCTTCCTCGCCGTCTTCGGCCAGGATGACCTTGAATCCCTCCGCCGCAAGGAGTTCCGAGATGAGGCGGCGGATATGAGGGTCGTCGTCGGCCACCAGGATCTTTTTCTCCGTCATGACCTACCTCGATAAAAAAGTTCTCTACTCTTAGTATATCTCGGATGCCGTGGGCACCCAATTTAGGCCATTTCCCCGCTGGGACCGGCATGCCAGGGGAGCAAGGCGCAGGTCCGCACCCAGGCGAGCCTAGAAGAAGCACAGGGGAGTGGGGCACCCCCCGGCGTACTCCGACTCCGCCATGGTATATTCCGGCTTTTCCAACAGGCGCATCATGGAATCGCTTCCCAGGTAAAGCACCTGCTCGCGTTTGCTGCCGTAACGGTAGACGGTGATCCCCTTGCATCCCAGGTCATAGGCCAGGCGGTAGGCTTCCTCGATGTCGTCGATGGAGGCGTCGGATGGGAAGTTGATGGTCTTGGAGACGGCGTTGTCGCAGTGTTCCTGGAAGACGGCCTGCATTCGCACGTGCCACTGCGGGGCGATGTCGAAGGCGGTCACGAAGACGCGGCGCACCTCCTCGGGCACTCCCTCCAGGTGCTGCAGGGTGCCGCTGCGGGCGATGTCCATCATGAGGTCGTTGGAGTAGAAACCTCCTTCCCTGGCCGCCTCCTCGAAGATGGGGTTGATCTCCATGAGCCGGGTTCCCTCGATGACGTTGCGCACGAAGGAGATGGCGAAAAGGGGCTCGATGCCCGAGGAGCATCCGGCGATGATGCTGATGGTTCCGGTGGGGGCGATGGTAACCGTGGTGGCGTTG
>ENA-ORXB01002855-ORXB01002855.1-sediment-metagenome-genome-assembly--contig:-NODE-2855-length-13520-cov-6.479357_pt1 | contig 13520 bp, 13 predicted proteins | sample MGYA00237863_ERZ511475 | MGnify/ENA primary metagenome ERZ511475 (study PRJEB26305, sample SAMN06343858) | sediment metagenome | isolation source: hot spring sediment | place: Canada: British Columbia... | reverse complement strand
AGCCGGAATCGCTAGTAATCGCGGATCAGCCATGCCGCGGTGAATACGTTCCCGGGCCTTGTACACACCGCCCGTCAAGCCATGGGAGTGGGTTTTGCCTGAAGTCGCCGGGAGCCACAGGCAGGCGCCTAGGGTAAGGCTCATGACTGGGGCTAAGTCGTAACAAGGTAGCTGTACCGGAAGGTGCGGCTGGATCACCTCCTTTCTAAGGAGCCTAGATAGCTCGGCTGATCTTTCTTTGTTCAAGGCAAGCGCCCTTCGGGGCGCTTTTTCTTTTGCTTACTAATGGCATTCTACGGCCCATGTGTGCCTTCATACACGACAAAAGCGCCGGTTCCTAGTAAACTGAGAGCAGGTACCCATCATTGGGTCATTGGAAAGTAGTTACAGTATGCGTTATTCGGTAAGTTTACGCCGCCGTAGACCTAAGCGCGGCATGGCGGGGGGCTCGAGGCCCCAAGCACTGCCGCAATCCCGCCGCCGGGTGACCTCGGCTGGAGGGGTGGTGTTGCGCGAGCGGCCTGGGGGGAAGGGCCTGGAGGTGCTCCTCATCGCCATCAAAGACGGGCGGGTCTGGAGCCTGCCCAAGGGCCAGGTAGAGCCGGGCGAGCGCTATCCACAAACGGCCGTCCGCGAGGTGCGTGAAGAGACTGGCATCGAGGCCAGGGTACTGGCCCCCCTGGGCAGCATCCGCTATCACTTCACGGTTAAAGACGACGGAGTACAAACCACCGTCACCAAGGAAGTTCATCACTTCTTGATGGGCTACGTGGGTGGCACACCCCGGCCCCAAAAAGAAGAGGTGGACGGGGTGGCCTGGTTCCCCGTGCGCGAGGCCCTTAAGCGGCTTTCGCATCAAAACGAGCGAAACGCCGTCCTCAAAGCCCTTGCCTGCTGGGACACCCAAGCACCCATGAGCACTCAGCCATAATCGCGTGAAGCCCGGTCTGGGAAACCTTAGCCTCCAGCGGCGCTGATCAACAAAGACTTGATGCGGCTGATATGCTGCTCAATCAGTTCCAGGGCCCCGGCCTGCTCACCCTCGACCAGAAACTGCAGCAGGCGTTGGTGTTCGGCTATGCTCTGCTCACGCCGGGAGGGGTGTTTCTGGTACACACGGTGGGCCACCCGGTACAGCATGTCTTGCTGGCGCTCGAGGGCCTGCACAATCTGACGGTTGCCCAGGGTAGTGGCAAGCCGGCGGTGGAACGCCATATCGGCCAGCACCAGTTGCTCGGTCTGGGTCTGGGGGTGCTGGGCCAGGGCCTGCTGCTCTTGAATATGCTCCTGCAGCACCCTGGCCTGGCTGCGGCTCAGGTTGCCGGCCAGGCGCTTGACCACAAAGCTTTCCAGGGCCAGGCGAAAATCGATGTGCTCGAGCACCTCCTCAAAGCTCAGGGCCAGCACCACAATGCCCTGCTGGGGCGAGACCCGCACAAAACCCTCGTTCTCGAGGCGGGCGATAGCCAGCCGCACCGGGGTTTTGCTCATGCCAAGCTGCTGGGCCAGGCCCCGCTCCGATAAAAAGCTGTTGGGCGGTAGCTCCTCGTTGAGAATCAGGCGCTTGATGTGCAGGTAGGCCCGCTCCCGTAGGGGCAGTTCCTCCACATCACTGGGTTGAACCATAAAGCCAGTCTAACAAGCCGCGTACTAAAACTCAACTGAGATGCCAGTTGCATCTTTGTAAAAACTGTGTTAGATTGTCCAGCGTCCCAAAGGACATCCACAATACGGTTCACCTTTGATGCTATTGAGCAAGGGAGGAGTCTACATGAAGCGAGTTTTTGGCATCCTGGCGGTTGTGGCCGTGCTGGCGCTCACCCTGGTGGCACTGGGGCAGCGCTACCCTGTCCGGCCCATTACCCTGATCGTGCCCTGGTCGCCCGGCGGCAGCACCGACCTTACCGCCCGTTCCCTGGCCCCGGTGCTGGGCAACATCCTGGGCCAGCCAGTACAGGTGGTCAACCGCACCGGTGGGGGTGGGGCCATCGGCCACGCCGCCATCGCCCAGGGCGACCCCAGCGGATACACCATTGGGATCATCACCCTGGAAGTGGTGCTACCGGCCTGGGTCAATCAGACCAAAATTAACGCCGATGCCTTCACGCCAATTGCGCTTCTGGTGCTGAACCCCGTCGCCATTGTAGTTCGTAAGGACGCCCCCTGGAAAACCGCCCAGGAGTTCATCGCCGATATCAAAGCCAACCCCGGCAAGTACAAGGCCTCCGGCACCGCCCGCGCGGGCTCCTACGACTATGCCCGGCTGGGCTTCCTCAAAAAGATTGGCCTGAAAGACGCGGCCCTGCCCTGGGTACCCGCACAGGGCGCGGCCGCTGCCTTGCAAGAGCTCATCTCAGGCGGAATCAACGTAGCTTTTGTCTCGATCGGTGAGGCCAGCGCGCTGGTTAAGGCCGGTGAGGCCCGCTACCTGGCCTTCATGACCGACCGGCGCTTCCCCGCCTTCCCCGACGTGCCCACCCTGAAAGAGCTGGGGGTGGACTGGACCTTTGCCTCCTTCCTGATGGCCGCTGCCCCCAAGCACACCCTGCCCTCGGTAGCCCGCCAGCTCGACCAGGCCTTTGCTAAAGCCGTGCAAGACCCGGAGTTTGTGCGCTTCATGAACAACGCCAACCTGGTTATCAACCACCTGAACTTCGACCAGACCAAAGCCTTCCTGGCCGAGCGCAACCGGGCCATGGCCGAGCTGGCCGATGAGTTGAAATAGCCTTGGACAATGCGGCATAACCTGGGCAGACCCATGTCTGCCCAGTTACGTTGGAAAGCAGCGATTGAGCGGTCAGACTCAAGCAAATCACATTTCTTAACGACAGGGATATATTGGAGGCACAACAGAAACAGAAAGGAAGATACCAATGGTCAATCCGGCTCGCCCTTTTGAGCTTTTAGTCTGCCTGATCGCCCTGGCCCTGGGCCTTGCCGCCTGGTTGATCAGCGATACCTTCCCCCGCACCGCGGAAGGGTATCTGGGGCCAGCGCTTTTCCCCAAGCTGCTGGCGGTGGGTTTGGCCGTGGCCAGCCTGAGCCTGCTCTACCGCAACCTGCGCCAGCCTGGGCTAGGGGCCTCGTTCGGGCTGCTGGCCTGGGGCAATCTGCTGCGCATCGGCGGCGTTCTGCTGGCCTTGCTACTGACCCCCTGGGCTTTGGACAGGCTGGGCCTGTTGGGCTCCGCCGGGTTGCTGGTGCTGCTGTCCTGCCTGCTCCTGGGTGCGCGCTGGCTCGAGGCCCTGCTGACCGCGCTGTTCATGGTGGCCTTCGTGTATGTGGTCTTTGTGCAGTTGCTCAAGGTGCCGTTATGAGTTTTTTTAGCCTCGAGTCCTTCCTCGCCATGATGCTGGGAGCCCTGTACGGTGCCTTGTTCGGCTCGCTTCCAGGGCTTACCGCCACCCTGGCCATCAGCCTCTTCATCCCCATCGCCATCTTTTTAGACCCCACGGTAGCTTTTTCGGCCATCATCGGCATTACCGCCACCGCCATCTTCGCCGGGGATATCGGGGCTACCGCCATGCGCATCCCCGGCACCCCGGCCTCGGCGGCCTACACCGAGGAAATTCACCAAATTGGCAAGGAGCGCTCCCCGGCTTTTGCCCTGGGCATCTCGGCCCTCAGCTCGGCCCTGGGCAGCCTGGTGGGGGTGGTCATTCTGATTGGGGGCTCGCTGGGCCTGGCCCAGGTGGCCAAGCAGTTCTCCTCTTTCGAGTACTTCTGGCTGGTGCTCCTGGGCATTGTGAGCGGCGTGTTTGCCTCCCCTTCCATGGCCAAAGGGCTGATCGCCTTTGGGGTGGGCATGCTCATCGCCACCATCGGCTACGACCCCGCCCTGGGCACCCCCCGCTTCAACTTCGGCAACCCCAACCTGCTGGGGGGGATTTCCTTCGTCGTTGCGCTCATCGCTTTTTTTGGCGTGGCCGAGGTGCTCAACAACATCTATAGCTATAAGAAAGGCCCCCAGCCACCGGCCAGCCCCAACCAGAATCGCTCGGTGGCCCAGGAGTTCTTTGGTGCAGGGGGCCGGCTGGTCTGGAAGGAACGCCGGCTCTTGTTGCGCTCGAGCCTGCTGGGTACTTTTATCGGTTTCCTGCCGGGGGCCGGCTCCGACCTGGCGGCCTGGATCAGCAGCAACTTTACCCGGCTGCGCCGGGGCAGCAAAGAACAGGTCACCCTCAGCGGGGCCTCCTCCAACAACGCCGCCGTGGCCGGCACCTGGATTCCGGCCCTTTCGCTGGGCATCCCCGGCGACACCCTGACGGCCATTGTGCTGGGCATGTTTCTCACCATGGGCATCACCCCCGGCCCCGATCTGTTCGCCAAAAACCTGGGCTTTGTGGTGCAGTTGTACATGGCCTTTATCCTGGCCAGCCTGCTCATGATGCCCCTGATGGGCTACCTGGGGGCGGCCCTGATCAGCACCCTGCTGAGCATTCCCATGCGCCTGCTGCTGGGGGCGGTGATGGGTTTGTGCCTGGTGGGCGCCTATGCCATCAACCGCAACCCCTTCGACCTGTACCTGCTGGTGGTGCTGGGTCTGCTAGGGCTCTTGATGCAGCGGGGCGGCTTCCCGGTGGGTCAGCTCATTCTGGGCATGGTGCTGGGGCCCTTGCTGGAGCAGTACCTGATGATGAGCCTGATCAAGACCCAGTGGGATCTGACCGCGTTTTTCAGCCGGCCCGTGGCCGTGGTGCTGGCGGTATGCAACCTGTTGTTGATTGTGGGCATGCTCTGGCTGCGCGGGCAGCGGGCCAAGCCCAACAACCCGTGAGGTGACCGCATGCAAGCATGGGTTTTAGAGGATTACGGACGACTCAGCGTGCACCACCACGAGACCCCAGCAGGAGCGGGGGTGCTCTTGCAGGTCGCGGCCTGCGGCATCTGCGGCAGCGACCTGAGCGTATACAAGGGGGCCCCAGCCATGCGGGCCCGCTGGAAACCGCCCCTGGTGCTGGGGCACGAGATTGCCGGTACCGTGCAGGAGGGCCCCCCGGACTGGCTGGGCCAGGCGGTGGCGGTCAACCCGCTGGTGGCGTGCGGCCAGTGCCCGGCCTGCTGGGAGGGGCTGAGCAACCTGTGCGCCCATCGCACCAATATCGGCTTTCACTACTGGGGGGGCTTCGCCGAGCAGATCCGGGTGCCCCTATCCCAGCTCCACCGGCTGCCCGCCGGGGTACCGCTGTGGAAAGGGGCCCTGGCCGAGCCGCTGGCGGTAGCGTTGCGGGCCGTGGAGCTGGCCGGGCCGGTGCTGGGCCGGCCGGTGCTGGTGCTGGGTGGGGGGGCCATCGGCACCCTGGCGGCCTGGCTGCTGGCCCAGGCCGGGGCGCGGGTGACGGTCAGCGAGCGCAACCCGCTGCGTGCGGCCTGGCTCGAGGGGCTGGGCTTTATCGCCGAGGTGATGCCGACCCCCAGCGGACAGTACGACCGGGTGCTCGAGACCGTGGGGGCCCAGAGCACCCTGACCCTGGCCGTGAACGCCACCCGGCCGGGGGGTAGCGTGGTGCTGGTGGGCTTGAGCGACCTCGAGGCCCCCCTCCCCTTGCAGCGCACAGTCTTGCAGGAGATTCGTATCCAGGGCTCGTATGTGTTCACCCAGGCCGAGTTCGCCCGGGCCACCGCGCTGCTGGCTCATCTGCCGGATACCCTGGCCGTCCGGCGGCCTTTTGCCATGGCTCAGACCAGCTTCGAAGAGCTGCTGGCCGGTCGGCTGGCCGAGGCCAAGGTGGTATTGCTGCATGGAGGATGCAATGCGTAGATCCATGGCCACGGTTTGTTTGAGCGGCGACCTCCGGGGCAAGCTCGAGGCCATTGCCGCCGCTGGTTTTGAGGGCTTCGAGCTGTTCGAGAACGACTTGCTGAGCTTCGAGGGCTCCACCCAGGAAATCCGGCAGATGGCCCAGGATCTGGGGCTCAGCATCGTAACCCTGCAGCCCTTCCGCGACTTTGAAGGCCTGCCCGAGCCCCAGCGCAGCCGGGCATTCGACCGGGCCGAGCGCAAGATGGACGTGATGGCCGAGCTGGGCACCGACCTGTTCTTCGTCTGCGCCAATACCTCGCCGCAAAGCACGGGGAGCCTCGAGCGCATCGCCGAAGACCTCTATGAGCTGGGCGAACGCGCCCGGCAGCGGGGTATGCGGGTCGGCTACGAGGCGCTGGCCTGGTCGAAGCACATCTACGACTACCGCGACGCCTGGGAGGTGGTGCGCCGGGCCAACCACCCCGCGGTGGGCCTGATCCTCGACACCTTCCATATCTTCTCCAGAAACCTCGAGCTTTCGGCCATCGCCAAGATCCCAAAGGAAAAGATTTTCCTGGTGCAGATCGCCGATGCCCCCCTGCTGGAGATGGGGGTGCTGCCCTGGAGCCGGCACTTCCGCAGCTTCCCCGGCCAGGGCCAGCTCCCGCTGGATCGCTTCATGCAGGTGCTCAGGGAGACCCGCTACGACGGCTGGCTTTCCCTCGAGGTCTTCAACGACCAGTTTCGCACCACCCCGCCCAAGGAAACCGCCCTGGACGGCTACCGCTCGCTGGTCTACCTGCAGGAAAACCCCCTGGAAAAGCTCCCCGTGCAAACCGGCGGGGTGGCCTTCGTGGAGTTCGCCGTCAGCGAGGAGATGGCTCCCACCCTGGCCCAGTTCCTCGGGGCCCTGGGCTTCCAGAAGCGCGGCCAGCACCGCTCCAAGGAGGTGAGCCTGTGGCAGCAGGGGCAGATTAATTTCATTCTCAACAGCGAGCCGGGCAGCTTTGCCCAGGCCTACAACCAGGTGCACGGCACCTCGGTCTGCGCGGTGGCGGTTCTGGTCGAGGGGGTGGAGGAGGTGCTGCAACGGGCCCAGACCTACAAGGCCCCCATCTTCTACGGTCCAACCGGCCCCGGCGAGCACCAGATCCCGGCCCTGCGCGGTCTGGATGGAAGCCTGCTGTACCTGATTGAGGCCCAGCAGGAGATGGATGCCTTCTGGGCAGTGGACTTCGAGCTGGCCGCACCCGCCCCGGCCCCCAGCGCCGGCCTGCAGCGCATTGACCATCTGGCCCAGGTGATGCCGGCGGCCCAGGTGCTTTCCTGGGTGCTGTTCTACCGCACCATCCTGGGCCTGCAAACCTCCAACCTGCTGGAGATTCCCGACCCCGGCGGCCTCATCCAAAGCCAGGCCGCCGAAAGCCCCGACCGCTCGCTGCGCCTGGTGCTCAACGCCTCCCAGGCCGGCGGCACCCTGGCCGCGCGCTTCTTGAACGAGTACTACGGCGGCGGGGTGCAGCACATCGCCCTGGCTACCTCCGATATCTTTGGCACCCTCGAGCGCCTACGGAACAACGGCCTTCAGCTCCTCCCCATCCCCCAGAACTACTACCACGACCTCGAAGCCCGCTACGTGCTGGAGCCCGCCCTTCTAGAGCGCATGCAGGCCCTCAACGTGCTGTACGACCAGAGCCCGGAGGGCGAGTTCTTCCACGCCTACACCCAGACCTTCGACGATCTCTTTTTTATCGAAATTGTCGAACGCCGGGGTGCGTACCAGGGCTACGGCGCGGTCAACGCCCCCATCCGCATCGCTGCCCAGACCCGGCTGTACAAGGAGTCCCTGCGCACCCTGTCCACGCCCCCCCGCTTCCGGCCCGGTTAGCACCGCTCCCCCACCACGATCCCGGAAAAGTTAGGCCACACTGGGCATTTACCGTCAGAACGCCCTGCCCTTCGGGGAAGCTTTTAGATAGGGTAAAACGCGACCGGAGATCGCATGCGATCTCCGGTTTTTACGTCCCTGGCTTGGTGGGCGATGTAGGATTTGAACCTACGACCCCACGCGTGTGAAGAGTAAAAGCAGCGTACCAAGGCGTACAAGGGTGTTGGAGATTTAGCCTTTAGAACGGGATTTTTGCCCAAAGGGGTTATTCGCTGTTGGGGGTAACTTTTGGGGGTATGAGCAGTTAATGGGGGTACGGTTTGGGGGTACACAACGACCCCACGCCTTAGTACGACCTTGTACGGGATTGGGGGGGGTTGACTTTTTCCTCAGTTCAGGTCATATTTTTGCTAAGATAGGCGAAAGCTATACCAAGTAAGCAAAAGCTGTACCAACCTGCCGTAGGGCAGGCATTTTTATGCCCCTCCGCCACAACAAAGACCCGCCTTTATCGGCTTTCTTCCGCGAACCCCACAGAGGTCTTTTCGCCCTCGTGGGGTTTTTTGTTGGTTTTCGGCAATGGAAGTTTGCTGATGAAAGGACGTAACAAATGGAACGTTTAGCAATCACTCCAAGGGAGCTCGCGAAGATGCTTGGCGTTAGCGCCAACCACGTTTATAACCTGATTGCGAGCGGTCAGGTAAAGGTTACTCGACTGGGAAGGCGTTTGCTGGTTCCCCGCTACGAGCTCGAGCGCCTGGGGCTCTTGCCCAAGGAAAACCCCGCCATGCAGGGCGGGGCTGAGTAGGAGGGTGGCTATGCTTCCCGAAAACATTCTACACGCCCGGCTCACCTTCCTCTCGCACTTCCCCCACAACCAGCGGGCCACCGCCACTAACTTTCTGCTCCAAGCCATCCGCGCCGGCTGCAACGAGCCTAACCAGGTGGTGGGGTATGCCCTCGAAACGGCGTGCCGCCGTTGCCACCTCGAAGCCGCCCAGACCTTTTTGTCCCTCTTCGAGAACAACCCCGAGGCCCTGTTAGCCGGGGCACGCTGGGCTTTGTGGTGGGAGAGTCTGTCCCCCGAGGAGAAGCGCCGTTTTCGGGAGGGGCGGGCTGAGGAAGCCATAGAGCGCTGGATGGAGCAAAACCCACCCACAGACAGGCAACTCGCCTATTTGAACCGCCTGGGCTACCGTGGGCCGACACCCGCTAATCGGCTCGAGGCTTCCCGGCTGATTGACGAGCTTGTGAAGGGGGTGCGCCATGCCTAGCCCCCTACAAGCCGCCCTCGAGTACGCCCGGCTGGGGTATGCGGTGCTGCCCCTGCTGCCCGGTGAGAAGCGCCCACACAGCCGGTTGGCCCCTAACGGGTTGACGAACGCCACCCCCGACCCCGAGGTGTTGCGCCGCTGGTGGCAGGCTGTGCCCACCGCCGGGGTGGGTATCCTGCCCCCCGAGCAGGTGTTGGTGTTGGACTTTGACGCGCCCGAGGTGTGGGAGCAGCTGCGGGCTGAATACCCCGAGCTAGCCACAGCCCCACGGCAAAGGAGCCCTCGGGGGGGGGTGCATGTCTTCCTGAAGCTGCCTAAAAGTCTGATAGGAAGCCTCACCACCACCGCCCGGAAGATGCCGGGGTTAGACCTGCGCGGGCTGGGCAAAGCGTACCTTGCGGCTGCCCCCACCGAGCTACCAAACGGGGGCTATAGCTGGGAAGTACCCCTGCTACCCCCGGCTGAACTGCCCCTGCCCCCCGAGGGGCTGCTAAAGCGTCTGCTGCCCGAGCCCCCACCCCCACCACCTGAGTACCAGCCCGCGAGCTTCCGGGGTGTGAAGGGCGACAAGCTGACCCGCCGCCTGGAAGGCCTTCTGCGCTGGGCTTGTGAGCGGGTAGCCAGTACCCCCGAGGGGCAACGCCATAACACCCTGCTCAGTTACGCCCGGCTGATAGGCGGCTATGTCCACCTGGGCCTCGACCCGGAGCAGGTCACCAGCGCCCTGGCTGAGGCTGCTATGCAGGCCGGGTTACCCCACTCCGAGGCCGAGGCCACCGCACGGGACGGGCTGAGGTACGGGCTGGATGCGCCGTTGGAACTGCCCGCTGATGAGGGCAAGGGGGATACTTTCGGGGAAGCCCCCACCTGCCCTCTGGATGGGCGCACTGGTGGGGGGCAGGTGATGGGGAACCCCCGCTACAAGGTGGAGCGCGGGCAGATTTGGGCCGCCAAGGTAGAGGGCCGGGGTGAGTCACAGGGTGTGGCCTACTGGCCCCTGTGCAACTTCGCTGCTGTGATTGAGCGCGAGATAGTCGCTACTGATGGGCTCGAGACCGAGACCCTGTTTGAACTTCGGGGCTACACCTCCACAGGCCGCCCGCTGCCTGTGGCCCTGGTGAAGTCGGGCGAGTTTTCCGGCATGAACTGGGTGGCCCGGCACTGGGGGGCTGAGGCGGTGGTGCTGCCCGGTCAGGCCAACCGGGATCACCTGCGGGCCGCCATTCAGTTTTTGAGCCTGAGCGAAGGGCGCATCCGCCGCGCTACCGTGTACCGGCATCTGGGTTGGACGAAGACAGCGGACGGCTGGGTGTACCTGCACGCGGGGGGTGGCATCGGGGCGAAGGGAAGCGTGACCGGGCTCGAGGTACAGCTTGGGAAAGTATTTGAGAACTTCGCCCTGCCCGAGCCCCCTACGGGCGAAGCTGAGCGCGAGGCCATCACCACACTGTGGCGGCTGTCGGAGGTGACCCCCTACAGGGTGAGCGTCCCACTTCTGCTCTACGCCCTGGCTACGCCGCTGGGTCACACACCCTTCAGCCTCTACCTGGCAGGCCCGAGTGGAAGCCAGAAGACCTCGCTGGCCTTGGTCATTCAATCCCTGTGGGGCTGGCACGACAGCCCGCCCACAAGCTGGGAAGCCACCCCCAACGCCCTGGAAGCCTACGGCTTCACCGCCAAAGATGCCCTGCTGCTGATAGACGACTACGCCCCTCAAGCGAGTGAGCAGAAACAGAAGGAACTACAGGCCAAAGCCGCTCGGGTTTTGCGTTCACAGGGTAACGCTACGGGGCGGGGAAGAATGCGGGCAGACGGCTCACTGGCAGGGGATAGACCCCCTCGGGGCAGTCTGCTGGTCACCGGGGAGGACTTACCGCCGGGGCACTCCATTCGGGCTCGGTGTCTTTTTCTCGAGCTCGAGCGCGGGGATGTAGACCTGCGCCGGCTCAGTGAAGCGCAACGCCAAAACCGTGAAGGCGCATATGCCCGCGCCCTGAGCGCTTGGGTTCGCTACCTCTCCGCTGACCTCGAAACCTACCAACGCCAACTCGCAGACCGTACCGCTGAACTTCGCCCCCGCTGGGAATCCCAACACGGGCGCACCACGGATGCCCTGGCCCGGCTGCACGCCACCTGGGAGCTATACCGCGACTACGCCGCCACCGTGGGGGTTGACCTCGCTTATATGGATGGGCGGGTGCTGGAAGCCCTCGAAGCAGTACGCCGCACCCAATCGTCCTACCAAAGAGATTCTGACCCCACCGAGCGCTTCGGGGGGTTACTCTTTAGCGCCCTTCGCATGGGCCGGGGCCACCTGGTGCCTGTGTCTTGGAGGCCGGGGCAATCTATAGAGGATTACCTGGACGACCCCACCCGCTGGGGCTGGCGCTACCGCGAAACCACCAGCGGCCACCCTGACGCTCATGGGGTGTGGGAACCCCTGGGGCCACAAATCGGCTGGCTTCCTGACGACCCAGACACCCTCGGGCTATACCTCGACCCCACCCCGGCCTACACCGTGCTGGCACGTCTGGCGAACGAGTCGGGCGAGTCGTTACTCACCGAGCGCACCCTGTGGAAGCGGCTGGGGGAGCGGGGGGCTATCCGTATTCAGGGGGACGGTCAGTCTATCCGCCACCAAGCAGTGGTCAAGATTCACGGTAAATCCACCCGTGTTGTGCACCTGCTAGGGGGTTATATCTCAAAAACCGGTAACACCGGTAACCGTGCCGATAATGGCGTGCAGGACGAGGAAAACTCGGTTACCGGTTTTTCTTCGGTTACCGGTACGACCGGTAACCGGGAGCCCGCACCAGAACAGCGCGAAGAGATGGTTACCGGTACGACCGGTAACCTGGCAGAAACCGGTAACCACGGGAGAGCCGTCCAGGACGCAACAAAAACCGGAGTTACCGGTGTTACCGGTTGTACAGATATAAGGGGTAGCCACGCTACGCAAGAGCAAGAGGAAGAGGGGGGTGACTGGGAGGTGGTGCTATGACCCCCTGGCCCGTCCTCTTCTCCCGGCTGCCCCAACTGGTAGACAAGCTCGAGGCGATAGCCCACCCCCTGCTGACTGTGGAGGTAGACGGGGAGATCGTGGCCCGGCTGGTGCGCCCTAGCCGGGCCGAACTCGAGGCTCACGCCCGCTGGCCGGGTATGCCCACCCACACACCCGAGGGGTGGCTGCTCGAGGCCCTGAGCAAGGTGCGCCGCTACTATCCCGAGCCACAGGGGCGGGTGGCCCTGTATGCGGGAAGCCAACCTGTGGCACAGGTACGACGCAGGGAGGGGGTGGGCCATGCCGCCTAGGTATCCCCACCTACCCCCCGCCCTGCTCCGGCTGCTCGAGGCTAGCCCCTGGGAAGGAACCCCCACCGAGCTATACGCCGCCCTCGAGCCCTACCGGGTAGAGCCCTGGCCCGCCAACCCGGTGAGCCTGTCGCTGTGGCTCAAACACCACGCCCAGGCGCACGGTGTCCAGGTGGACTTCCACCACACCGGAGAGCGCCGGGTATTGCGGCTGGCACGAGGGGGTGACGGGTTTGGGGGTGAGGGTATATCGCAACATAGCGCAACGATTCCGCCCAATTCCGGCGTGTTTTGGAGCTTCCCCACCTGGGGGGCTTTGCTCGAGGCCCTACCCCGGCTCGAGGGGAGCGAGTCCTACTACACCCTGGCCTTCGACCTGGGGACGTGCCGGATAGGGCAGACCGTCCCACAGGGGTGGCTACCCTTTGTGGCAGAGCGGTGGGCGGCACGGTACCCACAACCCCATGAGGTGCGGGCCTACCCCGGAGCGGTAGAGGTATCCACCGTGTGGCCTTTGGGCCAATCCCCCTAGCCACAATCCGCCGGGATATTTCCCCTAATAGCAGTTAGGGGAAGTATCCTTATTGAGTCCCACAATGCTACAATGACTTATGCCAAACAAAGAACACCATGTAGCCATGGTGCGACCACCCAAAGAACGCCGTCTGGCTGCGCTGGGACTCGAGCCGTTAGGTTCTAACGAAGTAAGCGCCCGGTTCAGGATGCGGCTGGACAAGAGAGTAGCCGCCGTGCTCGAGGGGATGACTCCCACACAACGCGGTGAGGCGCTGGTGATCGGACTTCGAGCGCTGGGACTGCTAGAGGGGGTGGAGGATGAGCAGGAGACGCGGTAAGGGTGCGGGGACTACCTACTTCCATAAGGGCTCTAACCGTTGGTGCGCTGAACTCAGTGTGGGATTCGACCATCACGGCAAGCCGCTAAGGGTGCGGTCCTACCACAAGACCCGCCGGGAAGCTGAAGCGTGGCTAGCCGAACAAGCCGCGCTCTACCACAAGGGGTTACTTGCCGATCCTAGCAAGCTGACCGTGGGGGAATGGGCGGAGCAGTGGCTAGAGCGCAAGTCACGGGAGATTCGACCCAACACCCTAGACGCATACCGCCGCGAGTTGGGGTATGCGCTGCCCGCGCTGGGCCATCTACCCTTGCAAAAAGTGACCCCTAGCCATGTACGGGCGTTGCTGGACGATTTAGCCAAACGCTACAGCTACCGCACGGTTCGTTGGGTCCGGCAAAAGTTGCATGTCCTGTTTGAGGAAGCGCTGAACCTCGAGATCATTCACC
>ENA-ORXB01002853-ORXB01002853.1-sediment-metagenome-genome-assembly--contig:-NODE-2853-length-13535-cov-3.408902_pt1 | contig 13535 bp, 12 predicted proteins | sample MGYA00237863_ERZ511475 | MGnify/ENA primary metagenome ERZ511475 (study PRJEB26305, sample SAMN06343858) | sediment metagenome | isolation source: hot spring sediment | place: Canada: British Columbia... | reverse complement strand
GGAGTTGCGTGTGCCGGGTACGGCGGGGCGGGGGTGCGGCCTGGGCCACGGTCTGCGCCGAGGGGCCAGTTTTTCCGGCCGGGGAGGTCTGCTGGGAATGAGGGCCCGTTTGCGCGTGAAGCTGGGCCGCCTGGAGCTGAAGAACCCCGTCGTCACGGCCTCCGGCACCTTCGGCTTCGGCCGCGAGTACGCGGGCCTGGTGGACCTGGGGCGATTGGGGGCCGTGACCGTGAAGAGCCTGACCCTGGTGCCCCGCTCCGGCAACCCGCCACCACGCACCGTGGAAACGCCGGCCGGGATGCTGAACGCTATCGGGCTGGAGAATCCCGGGGTGGACTGGTTTCTGGCCGAAGGCCTCCCCTACCTCAGGCAGAGGGGCGTGCCGGTCATCGCCAGCATCGCCGGGGAAACCCCGGACGAGTACGCGGCCCTGGCCGCCAGGCTGCACCGGGCCCCGGGCTTGGTGGCCCTGGAGGTGAACCTCTCCTGCCCCAACGTGGCCCGCGGGGGCCTGGCCTTCGGCAGCGATCCGGCCGCGGCCGCTGAAACGACGCGGGCCGTGCGGGAGGCCACCGGATTACCGCTCATAGCCAAGCTTTCGGCCCAGGTCACCGATATCGTGGCCGTGGCCCGGGCCGTGCTGGAGGCTGGCGCCGAGGCTCTTTCCCTGATCAACACCCTGCCCGGCATGGCCATAGACGTTCACCGGCGCCGGCCCGTACTGGGCAACGTCTTCGGCGGGCTTTCCGGCCCGGCCATTCGCCCGGTGGCCGTGCGGGCCGTGTGGCAGGTTTACGCCGCCCTGGGCTGTCCCATAATCGGCATGGGGGGCATCATGACGGCGTGTGACGCCCTGGAGTTCGTGCTGGCCGGGGCCCGGGCCGTGGCCGTGGGCACGGCGCACTTCGTCAACCCGCGGGCCGCCGAGGAGGTCCTCGACGGGCTGGAACGCTTTCTCCTGGAGCAGGGTGTGGCCGACTTCAACGACCTGGTGGGTGCGGCCCACCAACCGCGGCGCGCGTGAGGCCTGGTCGGCCGGTGGCCACGTCTCGCCTGCCGCAGGTCGCAAAGGCGTGGACCGGAGGCCGGGCGCCGCCTTCACCGCCGGAGGGTTATTTCCCGGCGCGTGCGTGTACCGTGCCGTGTAGGCAAGTTCCCACGGGGGTGCGGCAATGCAGCAGGAAGAGATAAGGCGCCGCCTGTACGTGGCCCTGGACGTGCCGGACTGGCCCGCGGCCCGACGTCTGGTGGAGCTGCTGGCCGGCCGGGCGGGGGGCTTCAAGGTGGGCCTGGAGCTCTTCTGCGCCGAGGGCCTGGCCGTGGTGGAAAAGATCAAGGCCCGGGGTGCCGGGGTCTTCCTGGACTTAAAGCTCCACGACATCCCGAGGACCGTGGCCCGCACCATAAGGGTTCTGGCCGCGGCCGGCCCCGACATCGTCAACGTCCACGCCGCCGGCGGGCGCGCCATGATGGGGGCGGCCGCGGCCGCGGCCCGGGAGGGGGCGGAGGCCGCCGGCAGGCCCGCGCCCCTGGTGGTGGCGGTGACGGTGCTCACGAGCCTGGACGACGGGGCCTGGCAGGAGGAGCTGGGGTTAAACCGTAGCGTGGGGGAAACCGTAACGCGCTGGGCGCGGCTGGCCAGGGAGGCCGGGCTGGACGGGGTGGTGGCCTCGCCCCGCGAAATCGAGGCCGTCCGCGCGGCGTGTGGCCCCGGCTTCGTGGTCATCACGCCCGGGGTGCGGCCGGGGGGATTTCCGGCGGAAGACCAGCGGCGCTTTCTGACGCCGGGGGAGGCCTGGCGCCGCGGGGCGGACTACCTGGTGGTGGGCCGTCCGGTCACGGCCGCCCCGGACCCCGTGGCGGCCCTGGAGGCCATCGTGTCCGAAATCGCAGGCCCCTGAATCCGTAAGAAGCCACCCTCATTTTCCGCTCACGCCGGGTTTCGGGCCCCGGGCAGAGCGTAAGCGCGCCGTGTTGCACTCCGGAGTCGGCTACAGATGCTTTTGCAGCTCTTCGGCAGAGACGCCTGCCGACCTGAGGATTGCTTTCAGCTCACAGAGCCACCTCTACCCTGGCGAAGTCGCTCCTGTCCTCCGGCAGGGGCTTTCCTTCTTCCGACAGAACTTCGAGGTAAAGCTCAGGCCTCCGACGAGCAATTCTGCCGCGTAAGACCTGCCAAGTTACGCGAAGCCCGGCTGGGCAAAATTGCTCGTCGTCTCTCACCCGCTCCAGAGCCTGCTCCCTGGTGTTTCCCCAGGTGACGCACCCGGGCAACGCGGGGACCTCGGCGGTCCACCTGCCGTCCTCTTCGGGAATGAGCCGTACGTTGAAGTACCGTCGCACGGAAGCCACTCCCCTTCCGGCTTTGCCTCAATTATACGCCGGGGACAAGCAGGGAAACAAGAAAGTTACGCACGGCACCGCGCCGCCACCGGGGCAAATGTGGCCCTGGCGTGCGATTTTCCGCAGTTACACATGGCGCCCGCGCCACCACCGCACGAAAGTGTATTCCCGGCGGGGCCAATTCTTCGGGCCGCCCACAGGTATCGTGTGGAAAATCACGGCACGCCGGCAGAAGGCCGGGCCAGGCGGGCCACCAGGTCCGGCTCCGGCGCGGCCACCACGGTCCGGAAATCCTCGTAGAGCACCTTCCCGGGCCGCGCGCCTTTGGGCTTGTAAACGTTGCGCCGCAGGGTGTAATCCACTGGTACCTTACCCGCCCCCCGGCCGCGGCTGAAGTAGGCGGCCAGGGAGGCGGCTTCCTCCAGGGTGGTCGCGGGCACGGGCCGGCCCCGGGTGCGCACGATCACGTGGGCCCCGGGCAGGTCCTTCGCGTGGAGCCACAGATCGCCGTCGGTGGCCACGTGCCGCCACAGGTATTCGTTCTGGCGGTTGTTCTTGCCCACCAGGATTTCCAGGCCGTCCGAGGAAAGAAAGCGCAGGGGCCCGGACTCCGGCCGGGCCGGGCGTTCGGGCCGGGTCTGGGCTTCGCCCCGTACATAGCCCTGTTCTTCCAGTTCCCGCCGGACGTCGGTCAGTTCCTCCGGGGTCTCCGCCAGCTCTACGGCCAACTCCAGCCCCTCCAGGTAGGCGAGTTCCTCCCGGAGCCGTTCCCGTTTTTCCCGGCCTTCCTCCCGCGCCCGTTTGAGCTTCCGGTACTTCTTAAAGTAGTGCTGGGCGTTGGCCACGGGGGAGAGCTCCGGGCGGAGGGGTATAAAGACGTGGCCCCCGTCGTAGAAATTTTCCAGCGTGACGGAGTCCGCTCCCGGCGCGACGCAGTGTAAGTGGGCCATGAGCAACTCGCCGTAGACCCGGTAGCGCTCCGGGTCTTCCTCCAGGGCGGCCCGCGCGGCCTCCATCCGGGCGGCGAGGCTCTTGCGGTGGCGGTGAATCGCGGCGAGCAGCGACTGCCTTTCGCGCCGCAGGCAGTCGTGCCGTTTCCTCACGTTGAAGTGTTCTTCCAGGACCAGGCTGACGGATTCCCGATGTCGCCGGTCCAGGTGACCGCAGTGGGTGAGGTCCAGGGCCGCGAACTCGACCGGCCGGCCCCGGTCCAGCACCAGGGTGGGCCGGAAGCGACCCTCGCACACGTCCGCCATCATCCGTGCCAGGGCGGACCTCAGGAGCCGCAGTTCGTGGGCGCCGCAGAATTCGAGGGTGAGGTCCGCGGGCAGCCCGGCCCGAAAGACCACCTCGCGGGCCAGCACCGTGCTCAGGCCCGCCACGCTCTTCTGAAGGGCCGCGGCCACCGGCGTATCCAGGGGGTGGGACAGCAGCCGGCGATGGAAGGTTTCCTCGTCCGATTTCCGGGGGTCCAGCTTGCCGGACTCGGGCGGCGGCACGTAGGGCCGGCCGGGCAGCACCTCCCGGTGGCGGCTCACGGCGTGGGAATAGCGTTTTACGGCGTCGACGACGACGCCGTCGGCCAGGAGGATGATGTTGCTGTGCCGGCCCATGAACTCGGCCACCAGGCGCCTGGCGGGCGGTGCCCCGGCGGCGGGCGCGAAGTCCAGAAGAAGCACGCGCTCCAGGTCGGGCTGGGCCACCTCCACCAGGCGCAGGCCTTCCAGGTGCTTGCGCAGCACCTGGCAGAAGACCGGGGGCCTTTCGGGATTGGGAGGGCTTTCTTCTATCAGGTGGGCCCGCGCCCCCTCGGCGTGGGCCGAAAGGAGCAGGCGCCGCGTGCCCCCGCGGGACACCACCAGCACCACCTCCAACGGCGCCGGCTGGTGTACGCGCGACACGCGGCCACCGAGCAGGCACTCCCGCACCTCACGCACCACGGCCCTGAGGCATATTCCGTCAAAGGGCACAATCCTCCACCCCTTATCCGGCGGACTATAACAGATTCTTTAACTGCTCCACCGCGAACCGCGCACTTTTGAGAATTGGCTACCACCGCTGGGCCAGGCGGCGCAGAATCGTGGTCAGGTCCTGCTTACCCAGTCTTCCCGCGGCCACCTCCATCATAGCCTTATACAACCATCCCGAAGGATCGCTCAGACTTACACCGTTCAGCTCCAGGAACACCAGGGCGCAGACAAGGGCCGTACGCTTATTGCCGTGCACAAAAGGGTGGTTACGGCAGATGTGGAAGGGGTATGCAGCCGCCATTTCGTAGAGGTCGGCGTGGAGGTACTCACCCTGCCAGGATGCCTCGGGCATCGCCAGTGCCGACTGGAGTAGCGCCAGGTCACGTATGCCGGGTCGGCCGCCGTAACGTTCGATCTGGTCCCTATGGATCTCCACGACCTCGGCCAGGGTTAGAAACGCGATTTTTTCCATGCCTTACTCCGCAAGCCTTCTCAACGTGCTTGCGTGTTCCGCGTTCACCTTGTCTAAAGCCCTGCGGAATTTCGTGGTCCGCTCCGTGTCGGGCAGGGGGGATATAATCAGACTCCTGCCGTCCGTCGTAATCTTTAGCGGAGTTTCCATGGTGATGCCACGCAGCTCCAAAATAGGCTTGTCGATAATTAGCGCGGCGCTGTTTCCGTGCGCGGTCAGGGTCTTGATCACGCTCCATCCCGCCTCTATTGGTAACTCATTGTATATACATCATATCATGTACATCCCGCACCGTCAAACGACCGGGAATTTTGCCCTCGCAGAGCCTTGCGCACAGCGCCAGCTTACCCGGGCAAAATTCCCGGTCGAACGACCAGGAATTTGCCCTCGGAAAGCCCTGCACGCAGCGCCAGTGTACCTGACAAATTTCCTGGTCGAACCTACCGGGACTACCCAGAAAATTTCCTTATTTCAGAATGCTTCATTCGCCCCTTTTTGCCCATCACCTAGCGTACGCCGGCCTGTATACCGCATACTTCTTCCAGGCCCCGTCGCGGTAGCAGGAATTCGCGGCCCTCTGGTGGAATAGACCGCACCGGGTCCGGTTGACAATTTTAAAGAATTGTCAACCATATTTCTCGGGCGGTGGTAGTGATGGAGTTCGTGAAGATGCACGGGCTGGGCAACGACTTCGTCGTGTTCGACGCCCGGCGGCACGCCGTCGCGCTCGACGCGGCGGAGGAAGTCGTCGAGCTCGTCCCGGGACTTCGGCTTCCAGGACTTAGTGATGCGGTCGCGGCCGATGCCCTCGACCTTGCCGAACTTCTCCAGCTGGTGCTCCCGGATCGCGACGACCGCCTCGACCACGCGCCGCAGCTGCTTCGCGTCGACCTTCCCGTCGCCCTCGACGGCCTCCCGCAGCGCGGTGGCGAACTCCCCCGCCTCGATCCGCCGCGCGAGATCCACCTCCTGCGCGGCGTTCAGGAGCGGCACCTTGCCGATCTCCTTCAGGTACATGCGGACGGGGTCGTTCGTCGGCGCCTTGAGGAGATCGACCTCGAGCGCACGCTGCGCGGCGACGTCGGTCTCGTCGCCGGGGACCTCGATGACCTCGATGCCCTCGCTGCGCAGGTGCTCCTCGACCTGCGAGAGGAACTCCTCCACCTGTTCGGGCGAGAACTCCTCGACCGGCACGGCTTCGAGGAGATCGTCGGAGGTCACGAACCCGCGCTCGCGGCCGCGCGCGGTGATGGCTTCCTTCGCTTCCTCGAGACCCAGATCGCGGGCCGCTTCCGTCAAACGAGGCTCCTCGCGCATCGGTCCGAACGCTCGGGAAGTGTACGAGATGGCACCGGCGGCGACCCCTCAGACTGCGGGGACGCCCCGACCCTCGCGGAGCCGGCGCAGGCGTCCGTCGGTCTCGATCAGCTCGCGGAACAGCTCGTCGTAGCCGGGGTCCGTGGTGGGGTTCATACCCTGGAGGCGCCGGCGCAGCTCCTCGCTCCGGCGCCGGAGCCGGAACTCCTCGAGGCGGCTCCACACCTCCTCGGCGTAGCCGGGGACCGGGTCGCCGTCGAGCGGCTCGAGCGCGAGGGCCGAGAGGGCGCGCACGAGGCGCTCGTCGCCCCCGGCGATCACCCGGCGCAGGTCGAAGCCCGCCGCGCGCAGGACCTCGAAGAGGCCCCGGGCCGTCCGCGTCTGGAAGTGCTCCTCGCTCAGGCGGTCCCCGAGCGCCCGGAGGACGCCCGCATCGCGCGCGAGCAGGCGGAGCATCTCGCGCTCGAGCCGCTCCTGGGCGGTGGCGCGCGTGATCGCCTTCTCGGGGGGCGGCGGCCGTCCCTGCCGCCGGCGCTCCAGCGCGAGCACGACCGAGCCCTCGGTCACGCCGACGAGCTCGGCGAGCAGGTGCGCGTACTCGGACAGGCGGACGGGGTCGGAGAGGCCCTCGAGCAGCGGCAGGGCCGCCGCCACCGCCGCCGCCTGGCCCTCGACGGTGGTGAGGTCGTGCCGCCCCACCGTGCGGCGGAGCATGTACTCGACGAGCGGCTCGGCCTCGGTCGCGAGCTGCCGGAACGCGTCCGCGCCGTGGGCCCGGACGAAGTCCGCGGGATCCTCGCCCTCGGGCAGGATCAGCACCACGGGGCGGACCGGATAGGTCTCGAGGAAGGCGAAGGCGCGCTCGGCGGCGCGGGCGCCCGCCTCGTCCGAGTCGAAGGCGAGCACCATGCGCTGCGCGAAGCGCGAGGCCGCCCGGAAGTGACCCTCGCCGAGGGCCGTGCCGCAGGTCGCGACCACGTTCTCGACCCCCGCCGTGGCGAGGGCGACCACGTCGGTGTAGCCCTCGACCACGACGATCTCGCCGCTGCGCGCCACGGACGCCTTCGCGCGATGCAGGTTGTAGAGGACCTCGCCCTTGCGGTAGATGGGCGTCTCCGGCGAGTTCAGGTACTTCGGTCCGTCCTCCCGACCCCCCGGCAGCATCCGCGCCCCGAACCCCACCGCCCTCCCCGAGAGGTCGTGCACGGGGAACGTGATGCGGCCGCGGAACCGGTCCCGCACGTTCCCGTCGGCGTCGCGGACCGCGAGCCCGGCCTCGACGAGGATCTCCGTCGAGAGCGAGCGCGCGAGCCGCCGCAGCAGGAAGTCCGGGTAGCCGGGGGCGTAGCCGATGCCGAACGCCTCCCAGGCCTCGCGCTCGAACCCGCGCGAGCGCAGGTACGAGCGGGCCTCCTCGGCCTCGCGACCCTCGAGCAGCATGCGGTGGTACAGGGCCGCGGCCTGCTCGTTCGCGCGGTGGAGCGCCTGGCGGCGGGACGCGGCCCGACGCTCGGCGGCCGAGTCGCCCTCGTAGCGGAGCGTGACGCCCGCCTCCTTGGCCAGGCGCTCGACGGCCTCGGCGAAGTCCAGGTGCTCGATCTCGCGCAGGAACGTGATGGCGTCGCCGCCGGCTCCGCAGCCGAAGCAGTAGAAGACGCCCTTGCTCGGCGAGACCGAGAACGACGGCGTCTTCTCCGTGTGGAAGGGGCAGAGGCCGCTGTACGCGTCGTGTCCGCTCTTCTTCAGGGCGAGGTACCCCGAGACGAGCTTCACGATGTCGGTCCGCTCTCGGACCGCCTCGAGGTCCTCCTGCCTGATCCTCCCCGCCACGCTCGTCCTCTCCTGGAGCGGCCGCCGCGGCGGCCTACAGCAACCAGCCCTGGGGAAGGAAGAGCTGCTCGTACACGCGGAGCGCGTACCGATCCGTCATCCCGGCGATGTAGTCGGCGATGCGGGTCGGCAGGTCGCCCGGGGCTCGATGGTACTCCTCCGGCACCGCCTCCGGATGCTCGAGGTAGTAGGCGAACAGCGTGCGCACGAGCGCGATGGCCTTCTCCTGCTCCGCGCGCGCCTCGGGGCGCAGGTAGACGCGCTCGAACAGGAACGTCCGGAGCACGTCGAGGGCGTGAGCCACGGGCTCGGACAGGCCGACCTGCGGACCGTCCGCGCTCGTGGTGACCAGGTCCGTGACCAGCGTGTCGATCCGCTGCCCGTGGGTGCGCCCGAGGACCTCGAGGACCTCGGTGGGCAGATCCTCCGGCCGCAGGACCCCGGCGCGGACGGCGTCGTCCACGTCGTGGTTCACGTAGGCGATCCGATCGGCCAGGCGCACGACCGCAGCCTCGGGGGTGGCCGGCGCCGGCATCGACCACGGGTGGTTCAGGATCCCGTCCCGCACCTCCCAGGTCAGGTTGAGCCCCCGCCCCCCGTTCTCGAGGTGGTCCACGACCCGCAGGCTCTGCTCGTTGTGGCGGAACGGGCGCCCGAGGAACGGCGAGAGCGCCTCCTCCCCCAGGTGCCCGAAGGGCGTGTGGCCGAGGTCGTGGCCGAGCGCGATGGCCTCGGTGAGGTCCTCGTTCAGCCGCAGCGCTCGGGCGGCGGTCCGCGCGATCTGCGCGACCTCCAGCGTGTGCGTGAGACGGACCCGGTAGTGGTCGCCCTCGGGGGCGAGGAACACCTGCGTCTTGTGCTTCAGCCGCCGGAACGCCTTCGAGTGGACGATGCGGTCGCGGTCGCGCTGGAAGCACGTCCGCAGGGGGTCGGGCGCCTCCTCGCGCTCTCGGCCCTTGCTCGCCTCCGAGCGCGTGGCGTGCGGCGCGAGCGTCTCGCGCTCGATCCGCTCGGTCACCTCTCGGGGGCTCGGCATGGACCGCATGCTAGCGCGGCCCGCCGACGCGCCCGCTCACCGCCCGAGCAGGCGGTAGTACAGGTACGCGAAGACCTCCCGCAGGTAGCCCTGGAGGCGCGTGCGCTCCGAGCGCGCCGCCGAGCGCCAGGTGGCCGACACGTAGGCCTCGATCCCGAGGTCCCTCGCCATCCGGCGGATCCGCAGGTTGTGCCAGGGGTCCGAGACCAGGAACGCCGAGGCGAGACCCCGCTCCCGCATCCACGAGGCCGCGGCGCGGAGGCTCGCCAGGGTCGTCGAGCCGACCGGGAGCGCCACCACCGCCTCCTGTGGCAGGCCGTGGTCGACGAGGTAGTCGCGACCGGCCTCGGCCTCGGTCGAGACGTCGCCGGGGCGTCCCGCGCCGAGCACGAGCACCCGGTCGGCCCGGCCCTGCCGGTACAGCAGCGCGGCGTGCTCGAGGCGCCCCCGCAGGACCGGCGAGGGCACCCCCTGGTACTGGGCCGCGCCGAGCACGACGATCACGTCGACGCGGTCGATCTCGCTCGCCTCATCGTGGTGGGCCGCCGACCAGACCGCCCAGGCGGTGATCCCCAGGACCGCTCCGGCTCCGAGCAAGAGGACGAGCGCCAGGCTCGCGACGGGATGGCGGAGGGCGAGGCGGAGGGCGGTCCCCACGAGCGCCGATGGTAGCCGCCCGGGGGACCGCCGCCTCACCCGTCAGGCGGACGGGATCGCTCCCGCCTCGCGCAGGGCGGCGAGGAACCCTCGCCGGGTGAACCCGCTGCCGAGCGCCGCCCGCTGCCCGCACGGGCCGGAGACCTGCCACGTGAGGACCCAGGTCCCGTCCGAGCCGCGGAGGACGCCCTCCACGCTGGTCGCGGCCTCGACCGAGCCGACGACCGGCAGCCCCTCGCCGAACTCCCCCGGGATCCCCGCGAAGTAGTGCAGCTCACGGCCGTCGCCGCTCACCAGACCCAGGCGGATCCCGACGTGGTCCGGATACGGCTCCCGGAACGACTCCGCGACCTCGAACCCCGCGGGGGCTCCGAACCCCGCATCGCAGACGGGACGCTCATCGCGCGCCCCCGAGCCGTCGGCGCCGACGGCGCACCCGGAGACGAGGATCCCGGCGATGGCCGACGCCGCCCAGAGGCGGATGCCGCGCCTCACGGCAACGAGGCCGGGACCGGCCCGACCAGCGGTCCCGAGCCGTCGGGGGCCGCCTCCTGTCCGAGACCCGCGTACAGCCCACCGAGCGAGCGGACCCGCTCGCGCAGGACGGTGGCCGGGTTCCCCGCCGCGGCCATCGCCTCGGCGAACTGCTGCGCCCCCGCCTCGGTCCGGAACGCCGAGACGAGCGCGAAGTCGCCCGGCTCCCCCACCTGCTCCCGGAAGCCCTGGAACTGGGCGACGGGGACGACGTAGTAGCCCTGCAGGTCGCCGAGCCCCATGCCTCGGTTGGCCGCCTCCGCCTCCGCCCGGGTCTCGAACACCCCGCCGACGACGAGCACGAGCATCTCTCCCGCCCCGGTGTCCGGCCTCATCGTCGCCGGGACCCCCGGGGCCTCCGGAGCCGGGGCGGTCCGCGCGACGACCGCCACCCCGGTGATCAACGCGAGCACGCCGGCCACCCAGGCCGCCGCGCCGAGCAACGTCTTCTTCATCGGGTCCTCCTCCCTCAGTAGCCGAAGGCGTACTGGAAGTGCATGGGGTCGCAGAAGTCCAGACCCCAGCGCCAGCCGTGGTCCTTGAAGATGTAGGCGAAGTTCTTGTTCGTCGTGCTCGAGCACTGCCCCATCGGCTCGTACGAGGCCGAGATGTCGACGGCGATGCCCCACGCGTGGGTGCTCCAGGTGGTGGTGCCGTCGATGTAGCGGCAGAGGTACCCCCAGATCCCGCTCTTCGTGTACTGGCCGAGGTGGGCGTTCTGGATGTGCCCGTACACGTCGTTGTCGAGGTTCGTCGAGACCCCGCCCTTGCCCGAGACCATCTCGGTCGGGTAGCCGCCGAGCTTCTTGTGGAAGCGGATGCGGTAGGTCTTGCCGTTGTCGGCAGCCGTCCAGTCCATCCAGATCTTGTAGGCGTCGGCGTTGCAGGGCTGACCGAACCGGTTCACGATCTGCGTGTAGCCGGTCGGCGTCGCCGGGTAGTTGTAGTGCCAGTCGCGCCAGCCCGCCTTCTGCCAGTGCCACCCGAGCGCGAGCGGCGCGAGCGCGACGAGCACCGTGAGGGGGAGGAGGCGCGGTCTGCGACGGCCGCGGTCGGGGCGAGCGGAGCTGCCCATGTCCACCTCCTCGTGACTCGTGGGGGAGACCCGTGGGGGAGACCCGTGGGGGAGGCTCCAGGGGGAGGCGAGGGAGGCGGTGAGCGTACCGAACGGACCCCGCGCGCGCATCACCCGCCCGGGGGAGATCGCAGCCCGGGCCGGGGGATTCCCGGCTCGGCCTACTTCGAGGCGGACTCCGCCGACCCGAGGACGGCCTGCCCGGCCGCGAGCCGCGCCGTCTCGATCCGGAACGGCGAGCACGAGACGTAGTCGAGCCCGATCTCGTGGCAGAACCGCACGCTCGCCGGGTCGCCCCCGTGCTCGCCGCAGATGCCGAGGTGCAAGCGCGGGTTCGCGGCCCGTCCCTCCTCCACCGCGATCCGCATCAGCCGACCGATGCCGGCCCGGTCGATCGTGACGAACGGGTTCGCCGGCACGAGCCGGCGCTCTTCGTACATCCCGACGAACTTGCCGATGTCGTCCCGGCTGAACCCGAACCCCATCTGGGTGAGGTCGTTCGTCCCGAAGGAGAAGAAGTCGGCGACCTCGGCGATCTCGCCCGCCGTGAGCGCCGCCCGCGGCACCTCGATCATCGTGCCCCACTCGAGGTGGTCGAGGGTGACGCCCTCGCGCTCGAGCACCTCCCGCGCCACCGGCTCGAGCTCGGCCCGCATCTGCTCGAGCTCGGCGCGGGTGGCGACGAGGGGGATCATGATCTCGACCTTCGGGTCCCCGCCCTCCTTGCGGACCTTCGCGGCCGCCTCGCAGATCGCCCGGACCTGCATCGCGTACAGCCCGGGCTTCACGATGCCGAGCCGCACCCCGCGCAGGCCGAGCATGGGGTTGGCCTCGTGGAGCTCGCGGACCTTCGCGAGGACCCGGCGGGCCTCCTCCAGCGGCATCCGCTCGCCCCGGATCTCGACCTCCTCCTCGCCGGTCAGCTCCGCCGAGCGGACGGCCACGGCGAGCTCCTCCAGGTTCGGGAGGAACTCGTGCAGCGGCGGGTCGAGCAGCCGCACGGTGACCGGCAGCCCGCTCATCGCGCGGAAGATCCCGGCGAAGTCCTCCCGCTGCAGCGGCAGGAGCTCCTCGTAGGCCGCCTGCTCCTCGGCCGGGGTCTCGGCGAAGATCATCCGCCGGACCGCGGCGACGCGCTCGGGGCCGAGGAACATGTGCTCGGTCCGCGCGAGGCCGATCCCCTCGGCCCCGCGCTCGCGCGCGTTCGCGGCCTGCTCCGGCGTGTCGGCGTTCGCCCGGACCCGCAAGCGCCGGAGCCGGTCGGCGTGCGCCATGAGCCGCTCGAAGGCCCGCCAGATCTTCTCCCGCCGGGCCGCCTCGTCCCCGGCTCGGGCGCGCTCGAGCACCGACTCCTCGAGCGGCAGCTCGCCCACGTAGACGTTCCCGGTGAACCCGTCGATCGTGATGACCTCGCCCTCGCGGACCGTGGTCCCGTTCGCGGTGAAGCTCCGGGACGCGAGGTCGAGCTTGATCTGGTCGGCGCCGCAGACGGCGGGGATCCCCTCGCCCCGGGCCACCACGGCCGCGTGCGAGTTCGTGCCCCCGGCCGAGGTCAGGATGCCCTGCGAGACGATCATCCCGTGGTAGTCGTCGGGGGTGGTCTCGCGCCGGACGAGGATCACCCGCTCGCCCCGGCTCGCCCAGGCCTCGGCGTCGTCCGCGCTGAAGACGACCTTGCCGGTCGCCGCGCCGGGGCTCGCGTTCAGGCCCCTCGCGATCGGCTCGCGGCCCTCGGCCCGGACCCGGCGCTTGAACAGCTCCTCGAGGCGGTTCGCATCGACCCGCAGCAGGGCGGTGTCCTCGTCGATGAGCCCCTCCTCGAGCATGTCGTAGGCCATGACCCACTCGGCGAGGGCGGTGCGCTTGCCCACGCGGGTCTGGAGGATCCAGAGCTTGCCCTTCTCGATCGTGAACTCGATGTCGCACATGTCCCGGTAGTGCATCTCGAGCGTGTGCATGACCTGGAGGAGCTCCCCGTAGGAGACCGGGTCGAGGCGCTCGAGCTCGGCGAGCGGCAGCGTGTTGCGGATCCCCGCGACGACGTCCTCGCCCTGCGCGTTCGGCAGGTAGTCGCCGTAGGGCACCTTCTCCCCCGTGGCCGGGTCACGGGTGAAGGCCACGCCGGTCCCGGAGTCCTCGCCGCGGTTGCCGAAGACCATCGCGACCACGTTCACGGCGGTGCCGAGGTCGTCGGGGATCCGGTTCTGGCGTCGGTAGTCCCGCGCGCGCTTGCCGTTCCAGCTCTTGAACACCGCCTCGATGGCCAGGCGCAGCTGCACCCGGGGGTCCTGCGGGAAGTCC
>ENA-ORXB01002850-ORXB01002850.1-sediment-metagenome-genome-assembly--contig:-NODE-2850-length-13553-cov-3.752078_pt1 | contig 13553 bp, 13 predicted proteins | sample MGYA00237863_ERZ511475 | MGnify/ENA primary metagenome ERZ511475 (study PRJEB26305, sample SAMN06343858) | sediment metagenome | isolation source: hot spring sediment | place: Canada: British Columbia... | reverse complement strand
CGTCCGAGGCTGCATTAAAATATTTTCTACTAGGGATTGTTGCTTCGGTAATCCTGCTTTACGGCATGACGTTGCTGTTTGGATTAACAGGCCAGACGAATTTTATAGCAATAGCTAAAGAGCTGGCCAAGCAAAAGATAGATGCAACTCTAGCTGTAGCCATGCTTATGATAATTGTTGGATTAGGCTTTAAAGTTGCGGCAGTTCCGTTCCATTTTTGGGCACCAGATGTCTATGAGGGATCTCCTGTTCCCGTTGCTACATATCTTGCGGCTGGTCCTAAAGCTGGAGGTTTTGCAGCTATCATTCACCTATTTCCGGTTGCGCTTGCTTCAGTTAAGCCAGCCTGGGCAATGGTATTTGCTGCTCTTGCAGTGCTAAGCATGACGGTTGGAAATTTTGTTGCCTTAGCACAGAATCAGATAAGAAGGCTACTTGGTTATTCCGCAATCGCCCATACTGGATATCTATTGATAGGATTAGCGGTTGCCGATCAAATTGGCTACTCGTCCATGATATTTTATTTCTTTGTATACTCCCTAGCTGCACTTGGAGCGTTTCTTGTGGTGCTTGCCACGACCGAGCGCGGGATAGGCGAGAGCGTGACTGATTTTGCTGGGCTGCATAAGCGGGCACCGATGGTTGCTTTTGCAATGGCTGTTTTTTTATTCTCCCTGGTTGGATTGCCACCACTTGCTGGGTTTATGGGCAAGTTATTTCTATTTAGCGCTGCTGTGAAGTCAAATCTAATCTGGCTTGCTGTTGTGGCTGTGCTAAATAGTGTTGTTTCGTTTGGATATTATGTTACAGTGATAAGACAGATGTACCTAGCTCCGCCTGTAATTGATAAGGCAATGCCGATTTCAGCACCCTTGTATCTATCGATAATGTTGATAGTAGCGGCAATAATTGTCCTAGGAGTTTACCCGACCGCTTTTCTGTCAATAATTAACTTATAGGTACTATATAGGTACTGGCCGGGGGTTAAAATGGAAGAGCAAACCTTCGCTTTGATGCTAAGACACGTCCTTACCCATTATGACTTTGAGTGTATTGATGCAGTAAGTCATCGAGCATCTGTGCAACTGAGGCGGGAAGTCTATGCTGAGAATGGCATAGATGAGAACCTTAGATATGAATTTTCTGATCCTGTCCTAATAAGAGTTCTCGAGAACCTTAAAGCTTATCTGCCCAGCATTTAAGTTTGGGTCTAGATGGAAGAACCAACCGCCGATTATTGACCGCCGACCCCGCTAACGAATTCAAAAAAAATTTATAAAAATTGCTAAAGTTTGCGGTTGTTTTGACGATAATTCTAATATATCTATCAGCCAAGACGGAATAAATAGAAGCTTGTGGCAGGGCTTCTAGGTCGTGGCAGACGGCTTGACTGATAGAAAAGCTCCGCTTAAGTAAAGTAGTAAAGCGGAGCTTTTTTATTTTTTGCTTTTTTCTTGAGATGGGCTTACTCTGTGCTCTTTTCTTCTTTTTCTTCCTTGTTGGTTGCTTTCTTTAATTCTCTTATGCTTTGGCCAACTGCCTTTCCAATCTCAGGTAGCTTTTTAGGACCAAAGATTATCAGAACTACAACCAGAATTAAAATGAGCTCCCATGGTCCTGGCAGGTTAAAAAAAGCAGGTATAGCCAGACTATTTATAATCTCTGACATTATTTACCACAACCTTTTTCCTCATTTATTTAATAAATAAATAATAACATTATTTAGGCTTTAAAGCTATTTTAACCCGTTCTTTTATCTATATTAACCAATATTCCCTCTTGGCAAGCTTTATAGACAACTGTTAGGTTAGCTTTAAGGTGCGATATCGCGTCTGCTAAAAACTAGAATTGAAGCGACAACAAAGAAAATGGTGGTTCCGGCATAAATCAGGATGCTTTTAAGCGGAATGTCGCCAGTTGTAAGAAGCTGCGCTGAATTGTAATAATGAAACAATGAAATCACGTCTAACTTTTCAGCCCACGTTGCGTATTGCTTTAGCGATGTTAAAAGATACATGGCAATTAAGATGCCAGCCGAGGCAAAGGCAGCATGGCCTCGCTCGCTAAGAAGAACTGAGAAAAAGAGCGAGTACGCAGCAATGGCAAGAAAAAACAAAGCTCCTACAGCTGCTAGAGCCAGTATGCCTTCAGGTTTTATTGTCAAGTCTACTATCAAGCTAAAAAGATAGGTTGAGGCCATGGTGATAAAGACAAGGGCGGCAGTTCCGCCAAACAGGGTAAGACCTTTACTGATAATTGCAGATGTTCTAGTAATTGGTTGGCTAAGCAAAATCTCGATTGTGCCGCTGTCAATTTCCTTTCCAATTGCGCCTGTCCCGTAGGCAATGACAAACGCGCCAATTATGACAAACCACATGAACGAAAATATCTCGATGGACAAAAACCCTTCGGGAGATGTTATATCAGCAATACCTGATCCTCCGCTAAAGAATCTTAAAACTCCTTCTGGATAGCTTTCAAAAAGCTTTTGAAAGTCTTTAGCTCTCTCTTGGATTGAAGGGTAGATAGATACAAGGAGGTATATGTAAAACACTAACCCGACAGCATATGAAGTCCAGCTTACGCGTATCTCCTTTAGTGATTTTATGAAAAGGTTAGCGTTCACTTGGACCACCCTTACCATAAAATTCTAGGAATATTTCTTCAAGACTTGCATGGGTTGAGATAATATCCCTAACTTTATATTGAGCAAGTTTTTTGATTAGTTCGTCGACTTCTCCCTTAAGGGTAAGGCGCAAATGATTATTTACTTTATCTATGGAAATAACTCCTGGTAAGCGAAAATCATCCGGATTTACCGGGCTGTCAAAGATAACATCGATGTAGCGAACTTTTTTAGAAATGAGAGTGTCGATTCTTTCAATTGCTACCAGGCTACCCTCTTTTATAATACCCACCCTGTCGCAGACTTTCTCGATTTCTGGCAAGATGTGTGACGATATAAAAACCGTGCAGCCGCATGACTTTAACTCTTTTATCAAGTGATAAAACTCCTGCTGCATAAGAGGATCTAGACCTGAAGTTGGCTCGTCCAACAGAAGGAGCTTTGGATCGTGCATTACTGCTTGGATAATCCCAAGCTTTTGCCGATTTCCCTTTGAATACTCTTTAATCCTTCTTTTAAGGTCAAGATCGAATCGGTCAACAAGCTCTTTTTTTAGGACCGGAGGCTTTCTTGGGCGGAAGCGCGCGATAAAGTTAAGAAATTCTTCTCCACGCATTTTTTCGTAAAGGTTTAGATCGCCCGGTAGGTTACCAATTTCTTCTTTGATTGCTGCGGAATCCCTCCAGGTATTTTTGCCCAGCACAGAAGCAGTACCTCTGGTTGGAAATAAAAGGGCCATTAAAAGCCTTATCGTTGTGGTTTTTCCAGCCCCGTTCGGGCCAAGGAAACCAAAGACTTCGCCCTCTTCAATTGTGAGGTTAAGGTTCTCTATGCCGCGGTTTATGCCATAGTATTTGGTTAATTCAACTGTTTCGATTACTGCCATCGCTAACCTTATTCTACCTCTTTATGACTTAAACCTTCTGTTTTTTGAAGTAATTTGCGAGAAAGCCGATAACATTTGATAACATTAAGAGATACTTTAAATTAGGGCATAAATGTTGGAAGATTTTCCAGAGAATAAAATAAAAGCATTATCTGGTTGCATTTCGGCGGCGACTTTCGAGCTTGCTATGCTAGGGCAAAGCAAGTAGGTAAAACAAGAAGAATAGTTTAAGATTAAGTTCTTGCCATTAAATTAACCGGGGCTTTTCTTGATTTACAGAAAGGAGATTTTTATGACAGAACAGGCCAGCTTAGATACATTAATGGAGGAGTTAAGAACCTTCCCGCCCTCTCCAAAATTCAGCAAGGATGCTCATATAAAAAGCCTTGCAGAATACGAGAAACTTTATAAGCAATCAATAGAAAATCTGGATGGTTTCTGGGCCGGGATGGCTGAAAAAGAGCTTGACTGGTATAGAAAATGGGATAAGGTTCTTGAGTGGGATTTTGAAAAGCCGGATATAAAATGGTTCTTGGGTGGTAAGTTAAATGCTTCTTATAATTGCCTTGATAGGCACTTAAATAACTGGCATAAAAACAAGGCGGCTTTGATTTGGGAGGCCGATGATGGTACTTATAAAACCTATACCTACCAGCAGCTCCACCGTGAGGTTAATAGGTTTGCAAATGTCTTGAAAAAGAAAGGTATAACAAAAGGTGATAGGGTAACAATTTATCTGCCTATGATTCCGGAACTTGTAATATCAATGCTGGCATGCGCAAGAATTGGAGCAATTCATAGCGTAGTTTTTGGTGGCTTTAGCTCGCAGGCCTTGCGTGACCGTATTCAAGATTGCAGGGCAAAGTTAGTAATTACTGCAGATAACGGCGTGCGTGGAGGAAAGCTTGTTCCGCTGAAGGCAAATACTGATGTAGCCCTTCAAGAGTGCGAGACGGTGGAGGGTGTAATAGTAGTTCAACGCACTGGCAATGCGGATATGAAGCAGGGGCGAGATACCTGGTGGCACGATGAAGTATCAGCTCAAGATATAAGCAACTACTGCGAGCCAGAGCAAATGGATGCAGAGGATGCTTTGTTTATTCTTTATACATCTGGCTCTACGGGCAAGCCAAAAGGCGTGGTTCATACAACAGCAGGTTATCTTCTCTTTACTGCGCTCTCGTTTAAGCTTGTCTTTGACTATAAAGAGGGCCAAACTCATTTCTGTACAGCCGATATTGGTTGGGTTACTGGCCATAGCTATGCTGTCTACGGTCCACTTGCATGTGGTGCCACAAGTGTGATATTTGAAGGTGTTCCTACTTATCCAAATCCTGGGAGGTTTTGGGAAATAGTCGACAAGCATCAAATAAATATATTATACACAGCCCCAACGGTGATAAGAACTCTTATGAAAGAGGGTGAGAGTTGGGTTAATGAGCACGATCTCTCATCTTTAAGGGTGCTTGGAACGGTTGGTGAGCCGATCAACCCAGAAGCATGGATGTGGTATCATACCCATGTTGGAAAGGGAAGGCTGCCAATAGTTGATACATATTGGCAAACTGAAACAGGTGGATTTCTAATAACTCCGCTGCCGGGGGCGATGACGCTAAAACCTGGCTCAGCAAACAAACCATTTTTTGGTGTTTCTGCAAAAGTTGTCAGGGACGATGGATCACCAGCTAGTATTAATGAAGGTGGTTATCTAGTCATTGATCAGCCCTGGCCAGGGATGCTAAGAGGCACCTATGGTGATCTTGATAACAAGCGCTTTAAAGATATCTACTTCAGCCGTTTTCCTGGAAAATACTTTACAGGCGATGGAGCTAGAGTTGATGAGGACGGCGATTTCTGGCTTATGGGCCGAATCGATGATGTTATCAACGTATCCGGTCACAGAATTGGTACAGCTGAGGTAGAGTCAGCTTTAGTAAGCCATAAATCAGTTGCTGAGGCAGCAGTTGTAGGCTTCCCGCACGAGGTTAAGGGTGAGGGCATCTATGTCTTTGTAACTTTAAAAGATGGTTATAAGCCGTCTCCTGAGCTTCAGAACGAGCTCATCAAGCATGTAAGAGCTGTTATTGGACCAATCGCGACGCCAGATAAGATGCAATTTGCCCCTGGTCTTCCAAAAACAAGGAGCGGAAAAATAATGCGAAGAATCTTAAGGAAGATCGCACGTGGTGAAGTTGACGATCTTGGTGACATCTCTACCCTAGCCGACCCCGCAATTATTGAGGTTCTGAAAGCCGAGCGCCGTTAAGAGTACTTGAAACCAAAAAGGCATTAATTTTTAAGTACGACAAAAAGAGCCCGCCATTTTGCTTTAATCAAGAGCGAGAAAACCAATTTCCTGGGTATATCTTCCTTAGGAGATTGGAGGTGGGCTCATGTTTATTGATAATTTAGCACTTATGCTTATCAATTTGGTTGCCGGATTCTTCCTTTTGGCCTACTATATGTATTTTGGCGTTGATGAGGCTAACCAGCGCAGATGGGCACCTGGGTTTGCTGTTGTTGGCATCATTGGAATTGCAACTGGGCTGCATACGATCTTTGTTTGGCCTCTGCCAGCTAGTTTTAATATTGTATTCGGTCAGCTGGGACTTATTTTCGGGACCCTATTCCTGGTTGCATCGATTGCTGTGGCGCTGCGCTGGGACTTGCTTACAATTGGAATCTATGCACTTCTTGGCGGTATGGCCGCACTTCTGGCAGGTATAAGGTTTATCATCGCGGGTTTAACGCTGACCCCTGTACTTTCGGGGACCGCCTTTATACTATCTGGTTTGGCCGGTATCGCATTGCCGTTTGTTCTTTGGCTGCGGGCTAATCCGACAATCCGATTGATTTTTGCGATTTTGCTGGTGATTGTGGCATTAATCTGGGCATTTATTGGATACGAAGCGTTCTGGGCGCACATAACCGAGTTTGCCAAATGGACTCCACTGACACTGCGTAGGTAGTATCTCTTGCGTGGAATAATTGCTGGTTATAGGTCGCTGTTCTCAACATGATAGCAGCGGCCTATTTTATCAGCCTTTTTCTCATAAGAACTATTGGAATTTAGGAAAAGAACTAGCGATGCAATGATTGTCCATATAGAGCTTAGTAAAATAGACTGGTTAAGCTTTCCTAGGGCAAGACCTTGACCTCTACCTTTAACGGTGGGTGGTGATCAGTGCTTGGCGGTTGTTGCTGTAGCATTCGGCAGGAGTTCTGTCTCCCTTTGCCTCTTGCTCTTTGAGCACCTCCAAAAGGGCTTTAACAACTGCGGTATCATATTTTGCGCCACTATCTTTTACAAGCTCGCTAATTGCTGTTTCTTTACTCATCCCTTTTCGGTATGGCCTATCGCTAGTCATCGCATCAAAACTATCGGCAACCGCAATAATGCGGGCATGTAACGGTATATCGCTTCCAGCAAGCCCTTCCGGGTAGCCAGAACCATCCAATCTCTCATGATGGTACAAGACTGCAGGAATAATGCTTTGAAACGCAGGAATTGGTGCAAGCAATTCAGCTCCAACAATGGGATGGGTTTTTATTATCTTATATTCTTCTTCTGTTAACTGACTAGATTTCGAAAGTATTTCTGGAGGTATATTTACCTTGCCAATATCGTGAAGAAAAGCTGCTTGATATAGCCGATTTATTTCGCCTTGAGGCAGATTCAATTTTACTGCAATTGCTTCTGCGAGCTCGGCCACGCGTTTGGAGTGCCTTTCCAAACACTGATCTAATGCATTAATTAAGTTATTAATGAGGGTGATGGCATCAATGTAAGCTTTCTCTAACCTAAAATGCGTTTCTTTAAGCTCAAGATGCAATCGGCAGTTATCAATTAGTGCTGCTATCAACATGCAGCTGTCCGTTATAGCGTTTTGCATCTCAAAGCTTGTTGAAAAGCGAGTTTTCCAACCAATATTTAAGACCCCTATTATCTTATCAGGCGTCTTAAGCCTTATGGATGTAAATAAGCGTATGCCGGTTCTTCTCATAATTGCTTGCTGATGAATGTCAAATCTCTCGACTATCTCTAATAGGCTCTCATTGTTATCATCGCTTGAGTCATCCTTTATGCCAATTGTTCTGATTGCTGGCAAGATATCATCAGGCAAGCCAAAATGAGAGGTGAGGACAAATCGGCCTGTATTGAATTCTTTTAAGTAAAGGGCTGCTGCTCTGATTTCTTGCACACACGAGAGAGCTTCAATATATTTATTTCCAATAACCTCTTCTGTTGGCTGGTCATGCAGGCTTAGAGCTATGCTGCCAAACAACCCAAGCGCTATTTTGCGACGTGACTGGCGCTGCAACGCCACAGATTCATCATCTGGTTTCTGTAATAAACTTATGGTTTCTTTTGAATATTCAAAACCTGCCTGTTTTTTGGCTTCTGGTGTTGGCGATGTAAACAAATCTATATAACAAGGTTTTGGGGCTCGTTCGGGCCCACTTAGCGTTGCTAACTTACAATATCCAAGGGACATCAACGTGAGACCGCCAACAATGCCATGCATTACAGAACACAAGGATGGTGAATCATGCTCTTGAAATGGGCATTTTTTAACAACAAGGCGGATACAGTCATTGCTTGCATTTGCTATGATAGATTCGTAATTAAACTCTGATAGCATGAAATACCTTAGAGCGCTTGCAAACACCTCAATGTTTGTAGGATCCGAATGCGATTTAAGCAGCAGCTTAAACTCGGGATAAGCTTTTACAGCAAGCTTTAAGCCCAAGCTCGAGATTGTTGTCTGCGGCAAAAGAGACTCATCAATTGCTTTTGCAAACTCACATAGCGCTAGATTAAATAGTTCATGCTTCATATCATTTGCCTCGGTTACTGCTTGCTTCTAACCAAGCTGCTGATATATCTTATCGGCTGCTTAGCTTGAATATTTACCTAGCAATCTCCAAAGAATGACCTGGACCCTGGCCCCTAATTGGCCTATTATTACGCCAGGGACTATTAACTTTTCGGTCGGTAGTTAAGTTTGACGGGCTACTCTGCCCAGTTGCTTACCAAAGGAGATTGCTGTGGCTGTTTACTCATACTCAAAGCTAGAGACTTTTAAAAGTTGCCCGCTAAGGTATAAATTTACCTACATTGATAGGATCAAGCGTCCAGGTGAGGGTGTAGAGGCCTTTATGGGAAAGCGTATTCACGAGGTACTTGAGAAACTCTATGCAGACCTTCAATACAAAAAGCAAAACAGTCTAAATGAGCTTCTTGCAGATTATGAGTCAAGATGGAAGGCAAATTGGCACGACAACGTTAACATAAAAAAAGAGGGTTTAACACAAGATAACTACTTCGAGATGGGAAGGGAGTGTATCCGAGCCTATTACGAGCGATATCAACCTTTTAACCAGGCCATTACGCTTGGGCTTGAGCGAAAAGTCGGTTTCTTTCTTGACCCAGAGAAACGTTTTCAGATGGTTGGGTATATTGATCGGCTTGACCAGCGCCCTGACGGTACATACGAGATCCATGATTATAAGAGCTCTAATACCTGCCCAGAGCAAACAAATTTAGATGCAGATGAGCAACTCGCCCTCTATCAGATTGCGCTAAAGCAAGCGTTTACTGATGCTAAGGATGTCGAACTTGTTTGGCACTATCTTGTTTTTGATAAGGAGTTTCGCTCAAAGCGCACCCCGGAGCAGCTTGAAGACATCAAACGCACAACCATTGAGACTATAATGCAGATTGAGGCAGCAAAAGAATTTGAGCCGTCTGAATCATCGCTTTGCGATTGGTGTGATTATCCTGATCTATGTCCAAGGCGTAGGCATTTCTATATAATCGAGAGCTTGCCAATGAACGAGTACGCGAACGAGACTGGCTATACTCTAGTAAACAAGCTCGCAGAGCTTGAGGATAAGAAGAAGGCGCTGGTTAAGGAAATCGATGGCGAGATTGTCAAAATCAAGGAGGCGCTTGTAGCTTATGCTAAGGCTGAAGGTGTTGATGTTATTCGCGGCGCTACCAAGAAAGCGAAAGTCAAGATAGAAGAGGTGGAAAAATATCCTTATGCAGGGACTCCAGAAAGAAAAGAACTGGAGGCGCTTCTGGCTTCTGCTGGCTGTTTAGAAGATGTTATGAAGGCATCCTTAGATCTTGGCAAACTTGCGAAGGCTGTTAAATCAAACATCTGGAGTCCCGAGCTAATAGCTCACGTTAAAAAATTTGCGGTTAGAGAAACAGAGTGCTCTGTAACTCTTTCAAAGCTCAGCGAAAGGGACCTTATCCTAGATGAGGAAATGAGTTATTGATGATTTACTTTGTCTTCTCTTTTAATTGCAGTTGCCAAGTGGTATACACTCTCTAGAAGAGGGTGCATACGAAGGGATGTGTCTGTATTGGAGTACAATCCAGTTGTGGTTAGATTGCCTGAGCCACGCTATAGAAGCAGCATATCAATTGAAGAAGCCATACTTAGGCGGAGGTCAATTAGACGCTATAAGGATGAGCCTCTAGCTCTAGAGGAGGTGTCACAGCTTCTTTGGGCTGCTCAAGGAATAACGGAGCCATACAAAGGATTAAGAGCAGCTCCATCTGCTGGAGCATTATACCCACTTGAGACCTATCTGGTTGCCGGCAATGTTAATAATTTGACGGCTGGCGTCTATAAATACCGACCTTTTAGCCACGACTTGATAAAAACCATTGATGGCGATATACGAATAAAGCTTGCAATTGCAGCAATTAACCAAACTAAAATTAAGAAAGCTGCCGCTAGTATAGCGTTTTCAGCTGTATATGAACGCACAGTCAGCAAGTATGGAAATCGAGGTATTAGGTATGTCCATATGGACCTTGGCTTAGCTGTGGAAAATGTCTATCTGCAAGCGGTATCTCTTGGCCTTGGCACGCTTGCTGTTGGCGCATTTGATGATCTCTCTGTGAAAGTAATTCTTGATATGCCGCAAGAGGAGTATCCGCTATGTATTATGCCGATTGGAAGGGTGTAGGCAAAAGCTATGATTAAGCAGCTTTTCGCTTTTTAGCTTGGGCAGGTCTTTCAGCAGTTTCAGCAGCTTTTGCTGGTGAAATTTCTGGAACCAAATCTTCCCTGATAATTTCGGCCTTTAATTTGGTTTTTAGCTCTCTTGGCGTCATCAGGTATCCAGTTAGCTGTTTGAGCTCCTGCCGAATCCTATCAATAATCTCGCTGGTAAATAAAACGCCAGCGATAATTTCAGGGCTAGACAGGGATTCTTCTGCCCAGTACCGATCAAGCACGTTGTCTACCAGAGATTCCTTTGAGATAAGATATAGGAGTTTAATTATATCTGACTCGCTCATAGTCTTGTCGAGAACGTTAACCGAGTATACAAGCGTTTTGTCGATTGGTCTGGTAAATTTGACGTGATACAGCTGCCAGGTATGGGCATTAGTTAGTGCGACCCATTCAATTCCTTCATTTGCAGCATACGATACAGCCTGGAAAATATGCTGTTCACTTAATGGCACACCTACCGCTTTGACCTCAATGAGCATCTTAACCTGATCATTGATCTTAACGCCGTAATCGACATAATGCTTCCGTATCTTGTATTCAGTCGTAATATCAAAAAACTTATCATAGCCAAAAATATCGCCCAGCATGTCATTAACTATATTGCTTGTATCAGATTCGTTAATGTTCTTCTTTATGGCCATTCTTAATACATCTGAATATTTCTCTAGTTCTCGCTTCATACGCCTTTTTACTTTATCAGGCACCTTTATACGCATGACCCGTACCCCCCACGCCTTCTATATTCCTAGAAAATGCAAATTTTACACAGGTGGTGGGTTCCCGTCCCCCTGCATATTCCGAAAGCTACAGAAATGCGTGCATAGCCCAATGCTCAATCTTGCATAGTTTAATCTTGACAGTACAAGGGTAATACTTTCGCTAGTTCAAAATATTACGTACGTCATTGTAAGAAAATGTTGGCACTGACACTTTTAGGTGGTGCTGGCAATGGCAAAACTTGCAAATTGGTTTAAGAGACTTAACCCGTGGCTGAAAGCAGCCTTAGTCCTCGGGGTAGTAATTGTTATTTTCTTTGTCCCATGGATATTGATTGCACTGTCTGCCTTATTGCTTATTGCGGTTCCAATTATGTTTATTGCAACCCTTGTAAGTGAGGACGTGAAAAATTGGATTATAGGGCTTCTTTCAGGACTTCCCGGTATCACTAAAGGTCAAAGCTCGATTGTGATTGCATTGCTTACATCAGCATGTCTTCTTTTCACAGCGATAATAACCGGAATTATAGGTACTGCTATCGCGGGAATAACCCAAGAGCCAGAAGAGATAGCAAAAGAAACTACTACAACAACTGAGGCTCAAACCACTACCACAATAGGCGCAACTACCACAACGACTGAAGCACCTACGACAACAACCACCACTGAGGCTCCGACAACGACTAAGGTACCCACAACTACCCAGCCACCGACAACAACAACAACCAGGACACCTGCAACCACAGTCCGAGAGGTTTTTATTGAAATAACTTCCGTCACATCGCCAGTATCTCCTGGCCAATATGCCACTCTAACAGCCAAAGCAACTCCTGGCGCACTATGCAACATTACAGTCGTCTATAAAAGTGGGCCAAGTGAAGCACAAGGTCTCGTGCCCAAGACTGCTGGTCCCGGTGGAACTGTTTCATGGACGTGGAAGGTTGGAACAAGGACAACACCTGGGACTTGGCCAATTACCGTCACAGCTTCGCTTGGGGGAAGGACAGCTAGCGATAGCACAACAGTAATTGTTCAATAGCTGATAATAACAAAACCATACTTCTGAGGGGTATAATCTGCCGATACAGCCACCGATTACCAATAAAAGATAATGCACCTAGTTATCTGGCAAGCAAGAATGAGCTTATTGATAACCTCTTGCGGAGGTGTTATCTATCAGTAGATAAACGAAAACAGACAATAGCATTTATACATTTCCGATTGCCAAAATTAGTCTCTGTTTTGTACGGTGATGCCTGTTGGAAATTAGTAAAAATCTGTACACAGCTATTTTCTAAAACATGTGGCAATGGCCTAGATAATTGGTACAGCCTTAAGATTAACAGTAGATATGTAAATACTGGCTTTTATGCGGGTATCAGCACGGGAGGTGCGACGTGAATTGCTGGGAGTTTATGGGGTGCGAAGAGGATAGAAGAGTACATTGTCCGGCATATCCAATTAGTGGCCAGAGTTGCTGGAGGGTAGTTGGTACTATATGCGATGGTGAAGTGCAAGGCTCATTTGCAGAAAAACTATCTAAATGCTTGTCCTGTGATTTTAGAAGGACTATGTATTACAAGGAGTTAGTTGAACCATTAAGCTAGTATTCTCGAGACCGTTGGTTGGCAGCTTATAACTTAGATTTAGAAAGATTTAGAAGGAATTGTAGTGATATATGTAAGTCTTGTGACAAATGCAGATTTAATGAGATATGCAGTTAGTAGTTTACTAGCCGAAGTCGAGGATATTTCTCTTAGTGTCATCGTTAATAGTGTTTTTGAGTTACGGGGGCTAGTTTCTGATTTGCCATCGCCGCATGTTGTGATAATTGATGAGCGATCAGTTAGGATTGATTTAGGGGATAAGCGAGCTAATACAGAGCAGTTGGCTAGCAACATAAGCCGTATATGCAACGAAGTGAGAGGCTGCATTGGCTTGACCGACTATGTAGACAAAAAGGTATATGAATGTGCGCCTAAACTTGGGTTTCGGAGCCTATGTCTAAAGAGCATATCTGGTGACCAGTTGATTAAAGCCATAAGGGCTGTGGCAGATGGCAAAGTATACATGCACAGCGAATACCTCAGGATTGCTGAAAAGCTTAACTATCCATTACTTAATAGTCTAAGCGAGCGTCAGATTGAGATTCTGGATCTAGTTTTTCAGGGATATACAAATAACGAAATTGCCGATAAGCTTTATATAAGTTTCAGGGATTTTGCAATTCAACAATATATCACCTCACTTAAGTGAGGTATAGCTGCCAAGGGTCCGCACCTGATGCG
>ENA-ORXB01002847-ORXB01002847.1-sediment-metagenome-genome-assembly--contig:-NODE-2847-length-13558-cov-85.556413_pt1 | contig 13558 bp, 15 predicted proteins | sample MGYA00237863_ERZ511475 | MGnify/ENA primary metagenome ERZ511475 (study PRJEB26305, sample SAMN06343858) | sediment metagenome | isolation source: hot spring sediment | place: Canada: British Columbia... | reverse complement strand
TTGGTTTAACTATCTTTCCTGCTAACTTTATATACCAAATCAGGGCTCAACTTCAAAACTTAATTTGGACAAGACTGGTATGACATGTAAAAAAGGATTATAATAATAAAGAAAGGACCTCATGATGGGTTTTGATGAGGAAGCATTTTATTTAGCGAGAACACCTCTCAATGTTGAAGTCAGGACAACGACTGGATACTGGGATTACCTTATCACGATGAAGCATCCGGTAATGAAAGGCAAAGAGGATTTTGTAAAAGCAGCTTTACAATTTCAAGATGAGATTAGGCAGAGCAAAACCGATAAAGATGTTTTTCTTTACTATAAGCGGTTTGATAAACTCTATTGTGTAGTTATCAAACAAATTGGCATGGAAGGCTTTTTGATCACTGCTTATCCAACTGATAAGGTGAAGAAAGAGGGGGGAGTGTTGTTGACTGAGTTGAATTATTCTGAGGTGGAGTGGAGGTATCAATCATAAAAAGGTGGCCAGATTATTTGGTGAAAACCTCCTGTCTAAAAGGAAAAGTCCAGAAAAAGGCATGGGGTCAGGTATTAGCAACATAACAACGGGGTTAGACTTAGGATATTTGAATATGGTGCCCCCCAAAAAGTAAGCGTATTACATAAATAAGCATTGTAATGATTGAAAGGAAGAGATAAATAATTTGTAATTTTTGAAGATATTAATCAGAGAAAAAACAAGTGTGTAGGTACGGCTCAAGAAGGCAAGCAGCCTCGATCCTAAGGGTCATCAAAAATGTTTAGTGATAGGAGATGGCGATGAGGATTAGTATGTAAGATGGCTCAATGCTATTTGAGGCCAAGGCTTGGTTTTGATTTAAGATAGTTAAAGGGGATAAAATGGCATCACGGAGGAAAAGACAATGAAAGAATTGGATCGTATTACAGTGGATCCGGAAGTTTGCCTGGGCCAACCCACAATTCGAGGGATGAGAATAACAGTTTCCGTTATTCTTAAGCAGATCGCAGGCGGGATGACAAAAGAGGAGATCCTCAAGGCTTACCCGGAGCTTGAAGAAGAAGACATCGTTCAGGCATTGAAGTATGCGGCATGGCTCTCCTCTGAAAAGGTTAGGCCGATTCCAATTAAGGGGGACAGAAAAAGTGTCGGAACTTGAATTCCTTGCAAATATGAATATATCTCCAATCACCGTTGAGAAGCTACGGGGACTCGGCTGGCATATCATCCGCGTCTCAGAGATCATGGACATAAAAAGCAAAGACTTACAGATCCTTGATTATGCGAAGGAGCACAATAAAGTCCTCATTACCCAGGATCTCGATTTTTCGGCAATATTAGCCGCAAAGGGATATGAAAAACCGAGTGTCATCTCATTACGCTTTGACAATGCGGAACCCAACTTCATAGCCGATCGAATAGTTGAAATTGTGAAAGAGTTTGAAAAGGAGTTGGAGGAAGGGATCGTGCTCAGTGTCGACGAGGCATCGGCGAGGTATCGAAATTTGCCGATCACGCCTTAGGTATCATGGCAGGTCCGCTTTGCTTGATCCACCCTGCACAAACTTGATTTTGTTACCCAATATGGGTAAGATCATACCCGAAATGGGTAATATTTATGGATGAAAATATGATATATAGCGGGCTTTTCGGGAAGACACGCCAAGCAGTACTGGCCCTCCTTTACAGCCGGCCAGATACCTATTTTTACACCAAGCAGATATTGGATGCCGTTAAAACCGGACGGGGCATGTTGACTGAGGAGGGGACGTTGTTGACTGAGTTGAATTATTCTGACATCGAGTGGAGGTATCAAATATAAAAGGATAGCCAGATTATTTGTGTAAACGGGGACGTTCCTGAAATTTTAACTTACTTAAGTAGTTGTTGGGCTGTTCTGGGGTCAGGTGAGGGTAATTCGGTTTTGAAAGGGGTAAAAGGTCAGACTTAAATATTGACATTTGAGGTGAGTCGCCGGTATTGATCTTATGGCATTAAGTAAGGAAAGGAAAGAGATTGGGAGTGTTTGAAGGGAGGAGGCTGTTCAACTTGATGAAGAGGGATTATGGGTACAAGGGGCAGAGATTACAGAATTCCTGCGTAAGGATCCAGCTGCGGTTAGAATCCTCTGGGCAAAATATAAATAATTAAATCTGACCGTTAGGACCATTATGATATCGTCTTTGATATCCTTGAGCTTACAAAGGAGGAACGGAGGCTGTTTATGAGGCGGTCAAATAACTTAATTAATCAGAGGCTTGTAAAGGGAAGGAGTGTCTGAAGTGAAAATTATATACGACCCTGAAAAAGATATATTAAATCTCATATTGAGAGAAAAAACAATTGCCGAAAGCGACGAATTGAGAGAAGGGATTATTGTGGATTATGACCACGAAGGAAAGATCGTTTCTATTGAAATCCTCGATGCATCTGAACATGTTGCCGAACCTAAACGTATCCTGTATGAACTCAAGGAAACAAAAGCAGCAGTTTAAATCATTTCATATTAAGGGTAGGACTTTGACCCTATAATAAAGTTAAACTTAAGATATTTGAATATGTTGTTTCACTAAAAAGTTGGCCCTTTCAAACGGAGATTTCTGAATTCTGGATGTAGATATAAATCTAATTTCCTTCTTACTGAATTTTTCAGTTAGATCTGAATCCACAGCAAACCATTTTCCCCTCACCCCTTTGTGCAACTCGCATGAAAATTTCGGATGAAAGGCTCATAGCGTTCTTTAGGGCGATTCGGGGGAAAACCCGTGTGTTAGCCATAAAGCTAATCAATGACGATCTCGACCAGGGGAAACGATTAAACGAAATCTTCTATACAGGAGAGGATTATGGGTTTCACCTCTCAGGAAAGCGAAGGTCAGAATCGAGATACGAAATTTCGTTTCGGTGTTTAGCTGGACCCCTCGCTGGTGATGGAGGTAGTTGGGAGATATTATTCTTTACCTGTCTTCTACATGCGTATATAGCTATAAAATAAGCTTGGTTGTTGATTCAGAATAACATAGGTAAAGCAACCATTTAATTTGTTATCTTCAGTTTTCTTTTCAGCAACGCTTTCGATTTCCTTCCAAGTAGCTTTTCTAAATTAAGTCTCAAACCTTGAACATTGACAGAGTTTCTCCTTCTTGATATATCTCTATCCAGGGGAAGACTAATCGGGATAGAATATCCTGCTTCTTTATATCAACCTTCTTCCACCCTATCATCTGAATCGGGGAGAATCCCCTTCCTAAGTGGGATTCAGGATGTTTGGAGGTTAATCATTGTGATCGACCTATTGGCAATTTTTCTCTCTTAGAGAAGAGAGGGAAAGGGGGTTTGACAATGGAAAAGAGAGGAAAGAATGAAGAGAAGGGTTTTTCCAGCATAAGCCGAAGGGATCTGTTGAAGATCATGGGAGCAGGGACGATCTATGCCCTTCTCCCCAATGGAAGACGAGGAGAGGGTTCGACAGGATTTTTGCCTTCCGGAGGCGAAGGAATCATCTTTGTCGTTGGGGATGGGATGCCCCTGGGGGTCATCAAGGCGATGCATCAGGTCAGGACCAGGGTTTATGGAGAAAAAGGAACTCACTTATATTCGAAGTTGAATGATGTTAAATCCATGGTGGGATACATGTCCACAGAAAGTCTTTCGAGCATCGTGACCGATTCCGCACCCGCTTCCGTTGCCTGGTCCACAGGATCCAAAACATCGAACCGAGTACTGGCTTCGCTTCCGGACGGCAGGCCTCTTAAAACCATCATGGAGCTGGCTAAAGATCAGGGCTATGCCTGCGGGCTGGTCACAACAACAAGGGTGACCCACGCCACCCCTGCGGCATGGATCTCGCACCAGTTAATGAGAGACGAAGAAGAGAACATTGCTCTCGATTACCTGAAATTCAAACCGGATGTCCTTCTCGGAGGCGGGAGCAGGTTTTTTGAATCTTCGAGAAGAAAAGACGGAAAAGATCTTTTTAAAGCCTTCTCTGACGAAGGGTATGATGTGGTCAGAGAGAGAGGAAAGCTCCTCGAACCCGAAATTGTTGCCTCTTCAAAATCTCTTCTGGGCGTATTTAGCTCCTCTCATATGAGTTATTATTTGGACAGAATCAATCAGCCTGAACTTGGGAAGACACAACCCTCACTGCCGGAGATGACGAAGATCGCCCTCCAGAAACTTTCGAGAAATCCGAAGGGCTTCATCCTTCAGGTAGAGGCAGGGAGGATCGATCACGCCAATCATTCGAATGATGCCTGGGCAGCCATCCTTGATACGTATGAGCTTGATCTGACCCTATCGGTCATTGATGAGTATATGAAGATCAATCCGAAGACTTTGGTCATCGTTACCTCTGACCATGGAAATTCAGGTTGGGGGATCAACGGGACAGGCCCAGAATATAATGATTCGACGGAGGCATTAAAAAAGTATCAGCCCATCAAGGCCTCCTTTGAAATGATTAAGAAGCATTTGAAAAGGGATAGTTCAAGTGGGGAGATCAGAGATCTCTTCGAACAGTTTACCACCTTTAAAATCACAAGAAAGGAAGCTTCCTTGATCCAGGCCGCCATGCAACCTGATTATGACCCCTTTCATGGAGATTACTTGATTCAACCGGACGCCGTGATGGGGATGATTCTGGCCCATAGCATCTATTCCAAAAGAAAGGGTGTCATAGTGGAAGGCCCTGCCTTGGTTCGAAGAGGGAATGTGGGCTTCACCTCCACCAATCACACCGGAGAGGACCAGATCCTGCTCTGCTATGGTTATAAGGCAGATCAATTAGGCCTGAACCGACATGTGGACAACACCTATCTCTTCAAGGCGATGTGCCAGTTCTTGGGCATCCGGTATCAAAATCCAACGATGACTGAGGAAGAAGCGAGGTCCTATATCAAAACGGTTTCCCTCGAAGAATGGCGACGCCATATGGAATTGCATATTGCCTAATCGATTCGACTCAGATCCTTTACCATTAAAGGACAAAGGAGGATTTTATGGTTATCCGGATCGTGCTAATTTTTATGGTAATTTGGCTCGTCGCATTTCCTGCATCCGCCCAACTTGATCGAATCTTAAAGGGTTTGGGAATAGGTGAAAAAGACAGTGGGCTTAGCGATACGAAGATTGGTTCAGGTTTGAAAGAGGCCCTCCGAATCGGTACTGCGAACGCGGTCAATTTAACCGGAAAGACAGATGGCTACTTTCTTAACCCTGCCATTAAGATTTTGATGCCAGAAAAACTGAGGACGTTTGAAAAGGGGCTAAGGGCAGTGGGTTATGGTCCACAGGTGGATGAGTTCATTCTGAGTATGAACCGTGCGGCTGAAAGGGCTGCACCCTTTGCCAAACAGATCTTCTGGGATGCCATTGGAGAGATGACCTTTGACGATGTGAGAAAAATCCTTTCAGGGCACGAAACAGCAGCCACAGACTATTTTAAGGACAAAACGACCGACAGACTGAGAGACCTATTTAAACCCATTGTTTCCAAAGCGATGAATGAGGTGGGTGTAACCAGACAATACAAAGAATTGGTGGGACGATATGAGTCCATCCCATTTGTAAAAATAGAGAGATTTGACCTCGATCAATATGTCGTCACAAAGGCGCTTGACGGATTATTCCATATGGTAGGTGAGGAAGAGAAAAAGATAAGAAAGGACCCAGCTGCACGAACCACCGAACTCCTTAAAGAAGTATTCGGGAAGTAGGTAAATATTAGAAAAGAGAAATAGGGTTAGGCTCAAATATTGAAATTTGAGGTGAGTATTTGTAATCAGCGAGCAGGGCAAGGGAATCTCGGATAGGGATTGAGAGTGGATTCTATCACGTGATTACTCGTGGCAACCAGAGGCAAAGACTTTTTTGATGAGAAAGATTTCTTGGATATTTGGGGGAAATAGGGGCAGGTCTTGTCACATAACATAATGTAGATCCTTTTTATAATATGGAGATTTCTTTGAAGTTAGAATTTCTCGGTGCAGGTTCTCATATCACGTCCAAAGAACATCCAAGAAAGAAAATATTTCTTAACGAATAAGATTAGAATTTGATCTTGATTCTAAAGAATTATCTCTATTCTTAAGGTGATGGAGGTGATATTTTAAAAAAGAAGGGGCGACGTATCAGCAAATCCAGGATTGGGTGAAAAAGAATTACGGGTTTACTGTAAAGACGTGCTGGATTGCACACGTCAAAGAGGTCAGCGGTCTGACTGTAAAGAGAGCTCAAAACCTTAGAGGGGCTAATCGTCTGCAACCTTAACAAAAGGAGAAATTTTTTGACCAGATTCAAGAGTCCCTTGAAAATAACTTTTCAGGTATCCCTGATCGCTCTATTCTCCAAACCCCTCTTATCGACCACTCTGTCAACCCTCTAAGCGCTCCTCTACTACCAAAAGCTACGAAAGACCTCTTTTGGGCCCATCACATTTCCAGCAAAGGCGACCGATGTAATCGGAATCCGAAGAACGGGAAAGACTACAGATCTACCTGTTGATTCAGGCTTTATTCCCGTCTTTGATCGATTTGGAGAGGCCAATTTAGGCCATGCTTTGGAGACAGCGGTGCTGATTGAAGTTCACGATCCGCACTCTGGTTTCTTGAAGAAGGTATAGATCTCCATAGCCATTCCTCAGCACGTCCGTGAGTGGATTTCCAACACCTGGGAGGAGAAAAAGATCGTACGAGAAGTGGAATTAAGGCGAATCCAAAAGGAACAATTAGTCAGGTTCTCATAAGGGGGACACAAATTCAGCAAGAATTTCTATCTAGAAAGGTAAGCAAAGAGTAGAAGGGGAGAAATTTATCCTAGCCAGCCTCTAAGATCTTTTCGATAGACGATAGGCTCTCCTTTTTAAACTCCAAATAGGTTCTTTTAGTCACCTCTTGCTGAATGGCCTTTCCGAATAAAAGGCAGGCAAAAACCATTTAAAAAGCTCTTCTTCTCTGCCCGATTTTAAATGAATTCCCAAATCCTTGGAGTTGATTTTCCTTTTCATCAAACGAAGGAGCTCTCAAATAGAAACAATCTGGTAGAAAAAAAGATAGCTACGGGGCTACGCAATGTCAAGATTGACAGGAGAAACTGGATTGTGATATTTAAAGAAGGGTGGGCGATTAGCTCAGGTGGATAGAGCGTTGGTCTCCGGAACCAAAGGCCGTGGGTTCGAATCCCGCATCGCCCGCCATCATTTTAAAATGTTAATAAAAAAGAAAACCCCCTATTTCCTCATTTTTGTTTTAATCCCCGTTTTGATTTCCTTGAGCTTTGGAATTCCTTTTGCTCAAGAGAAAAAAGCCGAGGAGCCTGAGCCCCATCATATTCAGATGCTCAAACAATTCAAAATGAAGATCGAAGGTTGGCTCAAGGATATCAATGATCGAATCGAAAGCGAGGATGTCACCCGATTTGAAGTTCGATTCTTGGAAATTTTGCGGAGTATCTTGGAATGGACCAGAGATAAGATGGATGATTGGATTCAATCTGAAAAAGCAAAAAGTAAGCGGAAAGGAAGAACGGAGGACATATAGAGAAATGAACTCTAAGGAGGAAAGGGTTTTTTTCCCGTCTACAGGCTTCCAGTTGGAGGGCCTCTTGAGTATTCAAGAGGCCCTCCCCGTGAAAGGGGGAGTGGTCCTTTGTCATCCCCATTCCCTCTATGGTGGGAATATGGATAATCATGTCATCCAGGTGGCATCGAAAGTGGCCCAGGAGGAGGGGTTTTCCACCCTTCGTTTCAATTTTCGAGGAGTGGGGAAGAGTGGAGGAACCTATGGGGAGGGAATTGGCGAGAGAAAGGATGTAGAGGCGGCCATCCAATTCCTCAAGACAAAGATGAAGGATCCAGACCTTCCTCTTCTCTTTTTAGGGTACTCCTTTGGAGCCTGGGTAGGTTTCCCTGTGGCGATTCGAGAAGAGCGGATCAAAGGTTTAATCGCTATTGCTCCTCCTCTCCAGATGTTTGATTTTAATTCTTTGAAAGGATGTAAGAAGAAAAAATTGATCATTGTAGGAGATCAGGATTTCTGGTGTCCAAGCCCTCTATTAAACCAGTGGTATCAGAATCTGGATGAACCCAAGTTCCTGGGCCTCATTCCAGGGGCAGACCATTTCTTTTTTTCTCACGTTCAGCTTATTAAAGATCCTCTCCGTAGTTTCTTTAAGACTTTTTGAATCTTCCAGAGCAAACGGTGAAAGAATAAGAAGACGGAATAGAAACGAAGGGCTTTCCTCATTTCTTCCAAGAGGGTCGCCTCCTCACCGGCATAGGCGTAAAGAAATCGAAGGCGATCGGTTTGGGAAAGGGGAAGGCCGAACTCTTTCCACTTATCGACCGAGCGATTCAGCCTGAGAAGGTTTTTGGTTCTCTCTTTTGAAGTAAGGGACGGTTTTCTGTAGGAACGATCAAAATCGATGAGGAATACTTGATCGTTCAAGACCAAGAAATTTTTTAATTGTAAATCTCCGTGATAAAAACCAGCCTGATGAAACCTCTTAAGAAGGAGACCAGCGGATCGAATCGTCTTTCGTTTGTGAAGAAGGGCCTCGCCAATAGGTTTGGATTCTCCTTCTTCAACATATTGGACCAAATTAAGAGCACCGGGAATCTCTAAGGTGAGAAGATAGGGTCGATAGAAAGGAGGGATAAGAACCTGGTGAACCGCAGCAACAGGGGTGACCGTAGGGATTTCGGAGAGTCGAATTTCTTCGGTGAGAATCAACTCATCAAAGGACCTTGCCCCGGAGAGAAAAAGATCTCTTGTAAAAAATCGAAGTAGTCCTCCGTGAGAATATTGTCGAATCACCACTCGCTGACCCTCGGGAAACGTAATGATAGGATAAAGTTTTCTTCCCGCGAGATAATGGTGGGGCCTTTTTTGGGAAGGAAGGAGTTTCTTTATATTGTTCTCCCAATAATCGAGCACCCACCTTTTATAATTTTCCCTTACGAGGAGGGAAAGCTTTCCTTTTTTGATTAACAAAAAATGAGGGGGTGGAGATATTTTTTTGGCCATATCGAATGTAAATTAGGGTAAGGAATTTGACCCAATTTGTCAATTCATTTTGCTCTCTTTATGAGGAAGGGTTAAGGTTTGGGTATCGTGTTAAACGTTCTCCGAGTCGTTCTCTCCCAGGAGTCTTTTCCGAAGAGGAGCTGGAAGATGGCCTGGAGTCTCCACCAGGCATTGATTTGCCTGTAACCCAAATTTTCAAGGATTCCGTAAAGCATCAATCTTAAGAGGGAGGCCCATTTAGGATATCTCCGATAAGTAATTTCCTCGATAAAGATGGCTCCGATGGATAGGAAAATTCCATAGAGAAAAGCAAGGATGAGAAAAAGCCAGAACATCTCTACATTGAGAATTTTAAAATAATAGGCGAGGGGGACAGTCACATAACCTAAAAGCTCTACAATTGGGCCCAAAAGTTCGATAAAGAAGGTATAAGGCATAGCAAAGAGTCCAACCCGTCCATATTTAGGATTGAAAAACATCCGGAGATTGGACAGAAGCACGGTAGCCAGTCCCCTCTGCCAACGACGTCTCTGACGAGCAAGCATCACATATCTGTTTGGAACCTGGGTCCAAGAGACCGCTTCAGGGATGAATAGAATTTTGTAGTTTTCTCCTTTTTCAAGCATGTGGCGATGGAGTCGGACAATGAGCTCAAAATCTTCGGTCACCGTTTGAAGGCTATATCCCCCCACTTCCTGGACCACTTTCTTTTTAAATAAGGAAAAGGCGCCCGAAAGAACCAATAGACAATTCAGAGCGCTCCATCCTGTTCTTCCAAAGAGAAAAGAACGTAAGTATTCAACCACCTGACACATCAGAATGCTTTTCTTTGGGAGGTCGATTTTGGTCACTCTCCCATGTTCTACTGTACAGCCATCCATGACACGAACGATTCCACCACTTGAGATGACCTCCTCAGGGTATTCAAGGACCGGTTTAATAACCTTCAATAAAGCATCCCTTTCTAAAACCGTATCGGCGTCCACCGTGCAGAAATAGGGGCTTCGGCAGACGTTGATTCCAACATTTAAGGAATCGGGTTTCCCACTCTTTGATTTGTCGATCACCGTAAGGTTTGGGTACTCAGGACTGGTGTAAAATCCTTTGATGGGACTGGTTGGAATGATCGGGCGATAAATGAGATCGACTTTTCTTAGGTGGAAATGTTCGATCAATGTTTCAAGGGTGTCATCCGTAGAGCCATCATTGATGACGATGACTTCATGCTGGGGGTACTCCAGATTCAAAAGGGATTCCACTGTCTCAATAATGGTGAGTTTTTCATTATTGGCTGGAACCAATACAGAGATGGGGGAGATGGGAGAAGAAGCGATCTCTCCATATCCGGCATATTTGCTCCTGAAAAGTTGATTTAAGGCCACTTTTCCAGAGATGGTGAGAAGAATAAGGTAAACCGTGTTGGTGATGGTGAAATAAAAGAGAACAAAATAATTAAACCCAATCACCAAGGAGATCAAAAATTCGTTAAACATGAAGCCCATTTTGAACGAGGTATTCTTCGATGTCGATCACTCTTTTTGAGTGAGATTCAAAATCCCTCTGACCTCCCTTCTCACCCTTTCAGAAGGGTGAGAAATGGAGGCATGCTCCATCAGACTGGTGATCCCTAAATGGGCCAGCATCAAGAGGAATTGTTTGCTCAACTGTCTCCTCTCCTCCTCTGGATGCTCGATGGAATCGATCAATTCATCCACCATTCCTGAGCGCTGCATCTCCTCAGCGATCTGTTCCTTGGCATAGCGATCCTGTCCATTTCTAAGGATGTTTATTAGAGCCGAGAAGGCAGGGAATCCCAGTTGACGAAGGCTTGCTGCGGCGGCTGCCCTGACCTGCCAGTTTTCATCGGTAAGCCTTCTGGAGAGAAAATCGATCGCTTTGATATCCCCGATCATTCCTAAAGCTCGACAAACCTGAAGCCGGACAAACCAGACCTTATCCTCTCCCAACTCTATAAGGGAAGGGACGGCTAAGGGATCCCCGATTTTCCCGAGGGCGCGGGCACTTTTTGCCCGAATCTCGGGATTGGGATGGGTCAGCTTTTGAATCAGCGCCCCAGAGGCTCTCTTCGATCCAATCTCTCCAAGACATTCGATAAGGAGTGCCTGCATCTCTTCGTCACACTCTTCGAGTCTGGAAAGAATGGAAGGGATAACGGATTCTCCGAGACTGATTAAGGTATTCTTTAACGTCGAGGCAAAAACCCCCTCCTCAGTGGTAATTCGAGGAAGCCTTGTCATCAAAAAGGGAAATGCCCTTGGGTCGGAGAGCATTCCAAGCGACCTTAGTGCAACCGAACGGACCTCCTTTTTAGGGTCATTTAGCGCCTCAAGGAGATATCGGGTTGAACTTTCGCTTCCCATTCGGCCCAACCTGTCTGCTGCAAGACTCCTTTGCCAACGATTTCCAGATCTTAGGATCCTCTGATAGAAAGCAGGGTAACCCAGCTTTTCGAGAAGTTTCGTAATTCGAATTCTATTCTCATTTCCTGCCGACTCCCTTGCTTTAAGTAAAAGGTCCTCCACGGCCTGCCACCTAATCGATTTTTCCGGGAATTTTAACTCGGCTGCGTTGATCATCACTTTTCCTTCTAAAAACATCTCTATTTTCTTCTGGAGCCGCTCTCTTTCTCTATCCAGTTTCAAGAAATAGATTCCTCTGATCAACCGTCTTACGGCGACAAACAGAGCCACAGAAAGAAGGAGGAAGAGAGAAATCAGAATAATTATTTTGAGAACTGTTTTCGGGTCCATTTCTCTCTGATTTATCAAGGTCAATAAAATTTATTATATTTGCTCCATTTCTTCAATAGGGTTTGTCCTCCATTCAAGGTCCATCTTTCCCAACCTATTCGAATCGTAGAATCTTCGAGCAGAAGGAGGGGATTAGATTTGATTTTGGATGGGCAAAAATTGACAAGAGTGAGTATTTATTATAATTTTTAAGAGATTTTTATGGATCAAACCCTTATCCTTATTTAAAAAATTGAAGAGATGAACTACGAGGAGATTGGATTTTTGGCCTTGAGCCAGAAAGACTACCAAGAGGCCATTAATCTCTTTCAAAGAGCCCTTGAGAGGAGAAAAGAAGCGAGGAGTTATTACGGATTGGGATTGGCGTATCTTTATCTTGAAAATATTCAAAAAGCAAGATGGGCCTTTCATAAGGCCTTGGAGGTAGAGCCAAACTATACCGATGCACTCCTCTCGCTCCAGTCCCTTTCCCATCTTCAGGATAAAGTCGTTTTCTCTTCCCCGCCTTCTTCAGAAGTTCGGTTTAAAATTGGCTCCATTTATTTAGAAATAAATCAAGAAGGAAGATGGAGCAAAATTTTTTTAAAGGAATGAATTTAGGACTGGGATTACCTGGCCATTTCCCGGGAGAATTTCCGATCGAAAAAGGAACCTATCTTAAATGGTTTGAGAAGATTTACGAACTGGGGGTTAATTGCGTTCGAATCTATACGCTTCGTCCCCCATCCTTTTACGAAGCCTTTTACCAGTTCAATCAGCCCAAGGCAAGACTCTATCTGTTTCAGGGGATCTGGGTCGAACTGCCCAGAAAGAATCATTTTTACGATGAGGACTATCTAAAAACGGTGAAAGAAAAGATTCGAAATACGATTGATGCGATCCACGGAAACATCCATCTTGCCGAAAAACCAGGGGAGGCCTCCGGTTCTTATCGCTTTAATATTTCCCCATATACCGTAGCCTTTATTTTTGGTCGGGAGTGGGAGTCCTGTGCGGTAAAGGGTTTTAATGAGCTTTATGGTCGAAAAGTCAAGGATTACCGTGGGGCGTGTCTGTTCATCGAGGAAGGAACTCCTTTTGAAATATGGATCACAGAAATGGCGGATTATCTTCAGCATTACGAAGAGGGAAAATATGGTCATTCTCATCCCATCAGTGTGGTCAACTGGCCAACTCTTGATCCTCTTATTCACCCCGCAGAGTCAACTTACGAGGCGAATATGGAAATGCAAGGGATTAAAGTCCCTGCAACCCTCTGCCATGAAAATGAAGATGAGGAAGTTCTCGATTTATCCAAGATTAAAAGCCTCAGGGGAGGAGGTTTCTTCGCTACCTATCATATCTATCCCTATTATCCTGATTTTATGGTGAACGAATTTCTTGAAGAGGAGAACCCCTACCTGGCCTATCTTCTTAGACTGAAAAGACATCATCGGAGTCAACCCATATTAATCGGAGAGTTTGGAGTGCCCAGTAGTCGGGAGATTGCCCATTGGCATCATCGAGGGTGGCATCACGGAGGGCATTCTGAAACCCAACAGGGAGAGGTCAATGGGAAACTCATTCAAACCCTCTATCAGGCCAAGATGGCAGGGGGGATACTGTTTTAATGGTTTGACGAATGGTTCAAGAAAAATTGGCTTTTTCTCCCTTACTATCATCCCCCGGAGCGAAAACCCCTATGGTTCAATATTCAGGATGCGGCAGTGCTGTCCAAATTAGATCAAAATAGAAAATCCTCCTATTGATTTTATTGGCTTTTTGGACAAGAATTTGAACAT
>ENA-ORXB01002846-ORXB01002846.1-sediment-metagenome-genome-assembly--contig:-NODE-2846-length-13574-cov-9.020227_pt1 | contig 13574 bp, 5 predicted proteins | sample MGYA00237863_ERZ511475 | MGnify/ENA primary metagenome ERZ511475 (study PRJEB26305, sample SAMN06343858) | sediment metagenome | isolation source: hot spring sediment | place: Canada: British Columbia... | reverse complement strand
TGGCCCGCCAGGCCCGGGTGCGGGAGCTGGTGGATGGAAGCGGGGAGCGGGCCATCCTGGTGGGGGTGGACCGGGGGGAAGGTCCCGAGGCCGAGGTTTATTTGGCGGAACTCGCGGAACTCACCCGCACTGCCGGTGGGGTGCCGGTCAAGAAGGTGCTGGTCTTCCGTCCCCACCTGGACCCCCGGTACCTGGTGGGGCTAGGCAAGCTGGAGGAGCTGAAGAGCCTGGCCTACCACGAAAACGCCTCCACCCTCATCTTCGGCCTGGAGCTCACCCCCACCCAGGCCCGGGAGATCGAGAAGGTCACGGGCCTTAAGGTCCTGGACCGGACCCAGCTCATCCTGGACATCTTCGCCTTGCACGCCAAAACCCCCGAGGCCCAGACCCAGGTGGAGCTGGCCCAGCTAAGGTACCTTCTCCCCCGCCTGGTGGGGAAGGGGAAGGAGCTGAGCCGCCTGGGAGGTGGGATCGGCACCCGGGGGCCCGGGGAAACCAAGCTGGAGGTGGACAGGAGAAGGCTTCAGGAAAGGATCGCCCACCTAAGCCACAAGCTCCAGGAGTTCACCCGGCGCCGGGAGGAGGCCAGGCGGCAAAGGAAGCGCCGGGGTATGCCCCTCATCGCCGTGGTGGGCTACACCAACGCCGGCAAGACCACCCTCCTCCAGGTTTTGGCCCGGGGCGGGGAGCCGGGGGAGGACAAGCTCTTCGCCACCCTAAGGCCCCTCACCCGCCGGGGCTTCCTGCCGGGGGTGGGGGAGGTGCTCTTCACGGACACCGTGGGCTTCATTCGGCAGATGCCCAAGGAGCTCCTCACCGCCTTCCGGGCCACCCTCGAGGAGGTGCGGGAGGCCGATCTTCTCATCCACGTCCTGGATGCCTCGGAGGAAGGGGCCATGGGGCGGTACCGGGTGGTGGAGGAGCTTCTGGCGGAGCTGGGGGTGGAGGCCCCCCGGGTCCTGGCCCTCTCCAAGGTGGACCGGGCGGCCCCCTACGACCTCTTCTACCTTCAGGAGAGGCTGGGTGGGGTGCCGGTTTCCGCCTTGAAGGGTACGGGGGTGCCGGAGCTGAGGAAAGCCCTGGCGGAGGCCCTCCTAAGGGTGGGGGTGCGGCCCCAGCCGTGGGCCCAGGCTCCTCAGTACACGTAAAACCCCTTTAGGCCGGTTTCCTCGGCCCACTGGACCTCCACCTCCTCCACCCGGCTCAGGCGGGGTCCCTGCTTGAGGTAGTGGAGGAAGGTGAGGAGGTCTTCCTCAGGGCCTTCCGCCACCACCTCCACCCGGCCGTCGGGGAGGTTCTCCGCATAGCCGGAAAGCCCGAGCTCCAGGGCCTTCTTCTGGGCGAAGGCCCGGTACCCCACTCCCTGTACCCTTCCCTTGACCAAGGCCACCAGGCGCGGCATGGTGGCATTTTAGCCTCCTTGCCACGCGGTTTTCATCTCCGGTGCCTATGCTAAGAGGGATGCGGCGGGGGCTTCTCCTCCTCCTGGGGTTCGCCCTGGCCCTTCTCCTTTTGGCCTGGCCTCCCCTTTTGCGGCTTGCCGTGGAGCGGGGGCTTGCCCTTTCGGGCTTCCAGGGGCAGGTGGGGGAGGTGAGGGGCCACCTTCTCTTTGGCCTCCGCCTGAAGGGGGTGGCCCTGAGGGGGGAGGGCGTTTCCCTCGAGGCCCGGGAGGTGAGCCTGGGCTATGACCTTCTCGGGCTTTTGCGCAAGGAGCTTCCCCTTTCCGTGGCCCTACGGGGTGCGAGGCTCAAGCCCACCTGGGAGGCCTTGATCCCGGAAAAACCCGGACCGCCCCCCAGCGTTCGGGTGGTCTACCGGCAGTTCCTCCTGGAGGAGGTCCAGGTGGAGCTTCCCAAGGGGAAGAGGCTTTTCCTGCCTCCCCTGCGCCTCACCTTGGCCGGGGGAAACCCCTATGCCTTTATCGCCCGGCTTCCCGGGGGAAGCTTCCAGGGGGAGGCGCGGGCCTTGGCCCGGGATCTTTCCGCCTGGGAGGTGCGCTATAGGGGTGAGGTGGCAGGGCTTTCCTTCTTCTACCCGGGGCTTAAGGGGGGAAGGCTTTCCGGGGTTTTTCGCCTTCTGCCCACGGGTGTGGAAGGGGAAAGCCAGGTGGAGGAAGGGGTGGTGGAGCTTTTGGGCTTCCTCCTCACCCGGGTGGAGGGGCCCATCCGCCTAAAGGAGGATCGGGTGGAGGCGGAGCTAAGGGGGGTGGGCCTCGAGGGGCCCCTTTCCGCCAGGATCCAGGTGGACCTGAAGGCGGAGCGCTACCGCTTTTTCCTCACGGGCCGGCCCCGGCTTCCCGCCCTGGCCCGGCACTACCGCCTTGCCCTGCCGGTGGAGGGGGATGGGGAGCTTCGGCTTGAGGGGGAGGGCTGGGACCGGATCCGGGTGAAGGGGAGGTTTTGGGGGGAGGGGCGGTTTCTCTCCGAGCCCTTCCGCCACCGGGGAACCCTTTCCTTCGACCGGGTCTTCTCCCTGAAGGCGGAGGCGGAGGGAAGGCTTTTTGACCGAACCTACCGGCTGGGCTTTGGCCTGGTGGGCCAGGACTACCGGGCGAGCCTGGAGGATTCCTTGGGAAGCAGGGTCGTCCTTGAGGGCCAGGGGAACCGCACGGAAGCCCGGGGCCAGGTGGCCTGGCCTAGGCCCCTGGAGGGATGGGCCCAGGTGGCCTTTGAAAGCGAGGGAAGCCAGTGGCAGGCCCGGGTGCAAAGCCCTGGGGTGCACCTTCCCTTCTTCCGACCCCTGGATCTTTCGGGGGAGGTGGCAGGGAATGGGGAGCAAGTGGCGGGCCAGCTTGGACCCTTGGCCCTCCGGGGAACCTGGAGTCACCTTCTTCTGGCCCTTAGCCCCACGCCCCTGGCGGTGGGGAGCCTTGAGGGGGAGGGAAGGCTGATCTCGGGGAGGCTCGAGGCTTCCTTGCACTACACCTCCCCCTATGCGGCCTTCCCCTTGCAAGTGGGGCAGGCAAAGGGGGCCTTCCGCTTCCGAAGCCCCTATGGGGAGGGGGAGTACCGGGGTGGGGCCCTGGCCCTTCGCCTGCGGGACCTGCCCATCCGCGCCCTGGACGAGTTCCGCCTTTCCGGGCAAGCCCTGTACCGGGATGGCGAGCTTTCGGGGAGGCTTGCCCTGAAGGGCCGTTACCTGGAGGCGGAAGGGAACCTGCGCCGCTTGGGGATGGAGGTCCAGGGAAGGCTCATGACCCCTTGGGGAAGCCTCCCCTTTGCCGGGGCTTACGACCCAAAGCCGGGCCTCACCTTGAAGGCCCAGGACCTCCTCCTGCGCTATCAAGGGGGCTTAAGCCTGAGGGGAAGGGCGCGGCTGGGACCCCTGGTCCTTGGGGCCGACCTCTTCTATGATGGGGGCTTCCAGGGCTGGGCCCGAGTGGAAACCCCTTGGCTGGCGGGGGTTTTCCGGGGGGAGGGCGGGAGGCTGGTCCTGGCGGGGCTAAAGGGGTACGCCCAGGGGGAAGGGGAGGTCTACCCGGATTTGCGGATTGCGGGCAGGCTCCTCCCCCCCTTGCCGGAGGGCCTCGAGGTGCCTCCTTTGGCCTTCCGTCTGGACCGGAAAGGTTTGGAGGTGCTGGGGGTGGGGAGGCTGGAGTTCACCGGGCGGTATCCCTTCCACCTGGCCCTTCCTTGGAGGTACCGAGGGCTTTCCGGCCGTTTCCAGGCGGAGGGCACCCTGGAAAAAGGCCATCTTAGCCTTTCCTCTCCCTATGGCCGCGTGGAGGTTCAGGGAGGCTGGCGGGACCTAAGGGTAAGGGGGCAGGGGGAGGTTCCCTATGCGGGTCCGGTGCGGATGGCAGGAAGGCTGGACCTCCTGGGGCTTGCCTACCAGGCCCAGGCCCACCTGGAGAGGCTGGACCTAAGGCTCAGCCTGGTGGGGCGGGGGGCGGTCTTCCGCTTCCAGGGCCAGGCCCCGGGCCTTCGCCTCCTGGGGGGGTACGAGGGGGGTCCAAGCTTTTTGCTCCAGGCGGAGGCCTTTGACCTCTCCCCTTGGGGGCTTCCCGCACGGGCCAGCGGCACCTGGGGCACCCGGGGAGGGAGGCTTAGGCTGGAAAGCCCCTACGGGGAGGCTCTTTTGACCGGGGAGGAGCTTCTTTCCGCCCGGGCAAGGCTTTCTGGGCCCTTCTTCCAGGGAGAGGGCCAGGTTTCCCCGGAAGGGCTTTCCTTGGCCGTGCGGGGAGAGTACGAGAAAAACGGGCTAGGAGTGCGCCTAAAGGCGGAGGGGGAAGGGCCCTGGCGGGCCTTCCGCCTGGAGCTTTCCGGGGAGGCACGGCTTCCCTACTTTGGCGCCCTGCCCCTTTCGGGCCAGGTGTGGACCGAGGAGGGAGGTCTTCGCTACCGGTTGCAAGGTCCCTTGTCCCTCGAGGGGGAGGGACCTAGCTATAGGGGTAGCCTGGCCTTGCCCTTTGCTGTCCTGGGAAAGGAGGGAAGGATTGCGGGGAGTTTCCAGGGCCAGGGGCTTCACGTGACGGGGAAGGGGGAGGGGAACTTTGCCGGCCTGCCCTTCACCCTCCAGGGGGGATACCAGGGTAAGCCCTTCCTGGCCCTAAGGTGGGAGGGCGGCGAGGCGGCGCTAAGGGGGGAGGAGGTGGGGTTTTCCCTGGGGGAGGTGGCCCCCTTGGCCCGGGCCCTGGGCCTTTCCCTTGCGGGAAGGGCGGGGGGGAGGCTGACCCTTTCCGGCGAAGGGGAGGCCTGGGCGCGGGTGCGCTATGGGGCGGAATCCCTGGCCCTGGACTACCGGGAAGGGATTCTCCGCCTCCTCCTCAGCGATCGGGATGCGGGCCTGGCCTGGGCTCCCAAGGAGGGGAGGCTCTGGGGGCTAGGGGGGGTGTCCGGGGAGGGCAGGCTCCGCCTGGGGCCCGGGCTTCAGGGGGAGGTGGAGGGGAGTTTCCGCTACGGTCCCTTGAGGCTTGGGCTTAGGGGTCCCTTGGAGGGCCTGGCCCTGGAGGCCCGCTACCAGCGGGAGGGGCTTGGGTGGACGGAGCTTGCGGGCCGGGTAAACCTCTTGGCCTTGAGGGGGGAGGGTACCCTGCGCCATGCCTCCCCTTACGGGGAAGGGGAGGTGGCGTGGGCCTTTGAGGGAAGCCGCTACCGGGGGGAGGGAAGGTTTAGGAGCCTCCGCTACCTGGAGCAGGAAGGGCCCTTGCGCCTAGAAGGGGAGGGAACCCGGGCGGAGGTTTCCTGGGAGGCGCCCTTGGCCTTGGTGGCCCGGTACGACGGGGTCTGGCACCTTTCGGCGATGGGCGAGGGTAAGGTGGAGGGAATGGCCCTTCGCGTGGATCTTTCCTGGGGCCCGGAGGGGTATCGGGGAAGGCTTTGGGCGGAGGGGCATGGGCTTCTCCTAGAGGGGGAGGGGGAAGGGCCTTTGCACCTTACCCTAAAGGGCAAGGACCTTCCGGGGGAGGTGGCGGTGGAAGCGACCCTGGAGGACCTTTTCCTTTCCGGGAGGGCCCAATACCGCCTGGAGCTGGGCCAGGCCCGGCTGGAAGCCCAGGGTAGTTTTCAGGCGGGGTGGCCTGGGCTTCCCCTGGGGCAGCCCTTGGGCCACCTCGAGGGCCAGGGAAGCCTCTTGGGGAACGGGGAGGTTTTGCCCTTCCGCTTTGCCTACCGCTACCGGGGCGGGCCCTTAGGGGTGGAGGCCCTTTCCCTGGTGGGGGAGGCGGAGGGTTTCCGCTTGAGGCTTGCAGAGGGGCATCTGGTCCTGGACTTGGACCGGGACCTCGCCCCCTTTGGCCTTCCCGTGTGGGTTAAGGCGGAGGCGGACGGGCCCTGGCAGGAGGCCCTTAAGGTAAGCCTGGAGCGTCCGGAGGGACGGCTATCCGGGAAGGCCTGGCTCTGGCCTCTGCGGGCGGAGCTTTTGGGGGAGGTGCTTGGGGAGAAGGTGGGGGTGAGGTACCGGGATGGGGAGGTGGTGGGGAGCTTCCAGGGGCCGGGGCTTATGGGGGAAGCCCGCTACCGGAAGGGGCTTTCCGGCCTCCTCACCCTCCGCTACCCCCTGCCCCAGGGGGGGCTTGCCGGAAGGGTGGACCTCGGGGCGGGCTTGTTCCAGCTCCAGGGGGAGGGGGCCTGGCATGGCCTATTGGAGGGAGGGTTCTGCCTGCCTTTGCCCTTGGGGAGGTGCCCGGGCCTCGAGGCCTGGGTTTCAGGGAGCTTGGCGTACCAGGGTGTGGCCTTCCAGGGCCAGTACCGCTACCTGGCGGAGAAGGGGTACCGGGGAAGGGTTACGGGGGAGGGCAGGCTTTCCACTCCCTATGGGGTGGTCCTGGCCCGGGGAGAGGGGCTGGGCCTGGATCTTTTAGGAGAGGGGCTTCCCCTTTCCGGGCGGCTGGATCTTTCCCCCTTCCGCCTGGCCTACCGCTACGCCGGGGCCCTGCCCCGGGGCCTGGGGGAGCTTTGGGCCGAAGGGGTTTATCCCGGGGAGTGGCTTAAGGGCCAGTACCGCTACGGGGAGGTGGCGCTTTCCCTTAAGGGGCTTGAGGGCTTCCGGGTGGGGGTTTCCGGGGCGGGGGTTTCCGGCGAGGTGGGGCCTAAGGGCGTGGCCTTCCAGTTTGAGGGGTTCCGCTATGGTCCCTTGACCCTTTCCGGCAGGGTGGAGGGTCCCTGGCGGGAAGTGGGGTTGAACCTGGTCCTCCTGGCCTGGGGCCGGAGGGCTGAGGTGGAAGGGCGGTACGGAAGGGAAGGGCTCACCCTGGGGTTCCACGGGGACCTCGAGGGGCAGGTGGCCTGGCAGGAGGCCTGGAAGGGAAAGGTGGCCTTTAAGGAGGGAAGCCTGGATCTTTCCGGCAAACAGGTTCCCGAAATCCAGGGGGAGGTTTTGGGGGAAAGGGTGCGCCTGGCCTGGCCTCTTCTAGAGGTGGGGGGAGTGCGCATGGATCTGGCGGCCCGCCAGGCGGAAGGGGAGGGCAGGATCCTTAAGGCCCTGTTGCCCGGGGGCCTTGGGGTTTTGGGGCAGGGGGAAAGGCTTCTTCTGGACTACCGGGTGCCCGGGGTGGGTCTGCCCCTGGAGGGAGGCTTGAACCTGAAGGATCTGTCCCTGATCCTGACCAGCCCCCAAGGGGAAGGGGCCTTGGCCTATGCCGGGGGCAAGGTGGAGGGGGCCTTGGCCTTGGACCTTTCCGGCTTCCGCTTGCGCCTAGAAGGGGAGAAGGACCGGGTGCGCCTCTTGGGGGAGCATCCTGCCTTTTCCTGGTGGGCGGCGGGGGCGGGGAGGCTTCAGGGAGAGGTGGATCTTGGAGGGGCCTACCGGATTGCCTACCGGGCGGGGGAACAGGTCCTGGAGGTGGAGGGGAGGTTTTTGGAAGCCAGGCTCCGGGCGAAGGGTCCCTACCTTGCCGGCGAGCTTTCCTATCCTCCTGCTGGGGAGGTTCGGGTGGACCTTCCCCTTCCCCCCCTGGAAAGCCGCTTCCGGGGCCGGGTTTTCGGGGAGGGGTACCAGGTGGAGGGGGCGTTGGAGGGAGCGGTGGGCCGGATCACCGCCAAAGGAAGGCTTCTTCCCCTTAGCGGCAGGCTTCGCCTGGAGGGAGCGGCCTTGGAGGATCTCGCCGGCCGCTACGCTCCTTATCTAAAGGGGGTGGTTTCCGGGGAGCTGGCCCTGGAGGGTACCCGGGCCCAGGGCCGGCTGGAGGGGGAGGCGGAAGTGGCGGGAAGCCGCCTGCCCTTCCTCTTCGCGGGAGCTTTGGGGCCTGGGTTGGTGCAGGGGGAGGGGCAGCTTGGGCAAAGTCCCTTTCAAGTGGCCCTCGAGGGGGATCGGCTGGACCTTTCCGCTTCCCTCCGGGGTTTTCCCCTCCATCTCCTCCTCATGGCAGTGGCGGGGCCCTTGGAGGGGGAGGCCTACTGGACAGGGGCGGTGCGGCTCCGCCTTCCCCTTTCCCACCCCTTGCGGGGCGAGGGGGTCCTGGTGGGGGAGGCCTTGCGCTTCGTGGGGGCTGGGGATGAGCTTAAGGGCCAGGCGGTCTTCCGCCTGGAAGGAGGCCGGGTCCTGGTGGACCGGCTCCGCCTTCTGGGCCGGGGAAGCTGGGAGGGCGGGGGGTACTGGAGCCCGGAGGGAAGCGACCTTTACCTAAGCCTCAAGGACACGGTCTTCACCCCGGTGCTCCAGGTGGTGCCTCCCTTAAAGCCCTACCGGCCCGAGGGTTCGGGAAGCCTCCTCCTGAGGCTTAAGGGGGAGGGTTTCCAGGTGGAGTTCAAGGACTTCCGCTTCCGCTTGGGGCCGGTGGCGGGGTATCTTCCCCAGGGGCTACTCTCCTTGAACGGGGGGGCGCGGGCGGAGGGGGAGCTCACCCTTTTGGCTCCTTTCCCCGGGAAGGCCAGGCTGGGCCTCGAGGGCAGATTGGAGGAATTTCAGGTTAGCGCCAAGGGCGTGGTTACCCTGCCCGGGCTCAAGGAGGAAACCCCGGCGGAGGTGGCCTTCCGCTACCCGGCCTACGGGGTGGAGATCCGCCTGGGGGAGGCTCAGGCCCAGGGAACCCTCTTTCCCTTGCGCCTTGCCGGCTACGGCCGGCTTCCCCTTTACTATCCCCGGTACTACCTGCAAGAGGGCCTTCTGGACGTGAAGAGCTTCTTCCTCTACGAGGAGAAGGGCACCTACCACCTCACGGGCAACGCCGAGGTCCTGAGGGCAAGGCTGGCCTTGCCGGAGGCAAGGGCCAAGGAGCTGACCCAGGAGGGGGTAGAGCTGGGGGGAAGCGGGGCGGGGAAGCCCACCCCCGTGCCCCTGGTCTTCGAGGGGGTGCGGGTGTATGCGGAAAGGGGCGTCCTGGTGCAGGAAAGCCTGGCCCAGGGGGAGCTCAAAGGGGAGGTGTTTCTGGGAGGAAGCTACGCCGACCCCTACCTGTCCGGACAGGTGGAAGCCCTGTGGGGTAACTTCCGCCTCTGGGATTCCCTCTTTACCCTGGATCCCACGGGGAGCTTCCTGCGCTTTTTCCCGGACCGGGGCATCCTCCCCGAGTTCCGCCTTAAGGCCCAGGCGGAGACCCGGGGCCACAAGGTCTTCCTGGAGGCTAAGGGGGAGTTTTTGCGGGAAAACGGCCGGGTGAAGGTGCGCCTCGAGCCCCACTTCACCTCGGAGCCCGCCCTCACTGAGCCCGAGATCTACGCTCTCCTCACCCTGGGTACCCCCGATGTCACCCGGCTGGCGGAAACTCTCCCCCAGGTGGCTCTGGGGGTTGCTTTAGAGAACCTGGTGCTGGGCCAGCTGGAGCGGGAGCTCGCCCGTTCCTTGGGCCTTGACCGCTTCCAGGTGCAGCTTCCCCTTCTCCAGGGGGGAGACCTGGAGGAAACCCGCTTTTCCGTGGGCAAGTACCTGAGCCCCGAGCTCTTCTTGGGCTACGAGCTGGACCTCAGAGGGGAGCAGACCCTGAGCGCCCAGTACCGCCGGGACGGCCTCACCTTTTCCCTGGGCTCCACCTTCCTGCCGGGGGATGGCAGGCTTGCCCGCTTCACCTTTACCCTGGGGTACGACCTCACCCCGGCTTTGGGCTTGAGCTTTAGCCTCGAGGCGGCGGACACCACCCGCTTTGGCGTGGGTGCCCTTTACCGGTGGTAGCATGGCCCAGGTATGCGCGCTTTAGCCAAGCTGGCCCCGGAAGAGGGCCTAACCCTGGTGGAACGCCCCGTGCCCGAGCCGGGCCCCGGGGAGATCCTGGTGCGGGTGGAGGCTGCCAGCATCTGCGGCACCGACCTCCACATCTGGCGGTGGGACCATTGGGCAAGGGGCCGGATCAGGCCTCCCCTCATCACCGGCCACGAGTTCAGCGGGGTGGTGGAACGGGTGGGCCCCGGGGTCAAAAGGCCCCAGGTGGGGGACCACGTGAGCCTGGAAAGCCATGTTGTTTGCCATGCCTGCCCCGCCTGCCGCACGGGCAACTACCATGTTTGCCTCAACACCCAGATCCTGGGGGTGGACCGGGACGGCGGGTTTGCCGAATACGTGGTGGTGCCGGCGGAAAACGCCTGGGTGAACCCCAAGGACCTGCCCTTTGAGGTGGGGGCCATCCTGGAGCCCTTCGGCAATGCGGTGCACACGGTGTATGCGGGAAGCGGGGTTTCCGGGAAAAGCGTCCTCATCACCGGGGCGGGGCCCATCGGCCTGATGGCGGCCATGGTGGCCCGGGCCAGCGGGGCCGGGCCTATCCTGGTATCCGACCCCAACCCCTACCGCCTGAACTTCGCCAGGCCCTACGCCGACCGGCTCGTGAACCCCCTGGAGGAGGATCTCCTTTCCGTGGTGGAGGAGGTGACGGGAAGCGGGGTGGAGGTCCTTCTGGAGTTTTCCGGGAATGAGGTGGCCATCCACCAGGGGCTTAAGGCCTTGATCCCGGGGGGGGAGGCCAGGATCCTGGGCATTCCCTCGGACCCCATTCGCTTTGACCTGGCGGGGGAGCTGGTCATGCGGGGGATCACCGCCTACGGCATCGCGGGAAGAAGGCTCTGGCAGACCTGGATGCAGGGCACCGCCTTGGTCTACTCGGGCCGGGTGGACCTTACCCCCCTCATCACCCACCGCTTACCCATGAGCCAGTACCGGGAGGCCTTCGGCCTCTTGGCCTCGGGCCAGGCGGTGAAGGTGATCCTGGACCCCAGGGCCTGAGGCCACCTTTTTCGGGTGGGGGGAGAGGGGGCGTGGCCCCCCTCCCCGTTTAAGGGTTTTGTAAGCCCCTCTGAGGAGGATGGAGGTAGGGACCCCAGGGGTCCCAGAAAGGAGGCAGGTATGCGTAAAGGCGTTTGGTACGGACTCTTGACCGGTTTAGCCCTGCTCTTGGCGGCCTGCGGGGGCGGGGGCCAGCCCCAGCCGGACCTCACCCTGGCGGGGGTTTCGCCCCAGAATCCCACGGTGGTCCAGGGGGAGACCGTGACCCTGACCCTCACCTTTGCCTCGCAGAACGGCTTCCAGGGGCAGGTTTCCTTGAGCGTCACGGAGAACGGCCAGTCCCCCTCCTGGCTCACCCTCTCCCCCACCAGCGCGCCCCTCAACGTGCCCAAGGGGGGCCAGGCCCAGGTGAACCTCCAGGTCCAGGTGGCGGGGAACGCCCCCACTGGGCCCCACGCCCTGAAGCTCAGGGTCAGCTACGGGGATAAGGTGGCGGAGCGGGACCTGACCCTGACGGTTAACGCCCCACCTCCGCCTCCCAGCTTCACCCTCTCCGACCCCACGCCCAACCCCCTGAGCGTGCAGGCGGGGGGCACGGCCACCTTCCAGGTGACCCTGACCTCCCAAAACGGCTTCCAGGGGGAGGTCACTCTGAGCCTGGCCAGCGGGCAGGACCCCCTGCCCCAGGGCCTGAGCATCACCGCCACCAGCCCCTCCCCCATCACCCTCCAGGCCGGGGCGAGCGTGACCGTGACCGCCACCGTGAGCGCCGGGCAGGGGGTGGTCCCGGGCACCTACCGCCTGAAGGTGCGGGCCACCTCGGGAAGCCTCACCCGGGAGGCGGACCTAACGGTGGCGGTCTTGACGCCCTACACCAACGCTTACGTCCACCAGGTCTCCGGTGACGGAAGCGTTCTTGTTGGGAGCGCCCTCGTGTCGGGTGCCCGTAGGCCCATGGTCTGGCGGATCAACGCCGCTTCCCTCTCCCCGGGCTTCTACTGGCTGAGCGCCATCGCCCAACAGGCCACCGTCCTGGACACGGGCGTTCCCAGTGCTCCTTACGGGGTTGTTCTGGGGGTTACTGCCGACGGCCAGGTGGGCTGCGGCTTCGGTAGCGTGTCTACCAGCGCGTCTTCGGGGGACAGGGCCCTGGCCTGGGACCTGACCACCCTCCAGCCCATCCCCCTTCCCGATGACCCCAATGGCGGCAACACAGCCTACGCTTGTGCCAAGAGTGGAAGCGACGTCTACATCGTGGGACGGGTATACCCGAACTTTCCTACACCTACCATCTGGAAAAACTACACCATCTGGCATCAGAACACCAGCGTTGCTTACGGCATCTTCCACGACATCACCCCGGACGCCAGCAAGGCCTCGGCTCAGTTGGTATACCAGGGATGGGTCTACGACCTGAACAGCAATCAGTACACCCAGTTGGTCTCCTCAATTGGCGGGGCTTACTGGAGCCGGATTTCCCCCGACGGGCAGGCCGTGGCCTTCTCGGACAGCAACTATTTTGCGACAGCCAAGGTGTGGTACGGAGGCAACGTCTACAGCGTCGTCATGGGTTTTGGCGCCGTGCGCGTTAGGAACGGCGTGGCCTACGTCTTCGGAGGAAGCCAATATGGGCGTGCCGTTCGCTGGCGGAGCGACACCCAGGTGCTGGAGGACCTTAACACCGTCTTCGCCAGCGTGTTGCCAGTAGGGGTTACCCTTAAAGGTATCTCTGCGGTAAGCCTTGACAACCGCGTCATCGTGGGCATCGCCTATAACCCTACCACTTCTCAGGACGAGCCCTTTGTCCTTGTGGGGGATCCGTTCTAGGGTGCTCCGTGAGCCTACACAGCTGCTGGGATGTAGGCCCTTTCGGGCGGGACCTTCTACGCGGGGACCATGGTTTCCGGGAACGCCATGAGCGGTCAGCAGGCCACCGTCCGTTATGAGACTAGGCGCTTCACCCTGAGGCTTGCGGGGACGGTGCGGCCCTAGCGCCCTCCTGGGGTTGAGGAAGTGTGCCCCGCCCCCTTGGGGCGGGGCCTGGTTTGGGGTAGCCTCTAGGGGTCATGCTGAGCCGCAGGCGGCTTCTTGCGGGGCTTTTGGGCTTAGGGCTTTCCCGGGCCCAGGGGCTGAGGGCCGAGGAGGTGGTGGGGGCCCTCGAGGTCCCCTGGGCCTTGGCCTTCCTCCCCGGTGGGGGGATGCTGATCTCGGAAAGGCCGGGGAGGATCCGGCTCTTCCGGGGCGGGCGGCTTTCCACCTACGCCGAGCTTCCCGTTTACGCCCGGGGGGAGTCGGGGCTTCTGGGCCTGGCCCTCCACCCCCGCTTTCCCGAGGCGCCCTACGTCTACGCCTACCGCACGGTAGAGGCGGGGGGCCTGAGGAACCAGGTGGTGCGCCTCCGCCACCTGGGGGAGAGGGGGGTCTTGGAGCGGGTCATTCTGGACGGGATCCCCGCCAGGCCCCACGGCCTCCACTCGGGAGGCCGGATCGCCTTCGGGCCGGATGGGATGCTTTACGTGACCACGGGGGAGGTCTACGAGCGGGAGCTGGCCCAGGACCTGGCCTCCTTGGGGGGGAAGGTCCTCCGCCTCACCCCGGAAGGGGAGCCCGCCCCGGGGAACCCCTTCCTGGGCCAGAAGGGAGCCAGGCCCGAGATTTACAGCCTGGGCCACCGGAACCCCCAGGGCCTGGCCTGGCACCCCGTGACGGGGGAGCTCTTCCTGAGCGAGCACGGGCCCAGCGGGGAGCAAGGCTATGGCCACGACGAGGTGAACGTGGTCGTCCCCGGGGGGAACTACGGCTGGCCGAGGGTGGTGGGGAGGGGGAACGACCCCCGGTACCGGGACCCCCTCTACTTCTGGCCCGAGGGTTTCCCTCCCGGAAACCTGGCCTTCTGGAGGGGGGACCTGTACGTGGCGGGCCTCAGGGGGCAGGCCCTCTTGCGGCTGGTACTGGACGGGGACAAGGGCCACTGGCGGGTGGCG
>ENA-ORXB01002845-ORXB01002845.1-sediment-metagenome-genome-assembly--contig:-NODE-2845-length-13592-cov-3.602960_pt1 | contig 13592 bp, 17 predicted proteins | sample MGYA00237863_ERZ511475 | MGnify/ENA primary metagenome ERZ511475 (study PRJEB26305, sample SAMN06343858) | sediment metagenome | isolation source: hot spring sediment | place: Canada: British Columbia... | reverse complement strand
ATTAGGAGAGCATAGTTGATCATGTTAATTGATGGGCTTATGTTAGGGCTTGCAACAAAAGGAAATAGTGCTAATGATGTCATCAAAGCCAGGCCAATTTTTACCTGGACAGGGATGTTTCGGTTTCCTAGGATTGGAGCTAGGAAAAATACGCCTGAAACACGGGTTAGCACGAGCAAAAATGTTAATAAGTGTTTGCCGTCAGGCTGCAATATGTCCATCCCACACCGTTCCTCACTTGAGGTAATTTGGTAGGTTAACAAATAGATTGGTTGTAAAGCTAACTATAAGGTTAAGCATCCAGGAGCCAAAAAGCGCAAGGGCAAGTATGGTTGCAAGAACCTTCGGGATAAAGGTCAAAGTAAATTCCTGTATTTGCGTTACTGCTTGCAGGATGCTAACCACCAAACCGGCAACCAAGCTGAAAAGGAGAATTGGAAGCGAGATCTGAAGTGTAAGTACCAACGCATTTCTTCCAAGCTCCATCGCCAGGGCATCTGTCATATCTCTCACTCCTTCAATTAGTTAAACCCCATAACTAGTGCTCTTGTAACAAGGTGCCAGCCATCAACTAGAACGAAAAGCAGTATCTTAAGTGGCAGCGATATCATAACCGGTGGCACCATTAGCATACCCATGGACATAAGGACACTAGCAACCACCATGTCGATTATTAGAAACGGTATAAAGATTAGAAAACCAATTATAAACGCAGCCCGAAGCTCGCTAATTATAAAGGAGGGTATCAACACATATGTAGGCACGTCTGCTCTTGTTTTTGGGCGTTTGATCTTCGCTAAATGAACGAAAAGAGCCAGGTCTTTTTCTCGCGTTTGTTTAAACATAAATTCTCTAATCGGCTCGGATGCTCTTTCATATGCTTGCTCGTATGTTATGCTGTTGTTTGTATATGGCTTGATTGCATTATCATTGATTTGGGCAAAAATCGGAGCCATCACGAAAAAAGTTAGGAAAAGAGCTAGGCCGATTAACACCTGCGTTGGGGGAATTTGCTGAGTGCCTAGCGCATTTCTTATAAAAGCAAGGACAATGACTATTCTTGTAAAAGATGTGACCATTATTAAAAGTGCAGGCGCAAGTGTCAAAACGGTAAGTAGTAGAAGAACTTGAAGACTTACCGCTACATCCTGCGGACTTTTAGCGGATTCAACACCGAATGAGAGCTTTGGCAGAGGAAAATTAGGAGCAGCAGGCTCGGCAGATACATAACCCATCATCACTGTAATCAAGAGAGCAATGACTAATATGCTTACCTTCAAACAAAATCTCAAACGAGGTGAAGCACTAGTCATCGATTTTGCTCACCTCTGTCACTTGAGTCTGGTTTTGGCCGGCTTCGTTTGCTATCCTGATTTTTGATATCCTCTAACAGCTTACTTATGTTTTCTCCGGTTGCGCGCAAGCTATCTTTCCAGTGCAAGCTATTTTCGTCTGCTCTAGTGTGGGTGTTTACATAATTTTCAGAACTATATGAAGATGTGCTGGAAAACCGCTTGGTAAACCGCCTGAGATAGACCTGAAATGGCTTAAGTGGCTGTGGCTTTTGCAAAGCAACTTGTTTTAACGCATCTACCTGCTCGGGATTCACAAATTCCGAAAGAAGGTTTATATTATTCCCGCTTAACCCCAGAGCTAGAACCTTGCCGGCTATTTCGACAAGGCATATAGCTTTGCCAGGAGCAAGATACCTGATATCAAGAATATTTATTAGCTCCTGCCCTCCGCCAGCAAATGTATTGTACTTAGTTGTAAAAATCTTGACGCCATAAATGGCTAGAAAGCCAATAACAAGGACAACAATTAGATAAAATAAATACTTGATTACATCCAGTACCGAAAAAAGAAACTGGACAAAAGTATTGCGTTTTTCCTTCGGCTTGCCAGGGTCCTCATAGTCATCTAGCTGAAGTTTCTCACTTGCCTCCTTTGATGAAGAAGTAAGCTTCTGGGCGGCCCCATCTTTCTTGCTGTCTTTGGTCAAAGCCCCAGCATTAACCGTGCTTTCCTTACTGGCAACAGAGAAATCTGTAACGGTGGAGTCTCTTGATGGGGGCTCTGAAGTGACAGGCTTACTAATTGCTTTGCCCTCGTTTTGACCAGTTGAGGGATTTATTGGTTCTGCAACAGAGTGGCCTGTAAGATAGATAACAAATAGAAGAACGAGTAATAATATAATGGTTTTTCTGGCCCTATCGGCATTCATGGCTACTTATCCTGCTTCCTTCAGTCTTTAAATTCTGCCGTAAATTTTTAAGTAACTCTGGTATATTTTTGCTTTTACTATAGATTATCTAGTTTTAATTAGAGATGCTAGCAGTAGCAAAATAAGCACTGCCATCGTTATAAATATCCCAGAATTAACTTACTAATGCAAGCACCATACGCTTGTGCTTAGACCCTTAAGCGAATTATAAGACTAACAAGCCTTTTCCTAAACCTATAGTATCACCCAGACGATTAGTTAACCCAAAGGTAAGAGATGCCAGAGTTCTAATTGTGTGGCAAGATTCGCTAAAGAGGCTCAGGATTGGGACGATACAATAAGTATTTATAGAGCCCAGGCGTCATAAAGGAGGTTTTAATTATGGGTGTAAAGCGAAGCTCTGAGCAATACCAATTGGTAGTATTTGAGGTCGGCAGTGAGTCGTTTGGAATTGATATATCGCTAGTTCAAGAGATAATAAGGCTTCAGCCAATTACTGAGGTACCAAGGGCTCCAATGTATGTCAAGGGTGTAATCAATTTAAGGGGTAAAGTAATCCCCGTAGTTGATTTAAGGGAAAGATTTGGCTTTGCCGTTAACGAAGAGACAAAGGCCACCCGTATTGTAGTCGCAAACGTTCTTGGAAATACTGTGGGCATGATTGTCGACGCAGTATCTGAGGTATTAAGGCTTTCATCAGATGCAATTGAGCCGCCATCAACCATTATTGAAAGCGTTGGTTCGCAATACTTAAAAGGCATAGGAAAAGTTGAAGACAGATTAGTAATGCTGCTTGATCTAAGCAAGCTACTGGTTGAGATGGGAGCAACTCCAATTAATGAGATGGAGGACCTTTCGCAAGTTGCATAGCTTGCTGCTTTAATAAAAAGCTCTTTAACTTACAAGTTGCTTTGCTTGTAGGCTCGTAGATTGTGGGAGTAACCATGGACCTAGTATTTGATGCTTCACCTGAAGATCTGAAGGTATTTATTCAAGAGGCAGAAGAGTTAATACAACAGCTTGATGGTAATATTCTTCGCTTGGAAAAAGAAGGCCATGATCCAGAACTCGTGCAAGAGATATTTCGTGCTGCCCATACATTGAAGGGCTCCTCAGGAATGTTAGGGCACGAGCGAATGGCCGAACTTACGCATGCTGTAGAGACTCTATTCGACAAACTCAGGAAAAATGAAATGGTGATTACAACAGAGCTCGTAGACCTTCTACTTAATTGCGTTGACGCATTAAAAGCTCTTAAAGATGAATGTGTGACACTAAAAGCAAGCGACGTTGAAGTTGGAGTTCTATGCCAGAAAATCCAAGCGTTTTCAAATGGTACTTCTCAAGGCCACGAGGTTAAAGAGAATCCTTTAGCTCTATCTCTTGATCAAGATGAAATGCACACGATAAATAGAGCGGAAATCGCAGGCCAACAAGCTTTTCTTGTCAGTGTTAGCGTAGCAAGTGATTGCCCAATGCCTTCGGTAAGGCTTTACCAGGTAGTTGAAGAACTGCAGTCGCTTGGCAAAATTATTAAGTCTAACCCAGATATTAAAACCATAGAAAGCGGAGATTGCGGTTTTAGCGCAGAGGTAGTTTTTGTCTCCAGCGAAGATCAGACAAGAATAGAGAGTGTTATTAAAGCCATATCTGAACTATCTGCATGCACTATAAGGCCGTATCAGATGGGAACTATGCAGGAGAAAGATTCTGACGCGGAAACTAGCGACGAAGCAGTTGTTGATGAGAGAGTAGCGGATTTGGGCCCTGCAGCTCGTGGGAAGAGCCCGCAGGAAATTAAGCAGATGAAATCATCAGCTGTTAAAACTGTAAGAGTTGACGTTGAAAGGCTTGATCACCTGATGAACTTAGTGGGCGAATTAGTTATTGGAAAGACAAGGCTTCTGCAGATTGGCGCTGAGCTTGCAGATAACGGCCGCTATGACGAAATAAGCGGAACATTAAATGAGGTTACAGCGCAGATTGGGCAGATAACAAATGAGCTTCAGGAAGAAGTAATGCGTGCAAGAATGCTTCCTATTGAGCAAGTGTTCAACAAATTCCCAAGGCTAGTCAGAGATCTAGCTCGAAATACCGGCAAGGAGATAAATTTTGTCATCAAAGGACAAGAAACAGAGATCGACCGGTCTGTTTTAGAAGAGATAAGCGACCCACTAATTCATATATTAAGAAATGCTATCGACCATGGTATTGAGCTGCCTAATGAGAGGAAAAAGGCTGGGAAGCCAGCTCAAGGCAATATTTATCTCTGCGCTAGGAATGAAGAGAACTATATAGTAGTAGAGGTTATAGATGATGGCCGGGGCATGGATCCGCAAAAGCTAAGACAGAAAGCTATTAGAAGAGGATTTATAACGCCGGAGGCAGCAGAGAAGATGAGTGATCGAGATGCCTTTGAGCTTATATTCCTATCTGGCTTTAGCACGGCAGAGTGCGTTTCTGAAATATCTGGTCGAGGCGTTGGTATGGATGTTGTAAGGAACAATATAAAGAAAATCAATGGGTCAGTAGAAATCGAATCTGAACCAGGGAAAGGAACTAAATTTATCATCAAGCTACCGCTGACGCTAGTTATAGTAGATGCGCTAATCGTCGTCCTTAACGGCAAACTTTATGCTATTCCTCTAGGCGTTGTCAAGGAAGTCCTGCGTCTGAATCCTGGGGATATTAAGATGGTTGATAAACTTGAGACCGTTGTTCTTCGTGGAAACATATTGCCACTCTTAAGGTTAAGTGAGCTGTTTGATCAAGCTCAGGTCGCAGATCGTAGCCAAGACGATGATTTACACGTTGTAGTTGTGGGTTATGGCGAAAATAGGGTAGGCCTTATTGTTAACCGATTGGTTAGCAAAATGGAGATAATGATAAAATCACTAGGCGACTATTTAGGTGATGTTGAGGGAATTTCAGGAGCTACGATACTTGGTGATGGCAAGGTAGCGTTGGTGATTGATCCTGTTAGTCTTATAGTGAAAGTAGATACGCAGCGTGCTTTGTCAAATCAGGCATCCAAGCCCGAAAGAATTAGGACGTTAAAAACCGCCTAGGCTTTATGGGCATCAAAATAAAACGATGAATCAATTAATACATCCTTGAAATAATGCATCCTTGGGGGGTAAGGAGAAAACAAACAAGCTTTGCTTGTTTGTTTTCTAAGGGGGAATTAAAGTGACGAAAATAACTAATGGCCTTACATTTAAGCAGAGAGAAATGCTAGAGCGAATCATAAAGCTTAGCACCGATAGCTCTGCCGTTGCATTATCAGAGATGACTAGTAAGTCAATCTTCTTGCAATCGCCAGAGCTAAATGTTGTCTCACTTGATTCTATAATCAATATAGCAGGAGGTTCAGAATCGGTTACAATTAGCGTTTGCCTTATTTTCTCTGGAGAAATAAGTGGCAATATACTCCTAATCTTTCCAAGGGCTAGTGCACTTAAACTAATCAGTCTCATCTTACAGGAGGATGTTCTAAGAGAAGAGTTGGATGAAATGGGAGTCTCCGTTTTGGGAGAGGTTGGCAACCTTGTTAGCTCTTATTTCCTCAGCACTCTTTCTGATTATACCGGGTTGGACCTTCGCCCGTCGTCGCCTATGGTTGTACAAGACATGGTAGGAGCTATAGTTAGCTCAGCCATGTTAATGCTAGAAAGGGCGCCGGAAGAGATTCTCTACGTCAAAACCGAGCTTTCTGACGAATTTGACAAAATAGACGGACACTTGATGCTTTTTACCGATGAGGACTCTCTTGGAATACTTCTTCAAGCAATAGAAACGAGGTAGTAGTGACTGAGATAAATGTAGGGATTGGAGAACTGAAGGTATCGAGTGACAAAGATTCAGTTATAGTCACAAGAGGCCTTGGTTCTTGTGTAGCTGTGTGCCTATACGACAGGCTTGCAAAGATCGCTGGTATGGCACATATAATGCTGCCTTCCGATAATGGCAGGGATGCAGATCATAGCGCAAGATTTGCAGACACTGGGGTGCCCCGGTTATTTGAAGCAATGGTTAAGGCAGGAGCAAATCCCAAGTTTATGGTCGCCAAAATAGCTGGTGGCGCAAGAATGTTTGATTTGCCAGGAGGAAGTCAGCTTCTGGAAATTGGTGCGCGAAATTGCAAAGCGGTTATAGCTGCCCTGGAATCGCTTAAGTTGAGTCTTGCTGCTGCCGATACAGGTAAAGATTATGGCAGGACTGTTGAATTATCAGTAGCCAGCGGTGAACTTCGAGTAAAAGCTATCGGTCGCGGTGTAACCATAATTTAGGAGGCAGGAAGTATGGGGAAAAACGTCTTGGTAGTCGATGACGCGGCTTTCATGAGGATGAAAATAATAAAACTATTAACCGAAAATGGTTACCAGGTCATCGGCGAGGCTGGTAACGGCGAGGAAGCTGTTAGCAAATATCAGCAACTTAGGCCAGATCTCGTAATCATGGACATCACCATGCCAATCATGGATGGTATTACCGCAATCAATGAGATTAAAAAGCTTGATGACAGTGCTAAAGTAATAGTTTGCAGCGCTATGGGTCAGCAGAATATGGTCATACAAGCGATTAAATCAGGCGCCAAAGATTACGTGTTAAAACCTTTTCAGCCCGATAGGGTTCTTGAAGCTGTTAAAAAGCAAGTTGGTTGATATTAATTAGGAGAGTGTCAGTTGTCCCAGATAAAGGTTTTAGTTGTTGACGATTCAGTCTTCACTCGCAAGCGTTTGGTTGACATGTTGGCATCTGATTCTGAGATAGCCGTTATTGATACTGCCCAAAATGGACTTGAGGCAATTGAAAAGGTAAAAAGTCTTAAACCTGATGTGGTAACACTGGATATCGAGATGGCGGGCATGGATGGCTTAACAGCCTTGGGTCATATCATGAGCGAGTGCCCGACTCCCGTTGTCATGGTAAGTACTTTGACTGAAGAAGGATCGGAAGCTACCGCCCAAGCTCTACTAGAAGGGGCGGTTGATTTTATTCATAAACCTACAGATGCGGTTGGTGTAAAGCTTTACCAGGTCAAAGATGAGTTGATTGCTAAAGTTAAAGCAGCATCGAAAGCTCGGCTGAAGAAGCTATCCAGTACAGCTCCTTCAGGTTTTAATGGGAAGGCAAGCTTTGAATCATCTGTAGCTAGCCAAAAGCTGGTTATGATAGGGGCATCCGCAGGTGGGCCAAGAGCTCTCATGGAAGTTCTGCCAAGACTGCCAAAAAATTTTCCGTCGCCTATTGTGGTTGTACAGCACATGCCGCAGGGACCTTTTATAAAATCTATTGCAAAGAGAATAGATAATGAATCAAATATACATGTAGAGGAAGCGCAAAATAATGATCGGCTTAAACCTGGAGTGGCGCTTATAGCGCCGGGTGGTTGTCATATATTGATTGAAAAGGGTGGCATTGTAAAGTTTAATCATGGTCCTGCTGTAAATTCAGTCAAACCTTCAGTTGATGTAATGATGGGTTCGGGAGCTGCCATATATGGGCCAAGTTCGGTTGGTGTCATTCTTACTGGGATGGGTGTGGATGGTGCCAAAGGTATGGAGCTTATAAAGTTGAAGGGCGGCCGCACAATTGCTGAGCATGAATCAACATGTGTTGTGTATGGGATGCCAAAAGCAGTAATAGAAAGTGGGCATGCCGATGAAGTTGTCCCTCTAGATCAAATTCCACAAGAGATAGTAAAAGCGGTTGGAGAAAAAAATAATGATTACAAATTACACGGACAGCCAAGAGTACAAATACTTTGTAAATAAGGTTAAGAATCTCACGGGTATCGATCTTGCTAATTATAAACCATGGCAGATTCAAAGAAGATTAGCTTTCATAATGGAGCAAGCTGGTGCCAAAGATTATAAGGAATATGCAGATGTGCTTGCTCAAGATAAGGAAAAATTAAACCAGTTTGTTGATTGGGTTACCATAAATGTCTCTGAATTTTATCGAGACCCGCTAAAGTTTAAGGAACTCAAGGAAGTTATTCTTCCTGAGCTTTTAAGATACAACAAGCATCTTAAGATATGGAGTGCTGGTTGCTCAAATGGCTCTGAGCCCTATACGCTAGCTCTCATACTTGAAGATTTAACACCCGGTGTTAAGCATACAATTATTGGCTCAGACATAGATGATCGTGCCCTCTTGCTAGCACGGCAGGGTCGCTACCTAGAGAAGGATATAAGGAACATACCTGCTCATTTAGTTGATCGATTTTTTACAAAATCAGGCGATGAGGTCTTGATAAGCGACGAGATTAAAAAAAGAGTTACTTTTAAAAAGCATGATTTACTAAAAGACCCTTATGAGAAAAATGTTGATCTGATACTCTGCCGAAACGTTGTAATTTATTTCACCAACGAGGCAAAAGACAGAATATACAGACAATTCTGGGCATCGTTAAACGATCATGGTGTTTTGTTCGTGGGTGGAGCAGAAAGCATCCTTAATGCAAAAGACCTTGGTTTCAGGGTGCTTTCTCCTTTCTTTTATGCAAAGGATTTGGACTTTGGAGGAGTAGATGCCAAGAAAGCAAGTTAATCGAGTACTTAAAAAGATAAACGAACTACCCCCATTTTCAGAGATTGCAAATGATGCAATGGTAGCTGCTAGACTGGGCGCTATGGGAGGAAAAGAACATGAGGGAGATAAGGGATTTCATGATCCCAAGTTCGCCAAACAGATATTGCAAATGACTAGTTTTGCCTCATACGGATTCTCTGGTTTAAAAGCAGGGCATTTTGAATCCAAGTCGCTTCTAGACGAAGATGTTCTTCGAGGTATAATGCTGGTTTTTTCACTTCAAGAGTTTATCAGCCGCAAGCTTTCAGCTTATGAACTAACAGAATTAGATCTTTGGGAACACTCTATCAACTGCGGTCTTTCTGCCTGGATGGTTGCTACAAAGGTTGGCTATGAGGACCTTGAAGCAGCATTTATTGCAGGCATGATGCATGATATTGGCAAGGTAATTTTGGACGAAATTTTGTATGAAGAAAAAGAAAAATATGTCGATATAATCTCTCAGGGGTCGCTGATGCCGGCTGAAGCAGAGAGAGAGGTTCTTGGTATAGACCATGCTGAGGTTGGTGCAAGGATTGCTGAAAAGTGGCGCTTCTCAGATAAAGTTATCGAAGCAGTCAGGTGCCATCACCAGCCAGAACTAGCTGTTAAAGATCCTGATCTATCAGCAATTGTACATTTAGCCGATTGTATATGTATTAGCTTAGGTTTAACTTTAAATAGCGGCAATCTCGTAAGCTTACTTGCTGGTGATTTTGCGGAGCCGCAAGTTAAGGAGAGCGCCGGTTAGCCTTTTGAAGGTTTTTGTAAAGTCAAAGGTATTTGAGCAAATAAAAGGCCAGCGCTAATCCTGGTTGGTGCCTGGAGGAGGAAATGGGACGAGACATAGAACAAAGGATATTAAAAGAAATAAAAGACCTGCCACCATTCTCAGCAATAGCTAACCGCGCGCTAAAATTAACCAAAGACCCTAGGTCCTCAGCAATTGATATTAGCCGGGTCATATCGTATGACCCGGCGTTTACTGCTCGAGTTCTTCGTATGGCTAACTCCGCTTATTACGGATTTGCCAGGAAAGTCACAACAGTTAGCGAAGCCATAGTAATACTTGGTTACGAAACCCTAAAGAGCGTTGTATTAGCACTTACCCTTCAAAACTTTTACGACAAAGAAGTCCGCGGATATGGGCTTGAAAGAGGAGATCTCTGGAAGCATTCGGTTGGTTGTGCACTTGCCTCACGCTTGATTGCTGGCCAGGTAAAGTATCCTTCAATCGAGGAAGCCTTTGTTGCTGGTCTGCTTCATGATGTTGGAAAAGTCATTCTTAACCAATTTGTTGGTGAAGAAATAAGCAAAATCATCGAGCTTTCTGGATCAGAAGGGCTGCCTTTTGCTGAGGCGGAAAAAAGAGTACTAGGTTTTGACCACCAGGATATAGGCTCAAAAGTGGCTGAGAAATGGAACTTTAACGAGAAAGTAGTTGAAGCAATCCGAAGCCATCATAAACCAGATAGGGCAAAGAAAGATCCTGAACTAACGGCAATCGTTCATGTAGCTGATTTTATCTGCCTAAGTCTAGGGCTTGGTATAGGAAGCGATGGGATGCTCTATCCGCTTAAAAAAGAAGCCCTGGACTTACTTAAACTAGACGAGCTAGAAATCGATAATCTGATTTTCTCAGCTTACAACATTACCGAGGAAATTGAGAAAATTTTGGCTTAAGGAGTTGGCAAGAGGATCCGAGACAAAATAGGGAAAGGATTGTAGAGAATGCTGAAAGTTGAGTTCATAAATCCGTTTCTTGAAGCAGCTTTCGAGGTCTTTGAAAAGGAAACGAATTTGAAACTTGAAAAAGGACCTATATCGGTGCAGAAGTCCTCGCTTACGTCTCAGGAGGTAAGCGTTCTAATAGGCATAACCGGTCAGATTCATGGCCAGGTGATCTATGGCATGTCGTCAAAGACTGCCAAGAAAATATCAGCCGAGATGATAGGCCGACCAGTGCCTTTGTTGGATGATTTAGCGCAAAGCGCAATCAGTGAGCTTGGTAATATGATTACTGGCCTTGCAACTGTTAGATTTAGCGAGTTTTATGAAGACCTGGCTGTTACACCGCCAACGCTGATTATTGGCACAAATGTTTTAATCTCGACAGTGGATATCCAGCGTTTATATATCGTTCTAATGAGTAAATTTGGGGATATCGAAGTAAGCATTGCTCTTAGAGAGCAGGCAATCTCAGACGACCTTAGAATTATTAGCCACAGGAGGCTGGCCATTTAAGGGCAAAAGATAACTAAAAGATAACTATAACTTTGGAGAAAGGAGGTGCTGAATTGTTAAGAGGTCTTTATTCCTCGGCAACTAGTATGCTAGCTCTGATGAACAAGCAGGAAGTGATTGCAAATAACCTTGCAAACGCCAACACAAATGGCTTTAAGAGGGATTACATCTCGATTAGATCTTTCCCCGAGGTGCTAATAGCTGCATCAACACAAGGTGTGGGCAGTAGTTCTTTGAGCCAGCCAATCGGGCGGCTTAGCTTTGGTGTCGGTATTGGCGAAACAGGGTTTGTTGATACTTTGGGTGTGCTTAAGGAGACCGGGGAAGCTCTTGATTTAGCTTTGGCTGGTGAAGGATATTTTGCGGTTCAAACGCCAGCGGGTGAGATGTACACGCGGAATGGCAATTTTTCAAAAGACGCTTTTGGCAGGCTTGTTGATCAAGATGGGAACTTTGTTCTTGGCGAAAATGGAATAATCAAAATCAATGGCAGCAAGATTTTGATTGATACCTCAGGGAAAGTGTTTGTTGATGATACCTATAAAGATACCCTAAAGATAAGAAGTTTCTCTAAAGGAGAGCTAGAGAAACTAGGAAACAATACTTTTATGGCAAATTCAGCAGGTAAAATGGCTAGCAATGTTGTTGTTAAGCAGGGTTATCTTGAGGGGTCAAATGTTGATGCAACAAGCGAAATGGTCGATATGATAGCAACCATTAGGTCTTTTGAGGCCAATCAGCGCGTATTAAAGACTCAGGATGAGTTGCTGGGCAGGGCAGTAAATGATATTGGGAGATTAGCTTAGGAAAGGCTGGACCGGAAACGGAAGCCTTACAATCTTGCTGATTGACTGAGGCAAGTTTCTCCCACTTCTATCATCTATTAACCAGCCCATTCTCGATCCAGGTCTATGGAATCTGAACAGGAGGATAGCATGTTTGGGGCATTTTGGGTATCTGCATCAGGTCTTTTATCGCAGCGGGCAGCGGTTGATGTTTTGTCAAATAACATAGCCAACATCAACACTGTTAGCTATAAAAAGAATGCTGTGCAGTTCAAAGATTTAATATATCAGAGAGTCAACGCAATCGGAGAGTTTGAGCCCAATAATTCAAGCAGGACAACAATATTGATGGGTACTGGAACACAGGTTTCATCAATGCAGAAAGTTTTTAGTCAAGGTGGCTTAGAGCAGACGGATAATCCATATGATATTGCAATTATAGGCAATGGTTTCTTTCAGGTTTTACTTCCTGATGGAACTTTAGCGTATACCAGGGATGGAAGTTTTAAGGTTGACAGTGACGGTAGTTTAGTTACAGCGCAAGGCTACAAAGTTGAGCCGCCTATAAAAATTCCTGAGGGATCAACTAATCTAACTATCAGCCCTGAGGGCAAGGTTTCCGTTGTTATGGCAGATACTGGGCAGACAAATGAAATAGGAAATATCTCGCTATATTATCCGCCTAACCCAGATGGCCTGCTTGCAATTGGGGAAAATCTCTATCTGCCAACGGTTGCTTCAGGGAAAATGGTTGAACAGATAGGTGATCAGAAAACAAGCGAATTAAGACAAGGGTTTCTTGAGAGATCAAATGTTGAACTGTCAGATGAGATGACCCAGCTTATCATTGCGCAGCGGGCCTACCAGTTAAATGCACAGGCCCTGCAAGCAGCTGATGAAATGTTGCAAGCGGCAACAAATATTAGAGGCTAGCGGAAGCATAAAAAAGGAATAGGATACCTTGCTAGAGCTTTCTCTTATTTGTAAGTGATTCATAAGATCGGCAGGGGTAGCAGGGCTTGGGTTTAAGGTGGAGAAAAATGTAAAATCTGCCGATACCTATAGCTATAAGCAAGGGGGTTAAGACCGTGAAAATTTCAAATGAGCAGGTAAGAAAAGCTCTTGAATCCTACGTCCGGCAAGTTGAAGGCAAAAAATCAAATAGAGTAGAAAAAGAAAAGTCTTCAGAAAGCAAAGTTGGTGAATCTAAGAGAGGAGATTCAGTCACCTTCACAGCTCGCAGCGAGGAGTTTAAAAGGGCAAGAGAACTTTATGATAAGCTTCCCGATATAAGAAAAGATCTGGTTAGCGAGCTTAAGAATAAGATAAAATCTGGCAGCTATGAAGTCACCAGCAAAGAAATTGCTGATAAGATTATCTACCGCACTTTTGTGGATAAATGGTTGTAGAATAAATGGGTTTAGTTATGTTAAGGCAAAGTAATTACTAAAAAGGTTGATGTAAGGGTGAAAGAATTAAAAGCAGATCCCATCGCATTAATTGATATATTAAGAAAAGAGAAAGGTTCTTACCAAGAGTTATTGAAACTTGCTAAAAGGGAGCAAGAATTAATAATTAGCAGAGATATCGAAGGTCTTTCAGATGTTATAAAATCCATGGAGCGCTTGATGTTTAGCCTTCGTGAGCTAGAAGAAAAGCGCTACCTACTTTTAAGCTTAAACGAGCCTAAGGACAAAGATCCACTAACCCCTAAGCTATCTTCAATAATCAATCATTTTAATAGTTTGCAGGCAAAGGAAGCT
>ENA-ORXB01002844-ORXB01002844.1-sediment-metagenome-genome-assembly--contig:-NODE-2844-length-13594-cov-3.241696_pt1 | contig 13594 bp, 9 predicted proteins | sample MGYA00237863_ERZ511475 | MGnify/ENA primary metagenome ERZ511475 (study PRJEB26305, sample SAMN06343858) | sediment metagenome | isolation source: hot spring sediment | place: Canada: British Columbia... | reverse complement strand
GCCGTTTCGCTCCCGTCTTCGATGACGCCGAGCGAATCGTCGTCGACTGCGACACGGTTCTGCTCGCGGTGGGGCAGGCGCCGGTGACCGAGTTCTTGCAAGACGGCGGGCAAGACATCGAGATGGCGCGCCCCGGCTGGCCGAAGATCGACCCGCGGACGCTGGCGACGACGGCGCGCGGCGTCTTCGTCGCCGGAGATCTGGCGCACGGCACGCGCCTGCTCATCGACGCCGTGGCCTCGGGAAAGGCGGCGGCGCGCTCCGTCTACGAGTTCGTCACCGGGCGGCGGCTCGAAGCCGAAGCCTTGACCGCTCATCTGGTCGAGCAACGCTACCTGCGCGAACGGGGCTATGAAGCGATCCGGCGCGTGCAGCCGCGCGTGCTTCCGCCCGAGGAGCGGCTGAAGGATCCGGCGACGGTCGTCGAGCAGGTCTATAGCGAGGAGGAGGCTCGGCGCGAAGCCTCGCGTTGTCTTGACTGCGGCGTGACGCCGGTTTTCGACGGCAGCCGTTGCGTGCTCTGCGGCGGCTGCGCCGATGTCTGTCCGACCCTGTGCCTGAAGCTCGTGCCGTTGAGCCGGCTGGAGGGCGGTAGCGAGCTGGACGAGCTGGCTCGGGCGATTCTTGGCGAGGGGGCGGATTTCGCAGAGCATTCCGCCATCGTGAAGGACGAAGAACGGTGCATTCGCTGCGCGGCGTGCGCCATGCGCTGCCCGTCGGAGGCGATCACGATGGAGCGGGTCATGTTTCGGACGGAGTGGAAGGTCTTATGACAATACAAGCCAAACCGCAACGCTCGCGGCTCGACCCGGCGCCGGTGCCGAGGCGAGACTGGCTGGGGCTCAGTGCGCTGGGGACGATGGCAGGGGCGCTGCTGTTCGGCCTGATCGGCCTGCTTCGCCTACCGAAGGCGGCGGTGCTCGCTTCGCCGTCGAAGAGGTTCCGTGTGGAGCTGCCGCAGGCTCTGGCGCCGGGCGAAGCCTTCGTGCCTCCCGGGCGCAACGTGGCAATCTTCCGCGACGAGCAGGGTGTCTGGGCGATCTCGACGGTGTGCACGCACCTGGGCTGCATCGTCAGGCCCGCCGCCGACGGGTTCGAGTGCCCCTGCCACGGCTCGCGGTTCCGCAGCGACGGCACAGTCACGCGCGGCCCGGCGCCGCGTCCGCTGCCCTGGTTGAAGGTCAGCACCGCCGGCGACGCCGTAATCGTGGATGAGGCCGCGGCGGTGCCGCAAGGGACAAAGGTGGCTTGACATGGCGCAGGCGAGCGACGCCTTACAGGAGTTCGTCGCCGATCTGAAGAGGGCGCCGAAGCGGATTCTCGAGACGGCGTTTCGCACCGGGCCGCCTTCGACCGACCGTACCCGTTCGACCTTTGTTTTCGGCAACGTCTTTCTGCACCTGCATGCGGTGCGGACGCACCGCTGGAGCCTGCGCTGGACGACGACGCTCGGGCTCGGCATCGCCACCGCAGCCGCCTTCTTGATCACGCTGGTCACGGGCGTGATGCTGATGTTCTACTACAAGCCCTATCCGGAAGTCGCCTACGAATCGATGAAGGACATTCACTTCGTGGTGCCGACAGGACGCCTGATCCGGAACCTGCACCGCTGGGCCGCCCACGTGATGGTGATCACCGTGATCCTGCACATGGCGCGCGCCTTCTACACCGCCGCCTACCGCAAGCCCCGCGAGTTCAACTGGCTGATCGGCATCGCCCTGCTCGTGGTGACGCTCGCGCTGTCCTTTACCGGATACCTGTTGCCTTGGGACCAGCTCGCCTTTTGGGCGATCACGATCGGCGCCAACATTGCGGAATCGCCGCGCGAGGTCACCGACGCGCTCGGCATCACCGAGTATTTCGATCCGGGCGGCTTGCAAAAGCTTTTGCTGCTCGGCTCGGACGAAGTGGGCGAAGAGGCCCTGATTCGCTTTTACCTGCTGCACGTCATGCTGCTGCCGCTGGTGCTGGCGGCGCTGTTGGCGGTGCATTTCTGGAGGATTCGCAAGGACGGGGGACTGGCCAAGCCCGCCGACGCCGACGCCCGGCTGGCCGCGCGACGCGAGCAGGAGACCTACCCGGTCTTCACGGAGGCGCCGGTGAAGACGTACCATCTGGCGGCGATCGTCCGCGGGCGCACCCCGGCGGTGGGCAAGGGGCCGGAGAACACCGTTCCGTCCATGCCCCATCTGTTTTACGCCGAGCTCGGCGTGATGATGCTGACGCTGCTGGTGTGCCTGGCGCTTTCGGTCGTCTCCGACGCGCCGCTCAAGGAGCTGGCCAACCCCAGCGTTCCGGAGAATCCGGCCAAAGCGCCCTGGTATTTCCTCGGCGTGCAGGAGCTGGTTTCGTATTCGGCGTTCATGGGCGGCATCGGCATCCCCGTGATCGCGCTCCTCGGCCTGGCCTTGATCCCTTACCTGGATCGGGAAACGGCCGGCACCGGCGAATGGTTCGGCGGGCCGGGCGGCTGGAGGCTGGTGCGCTTCTCCGCCGTACTGGGAACAAGCGCCGCCGTCATGATCGAGGCCGTAGCCATTCGCTTCGGGTGGCTGCGGGAGTGGTTTCCGGACGTCCCGCAACTGATCGTGACCGCGGTGAACCCCGGCACGCTGTTGACGCTGGTCTACGCCGCCTGGTCGGTCTGGTGCGTGAAGCGCTTCCAGTCAGCGCGCGCCGGGGCGCTGGCGCTGTTCACCTGCTTCCTGTGCGGCTTTGTGGTGCTGACCGTCATCGGGACGTATTTCCGCGGCCCGAACTGGGAGTTCTACTGGTCGCCGGCATACTGGCCCAAACATTAGTGAGCCATGAGGAAGAACAAGCTGCTGTTGCTGATCTCGAGTGCGGGCGTGCTGGCGCTGCTCATCTGGGCGGCGGTGGAGGAGAACATCCTGCGGGAGTGGCGCCGGATCCAGGCTCAGGGGCGCAGCGAAGAAGGGCCGCTTGGCGTGCAGCTTCGCCAGATCGTCAACCGGGGACTGGACACGAGCGACCGCTGCATCTCCTGCCATGTCGCGATGGGGCCGGGAGAGCAGGGGGTCACCGGTGCGCCGTTGCTCAAGCCGCACAAGCCCGTCGTTCACGACCCGGCCGAGTTCGGCTGCACGGTCTGCCACGGCGGCCAGGGGCAAGCTACGGAGAAGGCCGACGCCCACGGGCGCGTTCCTTTCTGGCCTGAGCCGATGCTCGAGAAGGAGACGATGTACGCGGGCTGCGGCACCTGCCACGTCACGCTGGGAGTCCCCGAAAAGCACCGGATAAAGGCCGCCGGCGCCGCCTTCGAACGGCTGGATTGCCTGGCCTGTCACCGCGTAGACGGCCGCGGCGGCACGATCCGCCCTGGGGGCGGGGGTATGGAAGGGCCCGATCTGTCGCGGACGGGCATCACCGGCTACGATCCGGAGTGGTACGCCAAGCATCTGGCCAAGCGCGCGGAGGCAAAGAGCGGCCCTTGGCGGGACGCCTTCGGACCGATCTCGCCGCCGGAGCTGGAGTTGCTCCGCGTATTTCTGGATACGCGGGTGGCGGCGCCGGGTTGGGTGGAGGCCAAGAGCGTCTTTCTCAGCTCGGGCTGTTTGGGTTGCCACAAAGTCAGCGGGGTGGGCGGAGACGAAGGACCGGATTTGACGCAGGCCGGCTTGAAAGATCCCGGACGGCTCGATTTCACGTACGTGGCCGGCAAGCCGGTGCTGGAAAACTGGTTCCGAGAGCACCTGCTGGCACCGGCCAGCGTGGTCGCCGGCTCGCAGATGCCGCCGGCGGCGGTCTTGGAGGAGCGCGAGCTGGCGCAGTTGGCCTTGTTCACCCTCTCGCTGCGGCGTAGGGAACTCAACGACGCCTATGTGCCTCGGGACCGCATGCTCGCCACGCGGTTTGGGCGGCGGGAATTCGCCCGGGACGGGGCGACTCTGTACGGCGCATTCTGCGCCGGCTGCCACGGCGAGGACGGCATGGGCCGCCGGCTTACTGGCCTCGTTTCGTTTCCCTCGGTCGCCAATCCGGACTTTCTCGAGATCGCAAGCGATGAGTTTCTCAGGGAAACCATCCGGCAGGGACGCCCCGGACGCAGGATGCCGGGTTGGCTGAAAGAGAACGGACTCACGGCGGAAGACATCGACGCGGTGACGGCGTACTTGCGCTCGGCGGGCGGGGTGGAGTCAAGAGCGGACGGCCGTCCCCGGCGCTGGGTGCGGGGCGAGGCGCGAGCCGGCGAGCAGATCTACGCCTCATCGTGCAGCGGCTGCCACGGCGCCAAAGGCGAAGGCGGAGCCGGACCGGCTCTCAACAACCGTGTGCTGCTTGCCTCGGCCACGGATTCTTATCTCGTGGAAACGATCCGGCGCGGCCGGCGCGGCACGGCGATGGCGGGCTTTGCCGAGCCCGATCCGGTGCGGCGCACGCTGGCAAGCGGGGAGGTCGAGGCGGTGGTGGCGTATCTGCGGACATGGGAGGAAAGCAAACCATGAGCGATCTGGTGAAGCGGCGCGAATTCCTGGGACTGCTGAGTGCAGCGGGACTGGGCGGGCTGGCGGCGGCGGCGCGGGAGGCCTGGCAGGTGGAGTCGGTAAAGAATCCCTTGGCGGTCTATCCGGAGCGGGGGTGGGAGCGTGTTTACCGGGACCTGTGGAAATACGATTCCAGCTTCACGTTCACCTGCGCGCCGAACGACACGCACAACTGCATCTTGAACGCCTATGTGCGCCACGGCGTCGTCTTGCGGATCGGCCCGACGATGAAGTACGGGCAGGCCACGGACCTCTACGGCAACAAGGCTTCGCATCGCTGGGATCCGCGCGTGTGCCAGAAAGGCCTGGCCCTCACGCGGCGCTTCTACGGCGACCGCCGGATCAGCGGCTGCCTGGTGCGGAAGGGTTTCAAGGACTGGCACGACGCCGGCTTTCCGAGGGGAAAGGACGGGCTGCCGCCGAGGAGATACTTCCAGCGCGGACGCGATGAATGGCTGCGCATCGGCCACGAGGAAGCGGCCGCCATGGCCGCCGCCGCGTTAAAGAATATCGCCGAGACTTACAGCGGCGAGGAGGGCAAGCGCCGCCTGCTGGCGCAGCACTACGAGCCGGAGATGGTGGAGTCGATGGGCGGGGCGGGCGTGCGCACGATGAAGTTCCGCGGCGGCATGCCGCTGCTTGGCGTCACGCGCGTCTACGGGCTCTACCGGCTGGCGAACTCCATGGCCTTGCTCGACGCCAAGGTGCGCGGCGTGGGGCCCGAGCAGGCGGTCGGCGCCAAGGGATTCGACAACTACTCCTGGCACACCGATCTTCCGCCCGGCCATCCCATGGTGACCGGCCAGCAGACGGTCGAATTCGACTTGAACGCGGTCGAGCACACGCGCCTGCTCGTCGTCTGGGGGATGAACTGGATTGCGACGAAGATGCCCGATTCTCATTGGCTCACCGAAGCGCGCCTGAAGGGCGTCAGGGTCGTCGTGATCGCCTGCGAGTACTCGGCCACTTCATCCAAAGCTGATGAAGTGATCGTGGTGCGCCCGGGCACGACGCCGGCGCTGGCGCTGGGGCTGGCGCACGTGATCCTCCGCGACAGGCTCTACGAGGAGAACTATGTGAAACAGTGGACGGACCTGCCGCTGCTGGTGCGGATGGACACGCTCAAGTACCTCAAGGCGCAGGAGGTGTTCGGGGGCGGCAACGCCCCGCTCAAGAAATCGCGGGTGCTCGCCCGCGGGGAAGCCGAGCCGCCGCCGGCGATGCAGCGGGGCACGGTGATCTCCTCCGAGATGCGCGACGAGTGGGGCGACTACGTCTGGTGGGACGCGGCGGCCAAGGCGCCCAAGCCCGTGACGCGCGACATGGTAGGCAGAGATTCGGGTGTTGCCAACCCGCTGCTGGAAGGCGCCGTGGACGTCAGGCTCGCCGACGGCAAGACGGTGCGGTGCCGTCCTGTGTTCGATCTCATCAAGGAGTACGCGGCTCATTTCACGCCGGAGCGCGTCGAGGAGATGACCTGGACGCCGGCGGCGGCGGTGGAGTCGCTCGCCCGTGAAATCGCCAAAGATCCCGGCACGACGCTGTTCGCCATCGGCATGGGACCGAACCAGTTTTTCAACAGCGACAACAAGGACCGCACGACGCTGCTGGTGGCGGCGCTCACGGGCAACATCGGCCGGATCGGCGGCAACGTCGGCTCCTATGCAGGCAACTACCGCCTGGCGCTGTTCAACGGCGCGCCGCAATGGGCCAACGAGAATCCCTTCGACATCGAACTCGACCCGTCGAGGCCGGCGCGCATCCGGCAGTACTGGAGGCCCGAGTCGGCGCACTATTACAACCACGAGGACCACCCGCTGCGGGTCGGCAACAAGCTGTTCACCGGCAAGACGCATCTGCCGGCGCCGACGAAAGTCCTCTGGTTCTCCAACGCCAACTCGCTCCTGGGCAACGCGAAATGGCACTTCAACACCGTGGTGAACGTGCTGCCGCGCATCGAGATGATCGCCGCGAGCGAGTGGTGGTGGACGGCCTCCTGCGAGTGGGCGGACCTGGTTTTCGGCGTCGATGCGTGGTTTGAGCTGAAGCACCCGGACATGACGGCTTCCCCCACTAATCCGTTCCTGGTCGTGTTCCCGCGCACGCCGATGGAACGGACGTTTCAGACGATCGGCGACATTGAAATCCTCGCGCTCGTGGGCGAGAGACTGGCGGAGCTCACCGGCGAGCCGCGCTTCCGCGACTACTGGAAGTTCGTCCGCGACGGGCGCACCGACGTGTATTTGCAACGCATCCTCGACCATTCGACGAACACCAAAGGCTACCGCTTCGCCGAAGTCGAGGAGAAGGCCAGGCAGGGCATTCCCGTGCTGCTGAACAGCCGGACGACGCCCAAGTGCGTCGGCTACGACCAGGTGGCGGACTCCACGCCGTGGTACACCAAGAGCGGGCGGCTGGAGTTCTACCGCGAAGAGGAGGAATTCATCGGCGCCGGGGAGAACCTCCCGGTGCACCGGGAGCCGGTCGACTCGACCTTCTACGAGCCGAACGTCATCATCGCCCCGCGACACGAGGCGCTCCGACCGGAGCAGCCCGAGCAGTACGGCGTCCGGCGCGACGATCTCTCCTGCGAAGTCCGCTGTGCGCGCAACGTCGTGCTGAGCTGGGAGGAGGCGCGAAAGACCAAGCACCCGCTGCTCAAGGACGGATTCCGCTTCATCTTTCACACGCCGAAGTACCGGCACGGCGCGCACACGACGCCCGTCGACACGGACATGATCGCCGTGCTGTTCGGGCCCTTCGGCGATATCTACCGGCATGACAAGCGCAGCCCGTTCGTCGGCGAGGGCTACGTGGACATCAATCCTTCCGACGCCCGCGAAATCGGCGTCGAGGACGGCGATTATGTCTGGATCGATCCCGACCCCGAGGACCGTCCCTTCCGCGGCTGGCAAGGAAACAAGAAAGACATGGAGTTCTCTCGTCTGCTGTGCCGCGTGCGCTACTATCCCGGCACGCCGCGGGGCGTCACGCGCATGTGGTTCAACATGTATACGGCGACGCCCGGCTCGGTCGAAGGGCACAAGTCCCGCCCCGACGGGCTGGCGAAAAATCCCCGCACGGGTTATCAGGCGATGTTCCGCTCCGGCTCGCACCAGTCGGCGACGCGCGGCTGGCTGAAGCCGACGTGGATGACCGACTCGCTGGTTCACAAGACCATGTTCGGGCAGGGGCTGCGCAAAGGCTTCGAGCCGGACATCCACTGTCCGACGGGCGCGCCCCGGGAGGCGATGGTCAAGATCAGCCGGGCGGAACCCGGCGGTTTGGAAGGCAAAGGGTTGTGGCGCCCGGCGGCGCTGGGCATACGGCCCCAGTATGAATCGGAGGCGATGAAACGGTTCCTTTCCGGCGGTTTCGTCCGGATCAAGCGAGAGGAGAAATCCTGATGGCGCGCGTCAATAACTGGCAGATCGGGCGCGAAATGTCCTACTGGTATCCGGAATCCCGGCCGCGCAGGCAGTTCGCCGCCGTCTTCGACACGAACAAGTGCATCGCCTGTCAGACTTGCACGCTGGCATGCAAGACGACGTGGACCTCCGGCAAGGGGCAGGAGTACATACTCTGGAACAACGTCGAGACGAAGCCGTACGGCTCCTACCCGCTCGCCTACGACGTCAAACTTCTGGAGCTGCTCGGCAGCCAGGAATGGGTCGGCGACACTTACGCCGGGCGCACCATTTTCGAGGCGGCTCCTGCCGGCGAGCGCGTGCTTGGCTGGGGGCCCGAGGAGCAGGACTACGCCTACCCGAACATCGGCGAGGACGACTGCGCCGGCCAGGTCGACCACGGGGCCACGATGGCCCTGCCGCACATGAGCTGGTTCTTCTACCTGGCGCGGATCTGCAACCACTGCACCTACCCGGCTTGCCTGGCCGCCTGCCCTCGGGGCTCGATCTACAAGCGCCCCGAGGACGGCATCGTGCTCGTCGACCAGGGCCGCTGCCGCGGATACCAGGAATGCGTCCGAGGCTGTCCCTACAAGAAGGTGTTTTACAATCCGCTGACCGGCACCTCGGAAAAATGCATCGCCTGTTACCCGAAAATCGAGCAGGGAATCCAGCCGCAGTGTTTCGTCAACTGCATCGGGAAGATACGCCTGGCCGGCTGGGTTTCCACGCCGGACAAGGCGCGCCCGGACAACCCGATCGACTATCTGGTGCATGTGAGGAAGATCGCCCTGCCCCTGTTTCCGCAACTCGGCCTGGAGCCGCACGTCTACTACATTCCACCCGTTCACGTGCCGGAATCGTTCAACCGCCAGCTATTCGGGCCGCGGGCGGCCCAAGCCGTCAAGGCGTATCTCAATGCGAAGAACGATCCGGACCTGGCCGGCTTGCTCTGCCTGTTCGGGAGCACCGAGATGGTCGTGGCCCGGTTCAAGCGCCAGGGTGAAACCGTCGTCGGCAGCGACGAAAGCGGCGCGACGCTGGTGCAGGTTCCCCTCAAGGAGCCGGTCTTTGTCCGCCCGGCTTTCGATCCGCGGTTTCAACTGATCCGCATCAACTGTCCGTAACCGAAGGAGGCGGCGATGCGCGTTAAAGGAATATTATTCGCGGCGGCTCTGGCGGCCGTGGGACTCACCTCGTGTGCGAGGAGCCCCCAGAGGGCGCCGGAAGTGGTGGCGGCGACAGTCAAGAGCGTCCCGCTCGATCCCGCCGACAAAGCATGGGCTGCGGCGCCGGAGCATCTGGCCAAGCTCGTGCCGCAGGATCTCGTCGAGCCGCGGCTGGTGACGCCGACGACGCCCGAGTTGCTGGTGCGCGCGCTCGTCGACGGTTCCTCGATCGCCTTTCGGCTCGAATGGGCGGATGAAGATCCGAGCGACCGGACCGGCCCCTTGCGCATGGCCGATGCGTGCGCCGTGCAGATTCCCGTAAGTCGCGAAAAGGATCTGCCCGATCCTCAGATGGGGCAGGGAGACCGGGCCGTCCAGGTCACCTACTGGCGCGCCGACTGGCAGGCGGCGGTCGACGGGCGGGTCGAGGCCATTGCCGACCTATATCCCCGTGCGGCCGTCGATCACTACCCGTTCGAGGCCAAGCCGCTGGAAGCGAATCCGGCGGCGCAGCAAGAGATGGCCGGCCGCTACGCGCCGGCAAAGATCCTGGGCAACCTTCGGAGCGGTCCTCGCAAGACCCCTGTGGAACCGCTGATCTCGGCCGGACCGGGCACGCTGACGCCGGTGGCATGGCAGGGAGAGGACGGCAAGGGCGTTTTTGCCGAGCGGCGGTGGCAGGTCGTCATCAAGCGGAGGATGCCGGAGGGGCTGCGTCCCGGTGACCGAACTGCCGTGGCCTTCGCCGTCTGGCAAGGATCGAAGCAGGAATCCGGCGCCCGCAAGATGCGCACCGGCTGGATCGGCCTGCTGTGGAGGGCAAGCTCGTGACGGCGACGGCGGCTGCGCGTGAGCAGATTCTGAGGACGGCCGCAGAAGCCGCCAGTTGGCGAATGATCTCGCTTCTGTTTTCCTATCCGGCGCCGCCGTGGCGGGAATCCGTCCGGCGTCTGTTGCCGGATTTGAGGGACGCCGAGCTCCGCCAGGCCGCCTCCCTGGCGCTCGAACAGGCTTCCGAAAGCGCCTATGTGACCTTGTTCGGGCCCGGCGGCCCGCTGCCGATTCGCGAAGCAGCTTGCCGCCGGGGCGTCGAGCTGGGCAATTTTCTTGCGGAAATCGTCGCCTTCTATGAGCTGTTCGGCTACGATCGGCCGCCGGATGAGCCGCCCGATCACCTCGCCGTCGAGGCCGATTTTCTCGCTTTTCTCCGGCTGAAGGAGGCGTACGCGCTGGCAAACGAGAATCTGGAAGGCGCCAAGGCCGTTCGCGACGCCGCGCAGCGGTTTGCCGCAGAGCATGTTGCCGGGATGGCCGTCCGGCTCGCGCGGATGCTCGATGGAGCCGAGGCGGGCTATCTGGGCCTGGCGGCGCGCGCCATGGCGCGCCTGGCTCCGGCTTCGGCCGAGCCGCCGTTTCCCGTTCTGAGAGACGACGAGGAGGAGAGTTTCTTCGCCTGCGGCGGGCCGGATTGACCCGGAGCTGGACTCCGCCGCCAGCTTCGCCGTTTCCAGAGGCGCGCCGGTCAGCTTGGGGGCCGGCTGCGGCCTTTGGCGCGAATCTCTTCGATGAGCGCGGTCAACTCCCGAACGAGAGCGGGTTGCGAGGCGGCGAGGTTCCGGGTTTCGCCGGGGTCGCGCTCGAGGTCGTAAAGCTGCGGCGCCGGGGCGTTGCCCAGTTCGATGTTTGTATTCCTGCTGAAAGGCGGACCGGCGCTCGGCAGGATCAGCTTCCAGCGGCCGCGCCGCAGCGACAGCGAACCGGCGTGCACCACCAGATGGTCGCGGCCGGCAGTGGTGTCGCCGAGCAGCGCCGGCAGCAGATTGAAACTATCCGGACCGGCCGCCTCACCGGGCTTTTCTCCGGCCAGGGCGGCCAGCGAAGCGAGAAGATCCACCTGGCTGATCAAGGCGTCGGAAACACGCGGGGAGACCCGCCCGGGCCACCAGGTGAGGAACGGCACACGCGTGCCGCCCTCGAAGTTGCTGTACTTGCCGCCGCGCCAGGGACCGGCCGGCTTGTGGTCGCCGAGCGTTTCGACGGCGCCGTCCTGGTAGCCGTCGTCAACAACCGGGCCGTTGTCGCTTGAAAAGATCACCAGCGTCTGGCGGCTCAGGTTGAGCCGCTCGAGCGTACGCAGCAGTTCGCCGACGCACCAGTCCAGTTGGACCAGCGCATCGCAGCGGACGCCGCAGCGACTCTTTCCAAGGAAGCGGGCGTGAGGCACGCGAGGGACATGGATGTCGTGGGTCGAAAAGTACAGGAAGAAGGGCCGGTCGCGGTTGGCCTCGACGAAGGCCACGGCCTTGCGGGTGATGGTGTCGGCCATTTCCTCGTCTTTCCAGCGCGCGGCCTTGCCGCCGCTCATGTAGCCGATGCGGCTGATGCCGTTGATGATGGTCTGGTCGTGGCCGTGACTGGGCTTGAGCTTGAGCAGATCGGGCCGGTCGCGGCCGGTGGGCTCCTCGCCCACCGGGGCGCGGAAGCTGACCCGGATCGGGTCGGCAGGGTCGAGGCCGACGACGCGGTGGTTCTCGACATAGACGCAGGGCACGCGGTCCCCGGTGGCGGGGATGAGGAAGCAGTAGTCGAAGCCGATCTCCAGGGGCCCGGGCTTGATCTCACCATTCCAGTCCAGGTTGCCGGCGCCCAGGCCGAGATGCCACTTGCCGACGCAGCCGGTGGCATATCCGGCGCGTTTGAGCAACGCGGGCAGAGTTTCGCGCCCCGGTTCGATGATGAGGGCGGCGTCGCCCGGTAGGATGCCGGTGCCCTGGCGCCTCCAGGCGTACTCGCCGGTGAGCAGGGCGTAACGGGTGGGCGTGCAGGTGGCCGAAGGCGAATAGGCGCTGGTGAAGCGGACGCCGCCCCGGGCGAGGCGGTCGAGGTTGGGGGTGGCGACCCGCCGCGCGCCGTAGCAGCCGAGATCGCCGTAGCCGACGTCGTCGCTGAGGATCAGGGCAATATTGGGCCGGGTCAGCCTGGCGGGAGTGGCGGCCGCGGGCGCGGCAGCCAGAGCCTGAAGGAATGCCCGGCGGCAGAGAGTTGCGGAGTCCGGCATGGTTCACGTCCTTGCTCAGTTCGGGGTTGGAGGCTGCGCCCGGGGCCGCCCGTACATGCGCATCCGATAGGCGGATGCGGCATAGGGCGTGGAGAGAACCGGCTTACCGGCAGCGACGGCCTCCTCGACGAGGGCCCGGGCCTTTTCCACGTCGAGATAGGCTTTGTCCATTGCGATGGCGCCGTGCCCGGGAAGGAGCACGTCCCAGCGCAAGGGCCGGCCGTTCCAGCGGAATTCGGACAGTTTGCGGAGCGAGGCCGCGTACTGGCGGTTATCGGCGTAGGGATTGTCCTGCCAGCCGAGCCGGCCGTCGTAGAGGACGGTGTCGCCGGCAAACAGCAGGTTGTTGCCGCCGGTTTCCAGAAGGAAACAGACGGAACCGGGCGTGTGACCGGGCGTATGGATGACGCGCAGCCGCCGGTTGCCGAGCTCGAGCTCCTCACCGTCGGAGAGCCGGCGGTCCACCGGGCAACGCGGGAAAGCCGCCAGGCCCGGAATCAGGTAGAACGCCGTCACCTGCGTTCCGTTCTCCACCGCGGCGGCGTCGGCCTCATGAAGCAGGATCCTGGCTCCGAGCTCGCGAAATCTCCGGTCGGCCATGGCGTGGTCGACGTGGCAGTGGGTGTTGAGCACCCAGCGGACCTCCCGGCGGTTGCGGCCGCAAGCCTCGACGTTGGCGAGGGTCGCTTCGACGGCGTCCTCGTAGGAGGGGTCGATGAGCGCGACGCCTTCGGGCCCGCAATCGATCAGATAGGTGAGGTTGGAGTATCGGGCCTGGCCCACCAGATAGACTCCGGGAGCGATCTCGGCCGGCATTTGAAGCCGCGGCGCATTGCGGTCCAGCCCGTAGCGGGCGAGCGCCTGGCTCAAGGCGGCGCCCTGCGGCCAGGCCTCCTCCAAGGGAAGCCGTTTGGCCAGCTCCCGAAGCTGCCAGGTGGACGCATCGAAGGCGACGCGCTGGCCCTCTTCCGTGATGATCGTGGCTAGGGGCGGCACGCTGCGCTCGGCCCAGAGGAGCAGGCCGGCGAAGAGCGCGAGGCAGAGTGGGCGCCGGCGCATCCGTTGGTTCATGACGGCGAATATACAGCGGCGGGGGCGCAGGGTCAATGACGGGGCGAGGGCGTGTTAGGATGGCGGCACGACGCCATGAGCTGGTCGCTTCGAATCGCTCGGATTGCCGGGACCGAAATCCGGATTCACCTCACCTTTATCCTCTTTCTGGCCTGGATCGGATTTGCTTACCATCAGGCGCATGGAGCGGCGGCAGCCGTCCATGGCGTCCTCTTGCTCACGCTGCTGTTTGCCTGCGTGCTGCTGCACGAGCTCGGACACGCCCTGGCGGCGCGGCTGTTCGGCATCCCCACACCGGACATCACCTTGCTGCCGATCGGCGGCGTGGCGCGGCTCCAGCGGATGCCGGACAAACCGTTGCAGGAGATCGTGGTGGCGCTGGCC
>ENA-ORXB01002837-ORXB01002837.1-sediment-metagenome-genome-assembly--contig:-NODE-2837-length-13620-cov-6.611829_pt1 | contig 13620 bp, 13 predicted proteins | sample MGYA00237863_ERZ511475 | MGnify/ENA primary metagenome ERZ511475 (study PRJEB26305, sample SAMN06343858) | sediment metagenome | isolation source: hot spring sediment | place: Canada: British Columbia... | reverse complement strand
TTGCGCTCCGGCAGCGGGTGGGTGTGGGGTAGGGTTGCGGTTGCCATAGGATGGCCTCGAGTACAGCCGATTATAGCGGTTTTGCAGTGATGGAACCTAAAAAGTTCCGGCAGCGGTTCCGATGGACTGAGGTTGGCGTACAATGCCTATGCCGCAATTGTTGCTCGGGGCGGTTTATAGGGAAGAAAGACGGAGTAGAGGACATTCGGCCTCCCTGCGAACTGCCATGCTGGTAGTGCGCAGGGTGTTGCGGATTCGACAAAAGCTCCGGGAGGTGAGAGATGGAAACCCTAGAGGTCTCGAAATGTCCGGTTTGTGGTGAGCTGGTCGAGGTGGCCGATGCCAGGGTGGGCCTCGAGGTCGAGTGCCCGGAGTGTGGAGAGGTGTTGCGGGTGGTGGGGACGCACCCGCTCAAGCTGTACTACGCTCTTGACCCCGACGAGGAGCCCCTGCCCGACGAGTAGACTTGAATGTCAAACGGGCTTCGCTTCAAGTTGGCCCTAGCACGATGATCACATCGTAGCCCCTGGGCTCGAGGCGGATGCGGGTTTGCAGTGGCAGATGCAGCAGATCGGCGTAGTCTCTAGCCAGCACGAAAGCCGGGGACTCGCGACCCACCACCGAAACACCACTGCGTACCAAGACCACGCTCGAGCCCCCTGCCTCTCCAAGCTGCACTTCGGGCGGTGGCAGGCCCATCTCGATAAAGCCCTGCCGGTAGCGCTCGCCTTGCCCGGTTCCACTCTGGTCGAGTAGCAGGGTTTTGAGGCCCAGGGCCTCGGCCTGCACCAGCCGGGCCATCACCTCGGCATCGGCGGTCTGGCCCAGCAGCCCCGCGACAAAGGAAGGCATGGCGGCCGGATCGGGTATCAGAGAGTTGCCCTCTTCCAGGGTGGGTAGGGTGGCGCTTTTTAGGGTCAGGTTACGCAGGTTGGGCAGCAAACGCAGGGCTTCGCTCGAGGCAAGACTGGTCTCGAGGGAGTTCCACACCGCACTGGCGACCCCCGGCAAGCGCGACCAGTAGCGGGGATTCTGGGCTTTGCGAAGCGCCAGCCCCATCACTTCCTTGATGCGATCCAGCCGGCCCAGGTCGGAGCCCTCCCAGCGGCGAAAGCGCATGTATTTGACAGCGTCTTTCCCATCCAGATGTACCGGGCCGGCGGGAAAGTCGATGTACAAACCAGCCGCCCGGTCGGTGTACTTCATCGGATAGGGCAGTACCACGTCCACCCCGTCCACCGCATTCACCAGCTTCATGACGGCTTCAAAGGTCAAAATCACGTGGTGCTCTACCGGTACGCCTAGCAATTCGGACACGGCCAGGCGCAGACCTTCGGCTCCGCCTCGTTCGTAGACGGTGTTGATTTTGCCCTCGAAGTAGCCCTTGGGTGTTTCGCCAACGTAGCGTAAATCGCGGGGAATGGCTACCACGGTAGCCTCCGAGCCGCGCAAGCGGATGTAAAAAATGGTGTCGGTGCGGAGCCCCGGCCCACAAGCGGTATGGTAGCCGCAGTATTCGGTGTCGCGGGCTGCTACCACCAGGCTAAGTTCTTCGGAAAGGCCCCTGTTCTGATATTCACCCAACAACCCGGCCCGTGTCTTATTAATCTGCGGCCCATAGGCCAGCGCAAAAGCCAGGGTAAGCAAGGCCAGTCCGAGCAAAACCAGCGAAAGCCGTGGCCCAGAACGACGCCCATACGCCCAGGCACTTGAACGGGTACGGTGGCGACTTGGCGGCTGTGCCATGAGCACTAGATTACAAAACTTGCAGCCGAAAACGCGCCGCCAGGGTCTGCTGGGCCTGGCGTATCCGCAAAAAAACCTGGCGCAGCACCTGCAGCTCGCGGGGGGTGAGGGCGGCCTGGGCCACCCGGTTGGTGGGGGGCTGGCCCTGGGCCAGGGCCTGGAGCTGGTGGCGCAGGCGCAGGTGGGACAGGAACAAAAAGGCTTCGCTCAGGTCTTCGGCTTCTTCTTTGGAGATCACCCTGGCCAGCGCGGCGGCCCGCAGGCGCTCGAGGGTGGGGCGGGCCAGGCTCTGAGCCTCGAGGCCATACACCCGCGCCAGCGCCACAATAGCGGCCAGGCCCCCTTTCTTGAGGTTGATGGAGCCCTCCTCGAAGCGGAGGCGACCCAGCAAGCCCAGAGGCGGGGTGAAGACCAGGGCCGAGCGGGCCAGCGCGGTAAGGAAGGGCCGGTTTTGCGAGGCTCGGCGCAGGCGGTCTGTGAGGGGCTCGAGGGAAAGCCCCCCAGCAATGCTGCGAAAGTCGAGGAAGATCTGGGCTTCCAGCAGGTTCTCGCCCTCAGGGTTGGTTAGCCACCGATCGAAGCGGGCTTCCCACTCGGCCAGGGGAAAACCCCAGCGGTCGGCCATAAAACCCCCAGGGCAGGGGGGGGAGCCCCGCTTGCAACAGCCCGTCCAGCACCTGCTGGGCCAGGGCCTGAAAGTAGCCAGCGGCGCTTTGCTCCTGGTAGGCCAGGGCGTTGTCCTGGTCGGTGAGCAGGGCCTGCTCGGCGCGGCCCTCGGAGCCCAGGGCCAGCCAGGCGTAGGGGCAGGGCGGGGGGCCCAGGGCTTGCTCGGCCCGGCGGAGGAGGCTGCGGGTGAGGGCGTCGGTGAGGAGGCTCACCTGCCGGGTGATGGCCTGTACCGCGAACCCCGCCGCCAACATCTGCTGCACGATGGCCTCGAGCTGCGGGCGGTAATCCGAAAGCGCGCGGGGGTCGTCGGCTTGCGAAAGCCGGCGCAGCAGGGCCAAAGGGGTCTGGAGCCAGCGCCGCAGGAAGGCCCGGTCGGTCAGCAGGCCCACCACCTGCTGGCCCTGGGTGAGCGGCAGGTGGTGGATGCCCTGTTGCTCCATGTAGGCCAGGGCTTCGTAGAGGGGGTGCTGGCAGGCAGGGTTTTGGCCGGGGCGCTGGCTACGCGGGCGGCGGGGGTGCTGTAGGCGAGTTCCTCGGCCAGCACCCGGTTGCGCAGATCGCGGTCGGTAAGGATAGAGAGCCCCTGGGGCTGATGGAGAAGCAAGGCGCTCACCCCCCGCTCGCGCATGAGCCGGGCGGCCCGGGCGATGGTGGTGCCGGCTTCGAGCCAGACCGGGGCTTCGGCGGCCTCGCCGGCCGGCTGCCCCAGGTCGGGCAGGTGGAGGGCCACCGGCTGCAACAGCCGCAGCCGCTCGGCCAGCCGGGCGCTAAAGAACAGGGCAAAGCCGGGTTTTTGCAGCAGTTGGCGGAAGGCCTCTTTGCTCAGGCGCAAGCAGACGGCCTCGCCTTCGGCCCGCACCGTCAGGCTGGGGGGTTGCTGGCCCAGCAGGGAGGGGTAGCCAAAGGCCTCGCCGGGCTCGAGCCAGGCCACGGCCTGCCCGTCCTGCTCCAGCCGCACCGTGCCCTGGTAGACCACGTACAGGCCCTCGGCCTCCTTCCCGGTGGGCTCGAGGATCACTGCCCCTGGGGCGAAGCGATGGAGGGTAAGGGCCCCCTCGAGCCCCACCCAGTCGGCCTCGGTGAGCTGATCGAAGGGGGGATACTGCCTTAAGAAGGCCCGGTAGCGAGAAAATTCCGAATCCAGCCGGCCACCTCCTTGGCGCTGGGCTCCAGGGCAAAGCTGGCCCTGGCCTCGGCGTAGCGTTCCTCCCCTACCAGGTGACGCCGCTGCTCCAGGAGGGCCTCGGCGAAGGCTTTGGGGAACTCCGGGTGGGGCTGCATACCCAGCACGTTGGGGCCTATCTGGATCAGGGCATGGGGGCTGAACGCGCTCCCGCCCAGCACCACTGCCCCTGGCGGCAGCTGGGTAATCTGATCCTGGCAGGAGAGGATGAGCCGAAACTCCTCCAGGAATGGCTCCATCCAGGGGGCCCGCCGGTAGACCGAAAAACGGTGGATTCCCACCCCCCAGCCCAGGGGCCAGCGCTCCACCCGTCCGCCCAGGGCCTGCCCAATCATCTGATGGCCGAAGCAGATCCCCACCAGCTTGCTGGGCGAGGCGGCCACGGCCCGCACAAAATCTTCCAGCGGGGGAATCCAGGGCAGGGGGTCGTAGACCGAGGCCCGCGAGCCCGTAATCAGATAGCCCTGAAAATCCTCCACCTGGGCCGGGTACTGCCCCGCCCGCACGTCGAAGGGGGTGAGGGCCTGGCCCAGCAGCCGCTCGAACATGGCGGGGTAATCGCCGGCAATCCCGCTCAAGCCCGGCGGGGGTTCGTCGCAGACCAGTACGGCGAGTTTCATGGTTTACGCAGATGATACGACTTGGGCCGGGTGAGCTGCTCGTAGCCCAGCACCGAGAGCGAGCAGCCCCGCCCGGACTCCTTGACCCCGGTCCAGGCCAGCGCCGGATCGAGGTAGTCGCAGCGGTTGAGGAAGACCGTGCCGGTCTCGAGGCCCGCCCCGAGCCGCAGGGCTGCGTCCTCGTCCTGGCTCCAGATGGAGGCGGTGAGGCCATAGGGGGAGTCGTTCATCAGCAACAGGGCTTCTTCGTCGCTTTTGACCGGCATAATGCCCACCACCGGGCCAAAGCTCTCCTCCACCATCACCCGCATCCAGTGGTTCACGTTCACCAGCACCTGGGGGGCCAGGTAGGGCGTGCCGGGGGCGTCGGCGGGGAAGTCCTTGGGGTTGATGAGGGCCTGGGCTCCCTGGGCGATGGCCTCGGCAATCTGGGCCCGCACGAACTCGGCGGCCTCGGTGCGCACCATGGGGCCCAGGGTGGTCTCGGGCTCGAGGGGGTTGCCCAGCCGAAGCCGCAGGGTCTCGGCCACGAAGGCCTCCACGAAAGGCTGGTAGATGGACTCGTGCACGTAAATGCGCTCCACCCCGCAGCACGACTGGCCTGAGTTGAACATGGCCCCATCCACCAGGTTGACCGCGCTGTACTCGAGGTCGGCGTCGGGCCGCACATAGGCCGGGTCTTTGCCGCCAAGCTCGAGGGCCACCCCCTTGAAATGCCCCGCGGCGGCCCGCTCCACCGCCCGCCCCCCCGCCACCGAGCCGGTAAAGGCCACGAAGGCCACCCGCGGGTCGGCGATGGCCTGGGCGGTGAGGTCGTGGTCCATGTGCAGGTACTGGAAGACCCCCTCCGGCAGCCCGGCCTCCTGAAAGGCCCAGGCGTAGCGCTCGGCCACCAGGGGGGTCTGGGCGGAGTGCTTGAGCAGCACCGCATTCCCGGCCAGGATGGCCGGTACGATGGTGTTGACCGAGGTCAGGTAGGGGTAGTTCCAGGGGGCCAGCACCAGCACCACCCCCAAAGGCTCCCGCCGGATGAAGCGGGTGAAGCCCGGCAGGGCCTCGGCGGGGATGTCCTGCAGGGCGGCCGGGGCGATGCGGGCCATGTAGCGGGCCCGCTCGGCAAAGCCCCCCTGAACCTCCTTGGGGCTGTAGCGGATGGGCCGGCCCATCTGCCAGGTCAGTTCCTCGGCTATTGCCTCTGTGGCCCCCAGCATGACCTCCACCATGCGGTTCACCACGGCCAGCCGCCCGTCCAGCGGGGTCTGGGCCCAGGCTTTCTGGGCCCGGGCGGCCAGGGCCAGGGCGTGCTCGAGCTCCGCCGGCCCGGCCAGGGTTCGCTCGACGTACTCGCGCCCGTCCACTGGGCTGATGGTTTTTTGAATCTGCATGGCCTCACTCCGGGGTGACGTAGGCGGCGGTGATACCCCCATCCACCAGCAAAGCCGCCCCGGTCATGAACGAAGAGGCCGGGCTCGCCAGGTACAGAGCGGCCTGGGCAATCTCGGCGGCCTGGCCGAAGCGGCCCATGGGGATGTGCACCAGCCGGCGCTGGCGCTTCTCGGGGGTGTCCAGGTACTTCATCAAGAGCTCGGTCTGCAAGGGGCCTGGGCAGAGCGCATTCACCCGGATGCCCTGCCGGGCGTGGATGACCGCCAGCTCGCGGGTCATGGAGAGCACCGCCCCTTTGCTGGCGGTGTAGGCCAGTTGGGGGGTGGCGGCCCCCATAAAGGCCACAAAGGAAGCGGTGTTGATGATGCTGCCGCCCCCGGCCCGCTGCAAAGCCGGGATGCCGTACTTGCAGCCCAGGAAGACCCCCTTGACGTTGACCGCGAAGGTCAGATCCCAGACCGCCTCGCTGGTGTGGATGGCGTCGTCGTCCTCGGCGTGGGAGATGCCCGCGTTGTTAAAGAGGATCTCCAGCCGCCCAAAGACCCGTTCGGCCTCAGACACCATCCGCTGGGCGTCCTCGGCCTTCGAGACGTCGGCCTGCACGAAGTGGGCCTGGCCCCCCGCGCTTCGAATGGCCTCCACGGTCTCGAGGCCTTTTTCCGAGAGATCCACCGCCACCACCCGGGCCCCCTCACGGGCAAAAAGCAGCGCGGCTTCGCGGCCAATCCCGCTGGCGGCTCCGGTAATCAGGGCTACTTTGTCGGCTAGTTGCATGCAAGACCTCCCTCAAATCCGCTCATAATACCGCTTGCGCTCCCAGTCGGTGACGGCCCGGTTGAAGGCCTGCCACTCGCTTTTGAAGAAGTGGGTGTAGTGTTCGTGGGCCGCTTCGCCCAGGGTGGCTTTGGCAAAGGTACTCCGAGCAAACCCCTCGGCGGCCTCGCCCAGGGTGTAGGGTACCCGCGGCAGGTGGCGGGCCTGGTAGATGTCGCCCTGGAAGATGGGGGGCGGGGTGAGGCCCTGCTCCAGCCCATCGAGCCCCGAGGCCAGCGCGGCAGCCAGGGCCAGGTAGGGGTTCAGGTCGGCCCCCCCAATTCGGCACTCGATGCGCAGCGAGGCCCCCCGCCCCACCACGCGGAACCCGGCGGTGCGGTTGTCGTAGCTCCAGGCCAGCCGGGTGGGAGCCCAGGAGCCGTCCTCGTAGCGTTTGTAGCTGTTGACGGTGGGGGCGTAGAAGGGCATGAAGTCGGGGACGTGGGCAATCCAGCCGGCCAGAAACTGCCCGAAGACCCTCGAGCCCTGCACCGGCCCAAAGGCCTCCTCGCCGGCGAAGGCGTTCTGGCTGTCCTTCCAGAGCGAGAGGTGGATGTGGCAGGAAGAACCGGCCTGGCCGTGGTGGGGCTTGGCCATAAAGGTCACGGAAAGACCCATGGACTCGGCCACCTCTTTCAGGCACTGCTTGAAGAGAACGTGCCGGTCGGCCATCTCCAGGGCCTCGGCGTAGCGCAGGTTCACCTCGTGCTGGCCCAGGCCCCATTCCCCCTTGGAGTTCTCCACCGGGATGCCGGAAGCCTTCAGGTGCTGGCGCACCGCGCGGGTAAAGGGTTCCTCGCGGGTGCCCTGGAGCAGGTGGTAGTCCTCGAGGTAGTACCCGGCGGGCTCGAGCCCGGCGTACCCCTGCTGGTGGGCCTGGCGGTAGGAGACCCGGTAAAGGTAGTACTCCAGCTCCGAGGCCGCCATCACGGTGTAGCCCATGGCCCTGGCCCGCTCGAGCTGTTGTTTTAGAAGGGTGCGGGGGGCCACCCCAACCAGGCGGTGGGTGCGCTCATCCTCGAGGTCGCACAGCACGATGGCGCTCTTCTCGAGCCAGGTCGCAGGCCGCAGGGTGGCAAGGTCGGGCACTAAGTGAAAGTCGCCGTAGCCCAGCTCCCAGTTGGCAAAGCGGTAGCCCTGCACCGGCTCCATCTCCATGTCGGTGGTGAGCAGGTAGTCGCAGCCGTGGGTGCCGTGCTCTGCCACCTCTTCCAGAAAGTACTCAGCCTCGAAGCGCTTGCCCATCAGCCGCCCGTAGTGGTCGGGGAAGCCCACCAAAACTGTGTCAATCTCGCCGGTGCCAACCTTATGGGCCAGCCAACTGAGGTTTCTTGCGGCGTTTTCCGTCATCTATTACCACCTCTGCGCCTGGAGGGCGCACATTTGCTGTGCTCGAGGGTCTCTTCCCACACCTTTTGGGTCATACGACAGACCCGGCATCGGGCCGGGCCTTAGCGAATCTCCCGCTGGGCCTCGGCAATCAGGGCGGCTTCCTCCTCGGGGGCCTGGGCCACCAGGCGGAAGCGGCTATAGAACCAGTAGTAGGCCATCATCAGCACCACAAACACCGCCGTGCCCACCACCCCCGGCCGGTAGCTTTCCACCGCGAAGGTGGCGGCCAGGCAGACCAGGGCCAGAATGGCCCCCACCCAGGCCCCCGGCACGCCCAGCGGGCTTTTGTAGGGGCGGGGCAGGTCGGGGCGGGTGCGGGCCAGGCGGATGTAGGCAAACATCACCATGGCGTAGGAGATCACCGCACCGAAGACCGCCATGTTGAGCAAGGCCGCGCCCACGCTGTCCGAGAAGGTGCTGATCAGCACGCACATCAAAAAGCCCACCACCGCGCCCAGAATCAGGGCGAAGTGTGGGGTGTGGTAGCGGCTCACGATGGAAAGCCCGGTCGGCAGGTAGCCGGCCCGCGAGAGGGCGAAGATGAGCCGCCCGTAGGCGTAGATGATGGCGTGGAAGCTGGCCACCAGGCCGGTAATGGCAATCAGGGTCAGGAAGGTGCTGGTAGCGGCGTCGCCGAAGACCGCCTTGAAGCCCAGTTCCAGCGGCGCGCCCGACTCGCCCACCTCCTTGGCCCCGGCCACCCCGGTGTTGAGGATGAGGGTCAGCACCGAGAGCACCAGCAGGGTGATAATACCCAGGATGAGGGCCCGCGGCATGTCCCGCACCACGTCGTGGGACTCCTCGGCGGCCAGGGGAAGCTGCTCGATAGCCAGATAGAACCAGATGGCAAACGGCAGCGCCGCAAAGACCCCATACCAGCCAAAGGGGAGGAAGCTCGAGCCCCCTTCCTGCGGGGCGATGTTGAAGACCTTATCCCAGCTAAAGGCGCCGGAGAACCCTGCCGCTATGTAAAAGACCACCAGCACCGCCAGCGCCAGCAGGGTTACGATCAGCGAGACCCGCAGCGTGAGGGCCGTACCCCGGATGTTGATGCCCACAAAGAGGGCGTAGAAGGCCGCCCACCAGATCCAGGCCGGCACGCCGGGGATCAGCGCGTTCATGTAGCCAGCAATCCCCACCACGATCACCGCCGGGGTAATCACGTACTCAATCAGGTCGGTGACCCCGTTCAGGTAGGCCCAGTTGGGACCAAAGGCGCTGCGGGTAAACGAATAAAAGCCCCCCGCGTGGGGCAGCGCGGTGGAAAGCTCGGCGATGGAGAGCACCATGGTCACGTACATCACCGCCACCACCAGCGTGGCCAGCAGCAGCCCGCCAAAGCCCCCGGCGGCCAGCCCGAAGTTCCAGCCGAAAAAATCGCCCGAGATGACCGCGCCGACCCCCAGGCCCCACAGAAGCACCCAGCCCGCGCTCTTGCGCAAGCGCCGCTTCTCCAGATAGGTGTTGTCTACATCTACGTAGTGCGCCCCGCGCACCGCTTTGGGTTTGTTTTCCATAACAGAGCTACCTCCCATCCGCTCGCTTCAAGCCGGTTCTTGTGCAACCCGCGCCCGGATCAGTTTGGCCAGTTCTTTCACCCCCTCCTCCAGGCCCTCGGCGCTCTGAGCCCCAAAGCACAGCCGGAAGTGCATGGTCTCGTCGGTCTGCACTAAAAAAGCCTCGCCGGGGGTGATGGCCACCCCCTGGGCCATGGCCTGATGGTGCAGCTCCAGATTGGAGAAAAGTCGGGGCAGGCTCACCCAGCAGGAGAAGCCCCCCTCTGGATGGCTCCACTCCACCCCTTTGGGCATGTAGCGGCGCAGGAATTGCAAGAGGGTATCCCGCCGCTTCTGATACAGGGGCAGTACCTGCTTCAGATGCTGTTTTAGGCCGCCCTGGCGGATGAACCGGGCGGTGGCCCGCTGCAGGAGGGGGGGCGGGCCGGTGATGTCGGAGACGTTGTGCAGGGGAAGAAAGCGCTCGAGCAGGGCCGGTGCGGCGATCAGATAACCGATGCGCAGACCTGGCACCAGCACCTTGGAGAGGCTGGCCAGGTGCACCACCTGGGCCTCCAGGCCCATCCGCTGGGCCAGGGCCAGGAGCGGGGTGGGCGGGGTTTTCTCGTAGGACAAGAGGCCCAGGGTGTCGTCTTCGACCAGGGTGAAGCCGTAGGTGCGGGCCAGCTCGAGCAAACCCTGTAGCCGCCCCTCCTGGAAGCGCAACCCGGTGGGGTTGTGGTAGCTGGGGATGGTGTAGTAAAAGCGCGGGCGGTGGCGCTTGAGCAGGGCCTCGAGCACCTCGAGCCGGGGGCCCTCGAGATCCAGGGGCACCGGCAGGGGCTTGAGGCGAAACTGCTTGAGAATGCCCAGCAGGCCCAGGTAGGTGGGCTCTTCCAGCAGCACCTCCTCGCCCGGTTCGGCCAGGGCCCGGCAGACCAGGGCCAGTCCCTGCAGGCCCCCCACCGTGACCAGCACCTCCTTGGGGTCGGCCCCGATGCCCCGCTGCTCCAGCAGCTCGCTAAGGGCCACCCGGAGTTCGGGCTCGCCCATCAGCGAGCCATAGCCAAAAACCTCCTCTGCCAGAGGTTTCAGGCTATCCAGGCAGGCCCAAAACGCTGCATACGGGAACAAAGCAGGGTCGGCGGTGGCCAGGGCCAGGTTGTGCAACACCCGGGCGTGTTGCAGGCGGTGCAGGTCGGAGAGCACCGAGTCGGGCTCCAGCCGCTCGCCGAAGCTGAGCGGGACGGCAGGCCGGGCTTGCGGGCTCACAAAGGTGCCCCGCCCCACCACCGACTCGATTAGCCCGTCGGACTGCAGCTCGCGGTAGGCGTTGTGCACGGTAAGGCGGGTGGTGCCTACCTCGCGGGCCAGGGCCCGCACCGTGGGCAGTCGGGTGCCGGGGGGCAGCTCGCCCTTGGCGATGCGGGTGCGGAACTCCTCGGCAATATGGCGGTACAAAGCCATATGTTTGTCATGCCGCAGCTTGACCCGCACCCCCATGCAACCTCCTTGGTGATGGAGGGCATTATATGCACAGGGTTCCAGCTGGGGAAAGGTACAAGTTGCCGGATTGTGCTAGGACAATCGGGTGGGGGGTGACGGCGCCCTTACAGGGCTTCCAGTTGCTCCATTACCTCGGCCCAGCGGGCGAAGGCCTGCTCGAGCAGGGCTTGCAGCCGGTGCTGTTCCTCGGCAATCCGGGCGTACTCGAGGTGGTGCAGGTTGGGTGTGTTGGCCTGGGTTAGAAGGGCCTGCACCTGGGCCTCGAGCCCGGCTATCTCGGCTTCCAGCCGTTCTTTCTCGCGCTCGAGGTGCCAGCGGCCCCTGACCCTGCCGGGCCTGGCGGTGGGGTTCTGGGGCTTGGGTTCGGGGTTTTTCTCGATTTTTTCGGGCACCGCGCTCACATTCCGGCGCTCCAGATACTCGCCGGGCGGGGCCGGATAGTCGGCGAACTGCCCGTCGTGGACGTGCCAGGTGCGGGTAGCCAGCCGGTCGAGGAAGGCCAGGTCGTGCGAGACCAGCAGCAGCGTGCCGGGGTAGTCCAGCAGGGCCTGCTCGAGGGCCTCCACGGTCTCGAGGTCGAGGTGGTTGGTGGGCTCGTCCAGCACCAGCAGACTGGCCTGCTGCAACGAAAGCGAGAGCAGGGCCAGCCGGGCTCGCTCCCCGCCCGAGAGGTGCTTGACCTGCTTGAACTGGGCCTCGTAGGGGAACATCCAGGCCCCCAGCGCGGCATGGGCCTTCTCGCCCAGCATCCGGTAAAGGGTCTCGAACAGGGTGAGCTCGAGGTCGAAGCCCGAGAGCTTCTGGTCGTAGTAGCCCACCCGCACCCCCGGCCCAGTTCTGACCCGCCCCGCCGGATGGTCGGAGGGCAGCAGGCCCAGCAGCACCTTGAGCAGGGTGGTCTTGCCGGCCCCGTTGGGGCCGATCAGGGCGATGCGCTCGCCCTTGCGCACCAGTAGGTGGGGTATGTAAAACAGCGGGCGGCCCCCCAGGGTTTTCTGAAGCTCCCAGCCCTCCAGCACCCGCTCGGCGGTGGTTTCCTTCTCCAGGGGGAAGCGAATCCGCAGGCTGGGGTCGCCGGCCTCGGGGGCCTGTACCGCCTCTTCCATGAACTGGGCCATGCGGGCTTCCAGGCTGTGCAGGCGCCGGGCGTGCTTGGCGCTGCTGTGGGCCCAGCGCTGGGCCTGCTCCAGAATGCCCTCGCGCCGCTCCTTCTCCTTGAGCCAGTTGGCGTACTCGCGGGCTTCCTGCTCCTCCTGGAGGGCTCGCTCACGGCGAAAAGCTGAGTAATTGCCCTCGTAGAGCCGGATCTGCCCCCGGCGCAGCCAGGCCACCCGCTGGGTTACCTGGTCGAGGAAGCGCCGGTCGTGCGAGACGGTCAGAATGGCGCCGCCGTAGGATTGCAAGAAACCCACCAGCCAGGCGGTCATCTCGAGGTCGAGGTGGTTGGTCGGCTCGTCCAGCAAAAGCGCATCCGCCCCCGAGAGCAGCAGGGCCCCCAGGGCCAGGCGCCGGGCCTCACCCCCCGAGAGCACGCTGGCCTTCTCCTGCTCGCGCCCTGCGAAGCGCAAACCCTTGAGCACCGCCTCGTAACGGGCCCGCTGCTGGTAGCCGCCAATGGCCTGATAACGTTCGTGCAGCGCTTCCCAGCGCTGGTAGACCTCGAGGTTGGCCAGGTGGGCCTCGAGCCGGGCCAGCTCGGCCTCCATGGCCCTGACCCTGGCAAACCCCCGTTTGAGCACCGATTCCACGGTGTCGTTGGGGTCGTACAGGGGGTCTTGGGCCAGAAGCTCCAGGTGCACCCCTTCGCTTCGGTGAATCCGGCCCGCGGTGGGCTCCAGCGCCCCTACCAGCAGGCGCATCAGGGTGGTCTTGCCTGAGCCGTTGGCCCCCACCAGGGCCAGCCGGTCGCCGTGGCGCAATTCCAGGTTTACCCCCGCCAGCAGGTCGCGGGCCCCCAGGGTGTACTCGAGGTTCTCAGCCAGTACAATCCGCACAAAGGCCAGTTTAGCAAGCGAGCCATCTTCGGGCGGCAGTTTTTTTGATCAAAGGGTGTGCGCCATATAGCCGATGCGCATGCGCGTGCGTTCACGGCCTGCTTGTAGCCAGGCGCAGGCCCCGCAAGGCCACCGTGAGACTAACCAACAAAAGAGCCCAGAACCCCATCCCGGTGGGCCAGAATGCGATAAGCGCATACGTGTAGCCCACCACAGCCCCTACCGGAATGGGGTACCAGCTCTGCCGGTGGCTTTTCCAGTACAACTGCCAGTAAAGGCCTGCCACCGCCAGGCCAATAACCACCGCTGTCAGGGTGATGCCGGGGTACAGGTAAACGAAAAACCCCAGGGTAGGGGCGATGCCGCCCCCCCCGCGAAAGCCAAAGAAAAGCGGCCAGTTATGCCCGGAGACCACCGCCACCCCCATTAAGGGCAGGGCCCAGGAAGTCTGGAGAAGCCCGCTCAAGTAAGCGGCCAGGCACCCTTTGGCGATATCGGCCAGGGCCACCAGCACCCCCCAACCCGGCCCAAACTGCCGCCAGGTGCCGCTGGCACCGGGGGTATCGCGCTCGGCCAGGTTGACACCCTGGATGGCCCCCACAATGCGTCCAAAGCTCAGCGAACCCAGCAGATAGGCCAGCGCCACCCATAGCAGATCCATAGCTGCTTATATGGTATCCCGGCGGGCTTTGAGCAAGCCTGCTTTCGGGGTTCTGGTACAGATTGTCTGATAGACTAACGCCAATTCGGAAAAGGACTTGACACCCAGTAGAAAATAAGGGACGGGGGGTTGGTCATGCGACATTACCCGTCCC
>ENA-ORXB01002835-ORXB01002835.1-sediment-metagenome-genome-assembly--contig:-NODE-2835-length-13622-cov-3.332226_pt1 | contig 13622 bp, 11 predicted proteins | sample MGYA00237863_ERZ511475 | MGnify/ENA primary metagenome ERZ511475 (study PRJEB26305, sample SAMN06343858) | sediment metagenome | isolation source: hot spring sediment | place: Canada: British Columbia... | reverse complement strand
CGGCCCGCTGATGCCGACGCTCACGGTCACCGGCCAACCGTACATCCGCATCCGCTCCAGCACCCGTTCGCGGATCCGCTCGAGGGCCACCTCGGCCTGCTCGGTCGTGGTCTCCGGCATCAGGATCGCGAACTCGTCGCCGCCCATCCGCGCCACCACGTCGCTCGGTCGGACCTGCGCGCGCAGCTCGGCCACGAGCGCTTGCAGGAGGCGATCGCCCACGCTGTGCCCGAGGGTGTCGTTCACCCGCTTGAACCCGTCCAAGTCGAGGTACGCCAGACTGAGCGGCCTCCCGTACCGGAGCGCCCGCATGAGCTCGCGCTCGGCGACGGCGTCGAAGGCCCGGGGGTTCAGGGCTCCGGTGAGCGGGTCGCTCGCGGCCAGCCGGCGTTCCGTCTCGAGGGCCGTGCGCAGGCGCGAGAGCGTCGCGGTCACGACCGAGAGGACGCCGAGGCGCACGAGCGCGTTCCACGCGGCAACGAGCTCTGGATCGCTCGTCCGCAGCTCGCCGGCCAGGGTCATCGTGGCGGCGAGGAGCGCCATGAGGCCGCCGGCGCGGGCGCCGGCCGCCCACGTGGCGGCCGCGACCGGGACCAGGTAGAAGAGCGAGAAGGACAGTCGGGCGCCCGTCGCCGCGTCCAGCCATCCGACGACGAGGACGGCGAGGGTCGAGCCCGCCACGGTGATCGCGGGCCGGCGATGCAGCAGGCGCTCGAGGGCGAGGGTGCGCATGGGCTCTCGGGGAAGTGTCGGGCCCGGGCGGCGGCGCCTTGAGCAGGGGGAGGTTCAGGACACCGCGTCGAGGGCGGCCCCGAGCCCGTCGACGAGCTCGCGCAGGTCCCCGGGCTGCAGGACCAGGGCCGGGGAGATCTGCAGGGCGCCGGTCGCGAGCGCCCGGGTCATGATGCCGTGCTCGCGGGAGGCGGTCACCAGGCGGCCGGGGAGCGCGGGGTCCTCGGCGATCGCCTCGGCCGACGGCTGGACCGCGGCGAGGACGCCGGTGCCGGCGCGGACCTCCTCGACGAGGGGGTGCCGGGCGAGCGGCGCGAGGGCGGCGGCGAGGTCGGACTCCAGGGCGAGGGCGCGCTCGGGGAGGCGCTCGCGCTCCATGATCTCCAGGTTCGCGAGCGCGACGGCCGCGACCGTCGCGTGTCCCGCGTAGGTGTAGCCGTGCCGCCACATGCCGGCCGAGGGCGAGCGGAAGGGCTCGACGACCCGCCCGGACGCGATGACCGCCCCCATCGGCAGGTAGCCGCTCGTGATGCCCTTCGCGCACGTGATGAGGTCCGGGTCGAGGTCGAAGCGGCGGCTCGCGAACCAGTCGCCGGTCCGTCCGAACCCGGTGATGACCTCGTCGGCGACGAACAGCACGCCGGTCTCGCGGCAGATCTCGCGGACCTCACGGAGGTACCCCTCGAGCGGTGCGAACACCCCGCCCGCGCCGATGACCGGCTCGCAGAAGAAGGCGGCGACGCGGTCGGGCCCGGCGAGGCCGATGGCCTCGCGCAGCGCCTCCGCCGAGTCCCACGCGACCTTGATGACGTCGCCGACGAACGTCCCGTAGCCGGCGGCGTTCGCCTCGATCCCGGCGAGGCTCGTCCCGGCGATGTGCATGCCGTGGTAGGCCCGCTCGCGCGTGACGAACAGCGTCCGGTCGGGTCGACCGACCAGCTGCCAGTACCGGCGGGCGAGCTTGGCCGCCGTGTCGATCGAGTCCGAGCCGCCGCTCGTCAGGAACACCATGGGGTCGGCCATCGGGGCGAGGCCGGCGACCCGCTCGGCGAGCTCGAGCGCGGGTCGGTTCGCGAGGTCCCCGAAGGTCGAGTACGCGGCGAGCCGCCGCATCTGGGCCGCGGCGGCCTCGGCGATCTCGGCACGGCCGTAGCCGACGTTGCAGTACCAGAGCGCGGCCGTGGCGTCGAGGTAGCGGCGCCCCTGCTCGTCGAAGATGTGCACGCCCTCGCCGCGGTCGATGACGAGCTCGCCATCCCGCTGGACGGCGGCGAGATCCGAGAACGAGTGCCACAGTCGCCCCATGTGGGGGCAGAGGCTACCAGCGCCAGCGCGGCTCAGTCCGGGTCGTACGCCAGGTAGGGGACGAGCCAGCGCTCGATCTCGCGCCGGGGGGCGCCGCAGCGGGAGGCGTAGTCCTCGACCTGGTCCTTGCCGAGCCGGCCGACGTTGAAGTAGCGCGCGGCGGGGTGGGCGAAGTACAGCCCGGAGACGCTCGCCGCCGGCGTCATCGCGAAATGCTCGGTGAGGCCGATGCCGGCCCGCTCGGCGTCCAGGAGCTCCCAGAGCGTGGCCTTGCGCGAGTGATCGGGGCAGGCCGGGTAGCCGAACGCCGGGCGGATCCCCCGGTAGCGCTCGGCGATGAGGTCCTCGAGGCTCATCGGGGGGCCCGTCTCGTACCACTCGCGGCGCACGCGCTCGTGGAGCCACTCGGCGAAGGCCTCGGCGAGGCGGTCGGCGAGGGCCTTCACCATGATCGCCCGGTAGTCGTCGTGCTCGGCCTCGAACCGGGCGGCGAGCTCCTCGGCGCCGATGCCGGCGGTCACCGCGAACGCGCCGAGGTGGTCGGCGAGCCCGGTTTCGGCCGGCGCGAGGAAGTCGGCGAGCGAGCGGTTCGGGCGGTCGTCGCCGTGGTCGGCCTGCTGGCGGAGCATCGGGATCCGCACGACCCCGTCCTCGGTCTCGAGCACGAGGTCGTCGCCCTCGCTCCGGGCCGGCCAGTAGCCGTAGACGCCGCGGGCGACGAGGGCGCCGTCGCGCTCGAGCTCGTCGAGGAGCTCGTTCGCGTGCGCGAGGAGCTCGCGGGCGGCGGCACCGTGCGCGGGGTGCTCGAGGATCTGGGGGTAGCGCCCCTTCAGCTCCCAGGCGCTGAAGAAGAAGGTCCAGTCGATGTACCGGCGGAGCTCGGCGATGGCCGGCTCGACGATCCGCGTGCCCGTGAACGGCGGGGTCGGGAGGTCGTCGGGGTGCCAGACGATCGGGGTCCGCCGCTCGAGCGCGACCCGATAGGGGAGCAGGGGCTGGGCCTCGCGCTCGGCGTGGAGGGCGCGCAGGCGCTCCTGCTCGGCCCGGTTCTCGCGCTCGAGGCGCTGCCGTCGCTCCGCGTCGAGGAGGTCCGAGACGACCCCGACGACGCGGGACGCGTCGACGACGTGCACGACCGGCGCCGAGTACTCGGGAGCGATCCGCACGGCGGTGTGCTGGCGCGAGGTCGTCGCCCCGCCGATGAGCAGGGGGAGCTGGAGGCCTCGGCGCTCCATCTCGCGGGCGACGTTCACCATCTCGGTGAGGGAGGGTGTGATGAGGCCGGAGCAGCCGACGACGTCGGCCCCCTCGCGCTCGGCCGTGTCGAGCAGCACCTCGGGGGGCACCATCACGCCGAGGTCGATCACCTCGTAGTTGTTGCAGCCGAGCACGACCCCCACGATGTTCTTGCCGATGTCGTGGACGTCGCCCTTGACCGTGCACAGGACCACCTTGCCCTGGGTCGAGCCGACCGAGCCGGTCCGCTCCCGCTCCTCCTGCATGAACGGCTCGAGGTAGGCGACGGCCTTCTTCATGGCGCGCGCGCTCTTCACGACCTGGGGGAGGAACATCTTGCCCGCGCCGAACAGGTCGCCGACGACGCGCATCCCCTCCATGAGCGGGCCCTCGATGACGTCGAGGGGCCGCTCGTACTTCTTCCGGGCCTCCTCGGCGTCCTCGACGATGAACTCGTCGATGCCGTGGACGAGCGCGTGGACGAGCCGCTCCTCGACGGTCCCCTCGCGCCAGGAGAGGTCGACGGCGTGCTTGGTCCCCTCGCCCTTCACGGTCTCGGCGAACGCGAGCAGCCGCTCGGTGGCGTCCGGACGGCGGTTGAAGATGACGTCCTCCACCCGCTCGAGCAGGTCCGGCGGGATGTCCTCGTACAGCGCGATCTGCCCGGCGTTCACGATGGCCATGTCCAGCCCGGCCCGGATCGCGTGGTACAGGAAGGCCGAGTGCATCGCCTCGCGCACCCGGTCGTTGCCGCGGAAGCTGAACGACAGGTTCGAGACGCCGCCGGAGACCTTCGCCCGTGGGAACCGCTCCTTCAGGACGCGGGTGGCCTCGATGAAGGCCTTCGCGTACTCGTCGTGCTCGGGGATCCCGGTCGCGACCGCGAGGATGCAGGGATCGAAGATGATGTCCTCCGGCTCGAACCCGGCCTCCTCGGTCAGCAGGCGGTAGGCGCGCGAGCAGATCTCGACCTTGCGCTCGACGGTGTCGGCCTGCCCCTGCTCGTCGAAGGCCATGACCACGACGGCCGCGCCGTAGCGCTTGATCCGCCGGGCCTTCTCGAGGAAGTCGGCCTCCCCCTCCTTCAGGCTGATCGAGTTCACGACCCCCTTGCCCTGCACGCACTTCAGGCCGGCCTCGATGACCTCGAAGCGCGAGGAGTCGATCATGATGGGCACGCGGGCGATCTCGGGCTCGGTGGCGATGAGGTTGAGGAAGGTCGTCATCGCCTTCACGCCGTCCAGCAGGTCCGCGTCCATGTTCACGTCGAGCAGGTTGGCGCCGCTGCGGACCTGCTCCGCCGCGATCTCGACCGCGCCCTGGAAGTCGCCGGCCTCGATGAGGCGGCGGAACCGGGCGGAGCCGGTGACGTTCTGCCGCTCCCCGATCATCACGAAGCCGGTCTCCGGCGTGATCCGGAAGGGCTCGAGGCCGGAGAGGCTCGTCACGCGCTCGGGGGCCGGCCGCCGGCGGGGCGGGAGCCCCTCGAGGGCGCGGGCGATCTGGCGGATGTGGTCCCCGGTCGTGCCGCAGCAGCCGCCGAGGATGTTCGCGAGGCCGCTCTCGGCGAACTCGCGCAGGTACTTGGCGGTGGTCTCCGGGCGCTCCTCGTACTCACCGAAGGCGTTCGGCAGGCCGGCGTTCGGGTGGCAGCTCGTGTACACCGGTGCGATGCGCGCGAGCGTCTCCAGGTGCGGCCGCATCTCGGCGGCCCCGAGCGCGCAGTTGATCCCGACGGACAGCGGCTCGGCGTGGGCGACCGAGATCCAGAAGGCCTCGATCGTCTGGCCCGAGAGCGTGCGCCCGCTCCGGTCGGTGATCGTCACCGACAGCATGAGGGGGAGCTCGGGCGCCACGTCCTTCGCGGCGGCGATCGCGGCCTTGGCGTTCAGGGTGTCGAAGATGGTCTCGATGAGGAGGAGGTCGACCCCGCCCTCGCGGAGCGCCGCGATCTGCTCGGCGTAGGCCTCGACGAGCTCGTCGAAGCTGATCGCCCGGTAGGCGGGGTCGCTCACCCGGGGGGACAGGGACAGGGTCTGGTTGGTCGGCCCCACCGAGCCGGCCACGAAGACCGGGCGATCCACGGAGGCGGCGGCCCGGCGGGCGATCTCGGCGCCCGCCCGGTTCATCTCGGCGACGACGTCCTCGAGCCCGTAGTCGGCCTGGGCGATCCGTGTGGCGGTGAAGGTGTTCGTGGTCAGGATGTCGGCCCCGGCCTCGAGGTAGGTACGGTGGATGTCCTCGACCACGTCGGGCCGGGTGAGGTTGAGCAGGTCGGGATCCCCGGCCACCTCGCGCGGGTGGTCGCGGAAGCGCTCGCCGCGGTAGTCGGCCGCGGACAGGCCCCGGGCCTGGATCGCGGTCCCGTAGGCGCCGTCGAGCACGAGGATCCGCTCCTCGAGCAGCCGTTCGAGCAGGTCGCGCATGCAAGCGAAGGTACCCCGACCGCGGCCGTATGACCAACGGTCGCGAGCGCGTCCGCCGCGCGCGAGGGGCTCCCCGGATGCCGCTCAGGCGAACGAGGGTCCGAGGCGCAGGACCTGCTCGAGCTCCTGCAGCGTGGCCTCGTCGAGCTCGATGTCGCCGGCGGCCGCGTTCGCCCGCACGTGGTCGGGGTTGCGGCTCCCGGCGATGGCGGCCGTCACCCCCGGCTGGTGCACGTTCCAGGCGAGCGCGAGCTGGCCGACGGTGCAGCCCAGGCGCTCGGCGACCCCGCGCATCGCCTCGACGACGGCGAGGCTCCGCTCGAGCTTGCCCGGTGCGAAGAGCTTCTGCCAGTAGTCCCACTCGCCGGCCCCGGAGCGGAAGTCCGTGGGGTCGAAGCGGGTGTCGGGCCCGATGGCGCCGGTGAGGAGCCCGTACGCGAGGGGCCCGTACGAGAGGACCCCGATGCCCTGCTCGCCGCACCAGGCGATGAGCTCCCGGTGCTCGAGCTGGAGCATCGAGAGCTCCTGCTGGAGCGAGTCGACGTGGCGGATCCGCTCGCAGCGCTCGATCAGCTCGCGATCGAAGTTGGAGACGCCGATGGCGCGGACGAGGCCCTCCTCGACGAGGGCCGCCATCGCCCCCCAGGTGTCCTCGATCGGAACGCCGGTCTCGTCGGGCCAGTGGAGCTGGTAGAGGTCGATGTGGCCGGTGCGCAGCCGCCGGAGGCTGTCGATGCAGGCCCGGCGTACCTGCTCCGGCCGGAACCCGCTGCCCTCCGGCTCCGGTGCCACCTTGGTGGCGATGAGGATCTCGTCCCGGTGGCCGCTGATCGCGAGCGCCACCATCTCCTCCGAGCGCCCGTCGCCGTAGACCTCCGCGGTGTCGATCCAGTTGATCCCGGTCTCGAGCACGGTCCGGATCGCCGCCACGATCTGCTCCCGGGGCGGGGCGGAGCCCCACTCGCTGCCCGCGCCCGCTTCCCAGGCGCCGTACCCGATCACCGAGAGCTCGGGGCCCCCCGAGCCGAGCCTGCGCATCCGCATCCGCTCCTCCTCATCCACGTCATCCAACCGGTGGGTCAACCACCACGGTACCGTCCGCGGCGGGGGCTTCGCCCCGGCAGGCGGTAGGCTAGATGAAGCCCGCGACAACGGAAGGAGGGTTCCGGGCCCCGACCCGGGATCGAGATGGCCAAGCCCGTCGTCGAGAAGGATCACGTCGTCATCCGGTTCGCCGGCGACTCGGGTGACGGGATGCAGCTCACCGGCGACCGCTTCACGAACGCCACCGCCGTGCTCGGCAACGACCTCGCGACCCTGCCGGACTTCCCGGCGGAGATCCGGGCTCCGGCCGGCACCGTCCACGGCGTCTCGGCGTTCCAGATCCAGTTCGCGTCCGAGGACGTCCAGACGCCGGGGGACCACCCCGACGTGCTCGTCGCCATGAACCCCGCGGCGCTGAAGGCCGAGCTGAAGCTCGTCCGGCCCGGCGCGACGATCATCGTGAACGAGGACGCCTTCACGCAGCGCAACCTCGAGAAGGCCGGCTACCGGTCGAACCCGCTCACCGACGGCTCGCTCGAGGGCTACCAGGTGTACCCGGTCCCGATGACCTCGATCACCGTGCGCGCCGTCGAGGAGCTCGGGCTCTCGCGCAAGGAGGCCGAGCGGGCGAAGAACATGTTCGCCCTCGGCCTCGTCTCCTGGATGTTCGGCCGACCGGTCGAGGTGACGCTGAACTGGCTCGAGCGCAAGTTCGGCGACAAGCCGCAGATCTACGACGCGAACGTCGCGGCCTTCAAGGCCGGGTACAACTTCGGGGAGACCACCGAGCTGTTCGCGCAGCGCTACGAGGTCAAGCCGGCCCCGGTGGAGCCGGGCACGTACCGGAACATCTCGGGCGCGGCGGCCCTGGCCTGGGGCCTGCTCGCCGGCGCCGAGCGCAGCGGCCTGCGGCTGTTCTACGCGAGCTACCCGATCACCCCGGCCTCGGAGCTCCTGCACGAGCTCGCCCGCCTGAAGAACTTCGGGGTGATCACGCTCCAGGCCGAGGACGAGATCGCGGCGGCCGGGATCGCGCTCGGGGCCTCCTTCGCGGGCGACCTCGGCGTGACCGGCACGAGCGGCCCCGGCATGGACCTCAAGGCGGAGACGCTCGGCCTCGCGGTCACGCTCGAGCTGCCGCTCGTCGTGGTCGACGTGCAGCGGGCCGGGCCGTCGACCGGCATGCCGACGAAGACCGAGCAGAGCGACCTGCTCCTCGCGCTGTTCGGCCGTCACGGCGAGTCGCCGATGCCGGTGATCGCGGCGAGGTCCCCGGCGCACTGCTTCGAGGTGGCCCTCGAGGCCGTGCGGATCGCGATCACGTACCGGACGCCGGTGGTCGTGCTCTCGGACACGTTCCTCGCGAACTCCTCCGAGCCCTGGCGGATCCCCGACGTCGAGGACCTCCCCAGGATCGACCCGAACTTCACGACCGCGCCGAACGCCGGGGCGGAGTTCATGCCCTACCTGAGGGACGAGCGCCTGGCCCGTCCGTGGGCGGTGCCCGGGACCCCGGGGCTGCAGCACCGGATCGGCGGGCTCGAGAAGGACGAGGCGGGCCAGATCAGCTACGACCCCGAGAACCACCAGCGGATGACCGAGGTGCGGGCCGCGAAGGTGGCCCGGATCGCCGAGGACCTCGCGCCGCTCGAGGTCGACGACCCGAGCGGGGAGGCCGAGCTGCTCGTGCTCGGCTGGGGCTCGTCCTACGGCGCGATCCAGGCGGCGGCCCGGCGGGTGCGGGAGCAGGGGCGGCAGGTCGCCACCGCCCACCTGGTGCACCTGAACCCCTTCCCGCGCAACACCGGCGAGGTCGTCCGGCGGTACCCGAAGGTGCTGATCCCCGAGATGAACATGGGGCAGCTCGCCCTGCTGATCCGCGGGCGGTTCCTCGTGGATGCGCGTTCGGTGACCAAGGTCAAGGGCCAGCCCTTCTTCGCGGAGGAGCTGGAAGAGGCGATCGTGAAGGTGATGAACGAGTGAGCGAGCAGGCTCTCGGGTCCGGCGGGGACGCGGCCGTCGGGACCCTGACGAAGAAGGATTTCGCCACCGACAACGAGGTCCGGTGGTGCCCGGGGTGCGGGGATTACGCGATCCTCGCCACCGTGCAGTCGTTCCTCCCCGAGCTCGGCATCCCGCCGCACCGGATCGTGTTCGTCTCCGGGATCGGGTGCTCGGGGCGGTTCACGTACTACGTGAACACCTACGGCGTGCACGGGATCCACGGACGGGCGCCGACCATGGCGACGGGCATCGCGACGGCGAGACCGGACCTCAGCGTCTGGGTGGTGACGGGGGACGGGGACGCGCTGTCCATCGGCGGCAACCACCTGATCCACGCGCTCCGCCGCAACGTGAACATCAAGATCCTGATGTTCAACAACCAGATCTACGGGCTCACGAAGGGGCAGTACTCGCCGACGAGCGAGGAGGGGAAGGTCACGAAGTCGACGCCGTTCGGCTCCGTGGACCACCCCTTCAACCCGATCGCCCTCGCGCTCGGCGCCGAGGCGACCTTCGTCGCGCGCTCGATCGACAACGACCGTCAGCACCTCACCGAGGTGCTCCGCCGGGCCGCCGCGCACCGGGGCTCGGCCTTCATCGAGATCTACCAGAACTGCAACGTCTTCAACGACGGCGCCTTCGACATGCTGCGCGAGAAGGAGCACGGGATCCACAACCAGATCCGGCTCCGCCACGGCGAGCCGATCATCTTCGACGAGGGGCGGCGGTGCGTCTCGGTGGGGGAGAACGGACGCCTCGTGATCACCGAGGTGGCGAACACGCTCCGCGACCGGATCGTCGTCCACGACGAGCGCGGGCGCCCCTCGCTCGCGTTCGCGCTCGCGCACACGGCGGGCCACGGGCCCACGGAGCCGACCTGCATCGGGGTCTTCCGCGAGGTGGAGCGCCCGGTCTACGGCGAGGCGATCCAGGCGCAGATCAAGCTCGCGACCGAGCGGCTCGGGCCGGGCGATCTCGGCAAGCTCCTGCGCTCCGGCGACACCTGGACGGTGTCCTAGCCCTCGGGCTCCGACAGGTAGCGGGACATCGCGGCCTCCGAGGCGGCCTGGACCCGACGGAGCTCGTCGACGAGCTCGCCGAGCGCGACGAGGAAGCGCTCGACGTCCTCGGCGGCGGTCTCGCGCCCGAGGCCGACCCGGAAGCTCACGCGACCCGGGAGCCCCATCTGCTCGAGCACGGGCGAGGGCTCGTTCGGGGCGCCGGAGCAGTTGGAGCCGGCCGCCACCCGGAACCCGCGCTCGTCGAGGGCCATCGCGAGGACCTCCGCGTCGAGCCCCTCCGCCGAGAAGCAGACGAGGTGGGGCACGCGCTGGGTCCGGTGCCCGTGGACCCGGACGCCGGGGATCTCGGCGAGACCGTCCCGCAGACGGGCCGTGAGCGCCCACTGGCGGGCGGCCTGGTCGCCGCTGTCCTCGAGGGCGGCCGCGAGCGCCGCCGCCATCGCGGCGATGCCCGGCACGTTCTCCATCCCGGAGCGGCGGCGGCGCTCGCGGTCGTCGCCGCACGGGTAGGCCGCGAGCGGCACCCCGCGGCGGACGTACAGCGCCCCGACCCCCGGGGGGCCGCCGAACTTGTGCGCCGAGAGCGACAGCAGGTCGACCGGCAGCGCCGAGACGTCGACCGGGAGCCGTCCGACGGTCTGACAGGCGTCGGTGTGGAACAGGACGCCGGCCTCGCGGCACAGGCGGCCGGCCTCGGCGATGAGCTGCATCGTGCCGGTCTCGTGGTTCGCGTGCTGGAGCGAGGCGAGGAGGGTCCCCGGTCTGCGCACCTCGACCGCGAAGGCGTCGAGGTCGACCTGCCCCTCGGCGTCGACCGGCACGAGCACGGAGGTGAACCCGTCGGTCTCCAGGGTGTGCAGCACGCCGCCGACGGCGGGGTGCTCGATGGCGCTCGTCACGATCCGGTCGCCGAGCTCGCGGATCGGGCGGACCCCGCCCCAGATCGCGAGCGTCACGGACTCCGTCCCGCCGGAGGTGAAGACGATCTCGTCGGGCTGCGCGTGGAGCGCCTCGGCGACCTGCGCCCGGGCCTCCTCCAGGAGCCGTCGGGCGGCCCGGCCCTCGGCGTGGACCCGCAGGGGGTCGCCGAAGGCATCGAGCGCCTGGACGAGCGCGCGGCGTGCCGCCTCGGACAGCGGGGTCGCGGAGGCGTGGTCCAGGTAGGTGGAGACCGTCACGTCCGGGCATGATAGTCGGGCCGGGCACGGCGCCGCGTCCGGTAGGATGCCGGCCGTGAAGGTCCTGCTCGTGTCCCCGGATCCGGACTCGCGCGAGCTCATGCGGCTCGCGGTCCGCGGCATCGAGCGCCGCCTCGGCCGGGATGTGACCTTCCTCGAGGCGTCGGACGGGGAGCGCGGGCTGCGTCTCGCGCGGTCGGAGCGGCCGGAGGTGGTCGTCGCCGACGAGATCGCCTCGCGGGCCGGCGCCTTCGCGCTCGCGAAGGAGCTGCGCGCGGACGGGTACGCGGGCGCCATCGTGATCCTGCTCGAGCGGCGCCAGGACGAGTGGCTCGCCCGGTGGTCGGGGGCCGACGCGTGGTTCGTGCGGCCCCCGGACCCCTTCGAGCTCGCCGAGCGCGTGCTCGAGCTGATCGGCGGTACCGGCGGCCCGGCCGAGGTGGTCGGGGCGACGACGGAGGCAAGGGAGGAAGGGTCGTGAAGATCGAGGGAACGTGTCGGCGCTGCGGACGGGAGTTCCTCGTCGACCAGGTCATCCGCAGCGGCGGGGACTGCCCGTGGGACGGCAAGCCGTTCGAGCCCGACTACGCGGTCGTGCTGGTGGATGCGCTGCGGGACGCGGAGGCGGCCGGCACGGCCCTGGAGGACGCGCTCGGCAAGGTGGCCGACCTCGAGCCGGACTTCGTGCTCGACGCGGACTCGATCCTCGAGACGCTGCGGGCGCACGTGGAGCGGCTCGAGCGGCTCCACGCGCACGGCGCGACGAAGCGATGACCGGAACCCACGTCGCGAACCGTTACGCGGTCGACGTCCGGCGCGGCGAGGGCGGCTGGAGCGTGGCGATCATGGACCCGCAGGGCCGCGAGGTCTCGGTCCGAGCCTGCCGGGACGAGGTCGAGGCGCTCACCTACGCCTCCACGGTCCGCCAGCACATCTACTGGCTCTCCGAGGAGACCTTCCGCAGGTACTACCGGCTGGGCTGATGGGCTTCAACGCGATGCGGCCGGGCAAGGTCAAGCGGGGCGACCTGCTGTACCTGGCCGCGGCGCTCATCGTGATGGCCGCGCTCGTGATCTGGGCCGTCCGGTAGCTCGGGCGACCGCGCGGGTGGGCGGCGGACGAGCTCAGCGCGGCTCGAACCCGATCGCGAACAGCCGCTCGAGGTCGTGCCGCGAGTACACCTGGAACGCGATGAGGGTCTCGGTCCGCACCACCCCGCGGACCTTCGCGATCCCGCCGGGGATCACCCGCGCGAGGTCGTCGTGGTTCGGCACCCGCACGATCGCGACGAGGTCGAACTCGCCCGCCACCGAATAGACCTCGGAGACCCCCTCGAGCTCGGCGATGGCCTCGGCGGCCTCGGGGATCTCGTCGATCTCGCACTGGATGAGGACGACCGCGTGGACCATCACGCGCGCTCCAGCACGACGGCGGCGCCCTGGCCGCCCGAGACGCACAGCGTCGCGAGCCCGAGGCGGTAGCCCATCTCGCGCATCTCGTAGGCGAGGGTGAGCACGATGCGGGCCCCCGACAGGCCGATCGGGTGCCCGACCGAGATGCCGCCGCCCTTGGGGTTGAGCTTCTCCCGGTCGAACTTCAGCTCGCGCTCGCAGGCGATGACCTGGGCGGCGAACGCCTCGTTCAGCTCGATGCAGTCGATTTCGGCGAGGGACAGGCCGGTGCGCTCGAGGACCTTGCGCGTCGCCGGCACCGGGCCGATCCCCATGATCTCCGGCGGCACCCCCGCGGTGGACATGCCGATGATGCGCGCGAGGTAGGGGCGCCCCTCGGCCTTGGCGCGGGACTCGCTCATCAGCACCATCGCGCCGGCGCCGTCGGTGATGCCGCTCGAGTTCCCGGCCGTGACCGACCCGTCCTTGCGGAACACCGGCGGGAGCTTGGCGAGCGCCTCGAGGGTCGTGTCGGGGCGGGGGTGCTCGTCCTCGGAGACCACGATCGTGCCCTTGCCCTTGGGGTTCGGGGCCTCGACCGGGAACATCTCGAGGGCGCGGCGAGCCTTGCCGGCCTCGGCCTTCTGCTGGGACTCGAGCGCGAACTCGTCCTGCTCCTGCCGGGAGATCCCGTACAGGTCGACGAGGTTCTCCGCGGTCTCGCCCATCACGATGCCCGAGAGCGGGTCGAGCAGGCCGTCCCGGTACATCGCGTCGTAGACGGTCGCGTCGCCGAGCCGGTAGCCGGTCCGCATCCGGTCGAGCAGGAACGGCACGCGGGTCATGTTCTCCATCCCGCCCACGACCACGACCTCGGCCTCGCCGAGCATGATCTGCTGCGCGCCGAGCTGGACGGCCTTCATGCCCGAGGCGCAGGCCATGTTCACGTTGTAGGCCGGCACCTCGATCGGGATGCCGGCCTTCACGGAGACCTGGCGCCCGGTGTTCGGGCCGCATCCCGCCTGTCGCGCGTGGCCGATGATCGTCTGCTCGACCTGCTCGGGCTCGACGTTCGCCCGGCGCAGGGCCTCCTTCACGGCGAGGACGCCGAGCTCGACGGTCGGGACCTCGGTGAAGCCGCCGAGGAACTTCCCGATCGGGGTCCGTGCGCCCTCGAGGATGACCGCGGTCTCCATCTCGTGCTCCTTCTCCCCGGCGACGTAGATGCGGTCGTGCCCGGCCGCTTTGCGCGAGGCCTGCAGCGCGCGCATGATGTCGCCGGTG
>ENA-ORXB01002832-ORXB01002832.1-sediment-metagenome-genome-assembly--contig:-NODE-2832-length-13641-cov-2.750958_pt1 | contig 13641 bp, 9 predicted proteins | sample MGYA00237863_ERZ511475 | MGnify/ENA primary metagenome ERZ511475 (study PRJEB26305, sample SAMN06343858) | sediment metagenome | isolation source: hot spring sediment | place: Canada: British Columbia... | reverse complement strand
ATCATGCCGCGCCATATCGCCCCTGGGCCGGGCCGGACTTCGAGCATGGGCTTCTCCGGCTGCGCCCCCAGCGTCACCGTCACCTCGCGGGAATCGCCGCGCCAGGAGATGGTCAGTACGATCTCATCGCCGGGCGCGTGATCGCCAATGATTTCCACCAACTGCTCCGCCGTCTTGATGGTCGTGCCGTCCACCGCCTCGATCACGTCACCGGGGCGCAGGCCGGCCTCGTCCGCTGGCGAGCCGGAGACCACCTGGCGCACGGTGACGCCATCCTTGCTGTCGGCCACTGAGACTCCCAGCCAGGCTTTGCCTTCCGTTTGCGCCCGCACGACGGCGGCAGGCAACTGCCAGGCACCGCTCACCGTCAGCAGCCCCAGGCCGCTGACGACCATCACAGCGATCAGGCTCATCAGCAGAACACGTTTCAGCCACATAGCCATCATCTCCTGATAGCGTATACGTCAGCGTGTTGATGCACACATTTTGATTCTGAGCGCGAAAATGTAAAAACTGTGTAACGCCAGTCTAAGAAGCTGCTTAGAATTCAGTGCGAGCGCGGCAGCCGCACCGGGCGCAGGTTAGGGAGCGTGTCGCGGATGGAGGAACGCTGCTGATGGTCATTCGCCAGGGGCAGGGTGACGGTGAAGACCGAGCCTTTGCCCACCTCGCTGGTGACGGAGATGTGCCCGCCGTGCGCTTCGGCCAGCCACCTGGCGATAGACAGGCCCAGGCCCGTGCCGCCCTGCGCGCGCGAACGGGCTTTGTCCACGCGGTAGAAGCGGTCGAAGATGTGTGGCAGGTCTTCGGCGGGGATGCCGATGCCGGTATCGGCCACGCTGATGGCGACCGTGTGTTCCTGGCGCTGCACGGACAGGGTGACTGTGCCGCCCTCTGGCGTGTACTTCAGGCCGTTGGAGACCAGGTTGAGCAGCAGTTGCTTGAGCCGATCGGGGTCGCCCAGCACACGCGCCGTGTCAACCTGCCCCAGGACGACTTTCACGCCATTGGCCAGCACGCGGGCCTGGTTGAACACCTCCACCACGATGGCGTCAACATCCACCAGACGGCGTTCCAGCGGCAGGCGTCCGGCGTCGGCTTTGGCCAGCAGCAGCAAATCTTCCACCAGGCGCGACATGCGGCGGGCTTCGCTGTCAATGGCCTCGACCGCTTCCTCGTCGTAGCCAAAGCGCCGCATCAGGTCCAGGTTGCCGCGAATGGTGGTCAGCGGCGTGCGCATCTCGTGCGAGACATCGGCCACGAAACGCCGCTGCACGTTGAAGAGCCGCTCCAGTCGTTCCAGCGTCTCGTTGAAGGTCTGAGTGAGCTGCCCCAGTTCGTCCGGCGGGCCGTTGTAGGGGATGCGGCGGCTGAGATCGTCGGCGGCGGTGATCTGCCGGGCCGTCTGCGCGATGGTGTCAATGGGCTGCAGGGCGCGGCGGGTGAGGTAATCGCCAATGAGCAGGGCGGCCAGCATGGTCAGCGCACCGCCTATCAGCATGATCTTCAGCAGGCGATCCACGGCGGCATCTACCGTGCGCAACGACTGCGCTGTCTGAATCGTGCCGCGCAGTTCGCCGTTGATCTCCAGGGGGATCGAGACCACGCGCATATGATGCCCATTGAGAGTGACATCGCGGCGGATTTCTACGGAAGCGCCCAGCGCGTTCGGGTCGAGCGGGCTGGTCAGTCCCAGCCCCATCAGACTCCAGGAATAGTCGTGCAGGATGGCCCGGCCTGTCTGTGGGTCGCGCAACCAGATCTGCACGAAGACGCCCGGCGTGTCCAGCGTGTTGGCGCGCATACGGGCCAGTTCGCTCAGCAAGGCGTTGTCGGACGCGGGCGGGACGGCTCCCAGTACCGCTTCGAGATGCACGTCGCTGGCCGCCTTCAGCAGCGCCTCGTCCACCTGACGGCGCAGCGTCCAGCTCAACACGCTCAGGGTCGCCGCGCTGAACATCAGCATGGCGATGGCGAGCAGGCTGGCATACAGAAAAGTCAGGCGTGTGCGGATACTCATGGTGGACGACCGGCCCGATTCCCTGGAACAGGACAAAGGAGACCAGAAGAGCACTCCCGATTTCTGATTGTAGCATTGAAAGGTTAACGCCCCGTGAGAGTTCGCTGCGAATCCTCTGAGGAGTGCATCCCGCACTACGCGCCTGACGATTGGGCGCAGGACGGGTGTATTGGTTAAAACTGTGTCAGGATGATGCCTGGATTTTCAGAGGGATGTGCCTGTGCGCGTGCGACTTCCGGTCTGGTTCTTGTCCTGGGTTGTGATCGCCCTGCTCGCGGGCGGGACGTTGTTGGCCGCTGTTCCGGCGGTGCCACCGGCGGGGGCGGCGCAAGCGCTCACGCCCGCGCCGACGCTGGTCGCGCAGTCGCCCGGCACCGCGCCGTCGGCGGGCCTGGGCAACACGCTCATTCCCCCGCGCGATCGCATTGATCTGGCACGCCGCCTGCTCGGCCTGACTGCGGTCCCGCAGCCGCCGTCGGAGCCGCCGCCCGAATTGCCCCTGGGCAGCGTGATCACCTTCTGGGCGGACAACCTGGATGAGGATTACGCTTTCCAGGTGGACGCGGAGCTGGTCTACAAGACGCCCCATGTTTACATGTTCGTCGAAGTGGGGCAGCAAGTGGACCCGGCGGCCATTCGGCACTCGGCGGAAGCATTCGAACGGGTCATCCGCCCGCGCATTCACGAGGTGTTCGGCAGCGAGTGGTCACCTGGCATAGATGGCGATCCGCACCTGTACGTGCTGCACGCCACGCGCCTGGGCAATTGGGTGGCCGCCTATTACGGCAGCTCCAGTTCCTATCCGGCGGCTGCGGTGACCTATTCCAACGAACGTGAGATGTTCTACGTCAACCTGGACACCATGCGCACGACGATCGGCAGCGACTACTACGAGGGAGTGCTGGCGCACGAATTCCAGCACATGGTGCACTGGTACGTCGATCGCAACGAGGACACCTGGCTCAACGAGGGCCTCTCCGAACTGGCGACGCTGCTCACCGGCTATGGGATGAGCAACTTCGCCTATCTCTTCCTGAGCGATCCGGCGCTGCAACTGAACTCCTGGCCGGAGGCCAGCGGACAGCGCGGCGCTCATTACGGCGCATCGTTCCTGTTCGCGGCCTACTTCTATCAACGCTACGGCGAGCGGGCCACGACGACGCTGGTGCGCGATCCAGCCAACGGGCTGATCAGCGTAGACGAGACTCTGGCGCGAATCGGCGCGACCGACCCGCTCACCGGCGCACCGGTGCGCCTGGTTGACCTGTTCGCCGACTGGCTGGTGACCAACCTGCTGCAAGACCCCTCGGTCGGCGACGGGCGCTACGCCTATACCCTGCCTGATCTGGCGGGCCTGCCGCCGGCAACGCTCACAGCGACGCTCGTGCCAGGCGCGCCGCGCGCAGCCGCAGCGCCGCAGTGGGGGGCGCACTACCTGGCGTTGCCGGAAGGGCGCTTCCGGCTGAGCTTCAGCGGGGATAGCACGGTGGGTATCGTGCCGGAGAATGCGCACAGCGGGCGCATGATGTGGTGGTCGAACCGCGCCGACGACAGCGACTCGCGCCTGACGCGCGCCTTCGATCTGCGCGACGTAGCGCAGGCCACGCTGCGTTTCTGGACATGGTATCAGATCGAGAACCTGTGGGATTATGCTTATGTGATGGTTTCGACCGACGGCGGCGCGACCTGGACGCCGCTGGCCTCGCGGCGCACGACTACCGACGACCCACACGGCAACGCCTATGGCCCCGGCTACACGGGCGAGAGCGGCGGCTGGGTCGAAGAGGTGATCGATCTGTCGGCATATGCCGGTCAGGAGATTCTGCTGCGCTTTGAGTACATCACCGACGACGCGGTCACACAGCCGGGTTTTCTGCTCGATGACCTCAGCATTCCGGAGATCGGCTATGCCGACGACATGGAGCACGACGACGGCGGCTGGTTCAGCGAAGGGTGGCTGCGCACCGACAACGTGTTGCCCCAGGAATTTCTGGTGCTGCTGGTGCAGCCTTCTGCTGAATCGCCGGTGACACGTCTGCTCGGCGCAGGCGATGCACCGCAGGGTGAGTGGGAAGTTACTCTGGACGGGGCCTCCGCTCAGGCGGTGCTGGTGGTGTCCGGCCTGGCTCCGGTGACTACCGAACCGGCCCGTTATCGGGTAGCGCTGACGCCGCTTTCGCCCTGACCCCTGCTCGCTTCGCGGCGGACTTCCTCGACGGGGCGCTCTCAGCGCCCCCCTTTTTTGTTCCGCCCGAAGACTGGACCGTAGCTCGTAGCTGCTCCGTTTTGAAAAGACACCCGTTGCGGATTAAACTGGAGCTACGAAAGGTGGCACCTGTCCGGGACGGGAGGCTGCGACTCCCGGCGCATTTCTACGTACTGATTTAGAGGGGTATGTCTGTCACCCGCTGATCAGGGCAGGGGCAGTCCAGGCGAGGGACCATGAGCGATCCGTTGATCTCCCAGACGCTCGGCAATTATGAGATCGTCGGCAAGCTGGGCAAAGGTGGCATGGCGACCGTCTACCGCGCGCGGCAACGCAACATGCAGCGCGACGTGGCGATCAAGGTGATGAGCGCCGATCTGGCGGCTGATCCGGAATTCGTCGCCCGCTTCGAGCGCGAGGCGCATGTCATTGCCCGCCTGGAACATCCGCGCATTCTGCCGGTGCACGACTTCGGGCACCAGGGAGAACTGTTCTACCTGGTCATGCGCCTGGTCGAGGGCGAATCGCTCTACTACCGTCTCAAGCGCGGCCCGCTGCCGCTCCCGACGGTGGCCCGCTACCTGACGCAGATCGCCGAAGCGCTGGACTACGCACACGCCGAGGGCGTCATTCACCGCGACCTCAAGCCCAACAACATCCTGATTGATCAGTGGGACAACCTGTATCTGATGGATTTTGGGCTGGCCAAGATCATGGCCGCCACGCAAAGCCTGACACAGACGGGCGTGGTGCTCGGCACCCCCGCCTATATGGCCCCGGAACTGTGGCGCGGCGAGCCGGTAGATGCCCGCACTGATGTCTACGCGCTGGGCGTGATCCTCTATGAAATGGTGCTGGGTCACACACCTTTCGAGTCCGATACGCCCTTCACGCTGATGTACAAGCATATCAACGATCCGCCGCCCTCGCCGCGTGAGTTCATGCCCGACCTGCCGGTGGAGATGGAACAGGTCATCCTCAAGGCGCTGGCCAAGGACAAGGACGCGCGGTATCAGTCCGCGGGAGAGCTGGCACGCGCCTTCAACGAAGTGATACGCGTGGCAGGGACGCTGCCGGGGCGGGTGCGAGCAGCCGATGAACCCGCCATTCCCGCTGCCGCACCAGAACCTGTGACGGGCGAATCCGCGCCGGTCGCTGGCGTGTTCGATCTGGCGCAAGTGGAGGACGTGGCTCCGCCTGTGCCCGAACTGGAGATCGCCCCGCCGGAGGAGATCGTCCCGCCGCCCGCGCAGATTGTCCCACCACCGCCGCCGTTGCCCCTGCCGCCGGAAATACCCGCTGGCAAGGACAAGCGCAAAGGCGTACCCCAGGGCACCGGCTACAGGGGGATGCGCCGCGAGGAACGGGTAACGATCGAGAAGGAGGTGTCCGTTTCCCAGGCACTGCGCCAGGCGATGGAAGTCGTGGATCACTCGCTGGAAGCCGCTGTCGAAAAGGTGGCGGAGGTCGTGCCTCCGCTGCCAGGAGCGGAGGACGCAGCATTTTTCGCCGGGCCGGACGTGCCCGCCGTGCGCGCTGTGAGCCGGGCGTTGCGGGCCGATGAGCCGGTGATCGGCGTGATTGACGTGCGCGGCACAACGCAGTGGCGGCTGTGGAAGCAGCTTACCGTCGGCGGGCTGGTGCTGAATATCCTGGGCGGCGTGCTCAACGCCGGTCTGTTGAGCGCGCTCGGCTGGATCGCGTGGATTTTCCTGGCCGTGCAACTGTTCCGCACCTGGCGTGGCGTCATCGGCCAGTACTATCTGGGTTGCTCGGCGGAACGGCTGGTGCTCTTGCCGCACGATGCCGACGGTAAGCCCCTGTCCGGAGAGCGCTACGTGGTGTCCTGGCCCGCAGTGGAACGACTGCGCCTGAGCGACCGCTACGTGCTGGCCGACCTGACGCTCGACGACGGTGAGACGATCAGTTTTGCCGGGCTGTTGGTCACTATTGGCGCGGGAGGGCTGGGCGAGCAACTGCGCTGGTTGCCGGGCAGCCCGCTCGTCGCCTTGCTGAACGGGCGTGGCTTTGAGGTGCGCAACCTGTAGCCTGAGCCATGAACGAACTAGCGGACATTTCGCAGGCCGCGCGCCCGATTGGGGTACTCGATTCGGGTGTGGGTGGTCTGTCCATTCTGCGCGAACTGCGGGTGCAACTCCCCGCCGAAGACGTGATCTACGTGGCCGATCAGGCCCATATCCCCTATGGCACCCGTTCCATCGAGGAAGTGCGCGCTTTCACCGTCGGGGTGGCGCGATTTCTTATCGCCCAGGGCGTCAAGCTGATTGTCGTGGCCTGCAACACGGCCAGCGCCGCCGCGCTCTACCGGCTGCGCGAACTGTTTCCGCACCTGCCCTTCGTGGGCATGGAACCGGCTGTCAAACCGGCGGCCCGCGACACCCGCACCGGCGTCATCGGCGTGATCGCCACCGAGACAACTTTCCAGGGCGAACTCTACGCCAGCGTGGTAGGGCGTTTCGCCCAGGGCGTGCGCGTGGAAGCGCGCGCCTGTCCGGAATTCGTGCGCCTGGCCGAGGCGGGCGACACGCACTCAGCGGCAGCGCACCAGGCGGTGCGCCGGTGCCTGCAACCGTTGCTGGCGGCGGGCATTGATCAACTGGTGCTGGGCTGCACCCATTTCCCCTTCCTCAAAGAGACTATCCAGGCCGAAGCCGGTCCGGACGTGACCATCGTTGACCCCAGCCCGGCGGTGGCGCGGCAGGCCGGGCGCGTGCTGGAAGCGCGCGGTGCGCTGAACCTCTCGGCCAGGGAGGGGCAGGTGATCTACTACACCAGCGGCTCACCCGACCGCTTCCGCGCGGTGCTGGGGGCGTTGCTCGGCCCGCAGTGCGCCGCGGCTGCGGATGTGCGCGCGGTCACCTGGGCGGGAGAGATGCTACAGGCAGGGCAGAAGTAGTACTCCGGTCATTGACTTCCAAACTCTGTGGTTTGCCCGCTATCCCTTGCCTAACCTGCCTGGTGAGCCTTGATATTGTCACCGTATCTGACCTGACGGCGATCTTGCGAAAAAAAAGAAAACCGTTATTCTAAAAACTAAGGTTGGGCTGATGTAGAGATGCAGCCCGTGTCTTGTTTTCCGAAAGAATCGGAGGAGGGGGTGACCAGTGCTCTGGGCGATAAAAAGCCGGTATTCCTGAGCAAAAGCTAAAAGTTGTGCGCCTATGAGTCTCGGTGGAAGATAAGGAGATGCTCGATGTCAGCTCCTTCTGACCGCACTCGAACCTTTCCAGGCTCTGCGGTTTTGCTCCTGAGCGGGATAATAGGAGTTCTGTTTGGCCTGGGGGTGTTCACTTTTGTGTATGCAGAAGGCCCATCCTATCTATCTGACGATCCACAAACCTGCATGAACTGTCATATCATGCGCGATCAGTTTGAGAGCTGGAATCATTCGAGCCACAAAGCTGTCGCGACATGCAACGATTGCCACACCCCACACCATCCTGTCGGTAAATGGCTGGTCAAGGCTCTGAACGGTTTCAACCATAGCTGGGCCTTCACTACGGGCGCTTTTCCGGAGCCAATCCGCATCAAGTCGTTCAACGCTGATGTCGTCCAGGGCAATTGTGTGGAGTGCCATAGAGATATGGTGAGCCAGATCATTACCAGCGCGCCCCATGACGAAGAGTTGCGCTGCGTAACCTGCCACAGCGATGTCGGACATCTCAAATGAGTTTTGGAGCGCTCTAGGTCTTATCCAAGGGAGGATTCGGAATGAAGCGGATTGTATCGCGCCGTACCCTGCCGATCGTATTCGTTTTTGCTGGGGCAGCAGTTTTGACGGTGCTGGTTGCTCTGTTGTTGGTCAGTATTACTGAGCGCAAAAGCGAGGAGGCCGCTTATCCGCTGCGCGTTGTGGAAATTGGGCCAGATGAGATTGATCCAGCGGTGTGGGGCAAGAATTTTCCGAGTCAATATGACTCGTTCGCCAAAACACGGATCAACTATGGAAAAACCGAATACGGCGGTTCTGAGCCATACAGCAAACTAGAACGCTACCCCGCGATGGTGCGGCTGTGGGCTGGCTATGCCTTCAGCATAGACCACAATGAAGAGCGAGGACACTACTATGCCCAACTTGATCAGGCACAGACTCAACGTGTTCAGGTAGTTGAGCAGCCAGGCGCGTGCATCAACTGTCACGCCGCAGAGGCTCCTATATTGATTAAGCAGCTAGGGTGGGAAACTTTTAACCGCACTCCCTATAACGAACTGAAAGATCAACTTCACCTGGGCAGCTCGTGCGCCGATTGCCACGATCCCGATACCATGCAGTTGGTCATCACACGGCCAGCGTTTCGCAACGCCATGGAAGAGCGTGGCGTAGACCTCTCGCAGGCCACCCGCCAGGAGATGCGGTCTTACGTGTGCGCCCAATGCCACGTGGAATACTATTTCCTGGGCGAGAACAAAGAGCTGACCTTCCCCTGGAGCCAGGGTTTCACTGCCGACGATATCGAGAAGCACTATGATACCTATGGCTTCAAAGACTGGACGCACAAGGAGACCGGTGCTCCAATGATCAAGATCCAACACCCCGAATTTGAACTATGGAGCACGGGCATTCACGCTCGTTCGGGTGTCTCCTGTGCCGACTGCCACATGCCCTACGTACGCGATGGCAGTGTGAAAGTCTCTGACCATTGGTTGCGCAGTCCGTTGGTGAATCTTAAGCAGTCCTGCGGTACCTGCCACAACCTGTCAGAAGAAGAACTCCGCGACCGGGTACTCACTGCCCAGAACCGAACCTCGGAATTGTTGCGCCGTAGCGAAGACGCTCTGCTCGACCTGATTGACGCAATCAATGCTGCTCGCGAGGCTGGTGCAACCGATGAAGACCTGCAAGAGGCATTACAACTGCATCGCGCAGCCCAGCTACGGTGGGATTTCATTTCGTCAGAAAATAGCACAGGCTTCCATAGTCCTCAAGAAGCCGCTCGTGTGCTTGCCACCGCTATTGATCTGGCTCGCCAGGGGCAACTGATCGCCACGCAGGTGAGGCTGGAAATGACCGATGTGACCAGCGCAAGCAATCCCCAAGAATAGGCGCTCGTAGGGGGCAGCGCAAAGACTGCCCCCTACCTGAACGTTGGCACTCCGAGAGGCCGTTTGAGAACCTCACCCCCCGTCTCCCTCAGCCCTCAAAGGGGAGAGGGACTGCTGCCGCTTTTCGGTAGTGTATCGAAGTCGGTTGAAAGTCGGATGCGGGGCGTCTGTGCTCGCCTGTAACTGGCTGAGCGTGTGAGTTTCAACCGCCAAGGATACACAACCCGCTTTTCCCCTCACCCCGCGACGCAGTCGCAGTGGGAGAGGGGGCAGGGGGTGAGGGGCAGCCTCAGATTTACGTCCGGATCACAGCCGAAATACTCTTGACAAGGCCGGTTATTTCGATATACTTCTAATTAGATCGTCATCTAATTAGAAGAATGTGAAACGAACATGGCTCAAACCAAAGGGGTAGGCACTACCCCCGCCGAAGAGATGGAGCGCTTCTTCAAAGCGCTCGCCGACCGCAACCGGCTGTACATCATTGGCTTGCTGAAGGAACAGCCCCGCCGCGTGGGTGAACTGGCCGAGGCGCTGGGCCTGTCCGAGCCGACTGTCTCGCACCACCTCAGCCGCTTGCACGAAGTCGGGCTGGTCAACCTGCAGGCTATCGGCAATACGCGCGTCTATATGCTGCGGGCGGACGTCCTGGAAGCTGTCCTGCGGCGCGGGCTGGACTACCGCGCGCTGGCGCAGGTTGCGCCCACGCCCCCGCCGGACACGTCGTGGGTGGACGAGTTGCCGCTCAGCGACGAAGATCGCAAGGTGATGAAGGATCACTTCGAGGGGTATCAGCTCAAGGTGATCCCCACCAAACAGAAGAAGCTGCTGGTCATCCTGCGCTGGCTGGTGCAGAAGTTCGCGCCGGGCGTCAAGTACACCGAGCAGGAAGTGAACGCCGTGCTCAAGGCCATTCATCCCGACTACGCCCGCCTGCGCCGCGAACTGATCGATCATCATCTGCTCGTTCGCGAGAGCGGTGGTGGCCTGTACTGGCGTCCGCCCGAACCAGAAGCGCAGTGAAAGCACACCGCCGGAGCATCTCACTCCGGCGGTGACATTTTTCCCCCTGGCGCAAGGCATGAGAGCGTGTTATGCGCTTTTGCTCTCAATCCGCGGCGGGCGAGGGGGCGTCTCCGGGCAAAGCTCCTCACCCCACGACGCAGTCGCGAGGGAGAGGGGGGCAGGGGTGAGGGCGAGACGCTTCTCAAGAGTTCATAGTGGCTTCTAGATCATCCCCTCAGCCAGGCAGTCTATACGCTGGATGGCCGCGTCCAGGTCGTCGAACGAGCGGATTTCAGCGTCGGCGGCGAAAGGCACGTCGGCGGGCTGGGTGGCACCGCCAGGGTTGTACCACACCGCCCACAGTCCCGCATACTTGGCCCCCACGATGTCGGTGCGGAAGTTGTCGCCCACCATCACGGCCCGGTGCGGCACCGTCTCCACGGCGGCGAGCACCTGCTCGAAGAAGAGCGGATCGGGCTTGGCCGCGCCCAATTCCTGCGACGTCAGGATCAGGCAGAAGTACCTGGCCAGGTCAACGCGTGCCAGCGCCTGCTGAGCCAGCAGAGCGTTCGACTCGTAGGCATTGCTCGCCAGCACCAGCCGATAGGTCTGCGCCAGTCGCTGCAACGCCCCCTCGATCCCCGGCATGACCTCGACGCGCGGCCAGGTGACCATGGGGCCGCGGTAATCGGGGAAGTCGCGCATGACGGTGTTGCCCCAGTCGAAGATGATCAGTTCGAGCATGAATGACTCCCACAACGCTGGATTCGGACGAGGTCAGTTCGGGGTGGAAGTGAAAGGAGGTGTCGACTCCACCGCAGCGGCTGGAGTCTGCATCGGAGTCGGTTGCAGGATGTGACCGGCGCGCTCGCTCAGCCGTACCGCTTTCTGCAGGTCGCCCAGACGGTGCGCCAGGTCGGGCGGAGTCAGCGGCAGCAGGATGTAGAAAGTGCTGCCAGGGCACTTTTCCGGATCGTAGCCGGGACTTTCCACCCAGATGCGCCCGCCGTGCGCCATTACCACACCGCGCGCGATGGTCAGGCCCAGCCCTGGTCCGGCTCCCATGAACTTGGTGGTGCCGGTCGAGTGATAGTTCGGGTCCTGGGCGCGGAAGAATTTCTCGAAGATCAGCGAGTGCAGAGAGGGATCAATGCCGATGCCCGTATCGCTGATCGAGACGATCACCTCGTTCTCGCGCGCTTCGCCGCGAATGTCAATGCGTCCCCCGTCGGGCGTGTACTTGATGGCGTTGAGGATGATGTTACGGAATGCCTGCACCAATCGCCCTTCATCGCCCATGATGGTGGGCAGGTCGCGCAGGTTGCGCGCCGACACCATCAGCTTGCGCTGCCGCACCGCTTCGACCAGCGGTTCGAGCGCCGCCCGCATGGTCACCTCGATGCGCACCGGGCTGAACTGCAGACTCATGGCGTCAATATCGAGCTGGCTGACATCAAGCATAGCCGCGATCAGTTCTTCCAGGCGGTCGGCAGCGCGGCTGATGCAGGCCGTCATGCTGGCGATCTGATCCTGATCGAGTTGCCCGTCTTCGTTCATAGACTCCATCAGTTCGGCGTAGCCGCGGATCTGCGCCAGCGGCGTACGCAGTTCATGGCTGGCGATGGTGATGAAGTCGCTCTTGACGCTGTCGAGCTTCTCGAGCTGCTCTTTGGCCGCGGAGAGCGCGCGGTTGAGCGCTTTCTGCTCGGCTTCGCGACGGCGCAGGTCGCTGATCAGGCGGGCGCTGCGCAGCGCCACGCCTGTCTGATTGGCGATGGTCATCAGGATTTCCAGATCGGCGGCGGTGAATGGATCGTCGCTGATCTTCGGCCCGCAGCACACGATCCCGATCAGCCGGTTTTGCACCACGATGGGCGCGTAGGCGCTCATGCGCGTCTGGCTGAAGAAGGCGCGCTCGGCGGGCGGCACACTGGCAAAATCTGGGCTGAAGTCCAGGTCGTATTGCAGCAGCGGGGCGCGGGCGCGCAGGAATCGCTGAGTGATGGGGCTGCTGATCGCCAGTTGTCCGCGCTTCGGCGACCGTTCACCGCGCCTTGGCGCAGGCTCGACCTCCAGCACGCCTTTGCCGGCATGGCTGACCAGCAGGAATTCACCGCGCCGGGCGCGTAGCAAGGCGCGCACCGTGCGCAGGGTGAGTTCCACCAGTTCGTCCAGGTCAACCACGCCGCTGATGTCGGCGCTGAAGCGGCGCAACTGCTGCGAGGTGCTGGCGGAGCGTTCGCTGAGCGACCCGGCCAGTGCACGGGCAATCAGGCTGTACAGCGGATTGATCAGGGCGGCGACGGCGAGCGCCAGCGCCGCGACCAGCGCGTAACGCTGCGGTGTGGGCAGGTCCATGTGCAGCGCCAGCGCTCCCACGCCGAATGCGCCGAGCGCCATCACCAGGGTGAGAACGCCCACCACAGTCGCCTGGCGGACGGTGCGGCGAATGTCCAGCACGCGGTAAGCTGTGGCGCTATAGGTTGCGCCGAGCAGCGCCAGCAATTGGAGCAGCAGCCCAATTTCCATGACCACGTACTCGCCGCTGGCGGCCAGGGCAATGCCCCCTACCAGCGGCGGCACGTTCACCGCGCCGAAGAGCGCCTGATTCGCCAGTTCGGGCAGCGCTGCCCGGTAGAACGAGGACAGCGCGATCAGCATCAACAGCAACCCACCTCCCAACCAGCCTGCCACGATCAACCAATCGGGGCTGTGAGGGGTTTCGTAGAGGGTGCGGTACCAGCCAGGCTGACCGGGGAGCACGTTGCTGGCCATCAGGCTGAGGACAAGCTGTGCCAGCCACCACAGGCCTGCGCCAACCATCCAGCCGATCACCGCTCGCGAGCGCAGATAGCTGAGTAGCAGCGCCCCAAAGAAAACCAGCGTGGCGCTGGCACTGAGGATCGCCAGGGCGGAGGCAGTGAGCGGCTCCGGTAGCAGCGCATCATACGGCGTGCGCAGATGGGCGTCGCGGGGCAGCAGACCCGTCAGATTCCCCAGCCAGGCGGTAGCCAGGGCCAGGGCCAGCCAGCGCCTGTGAGTCATGTGCGCCGGGCGCTGGCGGGTGACCGCCAGCCAGGCCAGCAGGCTGCCGTAGATCACCAGCAAGGTGATCGTCAGGGTGATGGAAGCACCGGGCATACAGTCCTCATCTCAACGACCATATTCAGAGTACTACAACGATGCGCCGGCCTGTTTGCGCAGGCATAGCCGAAGAGTCCCGCGTAACGAGAATCATACCTGTTTTCTGATTCGCTGGCGACTGAGGTGGGATGGCTGGGGCCAGGGGCGCACTCAGCAGCGCCCCTGGGCGGTTTCAATCGGCAGGCGGGAGAAAGGCAAGGAC
>ENA-ORXB01002830-ORXB01002830.1-sediment-metagenome-genome-assembly--contig:-NODE-2830-length-13652-cov-3.737017_pt1 | contig 13652 bp, 14 predicted proteins | sample MGYA00237863_ERZ511475 | MGnify/ENA primary metagenome ERZ511475 (study PRJEB26305, sample SAMN06343858) | sediment metagenome | isolation source: hot spring sediment | place: Canada: British Columbia... | reverse complement strand
GTAGTAGCCCTTGGTCCTAATTCCTGGAGTCCACTTTGCGGCGATTTTTGCTGTCAGGCTGGGACCGTGAGTGTATTGGTAGTTGCTACCCGTGTATCCGCTTTTACTAGTGCCAGAGTTCCAGTAATTCCTCCATCCGTAAGCATCATTCCAGTAAGCAGCCGTTGGATTATCTAGTCTAATCGTACCAGGTATAGATTCTAGGTTGTTTCTCCTCTTGATTTTATATGTTACTATGTCAGAGTCCGGTCTGATCCAGTGGTGTACACCCCTGGTCTCGTTATATGCTTCCCATGCCCAGGGAGTCGAAGCAACATTTGAGGGCTTTTCGTAAAGCCATATGTGACCATCTTTCGCATATGCATCCCCTCGTGAAGCGCTACCTACCTGACTCCAGTGAATATTTGAGTTGGCAAAATCTGATGACGTATATCTGACGAAAGTCATCGGGGGGTTCTCCCATGGATAGTAGAATGTGTCAGGTACTTGCCAACATTTTAGAACAAGGCCAGAGCAATCGGTGCCAATACCATAGGTTCTGCTTGGATCGGTGTCATACCATGGGTACCAGCTTTCACCGCCCCACTCGTAATCTGTGTTATCACTTGATTGACATATAGTAAAAGCTCGCGCAGCTATCTCATGACCTTGGTCATCCAGAGTAGGTGGCACAGCAAGAGCAAGTGGCATATTCCAGAGAAGCGCAACAGACATAAAAAGACATAACTTAAGTAGGTTCTTCCTGGATAGACTTTTTATAGACATAGCCATCCCCTCCTCAAATCCGCCACTTTATTATGCGAAGACCATCTTTTAAAGTTTGCAGTTGGTAGATATCGCCATTGTTCGTGATATAAAAAGGATGTCTGGTTGGTGAATAAAGATTTGTCGGCATCTCAGCTCTACCCAAAAGCTCACCGGTGTTTGATATCTTTACGAAGGAAAATTGTGATTCAACGAAGTTAAGTCCACTTTGCTTAACTAGGTAAGCCCCTAAATAAATGTTACCGTTTGAATCTGAGGATAGCTCGACGAAATTGTGGATTTTTCTTTTTGAGCTAAAAGCAATAGACAAGTTTGCTTTGCCCTCCCTATCAACTATGTCGATTTTGGCGCTATCACCCGATGGTATGAAGTGAAGGTAATTTTGTGTACTCTTCAAGAAACGGCCAGGCAATTCAACTCTTCGCTGGTCCTGTAATGGAAAGATCGTGCCTGAAGAACCTATTTTATATAGTTTGCCGGTTTCAGCATCCTCAGTATATATAGCATCATCATGGATAAATACTTCAGAAATTCCCCCGGTAACACTTTCACCTATGCTTAGCGTTGATTTCTGGATTAGCTCACCAGAATTACTGTATATGAAAACTTCTCGCTTACCCCAGAGATCAAATACATAAATATTTCCATTTGAGTCGACAATAATGCGATCTGCTGTCCTATTATCAATTGGGGTTGCCGAGATAAAATTACCTTGACGATCAAATTTTTGGACTCTTAAGTTAACCTGATCGAGAATATAAATGTTTTCCATTTCGTTAACAAAGTAACTCATTGGACCCTCTTTCTCGCCCTCACCCCGTGGCTCAAGAAGTCCGAATTCTCCCTTTGTGGCACCCCAACCACCCTGTACGATGGTTGTGCTTCCTGCGGTAAATTGGCCAAACGAATCATCTTGGATATCTATATTCTTTGGGGTGGGTGCTGATTGGCTCTGAGAATCTTCCTGCTGCGCGCTTAAGACTGCGACGGATGATAACACAATAATCACGGCAAGCACTGTCATTATTATGACTATCCTTGTTCGTTTCCCGGAGTGCTTCATGACTAATCCCTCCCTAGGATACGTTGATCGTACTCGCTTTACTACCAGATGTTCTATCATTAACGTAGCAATAGTTTGTATACAGAAACAACGCCTAAATACTACTAAAATTGACTAAAAACCACTATGTTTTAGGGAAAGCTAGCGATTTTTTAATTTATGATGAGGCTGGATAAGTTTAAATACGAACTTTATATTTATGCATTTATTCAAGATAACCGCTTTTTTTAGCTACATCGACTGCCTCAAAGCGATCTTTCACACCAAGCTTGGTGTAGAAATGGTTTTCAACTGTGTGGATGCTGATATCAAGGCGTGCAGCAATCTCTTTATTAGTCAATCTTTCACTAATTAACCTTAAGATTTGCTTTTCCCTGCCGGTTATTCGGCCTACCATTGCGCCTCAAATCATGCTAACAACAAATTGGCATGCACTATATTATATACCAGTTATACCCTATCGCATAGCATGTATAACTAACCTATAGGCCGCAATGTCACCCCGTATAGGCTAGGTGTGAGTCCTGATCACTTGAGTTTTGAGCTACCGAGACCTATTGCTCAAACTTATGCAGCAAGTACAGTACCCTCAGAAATTGCTTTTTTAGCTAGCGGTACTCTTTTTATCTCTTCTTTTGTATAGGGAAAAACATCCACCGGTATGGGAGCATCAAGAAAAAGAAAGTGTGGGGTTCTATCAATAAAACGCACCTTACTATCTTTGAGGACTATTAGTAGGTCAGCATCGCTAATTGTTTTCTGCATCATCTTGTCCAAAATAATCCATTGGCGCACCCCAATCAAAGCCATTTGGATAACGACTTGGAATTGTCAACTCGCCTTGGCATTTAATTTCTCTCCCTACTGTTTTTTGCCTTTTGTTGAGTATCGACTTAAAAAATGTTCGAAATTAATTTCACGATGCTACTTGTACTTTCCATCGCTAAAGTTATTATATATAGCATAGCAGTAACTAGCAATTACCACACCCTGTACTTTCCTTCCGCTAAGTCGGAGGTAAAGGAGTTTATATTAGATAGCTCGAGGTCTATGACCTCGTGGACTAAGGATTCGATCTTACTAATTGAAGCCCCGGGCTTTAAAACTAATTGCGCTGAGACAACTTGGGGCTCATCTATAGGCCTCCCTATCTGGCTGGCCAGCCAGATATACACCTCTCGAACGCCATCCACAGTATTTATTATCTCGTTTGCTATGCGATGTGTAAGTATTGAATAGATTTTCCCTACATGGCTTACTGGATTCTTTCCAGCCGCAGCTTCTGCCCCCATAGGACGGTTAAGCGATATGACACCATTTGCTCTATTTCCTCGTCCAACCTCACCTGAATCCGCATCCTCTGCGGAAGTGCCAGTAACGCTCAAATAAACTCCTTCAATGCCCTTTTTAGGATCGTCCAAAGTATTGAGATAGATAAAAATTTCCTTCAAATCACGGCTCTTTTTATCGTTAGCAAATTCAGTAAGGTTTTCAAGTATTTCCTCTTTTTGCTTAAAATAAGAAGCAGAGCTATCAATAAAACGATCTACAAGTGGCATCGCGATAGTTAAATAAAGGTTCCCACCCACTCGGTATCCCATAACTTTTACGTCCTCGCCTGAAGAAGGAAATTGCTCTTTAAACCAAGATGAATTTAAGTAATGCTCTACATCAAGAACTATACGTTCTGTAGGAGTAAGAGGGGCATACCCAACAGCAGCCGAGGTATCATTAGCTAGATGAACACCACTATTGCGAAAGAATATACCTGCTAGTTCAGGAGACCCAGGTTTTAGCTCAACTTGAAAGTTGATATCCTTGTCTGGCTCGACAAAGCGAAGATTGTCTCTTATCCACTTCTTAGCTGTATTAACGGCAATTTTTTCCACGGGCACCGAGATGCCTTCATATTCAAAGGTTGCTCTATCTCCAATAATAAGGCGCATTGGCTCAATAACAGTGCCCCCTCCAAATTTATGGTTCACTTCTCCTGCAATCAGCATGCCCTTATCAACATTGTAATGGAGAACTCTTCCAAACTGACTCAAATACTCCCTACTTAAAGCAATAGATATTTCTTCCATGACAGCATCGCAGATAGAGTCAGGGTGTCCAATGCCCTTTCTTTCAACAATCTCAACCTCTTTCTCGAAGGTGCACTTCTCTCCAAGATTTTCAATGAGTATGTTCCTCTGCGCTTTCATAAAGCTCCCTCTAAAATTTCCACAACTATCGGTTTGTTAAGAAGCAGTAAAAATTTATTCTGTGCCGTCATGGAATTTGTCTCTATAAATCTCTACCCAAAAGTCGTTGAAAGATTAGGTCATTTTCTCTCTAGAGCTGTATAAAGTGCTCCAGTTCGAGTTTGTCCAATCCTTTGCAGCGTAATGTACTGCGCCAAGACCCCTGTTTATCATCTCACGTGCAACTATGCCGCCGCGATGCGGGTATCTGTAAAGCTGAGGACGGTTCGAGCCAAAACCATGAACGTAATGCGTTAACTCATGAGCCACAACGGCCTCGCACACATATTCAGGGACCTCGGGATCTTTTAAAAGACCGTTAATCCTTATCTCGCTAAATGTATTATTAACAAGACGGATAGAGCCCAGTCTATCCCTCGATGCTCTACCAAAATGAATTACAACTTTATCGCTCTTTGGTATGTCAGAAAAGAATCTTGACCAGATTTCATCAAGCTTATTCTTTAGCCATTGGTCGTCCCGCATTGTTATCCTCCACTTACTTCATAATAAAAACTGCTCTGAAAATTATATAGCAGTCTAGCTCTTAAATGGCTTGATAAACGATTTTTGATTGACACTTGCTCTAATATAGCATGAACAACCTATAAGTATAATTTCAACAGCAAGCGCTTGTTTTGAGCAGGCATTTTTACTTTTCTTTATACCATTATCATGCAATACTACACACATTACCTGTACTTTAAAAATCAAGCCCGTGGTTTTAAAAATCCTAAAAATTTTGCGGAAAGTTCTTAAAAATTTCTTTCAAACGTTAATCCTGGAACGAATTGCTGCTAATATGCTTTGGATTGCTAAACATCCGCTTTCTCTATCTGTAACCAACCCATTATAAATAACATTTTATCAGAAATAGCCCTAATTTGGTTTTGGCTGAGACTTGTGAGGGAAAATTATCTCTACTAGCCTGGACCACAAGCTTCTGCTGGCTGTATAATAATCAATTGTTAGCCAACTAGGGGGTAGTTGCGGCGATGTCCAGTATTAAGTTAGGTGCGATATTTGTCGGTTGGATCACGAGTTTGTTCATAACATTTCTGATCGCCGCTGTTGTGGCGACTGGCATGTTTATATTTAAAGTGGACGTTGCAGCCTTACCTCAAAAAACTCATCAATTCACGTCCATTTCTTTTAGTCTGGCCGTATTTATTGGATCTTTTATCATCTTTTTCCTAGGTGGATATGTTGCCGGACGCATGGCTGCCTTTGCCGGAATAATTAACGGGGCAATGGTGGTTGTGACAAGCCTCATAGTATCAATATTTGCGATTATATTTTTTAATGTTATTGAGGATAAGTTGGGCCTGGACCTTTTAAGCCAAGTCCAGCAAGCAATCTCTCCATACTTTACGCTGGCTTTCATATCCATTCTTTTTGCTTTCGCAGGCAGCATTATTGGTGGGAAAGTCGGCGAGGGATATTTTGAAAGATTAGAATTATCAGCAGAAGCAAAGAATCAATTGCCAAACTTAACGCTTAAAGCTAGATACGAGATACTAAAGCCAAAGATAATGCGGATCCTTTTCGGAGAGCAACCAAACGAGCATACCGATCATGATTCTCGAGATAGGCAAGTAGGTTAGCCTTAGAGGTTTCTGAACCATGGACCCCACTCCCCTTCTTAAGATCCTCATACCTAGCCCCAAAAGCGATCTCTTATCATAAGTACTTGCATAAAGCGGGCTGGTTCCTTAGTATATAATGACATGTACACTCACAAAACTGGCAAATCAATCGAGTTATAGAGGGTGAAAATTGGCTGAGATTAGACCATTTAAGGGTATTTTTTTTAATAAGGAAATCATTGGAGACTTTTCAACAGTTGTAGCTCCTCCTTATGATGTGATCGATAACGAGGAGCAAAAGGCATTACTAAAGGAGAGCAAGTACAATGTTGTTCGCCTTGACCTACCCCAGGGCTCGCCAGCAACTAAATATAATCGCGCAAGGGATACTTTAAACGAATGGTTAAACAAGGGCGTGCTAATTAGAGAAGTTGAGCCAGCAATCTATATCTATGAGCAAGAATACGACTACAAGGGCAGTCATAAAAGAAGGGTTGGCTTTATAGCCCTTGCAAAAATCGAAGAGTTCTCATCTGGCAAAATCAAGGCACATGAGAAAACATTAAAAGGTCCTAAAGCTGATAGGCTGCAACTTTTAAGAGCCTGCCAGACAAACTTAAGTCAAATTTTTAGCCTATTTTCTGACCCGGAACAAAAGGTCGATAAAATACTTCAAGAACACATGCTAGTCCCTCCTAAGATCGATATTGTAAAGGCTGGGATATCTCATCGGCTATGGGTACTAAGCAACGGCGAAGCCATAAATGAAATTGTCAAAGTTATGCAAAATAAGCCGCTTTTTATTGCAGACGGCCATCATCGATATGAGACTGCTCTTAACTACCGAAACGAGATGCGGCTTATTACAGGCGATAGGTCAGGAGAAGCACCTTTTGATTATATAATGATGATGTTTGTCAATATGGATAGCGATGGCTTAACAATTCTACCAACCCATAGAATCCTAAAAAACCTACCGAAAATCAACTATGATAAATTTAAGGAAAATCTTGAACAAGTTTTCGAGATAGAACCGCTTTCCTCAATTGATCAGGTCATTTCTGACCTAGATAACAACTTAGATCATCATGCAATCGGAATGTATCTTGGAAATGGGTCGTTTTACACGCTTAAGATCAAAGATGAAGGAAAGGTTATCGACTTACTCGATGGCAGTCAGTCAAAAGCATGGAAGCTTCTTGACGTTACGATATTGCATCAGATAATAATCAACAGAGTTCTTGGCTTTGGTGGAACAAATATTGAAAGCAGTATAAAGTTTACTACTGATGAGAAAGAAGCAGTACAGCTTGTGGATAGCGGTAATTATCAGATGGCGTTTTTCTTAAACCCCACTAAAATCAGCAGCATTAAAGAGATAGCAGGCCATGGAGAGATTATGCCTCAAAAATCGACATACTTCTATCCAAAGCTTTTGTCTGGCCTAGTTTTCAATAAGCTTGAGTGGTAATAGCTGGAATATCAAGCTTAAGTATATAAGCTCTTACTCCTTAACCTTGCCTAATAGCTTATCAATTCTTAGCGCCAAATCGTGAAAAGAAACATATCCTGCACTTACAGCTTCGCCATTTAACAATGTCAATGGTAGCGGCAAGTGGTATCTCTCGATTAACTCTCGCACGCTAGCATCAAAATTTTCATCTTTAACATCAAAATAATTGATATTTACTGCATTGCCGTAGCCTGCTTTAAGCGGTTCAATTAGCATCCAATTTATCTCAGCCTGAGACAACCCGTGCGAGCCTCAACCAAAGCCGCATGCATCTTCATCGTTAAAAATGTCTACCCTTACGGGCTGAGTTATCTCATCCATATCAATTCCCCTTAAGCCCCTAGCGCTTTTTCTACCATGTTAATTTTTTGTTCAAGCACAGAGGCCTCACGATCAAAAGCATTTCGATAAGCCTCAACCTTACCAGCGTTGATATGCACGCCAGTTTGGCCAAGTATAAGTTTTCTCTCAAGCTGTATATCTTCAAGGCTCTCTCGAAGCATTTCAAGTTCTTCGGTAAGCTCTTCTTTAGTCATAGCGTTGATTTTTTCCTTATATTCATCCAATGTCATCATGGCCAATCAACTCCAAAGATCTATTCTATACCCCCTAGGGTATCGAATAAATCTCATTGTGTCAAGCGTTTGCTGGTAACTTTCAAGACCTCCTCTTAAAGATTGCTTCTATTACTAGTATTACAAGAAGCAATATCAGCGATAACTCCAAAACTTGAATTGCCGCTTTGTTTTCAAAGTAAAGGAACAAGAAAAACAAGCTTAGGAGTAGCGCAAACAAGCTATATGCAAAGCTTACGATTTCCTTAAGTCGAGTAGCTTTCTTTTCGCCACCAAAGATATTTTTCCTTGCGCTATGTGCCTTAAATCCATGTTGGATTTTGATAACAAAAGCAAGCAAGGCAATAAAGAGCAGCCCTGTCTCAAGCCATTTGGGCAAGCTAAAAATAATCTTTGATATTTCCGCCATAAGCTAACAGTTACCTTTCATTCTATATTTTCGTTCCTCGTAAATCTGACCGTCGACCATTAGTCTCGATCTACCGTCCTTTGTCTCCCATCCTTTAATTCCCTGGACCCTGTTTTTTTTACGCCGATCTCATACCTAACGAATCGGTCAACTAAAGTAATTTATAGGCTAAAGCTTGTTGATGCAAATATGCTATTCAGTAATAATATTAACTGATTTTGTGATATCAAATTAAATTAAAAATAACTCAACAATGGCAGCCACTGTAGAGGAGGAACGATGAACTGCGATATCGATAAGAACTTAGCTCAATGCACTTGCACATATCCTGGATGCTCGCGCCGGGGAAAATGCTGCGCTTGCTTAACCTACCATAAACGCCGTGGTGAAATTCCAGCGTGCTTTTTTCCTCCAGAAATCGAAGCAACATATGATCGATCGATCGCAAGATTTGTAAGCTACCACTCGAGTAGATGATACATTAATTTATCTTTCTTTTGAAGCTTGCTCTTTTTCAAGCCTTACTGCAGTTTGGTAATAGCATGCGTTTTGCCCTTTACGGCTCATAATGGCAGGTATTAGATGATTCATTGATTGATTGTACTTATACCAGCGCCCCTGCTCAGTTCGAATAACGTTTTCTTTTATTCCTTCATCGTATTTAACGACAACCTTGACGCTACCTGCCGGCGACACAATGTTTGCATCTTCCCCATCGCCAATTCCAAGTTGCTTAGCTGTTGCTGGATTGACTTTTGCTACTGGTGTGCGAGCATGATCTTCAGGCATTAGCTGGGAGTGCAACCACAGTCTTGAGTGCGTTGATAATAGTACAAGCGGATAATCATCTGTCGTAAATCTTGGGGCTGAAAACTCCGTTATAAACTTAAACTTTCCGGACGGAGTCTTAAAAACCCCATCTTTGAAAGCAACCGCCGGAATCTCCGCAATTCTTATATGGGGCTTTTTCTTCAATGCTTCAAGCGTAATTCCAGAACGGTTCAATGGCCTGATAATTTTCCTAATCCAGTCCTCTGCTGTGCCTGCCATTTCATGACCAATGTCAAGAAGCTCTGCAAGACCTTGATAGATTTCCAGGTCAGTCCTGACCTCACCTACTGGTTCTATAGCTGGGTTAACCAGCCCAACAAAACTATGCCAATAGCTTCCGACAATATTTGTCTCCTCCAAAAATGTTGTCACTGGAAGGACTACATCAGCTCGCTCAGCCGTATCGGTCATAAACTGCTCAAAGACAACAATAAAGTCGATTTTCTCAAACGCTTCTATCACAGACTTAATATCTGGTGATTGATTTAGGGGATTTGCGCCATTAATAAAGGCCATCTTTATCGGTGGATCATCGAGCATTTTTATTGCTTCTCCAAGCAACGGTTTTGGAATATCTCTTTTATGCTTAGCAAACTCCTTTCCTTTGACCGATTCATTAAAATAGCCTGATTCGTCTCTGCCGTGGTTTACCCCACCGCCTGAAATACCAATATTTCCCGTTATAGCACCAAGAGCATCGATTAACCGAAACGTTTCTGCTCCCCACTCATACCGCTGAAGCCCCCAGCCGCAGATAATCGCTGCTGGCTTTGTTTTTGAATATAAATCCGCAAGTTGCTGTATGTTTTCAACTGAAACCCCAGATAAAGCGCTTAGCAACTTTAAACCAAAGGAATTTACAAGAGCTAGGTAGCCATCAAAATCCTCAGTGCAGTTATTAATAAAATCCATATCTACATTACCGACCTCAAGGATAACCTTTGCTAACCCAAGAGCAAGATAACCATCCATTCCAGGATTTGGCTTTATGTGTATATTACAGAATGAGGAGGTATCGGTATTAACTGGGTCAATCAAGATAATTTTTGCGCCATTTGCTTGAGCAGACTTAAGAATTGGAATCAGGTGCATATTAGTCTCTGAGGGATTTCGCCCCCAAATGATTATTAATCTTGAATTTAATAGATCGAGCGGATCGTGACATGTACGATAACCAAAATCTTGCGTTTGTCCGGCTATACCTGCTCCACCACACAGACTTCCAACTGCTTCCGTTACGCCACCTAGTAAATTAAAAAAGCGCTTTTGAAGCATTTTGAGGGCCCCTAAAGAACCAGCACCCTGATAGTGGAGAATAGAGAGGCTGCCATACCGCTCAATATTTTTTTTAGTTTCCTCTGCTATCAATGTAAGTGCCTCATCCCACTCCAAATCTTGCCACACTCCATTGACTTTGCGCCGTGGCTTTAATACTCGCTCTGGGCTATAGACTCTTCGAATGAAATTTATGGCCTTCCTACATAGGAAGGAACGGGTTATTTCGTGTTCCTTAGCTCCAGTTAAACCAACTAACTTACCGCTGGTTACATGCGCAACTATTCCGCAAGCATCAGGGCAGTCCCTTGTACAGGTTGTAAGTATGGTCTGGCGCTCTGGCATATACCTCTCCTACGAGTATTTCTAAATTTCGCCCAATATTTTTCTTGTTAATGATTTTAGCCTATTTCTATCTTAACTATCTATGATTTTAGGCTATATGATTAGATCGGATAGATCAAACTTGTTCTTTAAAGGGGAAATTTCAACAAAAAGCAATGATTAAGCTTGTAACTTTTAGTCCACCGGTGCTTTACACATTGCCAAGATAAACAAAACCAAGCTTCTTTTTTGCAATTCTCTCAGCTAAGAAAAGGGTCTCGATTGGGGTTGGATCAACCTCTGTTCGATACTGTGGAAAACAGCGCGAGAAATGGATTGGCGTGTCTTTACCTAGAGAATTAGCAATCCAATCTACTAAACTTTCAAAATCCTGCTGAGAATCATTTAATCCTGGAATAACTAGATTTGTAATTTCAACATGGCAGTGCTGCTTTGCAATTTCTGCAGTTTTTAAGACTGGCCTAAGGTGCCCATCAAGCCTACGATAAAACGAATCCTTAAAACCTTTTACATCAATATTCATCGCATCGATAAATGGCAAAAGCTGTTGCAGAGGCTCTTCCATAACGTAGCCGTTGGTAACTAATACATTATATAAACCAGCTTCCTTGGCTAAAGAAGCAGTATCTAAAACATATTCATACCAGATAAAAGGCTCGTTATATGTATAAGCAATACCGATACATCCATAGGATGAGTATTTCTTTGCCAAATCGATAACTCGCTCAGGGGTCATTCTATCGGTAAGTTTCTCTATTACATCTTCTATTGGTACTTCCGGGAACCTGTCTTTTGGTTGAGATATACTCCAATTTTGGCACCATGGACAGCGAAGGTTACAGCCCAGCCCACCTACTGAGAATATTGTGGTTCCTGGATGAAAATGATAAAGTGGCTTTTTCTCTATTGGATCAAGATGTGCTGAACTCACGCGACCATATTCTAAAGCAAAAAGCACTCCATCAATATTTTTTCGAGCGCAGCAAAACCCAACCTCGCCAGGATCAATTAAGCATAGCTGAGGGCAAAGTTTGCATTTTACTTTTTTGTTTTCCCTTTTTTCGTAGTACATTGCTTCTTTCACTTGGTCTGCTCCTTGCATCATACTCCCTCTAGTCTAGTTCTTGGCTTTGGTGGGAAAGTAGATAGCAAAACTCCATCCAAACCTCTCTTGTCACTAGGTGATGTCTTTTCCATCACATAATACAATATTTACGGTGAATGGACGCCCATGAAAGACTTTACACTTTATCACCACTAAATGAAAGAGACCACAAGCAAAGCCATACTTAAAGCGAGCCGACCTTATGAAATTCAGGCTCGCGAGGACCAAGGCGATCTTAAAAGTGCTCAAGCTAAAATTGCTTTCGGTCTTTAGTCTCTAACCTATGCTGCTTCTTCAGTTGCTGGTTACTTTGGGTTAACATGGCGAGGAAATGACTTCTTGGCACGGCTGATTAGCAGAATTATAACAGCGGCAACTACCAGTACGGAATAAACTAAAATTCTTAACTGGTGATGACGGATTTGGGTGTCCCGTGGTGTGAGATCCATATAAATGCCGAGCGATGCTTTTGCACCACCTTTTATCCGCACAGGAGCTAGAACCTCTACAAAGTGCTCATTCCCTTTGTATTCCTCTTCCCACACAATACGCCGGTTTAAGGTTGCAAGCTCATCATAATTGCTACCTTCTTTGTTTATCTCTTTATGGTTACTACTTGCCACCCTAACGACCCTTCCATCATCCAGCGCCATATACAGCGAAACCTTTTTTATCTGTGGATCGATTTTTACTAGATTATCAAGGACACGTTGAAAGCTAGACTTTTTACCAAAGCCCTCATTATCATAAATGGTTGCATTTATCGCTGAAACTATAGAAAGAGCCCTTGCCGTATACTGCTCATTTACAGCTATGGCTAAGGTCTGGCTTGTAAGATATACATATAAGCTAAAAACCCCAAGAAGAATGATTAGAAGAATTACATTGAGATTAATAGGACAACCTTTTTCAACTTTCGCTTTGGAATTTCCCATTTTGCCTTTACCTACCTACATACTGCTATTATCGTATTGCGTAAAATTATCGGTAGGTTAAGGCGCAAACTTAACACAAAAATGCCTAAACTAAGCCCTTTAGATTAACTGGCTTTACTCTTAAACCGGTTTATTAGCAACATAGTAATCTGCCATCCAATAACTAGAAACACAACTGCAGTTGCCGCAACTGCGATCTTGTATGCCAAAGTATAATTCGAAGACTGATTTGGCAGCTTAAATTGCTTAAGACCTATCTTCCATGAGGTGGGGCTAAACTTTGTTACTGATTTAAGCTCGCTTGGCTCAAGTTCACTAACAAAAGTGATATAGGGGTGAATCCCTTTATAAACATCGTCAACTTGAAGTTTGACATATTCGGTTTGAACTGGTTTTACCGATACATATTGCATATCAAGGCTGTCTTTGAGTTTAATTTGCTGACTTGCTCCATCAGAAAAGCTAAGCGTTATAACTTTTGGTCGGTTATAAAACTTATACATGCTTTCAAGAGCACCGTATCCTGATATAATCCTAATTTCCCTTACCCATCTTTTCCTATCAAAGAATAAGGTTACCCATTCTTTCTTTCCTGTACTGACAAATCCCCACGCCGTAGTGGGATCCCCATCAGCCACAAACTCACCAAGATAGTTCTTATTGCCTTCGCTATACGTTCCTGACGCCTCCGCCTTTGTAATTTTCTTATCACTGCTTGGAAAAATCATGATTTCTAAGTTTTGCGCAGGCTCCTGATTTGCAAAAAACCATCTTATTTCGTCATTTCCAGCTTCAAACCCACGAGGCATAATTGCATACTCTCCAGCCTTTGTACTGTAACCCTTTGGATATATAAGATTTCTAATTCTTAGGCCATCCATCAAGTTAACAATATAGCTTGCCTCAGCCACATTTCCTTTCCAGCTTGCTGTAGGCTCAAGAGGAATGAAGAGTTTGGGCTTCCAACTAGGTAGTGTTATCCAATATGTAAACAATAACTACCCGCT